>Ga0316205_10002784_pt1 | contig 17482 bp, 10 predicted proteins | sample 3monthpyrite_MG_FD_204941 | JGI IMG/M metagenome (GOLD analysis project Ga0316205, IMG submission 204941) | Microbial mat bacterial communities from mineral coupon in-situ incubated in ocean water Damariscotta River, Maine, United States -... | ecosystem: Environmental > Aquatic > Marine >... | reverse complement strand
TGCTTTTGGACGGGTGAGAAACAGTTGGGGTCCAATGAAGGCGTTTTAAGCACCAAAGCAGGTTTTATGAACGGTGAAGTGGTAAAAGTCACCTACGATTCAGAAAAAATAAAGAAGGAAGAGTTGGAAAGCTTTGCACAAGCTAATAAAATGCGCCCCATCAAGGACAGTGGCAATTTCGTTTGGGCGGAAAAGGATGAGGATTATTATATCCAGCACAGCCGTTTTAAATATCTTCCGCTGAGTGAAATTCAGAAAACCAAAATCAATAGCGCCCTTGGGTTTAGACAAGGCGCTCAGCAATATTTAAGTCCGAAGCAACTGGAATGGTTTAAAAAAGCTGGAAAGTCATCCAACGAAGTTCTTTACAATCAAGATTTTGAAAAGAGCTGGAAAAAGCTAATCGGGAGTAAGTAAACAAGACCATCAAAAATATGAAATCCGAACAATGGAAATGATCTACCCTGAGATTGCATTTTTTTAATTATTTACTATGCATGCATAATAATTTTCACTATCTTTGAATTCCAATTCCTAAATGAACTCCATTGAAAGAAAAAACCATCGACTACATACTTCGCTCTACTTGGATGAGTGTTCAAAAAATGTATAACGAAGAAGCCGGAAAGAAAGGCAGCACTATGGCAACTGGATTTGCCTTAGTAAGCATCGACCCAGAAGAAGGAACACCTTCCACGGCATTAGGACCAAAGATGGGGATGGAAGCGACCAGTTTGTCTCGCACCCTGAAAACTATGGAGGAAAAAGGACTTATAGAACGTAAGCCTAATCCGCTGGATGGACGTGGTGTTCTTATTCATTTGACTCCCTTCGGCAAAGAAATGCGAGATTTTTCAAAGAAAGTAGTCCTGGGATTTGACGAAGCCGTGCGAGAAAATGTTTCCGAAGAAGACTTAAAAACCTTCAAGAAAGTAGCCAATACGATGGTAGATCTCATCAACAACAAAAAGATATACGTGACCAAAAAACACTTAGCATAATATGTCCAAAAGAAGAATTAACAAAGTAGCAGTTATCGGATCCGGAATTATGGGTAGCGGTATTGCTTGTCATTTTGCCAACATTGGTGTTGAGGTATTATTACTCGACATCGTTCCACGAGAGTTAAATGAAAAAGAACAAGCCAAAGGATTAACCCTCGAAGACAAAGCGGTGCGCAATCGTTTAGTTAATGACGCACTTACGGCTTCCATAAAATCGAAGCCAGCGCCTTTATACCATATCAGTTTCGCTAGTCGGATTACGACAGGTAATCTTGAAGATGATATCGCCAAGGTTAGTGAAGTAGATTGGATTATTGAGGTTGTTGTAGAGCGTTTGGATATCAAACAAAAAGTGTTCGAAAACCTAGAAAAACACAGAACACCCGGTACTCTAATTACATCCAACACCTCAGGAATTCCTATCAAATTTATGAGCGATGGACAGAGTGAGGATTTTCAGAAAAATTTCTGCGGAACTCATTTCTTTAACCCTCCACGCTATTTAAATTTATTTGAAATTATTCCAGGACCGCAAACTTCGTCTGATGTTTTAGATTTTCTGAATAGCTACGGCGAACAATTCTTAGGAAAAACGACCGTCATTGCTAAAGATACTCCTGCATTTGTTGGAAATCGTATTGGTATCTTCGGAATACAAGCCTTATTTCATCTAGTGAAAGAAATGGACTTGACTGTTGAAGAGGTAGACAAATTAACCGGTCCCGTGATTGGTCGCCCAAAATCGGCCACCTTCCGAACCGTAGATGTGGTTGGCCTAGATACCTTAGTGCATGTTGCCAATGGAATCTTCGACAACTGCCCAGACGACGAGGAACATGACTTATTTGAACTCCCCGATTTTGTAAAGTCCTTAATGGAAAATAAATGGTTGGGAAGTAAAACCGGACAAGGATTTTATAAAAAAGAAAAAGGTGCGGACGGGAAAAGCCAAATACTAGGTCTTGACCTAAATACCTTAGAATACCGCGCAGGAAAAAAGACCTCCTTCCCTACCCTCGAATTGACCAAGTCGGTAGATAAAGTAGTTGACCGTTTTCCAATTTTAGTGAACGGAAAAGACAAAGCAGGCGAGTTCTATCGCAAGAACTTTGGTGCCATGTTCGCCTATGTGACTAAGCGTATTCCTGAAATTGCAGATGAATTGTACAAAATAGACGATGCCATGAAAGCTGGTTTTGGCTGGGAACATGGTCCGTTTGAAATTTGGGACGTCATTGGCCTTACCAAAGGAATCGAACTCATTGAAGCCTTGGGCAAAGAACCTGCCGCATGGATTAAAGAAATGCAAGCAGCTGGGTCTGAATCCTTTTACACTGTTAAGGACGGTGCTACCTATTATTATGATATTCCCACCAAAAAGCAGGTGAAAGTTCCCGGACAGGATGCCTTTATTATTTTGGACAACATTCGAAAAAGTAGTGAGGTATTTAAAAATAGCGGAACTGTAGTTGAAGATTTAGGTGATGGTATTCTGAATGTAGAATTCCAAAGTAAAATGAACAGCATAGGTGGCGATGTGTTAACTGGACTAAACAAAGCCATCGATATCGCCGAAAAAGACTTTGACGGATTGATTATAGGTAACCAAGGAACTAATTTCTCTGTTGGTGCCAATATTGGAATGATCTTTATGATGGCTGCCGAGCAAGAGTATGACGAGCTCAATATGGCCATCAAATATTTCCAAGATTCTGTCATGCGTCTGCGTTATTCGTCCATTCCAACAGTAGTGGCTCCTCACGGACTTACCTTAGGTGGTGGGTGTGAGTTAACACTACATGCAGATCGAGTAGTCGCAGCAGCCGAAACCTATATTGGTTTGGTTGAATTTGGCGTTGGCGTTATTCCAGGTGGTGGTGGTTCTAAGGAAATGGCTTTGAGAGCGAGTGACACCTTTGAGAAAAATGACGTAGAGTTGAATAGACTACAAGAGTATTTCTTAACCATAGGTATGGCAAAAGTAGCTACATCGGCCTATGAAGCCTATGATACCGGTATTCTTCAGCATGGAAAAGACATCGTAGTGGTCAATAAAGACAGACAAATTGCAGTAGCTAAACAAGTTGCCCGCATGATGGCGGATCAAGGGTACACCATGCCTCCAAAACGCAAAGACGTTAAGGTCTTGGGTAAACAAGCCTTGGGAATGTTTCTCGTAGGAACAGACTCTATGGAAGCTAGTAAATATATTAGTGAGCACGATCACAAGATTGCAAATAAATTGGCCTACGTGATGGCTGGAGGCGATTTAAGTGAACCTACCATGGTCACGGAACAGTACTTACTAGATTTAGAACGAGAAGCCTTTTTGAGTTTATGTGGAGAACGCAAAACTTTGGAAAGATTGCAGCATATGTTACAGAAAGGGAAACCCCTACGTAATTAACTAAAGAATTTCGAATTGAAAGCATAAGGTCTTTTCAGAAAAAAAACAAAAATGAAAACAGCATATATAGTAAAAGCATATAGAACCGCAGTAGGTAAGGCACCTAAAGGCGTATTCCGTTTTAAAAGAACCGATGAGTTGGCGGCTGAAACCATTCAGTATATGATGAAGGAATTGCCGGAACTGGACAAAAAACGAATCGACGATGTCATCGTTGGGAATGCTATGCCTGAAGGGTCGCAAGGGCTCAATATGGCGCGGTTAATTTCGCTGATGGGATTAGATATTGTTGACGTTCCTGGCGTTACCGTTAACCGTTTTTGTTCCTCCGGAATAGAAACCATAGGTATTGCAACAGCTAAAATTCAGGCTGGAATGGCAGACTGTATCATTGCCGGTGGGGCCGAAAGCATGAGTTCGGTGCCAATGACTGGTTTTAAACCTGAGCTGAATTATGATTTAATTAATTCGGGTCACGAGGATTATTACTGGGGAATGGGAAACACAGCTGAAGCCGTTGCGAATCAGTTTAACGTATCTCGTGAAGATCAAGATGAGTTTGCTTTTAATAGCCATATGAAGGCCTTAAAAGCACAAGCAGAAAATCGTTTTCAGGATCAAATAGTGCCCATCAATGTGGATCAAACCTATATTGACGAAAACGGAAAGCGAGCGACAAAATCATATACCGTAACCAAGGACGAAGGTCCGCGAAAAGGAACCAGTAAAGAGGCTTTAGCTAAACTTCGCCCTGTGTTCGCAGCGGGCGGAAGTGTCACAGCCGGAAACTCATCTCAAATGAGTGACGGAGCAGCCTTTGTGATGGTTATGAGTGAAGATATGGTCAAAGAATTAAACCTCGAGCCCATTGCACGGTTAGTAAATTATGCAGCGGCTGGTGTAGAACCTCGTATCATGGGAATTGGACCAGTAAAAGCCATTCCAAAAGCTTTGAAACAAGCGGGACTAAAACAAGACGATATTGCACTTATCGAACTCAATGAAGCTTTTGCATCTCAATCGCTAGCAGTAGTAAGGGAGCTAGGCTTAAATCAAGATATTGTGAATGTGAACGGTGGAGCAATCGCTTTAGGGCATCCACTTGGATGTACAGGAGCAAAGCTTTCTGTACAGTTGTTTGACGAAATGCGAAAACAAGAAATGAAAGGAAAATACGGTATGGTAACCATGTGCGTAGGAACGGGACAAGGAGCCGCAGGAATCTTCGAATTCTTAAACTAAAATAAATGATTTATGTCCGGTCGAGCGCAGTCGAGACCTCATTGTCCGGATTGATTATGAATAATTCTCGACTGCGCTCGAACTGACAACTTAATTATAAAAAAATGAATTCAGAAACAACAAACAAAGACATATTAAGAGGAGGACAGTTTTTAGTTAAAGAAACTTCCTGTGAAGATATTTTTACTCCGGAAGACTTTACCGAAGAGCAGCGAATGATGAAAGAGGCGGTCATTGAATTCAACGACCGAGAGATTATCCCGTTCAAAGACCGATTTGAAAAGAAAGACTTCGCGCTTACCGAAGAAGTAATGCGCAAAGCAGGCGAACTCGGATTTTTAGGAGTTGCCGTACCCGAAGCATATGGAGGATTAGGAATGGGCTTTGTCTCTACCCTATTAACTTGTGATTATATCTCTAGCGGTACAGGATCATTTAGTACTGCATTTGGAGCGCATACCGGAATTGGAACCATGCCCATCACCTTATACGGAACGGAAGCACAATGCCAGAAATATGTACCCAAATTAGCTACTGGAGAATGGTTCGGCGCTTATTGCTTAACGGAACCAGGAGCGGGAAGTGATGCGAATAGCGGAAAAACTAAGGCCGTTTTGAGTAAAGACGGAACGCATTATAAAATTAGCGGACAAAAAATGTGGATTTCCAATGCGGGATTCTGTAGTCTATTCATCGTTTTTGCGCGTATCGAAGATGATAAAAACATCACTGGATTTATTGTTGAAAATGACCCAAGTAATGGAATTTCCATGGGAGAAGAAGAACATAAACTAGGTATTCGCGCCTCCTCTACACGTCAAGTATTTTTTAGCGACACCGTAGTTCCAATAGAAAATATGTTGTCCACGAGAGGTAATGGTTTTAAAATTGCCATGAATGCCTTGAACGTAGGACGTATTAAGCTCGCTGGTGCTTGTTTAGATTCACAACGACGTGTTACTACATCGGCAGTCCAATATGCTGTTGAGCGTAAACAATTCAATACACCCATTGCTGAGTTTGGCGCCATTAAGTCTAAAATTGCTGAAATGGCCACCAACGCCTATGTGGGTGAGTCGGCTACCTATAGAGCGGCTAAAAATATTGAAGATCGTATCTCCATTCGAATGAGTGAAGGAAATACGCATCAAGAAGCGGAACTGAAAGGAGTAGAAGAATATGCTATCGAATGTTCTATACTGAAAGTAGCCGTTTCTGAAGATATTCAAAATTGTGCTGATGAAGGAATTCAGATTTTCGGCGGAATGGGATTCTCGGAAGACACCCCAATGGAAGCTGCCTGGAGAGATGCACGTATCGCCCGAATTTATGAAGGTACCAATGAGATTAACCGTATGCTTTCTGTTGGAATGTTGGTTAAAAAGGCCATGAAAGGTCATATCGATTTTCTAGGTCCTGCAACGGCAGTAGGCAAAGAACTCACCTCCATCCCCTCCTTCGAAACACCAGATTATTCTGAAACCCTTTCGGAAGAAAAAGCGATGATTGCTAAATTGAAGAAAGTGTTTTTAATGGTTTCAGGCGCGGCTGTTCAAAAGTTCGGGCCTGAACTGGAAGAACACCAGCAAATGTTGATGGCGGCCAGCGATATTTTAATCGAAATATATATGGCAGAAAGCGCCATTTTAAGAGCTGAAAAGAACAGCAAACGTTTTGGGGAAAGCGAGCAAAAAGAACAAATTGCTATGGCAAAATTATATCTTTACCATGCAGTAGATATTATAGACACTAAGGCAAAACTGGCGGTCATTTCCTTTGCCGAAGGCGATGAACAACGCATGATGCTTATGGGAATTAGACGTTTCACAAAATATCAAAATATGCCAAACGTAGTTGGATTGCGAAATCTAATTGCTGAAAAAGTTGTAGCGGAGAAAAAATATCCGTTTTAAAAGAAAGATTCGTCCTAGAATCTTGGTTAGTTAGTTAGTTGGAGAACCGCCCTTGTAATTGAGGGCGGTTTTTTTACGCTAATTTTTAGTTCAACTGTATCCCTTAAAATTATTAAAACTTGTCAATTATGATTACATTGTAGAGGTAAGGAATTTACCTTCAATAAAAAATTGCCAATGTATGAAATACATACTCTCCCTAGTTTGCGCAGTTTTAGTGGCCGTGAACACTTTTTCGCAGGCCCCTCAGGTAATTGAAACAGCGCCTATTTCTCAATCGATGGTAACGGCTCCGAGCGATCCGATTACAATCGTATTTGATCAACCTATCAACATAGCCACGATAACCCAAAATACTTTTCTAGTCTATGGAAGATGGTCGGGCCCCATGCAAGGTACTTTTAGCTTTAATAGCAGTTCAACGGAGGTTAAATTTATACCAGTAAGAGACTTTTTCTATGGAGAATGGATCCGCGTGCAACTAACAACTGGAATTCAAAATACGACGGGTATGCCGCTCGCAAATGGATATGGCTTTAACTATTGGACGAAATCATTGCCAGCTTCACTCGACCTCACATATGGAGGACAGATCGATATGAGACTAGCTGGGGAAGGTGAAATAACATGCTATGGAGCCTATGCCGGTGACGTCAATAATGATGAATTTTCAGATCTTGTTGTTGTTACCGAAGATTCAGATGACATAAGGGTGTTACTGAGTGACGGTTCCACAAACTATGACCCATTTATAGTTATTGAACTGCCCCCAGGCCAAGGCCCCAGTACTAATGAAGGAGCTGATTTTAACCATGATGGCTTGATCGATATTGCTATTGGCAGCACTTATTCTGATCAAGTGAATGTCCTGATGGGAGATGCGGTAACTCTATTCGGTAGCCAAACAAACTATCAAACCGGCATGCAAGTTCGTGGGCTAACAGTAGCCGATTTTAACGGGGATGGCTGGGATGATATTGCCACTGCCAACCGTGTGGATAGTACTATTTCGATACTTATAAATGATGGAACAGGACTCTTTGAACCTGCAGTAAGTTTTGATGCCGGGGTAGATGGTGAATCCTCTATAGCTTCAACAGACCTTAATAATGATGGCTATATGGATTTGTTGGTAGCAGCTTATGCGAGTAATATGCTAGTGAGTTTATTAAATGACGGAACCGGAAACTTTACCGTATCCGATACGGTCACTTCAAACGGTGGTCCATGGATGATGGCAATAGGAGATGTAAACGGAGATGGTTTTGTTGATATCGCAGTCGCAAACTCGTTAACCCATAACATTGCAATAATCAGGACCGATGGTTCCGGTGGAATGGAGTTTGATTCGTACTATGCCGCAGATACTTTCCCTGTAGCCATCGATCTGGGTGATGTTGATGGAGATGGCGATTTAGATTTCATTTCGAGTAATGTTACTGCCTCTAATTATACACTGATGGAAAATGACGGCACCGGGAATTTCATGAATCCTAGAATTTATCCTTCTCCTGAAGGTAGCGCATGTGCCATAATACACGACCGGAATAACGATGGAATGATGGACATTACAATGATCGATGAGGCAGCAGATGTTGTCTTACTTTATAATAATAGTCCAGCACTAAGCAATGATGAGCCGGAGACGGACTTTGACTTAACACTTTACCCGAATCCTTTTAACAATACCATATTTGTGAATGGAACCATTTTAGATTCAACAAAATTGGTGCTGTATGATGTCCACGGCAGACAATTGCTCTCGCAATACTTGGGAAACTCGAGACAATTTGATATCAGCAATGTTGGTTTGTCAGAAGGTATCTACATTGCTGAATTATTCCAAAACGGTAAATCTCAAAAGATTAAAATGTATAAAACGTCCATAAAATAAAGACACTATTTATAAAATTCCTCTTCCTTTCTTCGGAATAGGAATTTTCCCAATATAATTTTAGTTCGTAGGAGAACCACCCTTGTGAATGAGGGCGGTTTTTTGTTAAATAATACCAAAAATGCCTCATTTTAATCTCACGAAGTTGGGCTTTCCACCCTATATAGAATAACTTGGTAGAAAGAAATACTGAACCCCCTTGTTATGAAAATTTTACCCCTAATCGTTGGTGCCATCCTACTGGCACAGCCAATAAACGCTCAAGCCCCTGAAGTGGTTTCCATGAGCCCTGACGCCCAATCTCTGACGGCATTACCTACAGATTTTATTACAATTACTTTTGACCAACCCCTAGAGGAAGCCACGGTTAACCCTGCTACCTTTATGGTTTTTGGGCGGTGGTCTGGACCTATGCCCGGCACCTTCAGCTTCAATGGAAGTTCTACGGAAGTGACATTCACACCAGCGAGGAGTTTTTTCTATGGAGAATGGATTACCGTAAGGCTAACCAACGCCATACAAAGCACTGGAGGAGATCCAATAACCAACGGCTACGCCTTCAACTATTGGATCAAAACCCTACCCGGTTCTTTAGATCAAACCTTGGTGAATCAAATTTCGGTAGAGCAAGCGGGAGAAACATTCATACAGTCCTATGGCGCCTATGCAGGAGATGTCAATGATGACGAATTCACAGACCTAGTTGTAGTCACTGAAACCGCCGAAGACATTCGAGTGTTTTTGAATGATGGAACAGGAGATTATAACACCTTTACCTTATTCGACATGCCCGCCTCCAATCGTCCGAGTACTAACGAGGGATCCGATTTCAATCATGACGGTCAAATTGATCTAGCCATTGGAAGTACCGCGAACAACAAAGTGAGTGTTTTTATGGGCGACGATACCACCATTTTTGACGCCGAAACCGATGCCACTGCGGACCAAGGTATTAGAGGGCTCACCGTTTTGGATGTGAATGGTGATGGTTGGGATGACATTGCAACGGCCAATAGAATTGCGAGTACTTATTCCATTCTCGTTAACGACGGAACTGGAACCTTTAACCCGGCAATTACTTTGGATGCAGGCGTAGATAGTGAAACATCGATTGCAGCGGTAGATTTAAATAACGATGGTATTACCGACCTAGCCATTGGCGGGTTTGCTAGCAACAATATTGTTACATTAATCAATAATGGTCTAGGAGTTTTTACTGCTTTGGACACAACCCCAGTTTCCGGATCACCATGGATGCTGGCGGCGGGAGATATTAACGGAGATGGTAATGTGGATATCGTGAGTTGCAATTCTTCAAACGGAGAGGTTTCAGTCCTTGCTGGCGATGGCAACGGAAATCTAACCCTACTTGCTTCTTATACTTCCGGTGATTTTTGTCTGGCCATAGATTTGGGAGACGTGGATGGCGATGGGGATTTGGACTTTATAGCGAGTAACTTCGGGAATGCGGATTTTACTTTATATGAAAATGACGGTTCTGGAAATTTTTCAAATCCTCGTACCTACCCTTCAGTTCAGGCTGGTTCTTGTGCCATTTTTCATGACCGAAACAACGATGGCGCCATGGATATTACACTAATAGACGAAATTGAAGATGTGATTATTTTATATGAAAATACACTATTGAATTCCGAAGACAAAATAACGGGTACCCCAGTAATTTACCCCAATCCATTTACGGATCAATTGAATATTAACGCAGGAAATAGTACCTTTCCCATAGTATTTCGATTGTATGATGTTCAAGGCAGATTGTTGTATACTGAAGAAGTTACTTCAGCAAAAACGATTCGCTTACCAAATACAATCAGCGCTACTGGTTTTTATATCGCTGAAATCGAGCAAGAAGGCCAAATTTCTCGAACGAAGCTATTAAAAAAGTAGGCGTTAATATTTCAAAACACATACGAATGACAAAGTTATTTACCTGCCTCCTATTTTTAACGGGATTCACTTTATTTGCCCAACCCGCAACCGAGGTTTATGTTATGGAAATTGCTCCCATAGAAAAGGATTTCAAAATATCGGAGATAAGCATTTCCAACTTCAGTAATATGTCAAACAATGATGCTTATGATAGTCAGCCGTCCTTTTATGATAACAACACGTTGGTTTATGCTGGAACGAGAACCGACAACACGGAAATTATCATTTCATCCGTTCACGCCGAGAAGAAAATAAGATATTTCGAACCGACAGAAGGTGGCGAATATTCACCTCAACTAATTCCTGGTAGTAATAGGATCGCGGCCGTACGCTTAGATAAAGATGGAAAGCAACGACTCTACGACTATACTCCAGGGGGAAATGTTGTTACCGAAGTAATTGAAGGACTGCAGATAGCCTATTTTGCTTACTATGACAGTGAAACTATTTTAGCATCGATTTTGTCTGGCGGGAATCTAGATTTGGTTATTGCTGATGTAAAAACCCAGAAAGTAGATACATTGTTAGAAAAATCTGGACGTTCCATTCATCTTGTTCCCGGTAAGAAGAACATGAGTTACACCTTGACAAACGAGGAAGGAAATTTCGACATTTACCAGTTAGATATGGAGACCCGAGAGAGTTTCTTCGTGACTCAATTGCCTATTGGTATTCAAGACCACATTTGGATGGACGATTCCAAATTACTTTGTGGAAGTGGTTCCAAACTCTATCTCTACGACCTCTTTGGAAAAGGGGCCTGGGAAGAGGTTGCGGACCTTTCAGCATATAACATTAAAGACATCACACGATTAGCGCTCAGCCCAGACGGGAAGAGATTAGCCCTGGTCGCTGAGCCAAAATTTGATACGCCTACGGTCATTGTGAATCGGCATATCGCTCTCTTTAATGAACGAGATTTAGACGCCTATATGGCCTGCTTTTCGGAAGATGTTACCATGAATAACTTCCCAAATAAACAGCAACTTAAAGGGCAAGTGGCGATGAGAAAAAGCTATGCTGAATTCTACGAAAATGTACCTGAAGTGAGCGTGGAAGTAATGAATGAAATGGCGGTTGGGAACTATGTGGTATACGAAGAAATGGAATCACGAGGCACCAAAAGAAACCGACAAGTGACCATCTTCGATGTAGCCGAAGGGAAAATTGCCAGTATGACTTTTATTCATAACTCCAAATCGAAAGAAGATCCGGAGGTTATTGTTCAAAAGCAACTCGATGCCTATAACAATAGGGATATTGATGGGTTTATGGCTACTTATTCTGAAGATATAAAATTGCTTAGTTTCCCCGATAAGCAGAATTCAGAAGGACAAGAATCTATGCGGAAAAGCTATGACGGCTACTTCAAAAACACGCCAGACTTACACTGCGAAATCAAAAAAAGAATTGTGATTGGAAACAAGGTGATTGATCATGAATACATTACTTCCAATGGTAGAAACTTTAGCGCCATTGCCGTCTATGAAGTAAAGAATGGATTGATTTCCAAAGTGACTTTTATTCAGTAAAAAGGCTAACTATCATCTCAGAATAGTCCTTGGAGATTTCACTTTTATTAATTTTAATTCTGAAAATAGCAAGAACGCCATCTTTTAAGTAATTTTAGGCAAACTAAAGTTACGATGAAATTATTCCTCCTAGGTATTGCATTTGTGCTAAGCGGATATTGCTTTTGCCAAACCGACTCTCGAATTTATGATATCATTTCTGAAACTTCGTCCGAACGAATCAAAGCTGATATAACTACGTTAGCAGGTTTTGGAACCCGCCACACCCTTAGTGACACTGTCTCGAATACTCGTGGCATTGGCGCCGCTAGAAGATGGATTAAGGCCGAATTTGATAAAATTTCCAGCGATTGTGGCGAATGCTTAAATGTGTTCTACCAAAAAGACTTAGTGAAACAGGGTGATAACAATCGCATTACGAAAGATGTTTGGGTGGTGAATGTTGCTGCGGTACAAAAGGGAACCAAATATCCCAATCGCTATATTATAATGAGCGGTGATATAGACTCGCGCATTAGCGACTCAAACAATTTTACTGACGACTCGCCTGGCGCTAATGATAATGCCAGCGGAATGGCAGGAGCCATCGAAGCTGCGAGAGTTCTTTCCAAATATAAATTTGAAAGCAGCATCATTTATCTCGGTCTTAGCGGAGAAGAGCAAGGCCTTTTTGGTGGCAAAGGATTTGCTAAGTACGCCATAGATAATAACTGGGAGATCATAGGCGTATTAAACAACGACATGATTGGAAATATCACTGGAGTAGATGGTGTTATAAGCAATAGGGATTTTCGTATTTTTTCTGAACCAGTTCCGCCCACAGAAACAGAGCGGGAACGAGGTCGCAGAAGGTTTTACGGAGGTGAAGTAGATGGAATTTCTAGGCAATTAGCACGATACGTCCACAAAACAACCAAAACCTATATGCCCGAAATGAACCCAATGCTCATTTATCGTCTAGATCGTTTTGGACGTGGTGGCCATCACAGACCCTTTAATGATGTAGGTTTCCCAGGCATCCGAATTATGGAAGCACATGAAAATTACACCCAACAGCATCAAGACATTCGAATGGAAGATGGTATAGAATATGGTGACAAACTGAAATTTGTAAACTTTGACTATGCCGAAAAGTTAACTGCAGTAAACGCCATTAGTATGGCCAGTTTGGCTTGGGCGCCCCCTGCTCCTAAAAATGTTGCTATTGGTGGCGTTGTTGAACCCTCGGCTAAACTCAAATGGGATAAAGTAGACGGAGCAAAAGGCTACAAAATTTATTGGCGTGATACTACTTCCCCAACTTGGGACTATAGTAAGGAAGTTGGTGATGTTGAGGCATATACCTTGGAAGGCATTGTTATTGATAATTACTTCTTCGGAGTAAGTGCCATCGGTGAAAATGGACACGAAAGTGTGGTTGTCTTCCCGAGCGCCGTTTTTAGATAATTCAGAAAAAAATAAAGAGTTCAATCAAAAAATAGATACCTTATTACCCTATGAAATATACCCTATCTTTTCTAATCGTTTTAGGTCTATCATTAACCAGTATATCAGCGCAAAACTTCACGAAACAAGACGAGTTAAGAGGATCTATTACGCCCGAAAGAGCTTGGTGGGATTTACAACACTATGATCTTGCCGTAGAAGTTTTTCCGAGCACCAAATCCATCAAAGGACGCAACACTATTACTTATAGAGTAGTGGAAAAAGGAAGAACAATGCAAATAGACCTTCAAGCACCAATGAAGATTGATAAGGTGTTACAAAATGGTAAGGAGCTTTCTTTTTCTTCTGAAGGGAGCGCGCATTTTATCAAGTTGAAAAAACAACACAAAGGTGAAGAACAGCAATTGACGCTTCATTTTTCAGGAACTCCTCGAGAAGCTATGAACCCACCTTGGGATGGCGGCTATACATGGAACAAAGATAGCAATGGAAAGGATTTTATCGCAAATTCCAATCAGGGTATAGGTTCTAGCGTCTGGTGGCCCAACAAGGATCACCCAGCAGATGAACCCGATAAAGGAGTCAACTTGGCCATTACCGCTCCGGCTCATCTTACAGCTGTAGGAAACGGAAGATTAAAAGAAACCGTGGATAATGGTGCTACCAAAACTTGGCACTGGGAGGTAGTGAATCCAATTAACAACTATAGCGTGAACGTCAATATTGGCGATTATGTGCGCTTTCAGGAAACCTTCGAAGGACTTAACGGAAATTTGGATATGGATTACTGGGTTTTGAGGGAAAACTTGGAAAAGGCAAAAGAGCAGTTTAAACAGGCTCCCATGATGATGCAAGCCTTCGAATATTGGTTTGGGCCCTACCCTTTTTATGAGGATAGCTTCAAACTAGTGGAGGTTCCTTATTTAGGCATGGAGCATCAAAGTAGTGTGACCTATGGAAATCAATATCAGAATGGTTATTTAGGGAATGATTTAAGCGATAGTGGCTGGGGCTTTCGATTCGACTTTATCATTATTCACGAAGCGGGTCATGAATGGTTTGCCAATAATATTACCAATAAAGATGTGGCCGATATGTGGCTGCACGAAGGGTTTACAGCTTATTCAGAAAACCTATATCTTAATTATCACTTCGGAAAAGAAGCCTCAAGTGAATATGTCTATGGCACCCGTCGTTTGATTCAAAACGATCGCCCGCTAATAGGCACCTATAACAGGAATCATGAAGGAAGTACGGATATGTATTACAAGGGTGCTAACATCCTTCATACGCTCCGTCAATTGGTGGAAGACGACAAAAAATGGAGAAGTATTTTTCAAGGGCTAAATAAAGATTTTTATCATCAAACCGTAACCACTAAACAGGTGGAAGATTACTTTAGTGTTCAAACAGACATCGATTTGACCGAATTTTGGGAGCAATACCTAAGAACCATTAAAGTCCCGAATTTGGAATACAAAATTGTAGATAACAGACTAGCTTTTCGCTATGTGGATATTGTAAAAGGGTTTGACATGCCAGTAATCATGGTTGTAGACGGCAAGGAAGAATGGATTTTCCCTACTTCAGAGTGGAAAATTAAGGTTATGAATTCGCCTATCAAAAAGGCATATGTCAAGTTGGATTTCTTTGTAAAATCTCAACAATTATTCTAGTCATGAAAAAACTATTAGTTCTGGGAATGCTCTGTACATTTTCTTCCGACATGGAGGCGTGGGATATAAAAAAAGAATGAGACATGGAAAAACCCGAGTTATATTTTCCTAGAGATGTAGAATGGCGTGAATGGTTAGAAATTAATCATGCCAATTACCCGAAGGGCGTCTATTTGGTATTTTATAAATTGGAGGTGAAAGTACCTACCATGCGCTGGGAAGAGGCAGTTAAAGTAGCGATTTGCTTTGGGTGGATAGATAGTACAGTAAAAAGTTTGGGAGGTGGTAAAAGAAGACAATATTTTTGTCCGCGCAACCCTAGAAGTACCTGGAGCAAACTCAACAAAACTTACGTTAATGCACTTGACCAAGCGGGCCTTATTCATGGTAGCGGTTGGGAAATGATACAACTGGCAAAGACTAGCGGTACATGGTCCGCAAAGGATGATGTGGAAAATGGGGTCATCCCTCTTGCATTGCAAAAGGCATTTGATGCACATCCCATAGCCTTCCAAAACTACTTGAACTTTTCGCCTAGCTACCGTAAATCTTACCTTAGTTGGCTACACGGAGCCAAACGAGAAGAGACAAAAGCGAAACGAATTGCTGAAATCATTAGACTGTGCGCAGACAATTGTAAAGATCGAAACCCTAGGTAAGGGACCCAATAAAATGGCAAATATCCATTCATAGCATTAACAAACTCTTAAGAAATATTATTGTTAAAATTCATACTTTGTAAATCAAATAAACAACCATGCGATCAACATTTTGTACCCTCCTCTTGGGGATGCTTCTTATAGCCCCCATCCATTCACAAAAGAAAAAGAAAAACGACAAAGACGAAAAAGAAAAAGCAAGTTGGGATGTCTCCAATCCTGGCGCCGATTTCAATTATAAAACCCATAGTTTTTCGACCAACGAAGGAACTTGGATGAACCTCGATGTAAGTCCCGATGGACAAACCATTGTGTTCGATATGATTGGGGATATTTATTCGATGCCAATTTCGGGAGGAAAAGCAAAAGTGCTACGTAGCGGGATTCCGTTTGAAGTACAACCACGATTTAGTCCTGACGGTTCTAAAATATCATTTACTAGTGATGCTGGTGGTGGCGACAATATTTGGGTGATGGACAAGGACGGAAGCAATCCGAAACAAATTACAAAAGAGAAATTCCGTTTGTTAAACAATGCTGTTTGGACACCCGACGGCAACTATATTATTGCTCGTAAGCATTTTACTTCGGGACGTAGTCTAGGTGCTGGAGAAATGTGGCAATATCATATTACAGGTGGAAGCGGTATACAAATAACCAAACGGAAAAACGACCAACAAGATGTGAATGAACCATTTGTTTCGAGCGATGGGAAGTATCTTTATTATAGCGAGGATATGTATTCTGGTGGTTTCTTTCAGTACAACAAAAACCCGAATGCGCAAATTTATGTGATAAAACGATACAATTTTGAAACTGGAAAAACGGAAACAGTTACCGGAGGTCCTGGAGGGGCTGCCCGTCCTACCGTATCGCGCGATGGGAAGATGCTTGCCTTTGTTAAAAGAGTTCAAGAAAAAACAGTCCTTTTTATTCACAATCTGGAAACTGGCGAAGAATGGCCAATCTACGATCAACTGAATAAGGACCAACAAGAGGCGTGGGCAATTTTTGGTATTTATCCAAATTTTAATTGGATGCCAAACAATGCTGAAATTGTAATTTGGAGCCAAGGAAAGTTAATGAAGGTGAACGTCAATTCGATGGCAATAACCAACATTCCGTTCACCGCAAATGTGAATATTGACATCGCCGAAGCTGTGCATTTCAACACCCCAATTGAAAATAACACCTTGGAAAGCAAAGTGATACGACAGGCTATCACATCTCCTAATGGAAAGTTTTTAATATTCAATGCTTTAGGTTATCTTTGGAAGAAGGAATTACCAAACGGTACTCCTAAAAGACTTACTACAGGCACCGATTTTGAGTTTGAACCAGTCATCTCCCCAGACGGAAACAGTATTGTTTATGTCAACTGGAACGACCTTGAGAAAGGTGCCATTTTTAAAATACCCTTCTCCGGCGGATCGCCAACCAAGCTAACTTCAGAAAAAGGAATTTATCGAACCCCATCATTTTCTCCGAACGGACAATCTATTGTATACCGTAAAGAAGGCGGGAATACAGATCAAGGATTTACGTTTACCAAAAAACGAGGTATTTATACCATGGGGCTTTCTGGTGGCAATGAAAAGTTTATCATTAACAAAGGAGAATATCCCACTTATACAAAAGACGGGAAGCGCATCTTTCTTCAAACTGGAGGAACTTATTTTGGCGCACTTACCAAAAAGTTGATTAGCGTTAATCTAGAAGGAAACGACGAAAAAGAACATATTAGTTCGAAATACGCCAACCG
>Ga0316205_10002783_pt1 | contig 17483 bp, 11 predicted proteins | sample 3monthpyrite_MG_FD_204941 | JGI IMG/M metagenome (GOLD analysis project Ga0316205, IMG submission 204941) | Microbial mat bacterial communities from mineral coupon in-situ incubated in ocean water Damariscotta River, Maine, United States -... | ecosystem: Environmental > Aquatic > Marine >... | reverse complement strand
GAAGGGATTTCGCTGATGCGAGCATCCCAAAATTTTACCACTTCTGTCATTCCGATCCGCCGGCTGGCGGAGAGGAATCTGCACAACAATCTAGACGACTCGTTTTATGTGAAGGCTCCTTGCTTCCGATAGCATCCTAATTAATAGAATCCGTGTTAACCCAAAAATCCGATTAATCCGTGATTCAAAAAATGATATGGGGAAGACGGATGGGGTTCTTTACGAAAGTGGACTTTCGTAACTAGCTGTAAAAATAATTTTAGTCCCTTCGGACAGTAGTGATTTAGCAGGATTTTTATACTGTAAATGAAATTTCAAAAAAACCACGATCTGAATTGAAATTCCTTCATTGAAAACAAAACTTCTCTCCGTACCTTTTGATCTCTCAAGATTTGAGACCTCAAAAATCAGAATTAAATCCAAAAAACATTGAGTGATCAGAAAATCATTTTCTCTATGGTTGGGGTGAGTAAAATTCACAAACCAAACAAAACAGTTCTTAAAAATATTTATCTCTCATTTTTTTACGGCGCCAAAATTGGTGTTCTTGGATTAAATGGTGCCGGTAAATCTACTTTACTTAGAATTATTGCCGGCGAGGATAAAGATTACCTTGGCGATATCAGCGTACAAAAAGGAATCACGTTCGGGTATCTAGCACAGGAGCCACATCTCGACCAAGAAAAAACGGTGAAAGAAATTGTTCAAGAAGGGGTTCAGGAAACGGTGGATTTACTGAATGCCTTTGAGGATATAAACGCTCAGTTTGCAGATCCTGACGCCGATTTTGATGCCTTGATTGCAAAACAAGCTAAGCTGCAAGAAAAAATTGATCACCTTGATGCCTGGGATTTAGACAGCAAACTCGATCAAGCGATGGATGCATTGCGTTGTCCGGATGGTGATACTCCGGTTTCTGTACTTTCCGGTGGTGAAGCTCGCCGTGTTGCGCTGTGTAGATTACTACTTAAAAAACCGGATGTGCTATTGCTGGATGAGCCGACTAATCATTTGGATGCAGAATCTGTGGGTTGGTTGGAACAGCATTTGGCGCGTTATGAAGGAACCGTAATTGCAGTAACTCACGATCGTTACTTCTTGGATAATGTTGCCGGTTGGATTTTAGAGTTAGATCGTGGTGAAGGAATCCCTTTCAAAGGAAATTATACGTCTTGGTTGGAGCAAAAATCTGAGAGATTGAAACAAGAAGAGAAACAAGAATCCAATCGACAAAAAACATTACAGCAAGAACTGGAGTGGATTCGTCAAAACCCTAAAGGTCGCCGTGCTAAGAGTAAAGCACGTATAAATGCGTATGAAGATTTGCTTTCTCAGGAAAATGAGAAGCGGAATGAAGAGATGCAGATTTTTATTCCGGCTGGTCCACGGCTTGGTACAAAGGTGATCAATGCGAATCACATTGCGAAAGGGTACGAAGACCGTTTACTTGTAGAGGACATGAATTTTATGCTTCCACCTGGTGGAATTGTGGGCATTATTGGAGCTAATGGTGCAGGTAAAACTACCTTGTTTAAGATGATTATTGGTAGCGAGAAACCCGATTCAGGGAAATTAGAAGTTGGTGAAACCGTTCAGTTAGGTTACATCGATCAAAAGAGACCGCTTGATCCCAATAAATCAATTTGGGAGGAGATTACCGGTGGACATGATATTCTAAAACTCGGAAATCGTGAGGTAAATTCGCGAGCCTACGTTTCCCGATTTAACTTTGGGGGATCTGATCAGCAGAAAAAAACTTCCCAAATTTCTGGTGGAGAACGAAACAGAGTACACCTTGCTAAAATGTTGAAAGAAGGAGCGAATGTATTGTTACTGGATGAGCCTACTAATGACTTGGATGTGAACACGCTGCGAGCTTTAGAAGAGGCGTTACTAAATTTTGCAGGATGTGCCGTTGTTATCTCTCACGATAGGTGGTTTCTGGATAGAGTTGCTACACATATTCTCGCTTTTGAAGGAGAAAGCCAGGTGTATTGGTTTGAGGGGAACTATCAGGAATATGTAGAGAATCGAAAAGAACGTCTCGGAATTACCGATGACCAACCGCATCGAATTCATTACAAAAAACTGATGCGATAGAGTTAAATATGGAAGAAACCAGATACTAATCTATCTTTAACGGAGTTATCCGACTATTAAAAAATTCGGGTACATGTTGAAGCAATCTTTAAGTGTGTTTTCGATTTTATTAGTTTCATTTGGTAATCTTCAAGCGCAAAGTAATGCGGATGAATTTCGACCAAAACAGCTTGGGCTTACAATTTCGACACTTTCAGGAATAGGATTCTTCTATTTAACAGACCTCACTTATGAAGATAATCTCAAAATCTCTGCATTAATATGGGGATTCAATAAAGAAGATGACCTCAGAATTTTTGATGATGGTTCAGATGATGATATCTATTCATTTGGTCTTGAATACCAGCGAGATTTATTGGAAAGTAAAAGATTAAGATTTCATGCACTTACAGGAATTAGCATTGATAACACCTTATTAAGAGTCAATGGATGTTCCGAGGACTGTTATTTCACAAATGCCGGTGTTGGGCTGGGACTTGATATCGAAATATCAAAAGGCATTTATTTGAATTTTCATTCAACTTATCAGATCAGTAGATCCTATGGTTCTTATGAAGGAATTGAATATGGTTTTGGCGGTGGAATAGGTTTCTCATTACGTGCCAAAACTGCTGATTAGTTCTCAGTAAAGTCAGACCAATTCGGGCACTTCATCTTTGGGATGTACATTGTTCATGTACAGTGATAATACTAACCCGTCAATTCTATCCATCTCAAAGACAACCTCAAGTCGATGCAGTAACGAATCCATTATTTGGAAACCAAGTCAAGTTTTGATTGAAAAACTACTCATATCAAACCAACCACCATTATCAGAAAAAAGAACAAAAATTATAGTTCCATACTGATGAATTGCTAATTGGATAAAATTTTCATCAAATTAAGTTGGAAATGCAAATTTAAGAGCGTTTGAGACTAACTCATTTTCTTAAAACCACAGGAGAATTACATGGTGGATTTTTTAAAGAATCTGAACTAATAACTAACTCATGTTTAACTGAAGCTCGGTTTACCAAGATTTAGCAGATTACTTCGATGACAGATTTTTAACATCCAACTCACTTTATTGAATACTCGCACCTAATTTATTGAGTATAAATTATTTATGTCATCTTTTTACAGCATACCTACATTTTTTTAAAGACTTTATCTTGTCAGGTACTAATAAAATGTAAAATTCTTATGAAACGATCACTTTATACACTAGCTCTTGTCCTCATTTTCGGGTCTATTCAATCGAAAGTTATTGCACAAGAAGAAGCTGCCGATACCACAAAAATTGAAAAAAAGAATGCGGACTTACCCATGGATCCGGAGCGATTATTGGAGTTTAATACTAAGGAAGGTACTTGGATGTCGGTGGATGTAAGCCCCGACGGTTCAACCATTGCTTTTGATTTATTAGGTGATATCTACACAATCCCTTTCGAAGGTGGTAAAGCTACACTAGTTACGGATGGAATGGCTTATGATTCCCATCCAAAATTTAGTCCGGATGGAACACACATTTTATACATTTCGGATAAGGATGGTTCTGACGATGCATACGCAATCAATCTGGAAACGGAGGAAGAGATTAAATTTTCAGGGGATGAAAACGATGAAATGGTTAATGCAGCCTGGTCACCGGATGGAGACTACGTGATCGTTTCTAGGGGACGAAGAAATTTCAAACTTTGGCTTTATCATATTGATGGAGGAACTGGAATTAAACTTGTTGATCCTAACAGTTCGTTCAAAGCTATTGACCCAACTTTCAGTGCAGACGGTAGATATATTTATTATTCGCAGCGTAATAATGCATGGAATTACAATGCTCAATTTCCACAGTATTCTTTGGGCTCATACGACCGTGATAATGGTGAAACATCAACGGTTGTTTCGAAATACGGTTCCGCGTTTACACCAACTGTATCACCGGATGGAAAGTACCTCGTATATGGTAGCCGATACGAAGCAGAAACAGGATTAATTCTCCACAATTTAATTGAGGGCAATGAAGAGTGGCTAGCTTATCCCATTCAGCGCGATGACCAAGAGTCTCAGGCAACATTAGGGGTTCTTCCGGCAATGAGTTTTACGCCTGACAGCCAGGAATTGGTGTTCTTTTCTGGTGGAAAATTACACAGAATGAATATACAAACGAGAGAATCAACCGAAATTCCTTTTGAGGTAGATGTAGCCCTTGAAATGGGACCTAAATTGACATTCAAGTATCCAATAAGCGATGATAAAGAAGTATTAGCAACTCAAATTAGAGATGCGGTTCCATCACCAAATGGAAACCAACTTGCATTCACCGTATTGAATAAACTTTATATTCAGAATTTACCGGATGGAACTCCAAGAAGGGTTACAAATCATGATCATACAGAAGCTCAACCTGCCTGGTCACCGGATGGTAAATATTTAACTTATGTAACTTGGAATCAGCAAGAAGGTGGGCACATTTTTAAAGTGGAGCCGAATGCCAGGCGAGTCCGCCCTCAGCAATTAACAACGGAAGCTGCATTTTATATCACACCCGCTTGGTCGTATAACAGTGGTAGAATTGTGTTCGCAAAAGGCAATAAGCACGATTATATGAACACAAGCAGTGCAAATGCCTACTATTTTGCTACGGATGAATTAGGTTGGGTTTCAACGGATGGTGGAGACGTCAATTTCATAGCAAATACAAATGGGCGGACTGTCCCGCATTTTGTTAAAGGTGATGATCGAATTTACCTAACTAATAACGAAGGCACATTGGTTTCAATTCGGTGGGATGGATCTGATGAGAAAGAGCATGTTAAAATCACGGGTATTTCAGTTTATGGTACTCGAGATCCGGTATCGGCAAGTGAGGCGGGAATCATTCTAAAGGCTCCGACCGGCGATCAGGTATTGGCACAGATTAACAATGAAATATATGCAGCAACTGTACCGCAGACAGGAACCGTTGTCAATATTGGGCTAGCTTCACCGGATAAAGCCGTGTTCCCAGCTAAGAAACTCACTTTAATAGGCGGCGAATTCCCCAAGTGGTCTGATGATGGCAAACAAGTGCATTGGTCGTTAGGAAAAGGGCATTTTATTTACAATATGGACGATGCTAAGGCTTTTTCAGACAGTGTAGAGGCGGCTAACAAAGCAGAAGAGGAAGCAAAAAAAATTGCTGAAGAAAGTGAGGATAATGAAGATTCAGAAGAAATAGAAGAAGAAACGGAATCAGTAGAATCCGGCGATGAGGAAGCTAAAGACGAAACGTCTAAAGAATACAAACCGAAAGAATTACGGATAGAAGTGCTTTTTGAAAGAGATATTCCTGAAGGGACGGTACTTTTACAAAACGCCAGAGTGATTACAATGAACGGTTATGAAGTGTTTGAACGCGGCGATGTTCTTGTTGTTAATAATAGGATTGAAGGTGTTGGTGCAACCGGATCAATTGCAGTACCAAGTGGTGCAAAAGTAATTGATTTGACCGGGAAAACGATTGTCCCGGGTTTCGTTGATACACATGCCCATCTCAGATCTACGCGAGGTGTTCATAAAGATCAGGAGTGGAGTTATGCGGCAAATCTAGCCTATGGAGTAACCACAACTCGTGATCCACAAACCGGCACAACTGATGTTCTTAGCTATGGTGATGCCGTAATCGCAGGAATGATGTTGGGTCCAAGAATTTATTCGACGGGGCCTGGAGTGGGTTTTTGGGGTTACAAACTAAAGAGTCTGGATCATACAAAAGAAGTACTCCGACAATACAGCGAATATTTCGATACTAAGACCATCAAAATGTATCGCGTTGGAAACAGAAAACAACGGCAGTGGATTATTATGGCATCTAAAGAACAAAAATTGATGCCAACAACTGAAGGTTCATTGCATATTCGACTAAACCTTACACAAATGCTGGATGGCTACCCCGGACATGAACACAATTTGCCAATTTATCCAATTTACAGTGATTTGGTTGAAGCGATAGCGTTTTCAAAAATGGCAGTTACACAAACCATGTTGGTTGCTTATGGTGGTCCTTGGGGCGAGGAATATTATTACTCTCGTGAAAATCCCTATGGCGATGAAAAACTGAGTTATTACACCCCGTATGATGAACTGGCTCGAAAAACCAGACGTCGAAGTTTCTGGGCAATTGATGAGGAAATGGTGTTTCCAAAACATGCCGAAAAAGCAAAGCAGATATATGACGCCGATGGTTTACTGGGTGTTGGAAGTCATGGTCAACTTCAAGGACTTGGGTATCACTGGGAATTATGGTCGATTGCCGCCGGCGGATTAACAAATCACGAAGCTCTTCGAGTTGCTACAATTATTGGTGCAGAAGCAATCGGTTTGGATGGTGATGTGGGCAGTTTAGAAGCCGGAAAGCTTGCTGATATCGTAATTCTTGATGGAAACCCACTGGATGATCTCCGAAATTCAAATACAGTAACTCATGTAATGATGAATGGTCGTTTGTTCGAGACGGATACATTAAACGAAATTTATCCTCGTCAAAAAGAATTTGATCAACGTATTTGGGTTCAAAGTGCACCGATGGATATAGCTTTGCCTGAAGTAGAACGGTAACAAGGTTTCGACCTCTGAAAGCGTGCTTCGATTATCGGAGTACGCTTTTTTTTGTGATTCCCTCTAAAGGCGATACACCAAAAATGAAAGGTTGTTGGTGTATTAATAATAACCTTAATGATACAATACGATATAAATGGCTGTGCAGGAATGTGTGGCCTTTTTATTTATAAATAGTTCATAAACAATCCGTAGTCTATGCTCGAAATAAGTATTAATTATTGGAGCGAACATAATGGGAGTATATAAATCAGCAGAAGAAGCTGTTAAGTTAATAAAATCAAACGATAGAGTGTTTATTCACGGCGTGAATGCAGTACCGTTTAGGTTAATAGGAGCAATGGTTGGAAGAGCTTCAGAACTAAGAAATGTTGAAATAGTTCATATTCATACAGAGGGTGATGCCCCGTATGCAAATCCTGAATATGCAGATAGTTTTCATGTAAATGCATTCTTTGTTGGATCAAATGTAAGGAAAGCAGTAAATCAGGGTAGAGGTGATTACATCCCGGTATTCTTGAGCGAAGTACCTGGCTTAATTCGCAATGGTATTCTACCGGTTGACGTAGCTTTACTAAATGTTTCACCACCCGATAAACATGGATTTTGTTCCATGGGAGTTTCATTGGTAGGTGCCTTACCAGCTGCTGAAACGGCAAAATTTGTCATTGCTCAAATAAACCCAAATATGCCTAGAACTCATGGTGCTGGATTTATTCACGTGAATAATATTGATATAATGGTTGAAGCAAATGATCCATTACCGGAACAAATATTACCAGAGCCAAACGAAATTGAGATGCGTATTGGGCGATTTTGTACCGAATTGGTAGAAGATGGCGCTACTCTTCAAATGGGGATCGGAGCGATTCCAAATGCAGTTTTAAAGTCTCTTGAGCATCACAAAGACTTAGGTGTTCACACAGAAATGTTTGCTGATGGTGTTATTGATTTAGTACAAAAAGGTGTTATCAATGGTCATAAAAAGGTGAAATTTCCTGGAAAAGTAGTTTCCGGTTTTGTGATGGGATCCAAACGAGTGTACGATTTCGTGGATGATAATCCGTCTATCGCTATGTTGGATATTGAGTATGTGAACGATACAAAAGTGATAAAGCAAAATCCCAAGGTGACGGCAATTAATAGTGCAGTGGAGATAGATTTAACAGGGCAAGTTTGTGCTGATTCAATTGGTACTTATCACTACAGTGGCGTAGGTGGTCAAATGGATTTCATTCGTGGAGCAGCGAAATCACCAGGCGGAAAACCTATCATTGCATTGCCCTCTCAAACAAATAAAGGTATAAGCCGAATAGTTCCATTTTTAAAACAAGGTGCCGGTGTTGTTACCACAAGAGCTCATGTGCATTACATTGTAACGGAGTATGGAATTGCATATTTATATGGTAAAAACTTAAGTCAACGGGCAAAAGCCATGGTTGAAATTGCGCATCCTGATCACAGAGAAGAATTAGATAAAGCTGTATTTGAAAGATTTAGAATATGATAGCCAAAGACTGAGGGGAGAATTAAATTCCCAATAATTTTCCTACCTCGGTCAACCTGATCCGCCAGCTGGCGGAGAAGGATCTTGGAGCATATTTGCCAAGTTAGTATTTCATTTATCAAGAGTGATTATAACTGATGAATTTCGCTGATGTGAGCATACCGTTTAATAGAATCCGTGTTAATCCAAAAATCCGATTAATTCGTGATTCAAAAAGTGATATGGAGAAGGCAGATGGGGTCCTTTGCTTGAACCCTCGATCAGACGGGTAATCCGTCAGACCATTGGAATTAAATCATAATTTCAGAATCGCGGATTTAATGGATTTCGCTGATGCTCCCTCATCCCTTTAACAATCAAATGTGAAAAAATAATATTTAGCGCATATCATATCTCAAAAATGAAAGGAAACTGCCACCGAACGCTAGAATGATAAATATGGTGAGTAAACCAAAATCCGGAATACTACTCGCAAAAGCATTCGCAGATTTAATAGTGGGTGCAGAATATTGGGGCATTTCACTTGTATCCAATGTTTGATCATTTCTCCCAAAATCTATTTGTACGCCGGTCTCAGAATCTATATTAATGCTAAAACCACCATGACCGCCTTCAACATCTTGTTTTTTCACAATATAATCCGTGAATTCATCTTTATATGCTCGCATAGTTTCTTCGTAACGAATTTTTAAATCGATGTCGGTTCCGGCTAATTTCATTGCAGCAAGTTGATAGGAAGACACAGGTGATATTCGTGCAATATTAAAAGCGAGACGCTCTTGAACACGTTTTTTGTTTTGTGCCTCTTCCAACAAACGACGATTGTTACCGATGATATCAGATTGAACTTGCTTTCGAGAAACGTCATCCTCCTCAAGCCAATTCCACTCCTTGTTATCTCTGTATTCCTGCCGTTCCGCATCAGACATGCCTTCCATTTCTTGCTCTCTGCTTTGCCAAACCTGCGTTAGCTCTGTTGAATATTGATCCCAACGTGCTTTCCGAAAAGCTTCTTGCTTAGCTTCTAATTGTGCAACACTTTCGACTGGAATTAATTGACCTGCTGCCATTACTCCTAATCGCGGTACGATAAATACGCCACCAATCCATATTACCAATAGCAGAAGAAAAGATAAGGAAGAGTTTCGCGTAATTGCTGAGACAAGTATTCCAATGCCGATGAATAAAGTGATATATAGAATGGAAAGCCCTATAAAACTGATGATTGATGACCAATCACCTGTTGCCATCGGCACTTTAAAAACCATTAGAAGAAGTAATCCAATTAAGATTGGAATTAAGAGAGGTACAATCAGCCCCAACCAAATACCGGTAAATTTAGCAATCAAATATTTTGCTCTGGAAACAGAATTTGAAAAAGCCAGTTTTAACGTACCATTCTCACGCTCTCCATTAATCGCATCGTAGGTAAATAAAATAGCGAACAACGAAAGCACAATCTGAACGATAAACGAGAAGTCGATGACTCTGAAAATTGCGAAAAGTGTTTCATCAGAATAAGGACTCCTTACAAGTTTGATGTCATCAAAATCGGAAACAGTCGATAATCGACCAACATCAAAATGCAGACCCGATACGAATATTTGCATTGGGTTTGGCTCGCGGTGAAGGATGTTTCTCACACGCCCCCAACTGGTTGCTTGCATTATATCCTGCCGGGCAATTTCTTGATTTACATTGTACTGTACTACAGCATTATTGTACTCATTAATACCGATGTAAACGCTAATTAGAATCAAAACTGAACACACTAAAAAAGTAGCGGCGAATTTCGGGCTCAGTAGTATATTTTTGAGCTCTTTTTGAATTAGTAAACTTAACATGATGATATAAATTTCAAAGTTATCTCAAATCGTATTTCAGGAAGGCTACGAATGCACTCCCAAAAAATAAGAGGTTAAAAAGCACAAGTAAACCTAAGTCTATGATACTATTGGCAGCAGAAACACTAGCTTTTTCACTGGTAAATTCAAATTGAGGCAATTCATCCGGATTGAGCAGTTCCGGCTCCTCGCCATCTTCTGTTGTAATCATTATCATCCGAAAACCACCTGAACGTGTACTTCCCGTTTTCTCGGTCATAAAATCGGAGTAGGATTCTTGATAGGCGTAGGCTTTATCCATAAAATTATTTTGCAACTTCAAAGAAGTTCCGGCAAGTTCTGTGGATGCAAGTGTAAAAACCGAAGTTGGAGATAATCGTGATATTGACAACGCGACATTCTCTTGAGCTCTTCTTCGGTTTCTGAATTCCTCGTTCAAGCGTTCGTTAAATAAGTCTATTTTTTCCTGTCTTGTGGTCGAAAGTTCGCTCATAAAGGAACTAAATAATGCCATTACATCCTCTATTTCAGTTTCTTCCGGAACTTTAAAATCGGCCATTTTTGGGCGATCTTCATCAAATAATTGAATACGATATCGATTTTTTTGAGCTGTGATTTCATCCACATTAACTACTTCAACCAATCGGCCGGATATAAGAACGGAAGCCCTTGGTATGATCAATACTGCAAAAATCCATACTACTAAACCAATCAGGAAAGCACTGGATGGTTTAGATGTTGACGCTGAAATAGCAATGGCTAAAGCAAGAAATAAACCGAAATACGCAAGCCCGGCAATCAGAATCAGACCCAAACGAATCCATTCATCAGCGGTAAGTTGAATTCCAAGAATGGGCAAAAGTGCGCTGCCAATTAGCATAGGAATCATCAAAGCCAAGCCTAACCCCACAAATGATCCGGCTAACTTTCCGCCAATAAATGAAGCTCGAGAAACCGAATTAGCAAAGCAAAGTTTTAAAGTTCCGCTAACTTTCTCCCCATTAATTGCATCATAAGCGAAAATGATTGCGAACAATGATAGAATGATTCCAAAAATAAATTCAAGATCCATAAATCGGAATATGGCGAAAATCGGTTCGTCGTTGAATCGGGTATTTTCAGCTCGAAGTTCTCCACGACTGCTCATGGCAATGTTTCTGCCAATATCGTTAGAAACACCATTAACCAAAGTCATTAATGGTTGCGGGGGGAGCATAATAGAGTGTTCAACCATCTGCCAATTGGAGTTGGATGCAATTTGGTTTCTGTTTTCTTGGATGGCAGCTTCATATTGAGCCTGACTGGCTAAATAGTTTTGAGCTCCCATAAAAAAAGCCAGAATTATTAAAACTGAACAGACTGCAAAACTGATCGTAAAACGGCTACTTTGGATGATGTCACGCAGTTCTTTTTGAAATATTAGGCTAAACATTTTATTCACCTATTCGCTTAGTGCGTTTTCTAATGATGATGTAGTCTCATCCATATATCCGGCCATGTACTCAACGTACAGATTTTCCAGATTTACTCCTTCCAATTCGGCTCTGGTTTTATGAGCGACCATAATTCCATCGTTTAAAATACCCACGTAATCAGCAATTTCTTTAGCTCGGAAAATGTCATGAGTGCTCATTAAAATAGCCTTTCCTTCATCACGAAGTTCACCGATTAAACGGGTGAATTCTTTACCGGCTTTGGGGTCTAAACCTGAAGTAGGTTCATCTAACAAAATTGCAGGGGCATCTTTTAGAATGGCAATTGCAATCCCACACTTTTGACGCATCCCTTTTGAAAAATCTTTCAATTTTTTGTCGAACGCATCCCTTTGTAAACCAACTCTAACTAATGCAGTCTCATAATCAGCTCTGGAATATTTGTTTTTTCCACCTAATCGAACAAAGAAATCTACATTTTGAATAGCAGTGAAATTGGGATAGAGTTGCACATTTTCAGACACGAAAGCCACGAATTTTTTTGCCTCAAGTGGGTCAAGATTTACATCGATTCCATTGATTAGTGCATTTCCGTTGGTTGGTTGAATAAAGTCTAGAAAAATATTGATGGTTGTTGTTTTACCGGCGCCATTTCCACCAAGCATCACAAATATTTCGCCGGCATGTACTTTTAGTTGAAGATTATCGAGTGCTTTAACACCATCTTCGTATACCTTTGTAAGATCACGGGCTTCGAGTAAAGCAGCTGGTTGTATGATTGAGTTTTCCATAAGATATTGTTTATTTAGATTCTTTGATGGGCATTTTATTTCTTCGAAAGTTTTATTCCGAAGTACACGACTCCGCCCACCAAGCCAATGATGAGTAGCAGAATCATGCTAGTACCAAACACATTAGCCTGTGCAGCAACCTGTACTGTAAATGTTTTGTCCTCAGCATTTACTGGTTGATTTTCCGAGAGTGATGTCGATCGCATTCTAGTTTCATATCGCCCGACACTTATATCATCCGGTGGAGTTAGGATTAGCTTAACTGTTGTCTCTTCACGAATGCCAAGGGTAGGAATTATGGAAGGTTCCAAACGTTTTTCCCATTGAAAAGGTGCATCTAATTCAAATTCAATATTATCAAGTCTTCTGGTTCCCTCATTAACCACTACAAAGGTAAATTCAACCGAGCTTTCGTCATCAAATTCATTATACAATTGAGGCGTTTTAACTACGAGACGCCCCACACCACGTGGAATCATTTCTAAGCGTACAAATCCAACATCAAGTGCTTCAATTTCTTCGAGGTTCCAATCAGTGGTTTTTGCATTGAATTCACCCAGCCTGCTTATTGGAACCGCCATCACATAAAAAATAATGGGCTCATCCATGGGTACATCTGCAGTTGGTCTATCGGGCAATGAAATTTGCAGATTAGCAAGAATATTATTGTTCGACTCAGTGAATTTTATTTGACTTATTCGACCTTGTTGACCCTGTTCGTTGAAGTAACGTGTAATTGAATTTGGCAAGTTTACCACTTCAAGCTTGTACGTATCATTCATTCCGCTGAACAGTTCTAACCCTAATCCATAATTTGCCGAACTTCCAAGTTCTACTTCTTGCGAGAATCGCTCCGATTGAATTAATACTTTATTTGCTGAGGCATCTTTTTCAAGAAAAACTTTTGGGCTCCTAGAAGATCCATTTCCATAAATAATATTGACCGTTAACTCGTCTAAATCTTGTAATAAATTGAATTCAATGGTCTTAGGTTTTCCGCTTAAAAGTTCTTCTATTTTGATTTCGTAGGGAGAACTAATTATTGCTCCATCATCATTACTTAATGAAACATAAATGTTATGGATAACATCCGGTTGCAGGGAGCGAAAGAGTTCATCCTCCATGTTCACAACCTGGGCAAACTCAGCGGTTGCACTACTGGTATTTTCCAGTGTCACCCGAACTCGTTTTACATTGTCATCACTTTGAGTTTTTAAAGCGCGCTTAATACTCACAAATTGCTGCTCGAAAAGTAATACAAGTAATGATTGTTGGTAATTTACTTCGGCATCCTGGAAAGTATTCAAAGCAAGTTCATACTTTTCAGGCGAGATTAAATCCTTTTGAAATAGTTCTTTCTGACGTGCTAACTCGCTTGCAGCTCTTTCGTAACTACTTTTAGCACGCTTTAATCCAAGCAAAGGGTAACTATCATCTCTTGCATTAGGGAACGGACTTTGGGCAAAAGCATCTGATGGAATTATGATCAGTAATGCAAGCAGCCAAAGTGATAAAACAATTAGTTTTCTTGTCATTGTATTAATTATCAATGCTTAGATTTATTGCACCACGAGCTTTTTGCTTTTTTAAAGAAATCACTTTTTGCGCATCATCATTTTCCACGATCAACTCTATTTCCTCACCAACTTCAAGAGAAGCAAGATAACTTTGAGCAGCTTCTGCTTGGTCAAATGTCTCACCGTTAATTGATACAATAGTATAACCCTCAATATTTTCAGCCTTTAGTTCATCGGGCATTAAAGGCTCCAACAATGCCTGAATACTTATATTATCATCAACCATGGCGAGCAATAGACCTAATTCCGGAACAATCACCGGTGGTTCATCTGAATTACTGTCAACATTCATTACCATTCTCATTCCCGAAGTTTCAGGGAAATCACCTTTTATAGCTCGAACAATGAAGCGTTCATCGCCACGGCGAACCCCAACTTTAATTTCTTCTTCGTTTGAGATTGAATTATAAATTGCTCTCATGCCGGACACATCATTCACACGTTCACCATTCATCATTAAAATGATATCACCCCGTTGAAGTTCATCGGTTAGATTGGAAGAATCGTTATGACCTCCTATGATCATTTCTACTTGGATGACATCCTCAGACTGAACGAGCATGGCACTAAATTCTTGAAGCATTAAACTTGTGTTTGCATCAAAGCTCATTGTTCTTTGTACCTGAGCAATAGCTGAGTCGCCCGATACTAGCAACAATGGAAGAACAAGCAGTGTTTGTATAAATTTCATGATTTTGAATTAGGTTTATTTGTTGGTGTCAATATTCGAATCGAAACGTTCTGAGTTGTTAAGACCAAGCAAAATGTTTGTTAAGGATGTTAAATCAAAGCAAAATCTTTTCACTTAGTTAAGAAAGCGCCTAATTTTAAGTATGCAAAATCGCTGGTTTACATATAGTTTTTTACTGCTGATGGGGAGCGCACTTATCACACTTGCTGTTTTACAATTCCAATGGGTTGGAAGTGTAAGTGATGCAGAAAAACAACGCCTGAAAGATGGGATAGAGGCTTCAGGCGAGAATTTTGTGAGTGACTTTAATGAGGTTTTCGTGAACTTGAAGAATATTTTTCGAATACAAGTTACTGACGAAAACACAGATATTACCCCGGAGTTAGCTGAGTCTTATCTGCGTTGGAATGAGACATTCGACCATAGAGATTTATTGTCAGAAGTGCTTTTTATACAAATATCCGACGATCAATTGGTAGATTATTTTAAATTTGATGCCACCAATGGTACAATTTCAAGTATTCAGCCGGATTCTGCAACAGTTGCGTGGGTAGAGATAAATCACCTTGCCGAAGATTTTGATAATAATGCAGTTTCATTGAACGCATTACCTGAATTCAGTGATCCGACTTTTATTGCAGTTCCGATTCAAGTATTGGATTTCATCACGCTAAACAAACAAGACGGAATTGATAATCTGGAAGTTCGGTTAAGTATAGATCGCTTGAATGATTTGGTTTTATTGCGGATAAATGATGACTATGTGAAAACACAACTTATTCCAGAAATTGCTTCCACTTATTTTGGCGATTCCTATTTTGACCAATATCAACTTTCTGTTTTAAAACCCGCCACCAAACCGTTTATTTATTATAATTCGCAGCCGGATGTAAATCCTTCCGATCCAGATTTAAAAGTAACATTGGATCGGTTGAATTTTTCAAATCTTATCATGTTCGATGATAATTTTGGCGATGATATAAAGAGCAGGGAAGGCGAAGATAGTGTAGCATTCAGTTTTAGAGTAACAAATACGAATACCGATCTGAATACCCGTTCTATTAAGCATATAACTCAATTTGAAGGGCTCTCTACAAGCAGAAATATTCATAATGAAGAAGTTGACTCAGTAATTGGCTTAAATGCATCTCAAATTGATACAACAATTACTACTGCTTTTGTTGGGCACATGAATTCTCAAGCATGGGAATTATGGCTTTCTTTTAAAGCAGGTTCTCTGGATGAATTTGTTGATAAAACTAGAACTAAAAACCTAGGAATCAGTTTTGGCATTCTTTTCGTATTGGGAATAAGTAGTGTGTTGATTGTTGTATTTGCACAACGATCAAAGAATTTGGCGGAACAGCAAATGTTGTTCGTGGCAGGCGTTTCGCACGAGTTAAGAACACCATTAACGATAATACGGTCGGCAGCAGAAAACCTGACCGAAGGGGTTATACAAAGTGAAGATCGAAAGAAAGAGTATGCACAATTAATGCTGAAAGAGGGTAGAAGACTTAGTGAAATGGTCGATCAAATTATGGAATTTTCGGGCATTCAAAGTGGGAGGAGAATTTACTCGTTTAGTAATGTTGATGTTGAACAATTGATGAGTGAACTACTGGTAGAATTCAAGCCCATTTTCTTAGACCATTTAATTACATTGGAGTATGTGAATATTGCGAAACTAAACACAATAAAAGCGGATCGAAACGCTCTGTTTTTAGCAATTTCCAATTTGCTGCATAATGCAATAAAGTTCAGTAATGGAGGAAAACAGGTTATTCTAAGGTTGGATGAAATCAGTTATAAATCAGATTTGGCATTACGGATACAAGTAAAAGATTTTGGAGTTGGTATTCCGGCAGAAGAGTTTAAAGACATTTTCAAACCATTTTACCGCGGTCGTAGATCGGTTGATGATCAAATTAAAGGAAATGGAATTGGTCTTAGTTTAATACAAAAAGTTGCGCAGGCTCATCAAGGTTCCATACAATTGAAAAGTGAAGAAGGAAAAGGATCTACATTTATTCTCATAATCCCATACCACTAATGAGCACTTCTACGCGTGGCAATATATTACTTATCGAAGATGAAGCCGGTTTGATCATGACCATTGAAGATCGTTTGCTTGAAGAAAAGTATCAGGTACAATCGGCTTCAGACGGGGAATTAGGTTTTGAATTAGCAACAACGGGAAAGTTTGACGTGATAATCCTTGATCTGATGCTTCCAAAAAAAAGTGGCCTTGAAATTTGCACAGCTCTTCGAAAACTAGACATAGACACACCAATCATTATGTTAACGGCAAAAGGGCAATTGTTTGATAAAGTGCTTGGGTTGAAATTAGGAGCGGATGATTACATGCAAAAACCATTCGAAATGATGGAATTACTTGCTCGCATCGAAGTTCAGCTTCGAAAAAAGAATACGCATGTATTTCGTACTGATAATGGGCAGAGTTTGTTTGGTGATGTGATTCTGGATTTCAATCAGATGAAAATTACAAGAGGGGAGGAACATATTTCACTTTCAACCAAAGAATTTCAACTTCTAAAATTTATGGTCGAAAACGAAAAAACCATTTTGAGCAGAGATCAACTACTGAACGAAGTTTGGGGCTACGATGCTTTACCTTCAACAAGAACAGTTGATGTGCATATTGCGTGGTTGAGGCAGAAACTTGAAATAGATAGTCGTTATCCTAAACACATAATAACCATACACGGCTTCGGCTATAAATTTATGCCCTGATTATGTGAAGTGAGACTGTGAACCTTGTAGAACTTCGGTAAACTCGAAATCAAGCATAAATCGGCCATCCGTATCCATTGTATAGTGTAATACTCCCCAAAAATTGGACCATTGGTTAAGTTTGTATATTCAAGAAAAAACAGATCAAACCAATGAAACGAACACGACGAAAATTCTCCTCTACATTTAAAGCCACCGTAGCCATTGAATC
>Ga0316205_10002782_pt1 | contig 17486 bp, 15 predicted proteins | sample 3monthpyrite_MG_FD_204941 | JGI IMG/M metagenome (GOLD analysis project Ga0316205, IMG submission 204941) | Microbial mat bacterial communities from mineral coupon in-situ incubated in ocean water Damariscotta River, Maine, United States -... | ecosystem: Environmental > Aquatic > Marine >... | reverse complement strand
ATCTGTCATTACCGCATTAAAGCCTGCTCGCTCAACACAGTGTTTTATATCCAAATGATCTGTTGCTACTGTTACCGATAGAGCGCCGCTTAACTTTGCTTTCATGCACACATGCTCTATCATCGTACTGTCGCCAATTTTAGCTAAAGGCTTTCCCGGCAGTCGACTGGATTGATAACGAGCAGGTATGATGACATGAAAATTCATTTTAATTCATCAAGCTGTGCAGCGGTTAATTGCTCAGCCTTATCGGCTAGTAAGACAGGTATGCCATCATCAATTGAATAGGACAAACGATCAAATCGACAAATTAGTTTTGCTATATCTTTTTTATAATCTAATTTTCCGTGACAAACCGGACAGACTATTATTTCAAGAAGTGATTTATCCATATTTATTCTCTTATCAATAAAAAACGATTCTACTATTTGTGTTTAATTACATTCTTTATCATGCTTAGCAAGCGCTCGGAAAGAGCGTGTTCGAAATTCATTTCAACTTTAAGGTAATACCAATTTTCGTCTGCAAAGGTGAAACATTTACTAGCATCTTTTTCAGTCATTACAATTGTATCATTCTGAAATTCTACAAAATCTTTATATTTGAAATCATAGTGATCGGGAAATGCTTTTTTGTTTTCTACTGTACAAATATTTTTTAAGCTGTTAAAAAAACGATCCGGGTTACCTATGCCAGCTATAGCAATCACCTTCTCGTTAGAAAATTCTTCAAGTGATACCTCTTTCCCAGTCATTAATTGAACCAGTTTGCATGGCTTCAAATATACATTAAAATCAGAAAACGGACTTTTCGTCTCGCCATTTTGAATAACAAGATCAACCGTTTTAGTTCTGCTGACAGGTTCTCTCAGTGGTCCAAAAGGTAAAATCAATCTATTGCCAAATTGTCGCTCACCATCAACCAACAAAATTTCGATATCTCGTTGCATCTGGTAATGCTGTAAACCATCGTCGCTGATAACTATATCAACATCGTTTTTTTCGATCAAATAGTTAATCGCCTGTGAACGGTCTGGATCGATAATCATTGGAATGCTTAAACGGCTTTTTTGGTTAAGGTCGACATACTGCATATAGGCTTCATCACCAACGTCTATTGCGGTACTACTACGGTCAACTTGATGGGGATGATTTTTAATGGCCGCTTGATATCCACGACTAACTATTCCTGCTTTAATACCGTCTTGGGCTAACACTCTGACTAGCTGATTAATAAAAGGCGTTTTTCCAGTTCCTCCTATCGTGATATTTCCAATAACAATAACGGGTTTACTAAAACGATGACTACTTAGAATATTACAGGTGTAAAGCAACCGCTTCAATTTGACTAAGAATAAAAAAAACAAATTGAGTGGCCACAATATTATTCTAAGCAATTGAGATCTTGAATACCAAATTGATTCTATTGTGTGAAGGTTATTCATTCGTCCGCTGTTTGTTCTTTAAATTGCATTTGATACAATCTTTTGTAATATCCATCTTTGGCCATTAAATACTGATGGTTTCCTCGCTCTACAATTTCACCTTTTTTTAGTACTAATATTTCATCTGCATTTTCAATCGTAGATAGTCTATGGGCAATAACAAGTGTTGTTTTTTCATTGGTAAGTGACTCAAACGCTTTTTGTATATGACGTTCAGATTCAGTATCTAACGCGGAAGTCGCCTCATCCAAGATAACAATGGGGGAATCTTTATACAACGCTCTTGCGATGGCTATCCTTTGGCGCTGTCCGCCTGACAAGCGAGATCCCCGTTCACCTATTTCTTCATCAAACTGATTAGGCAGTTCTTTTATAAATTCCCAAGCGTGCGCCTGAATAGCGGCATTTTTTAATTTGAGTGGGTCTATCTTACTTTCACAAGCATATGCAATATTTTTTGCAATGCTGGTATCAAATAATATAACATCTTGCGACACCAAGCTTGTATTTTCTCTCAAACTTTTTAAGCTAACTGAATTGATTTCAATGTCGTCAATTAATATCTGACCTTCATTATGATCATGTAGCCTTAGTAAGAGATTGGTTATAGTGGATTTACCACTTCCTGATTGCCCGACTAGAGCAACTGTTTTTCCTGATTCGATGGTAAAGGATATATTATTTATAATGTTGCCTTTTTTATCATCGTAAGAAAAGACAACATTTTTAAATTCTACTTTTCCGCTTATCTGCGACAATGCTTTTTTACTTTCATCTGTTTCTTTAAGTTCGTCCAATACCGAAAATATACTGTCTGCCGCAGCTAGACCTCGCTGAAAAACACTATTCAGATTGGAAATAATCTTTAGAGGTTTTAACATTAATATCATCATCGATAACATCGTGACGAATTGACCAGGAGATAAAGCGCCGTTAGCCAACTCTTGGCTAGCGACATATAAAACAATCGCCAAAAAGATGCCCGCAATCAATTGAATGAGAGCAACGCTTAGTGCCTGAGTGGTTACCATTTTTACATTTTGACGAAAATTGGCTTTGGCTTCTTTTTCGAATTTTTTCAGTTCGAAATCAATGCCGCCAAATATCTTAATGACTTTATAACCCTCAACCATCTCTTGCGTCTTTTGAGTGATCCCACCCATTGCTAGTTGAATGTTTTTACTTATATTTTTAAATCGCCTACCAGTCAACGCAACAACCACCCCAATAATTGGAGCTGCAAACAAGAACAATACCGCTAGTTTCCAGCTAGTCGTAAAAAGGTAGAAAAGAATATAGCCTATTAGCCCCCCTTCTCGTAAAAGCTTAGTGATGGCATCAGTTATTGCCGATGCTACTTGCTGAGTGTCGTAGGTTATTTTAGATATTAATTTGCCGCTGGGGTTTTTATCGAAAAAATTACTCGGAAGCATCATAAAATGCTCGACCATTTCTACTCGAATTTTACGAACAACATTTTGGCCTACCCATGACATGCAGTAAGCTGAAATAAATGCTGAAAGACCTCGAATAACAATAACGCCGACAATGAAAAAAGGCGCCATCGCCAGGAACTTCATATTCCCCTTTACTAAAGCTTCGTCGGTTAGAGGCTCGATAGACTTAACGAGTGCGTAATCCATTCCTGCATAAACTAAATTACCTAAAATTGCGATTGTAAATATCAATCCAAAACTTTTTAAATAACCGAAAAGCCGTTTTGATGTTGCCCAGGAATTGATTACAGCTTTGCTCATTGCTGCTCTCTTTGGGTGGCCATTTTTAAATTAGTAATACCGAGTTGAGAGCTTGCATCCATAGCCGTCACCACTGATTGGTATGGGGTATTAGCATCAGCACTGATAATTACTGATATGTCTTTATTTTCATCCAGTATCGGTTGAATAGCCCTTTTTAAAGTGTCAATGGATTCATTCACCAGCCCCTTTCCGTTGACAAAATACCGCCCTTCTTTGTCAATACTAATTTCCAGAGATTCTTGTTTTGTTTCTAAAGGTTCGACACTGGCTTTGGGTAGTTCCAACTCGATCTGAGTTTCGCGGGTAAAGCTGGTTGAAACCATAAAAAATATGAGTAACAAAAAGACCACGTCGATTAATGGTGTTAAATTAACCGTGACCTCTTGTTTCTTTTGTCTCACAAACATTGCATTAACCTCTCAATGTTTCACGTTCGCCGTGTAACACTTCCACCATCTTTAATGCTTCCTGCTCCATTGCCATAACTAGTTCGTCAACCTTGCGTTCAAAGTGACGATGAAAAATAAGTGCCGGGATACCAATGATTAATCCTGTGGCTGTTGTAATTAAAGCCTCAGAGATACCACCCGCTAAAATCGCCGAATCACCGGTACCTTGAACAGTGATCGCTGTAAAAACACGGATCATGCCGATAACAGTTCCTAACAATCCGAGTAACGGGGTTACCTGAGCGATAGTGCCTAGGGAGTTCAAATATCTTTCCAGGCTTATTGTCGCTTGCCTACCGGCATCTTGAATACTCTCTTTCATCGTCTCTCGACCATGAGCATGATTGACCAGTCCAGCGGCAAGAATTTCACCTAAAGGCGAGCTATCTTTTAGTTTTTTAAGGCGGCCTTTGTCTAGTTGATTGTTTTTTATCCAACTCCAGACTTGAGCGACTAAATGCTTGGGAGTAATTCTACTGCGTCGTAAACTCCAACTGCGTTCTACACATATTACGAAAGCGGCAAGTGAACATAAAACAATCGGATACATGATGTATCCACCGGCTTTTAACAATTCAATCATATTCTTATGAAGTCCTTAATTTGAGTGAAACTCTTGTAGCTCGCCGCTACTTATTATTGTGTAGGTGGCAGTGATTTGCTGATTATAACAAGCTTTGTCAAAAATATTACCACTCGGTATGCTTTATTTGCCAAAAGTGTCGGCTATTGGATCTTTCTGTTGACCAGTGCAGCTCCCCAGCTGATTCTTGCTCTACAATTATCGCGCCATTTTGATGAGTCACTAAAATTTCTGCACCAATATCGGCGTACCGTTGAACCACTTTACTTTTGGGGAAGCGCCATTGATTGGCATATCCGGTCGAGAATATGACCAGGGATGGTGAGGTTCGTTCAACAAAATTCTTGGTTGAACTGCTTAAACTACCATGATGAGGGGCAACTACAATATCGTATTGATTCAAGCCGTTTTCAAGTAACCGTATTTCGGCGGGTTTCTCTATGTCTCCGGTTAACAGCAGTTTCTGCCCGGCAACAGAAATTTTCAAAACACATGATGAGTTATTTCCTGCTTTCTCCGATAAATGCGGTAAAAATGAAAATTCAACCTCCTCCCAATTCCAAGGGATCGATTGGTGGCAATTGCTATAAGGTTGAGATACAGGTTCGCCAGCTAACAAGAGATCAATATCTAGCGCTTCACTAACCGCATTTAACCCACCTGCATGATCGGCGTCAGCATGGCTAAGGATTAAACGATCAAGCTTCTCAATACCTAATCTTTGAAAATAGGGCAAGATATTTGTATTTGCCATCGAAAAATCATCATTGCCATAACCTGTGTCATATAAAAGATTTTTATCCCCGACCGAAATATGGATCGCCAAGCCTTGACCGATATCAAATACCACCATTTTAAATTGTTTTTTTGGTTTCACTTGAATCATAGACAGTAATGCCAGCAAGGCGATCGGTAGTAAAAGCATTTTACCGGGCATTTTGGCCGGTAATAAGATCACCACGGTTGCCAGAAATAAGAGTATGAAAAGAACAAGCGGCAATGAGGATACCGAGGCAAAATCATTGATTTGTGATAATACCAACTGGATCTGAAATGTTAACCCTATGATCTTATCAACTAAATAGAAAACCCAGACAGAGAGCTGCTCACTAACCGCTAAAGTCAAAAGTCCTAGATAAACAAGTGGTGTTGTTATGAACGAGGTTAGAGGGATCAACAATAAATTGGCTAAAAACCCTACCAAAGGAATACTGTCAAAAACCACCCATGTAATGGGCATTAGACCAATAAACAGGAACCAGTTGATTCGTAACCAGTCCTTAATTTTTGCATGACCATTAGTCACCATTTGTTTGTAACTAGACAAAAATACGATGATCGCCACAGCCAGAACTGATAACCAGAAACTCACTGTTAATACTGCAAATGGTTGCATTATGGTAATGATTATTACCGAAATTGCCAAAATATTGGCTAGCGAAAGATGCCGACCAGACCAGCGACTATACAAATAAACAACTAGCATCACCAAAGCTCTTTGAGCCGGATAACCAAAACCGCTTAAAAGGGCGATGCTTAATGCACCCAACAGCGAAGCCGCTTCCGCCACTCTTTGAGCCGGTATTTTTGCGGTTACAAACCTTAACCGAGTCACAATAAACAGACAAAAATAGTAACTCCACAATGCCGCAATACCGATATGTAGACCCGATATAGCCAGTAAATGAGAGGTGCCAGAGCTTTTAATTGCCTGCCATTGCTCAGCACTAATCGAACTCCGCTCACCAATAGCCAACGCTAAAATCATGCCTTTGCTCGGGCCGTCAGCTATCACTTTATTTAACTTGGTTAATACATTTTGCCGAATCGAATGTAATTTAGCCTTGATAGAAAACTCCGCTGACAATTTTTTCATTGATTTGACATAACCGGTCGCAAAAAAACTTTCGCTGACTAGCCATTTCTCATAATCAAAACCACCGGGATTTAATCGGCCATGGATAGGTTTCAACTTGACGAAAAACTGCCAATAGCTCCCTGCCAAAATACTAGCCCTTTGATCTGGCGTTGCCTGATAAACAGACAGTCGAATTTTATTAGACTGGTAGAAAGAAAGTTTCTGCTGTTCAATTTTTGTTGTACAAAAATCAAAACTCAATCGAATTGAAGCTTTCGCAGGTTTACCGTAGTAACTAGAGACATTACTTTTAACCGGTAGACTGCAAACATAACCTTGAACGGTTGCCAGTTTTGGCGTTTTTATTAGATTCGGCGTGGTCGCTAGCCATAGCAAAACGGCGGCACTGCCCCAAAAGCTTCCGGTTAATAGTGGTACAAATATTTTGCTGATGGAACTGGATAGAAACACCAACATTACAATAGAAATAAATGAAAAAACCAAGAGGCCAGCCGTTTGTTGAATGTTTTCCAATAAAAACATGCTACATAAACCAACTAAAAATCCAACGCAAATTTTTATCAAACGAATATCCTTATAGGGTTTGTTAATCTATTATTGAAATAATCCTGTTTAAAACTGAGTGCTAACGCTACAATCATACTAACAGAAACTGAAGTATCACCGAACTCCAGAATGCCTAGAAATCTCATTAAGAAATATCTGCCTCATCCAGACAAAATAAAAAACAACCGTTTTCTAACTGTTTTTGGTCCCGTCATCCATGAGCCACAGCTTTGGCACCTGACTCGACATTCCGTTAGTAAAGCCTTTTTTATCGGGCTATTTTTTGCCTTTTGGCCAGTCCCTTTTCAAATGGTTCTTGCAGCTGGAGGCGCTATATTGATCCGAGGTAATTTATCTTTGTCAGTCGCGCTTGTGTGGATCACTAACCCGGTGACAATGCCCTTTCTATTTGGTCTCGCTTATTTTGTTGGCGCTTTTGCCTTAGGGTACGAAGCGACAGAAATTGAGTTTGAATTTAGTTGGCAGTGGTTGGAGTATAACTTGTCCTCAATATGGCAACCTTTTCTGCTGGGATGTGCTATATGCGGTGTAATATCGGGCATCATTGGGTATTTTGCGATAGGGCTTTTATGGCGTTTACATATAATTAACGCCTGGAACAAACGAAAATTAAGACAAACGTCCAACACCTGATCAAATAGTATTATCGTCCACTCCAAATGAAAAAAGAGATAATCTTTTTCTAGTATCTCTTTCTAGTATCTCTTTCTAATATCTCTTTCTAATATCTCTTTCTAATATCTGGACATTATGACTAGGATAATTTACATTAGATATTACTCATATAAAACAAATATCAAGTAGTTACTAGTGATGGAAGAAGTTGATTCCGGCAATAACGCTTTTTGCCGACAAAGTAATCCTCAAACAATATTTGAGCATGCAGACGCGGCGACCCGTCAGCTGAAGGCATTGGCCAATGTAAACCGATTGATGATTTTATGTATTTTATGCGAGGGCGAATTATCTGTTAGCGAGTTGAATGGACTGGTTAATATATCTCAATCCGCTTTATCGCAACATCTGGCCAAGCTTCGAGACGATAAAATTGTAACTACACGTCGGGAATCGCAAACGATTTATTATTCAATTGCCGATGGTGTTGCTAAGGGGATAATTGAAGTATTGCACGGGCATTATTGTCCCGATATCTAGGTTCTAGGTTCTAGGTTCTAGGTTCTAGGTTCTAGGTTCTAGGTTCTAGAAAGTCTCAATTTGAAGGATTTTGTTGAAACAATATTTTTCTTTAATTTTTATCGTTTTTCCTTTGTTTCCAGTATTACCGAAGTATTAGTTCTCATTACCCCTTCCAGATTTCCAATATAATCAATCAATTGGCTTAATTGTTCGGTATTTTTCGCATGGATAATAGCTATCATGTCATATTCACCGCTAATTGCATGGACTGCCGAAACCTGTTCAATTTTCATTAGTCCTGAAGATACAATCGCAGAACTTCTTCGTTCAGCTGCTATCGCTACGTGAGCAGATACAAATTGATTGAGATAATCCTTACCCAGCTGCAAAGTATAACCGATTATTACGCCCTCTTTTTCCAGCTTTGATATCCTGGCCTGAACAGTTGCGCGTGACACGTTCAGTTTTCGCGCGATGTCCGAAATAGTTGCCCGCACATCTTCCTGCAACACAGATATTAAACGTTTTTCGCTCTCAGTTGCCATTTTGACATCTCAACTTATCAATTTAATAGCTTTATATCACTATTTTGTATATTTTGACACTTCAAATTAACAATTAGGTTATTCATAATGATGGCCTGCAAATGATTACAAACTATTTAGCCGAATTGATGTAATGGATAATAGTTTTATCGCCACATTATAACTTAAGAGAGAACCAACAAATGTCAGATTCAAATACCGTTACCAGAGAATTGTTTGATGAAGTTATGGTACCCAACTATGCACCATCTAAAGTCATCCCCGTACGCGGCGAAGGATCTAGAATATGGGACCAGCAAGACAATGAATACATCGATTTTGCTGGCGGTATTGCGGTTAACTGTTTGGGACATTGCCACCCAGCTCTGGTTAAAGCTTTAACTGAGCAAGGACAAAAATTATGGCATTTGTCGAATACCATGACTAATGAACCAGCATTACGATTAGCCAAAAAAATGGTTGATGCGACCTTTGCTGATAAAGTCTATTTTGCCAATTCCGGCGGTGAGTCAAATGAAGCGGCGCTCAAACTAGCCAGACGATGGGCGCTGGACGTCCATGGCGAACACAAAACCCATATCATTTCATTTAAACAAGGTTTTCACGGGCGAACATTTTTCACCGTAACCGTTGGCGGACAAGCGGCTTATTCCGATGGTTTTGGACCAAAACCAGCTGATATTTTCCATGCTGAATATAACAATCTGGAAAGCGTTAGGGCACTTATTTCTGACAAGACTTGTGCTGTTGTAATGGAACCTCTTCAAGGTGAAGGCGGTATTATTCGACCAACCGACGAATTCGTAAAAGGTGTTAGACAACTGTGTGATGAAAATAACGCGTTGCTTATTTTCGATGAAGTACAAACCGGTGTTGGTCGATTAGGTAGCCTTTATGCTTATATGGATCTTGGAGTGACTCCTGATATTTTGACGACCGCAAAAGCGTTAGGTGGTGGATTCCCCATCGGTGCGATGATCACCACCACCGATATCGCTAAACACCTCAAAATAGGTACTCACGGCAGTACTTATGGCGGAAACCCATTGGCTTGCGCTGTGGGTGAAGCGGCGTTTGATACGGTTAACGATCCACAAGTATTAAACGGTGTTAAAGCAAAAGCTGAATTGTTTTCCGGTTACCTCAAGCAAATCAATGAAAAACATCAAATTTTCTCTGAGATCAGAGGTAAAGGTTTATTGATTGGTGCAGCATTAAACGAAAAATATCAAGGTAAAGCCAAAGAGATTTTGATGGCAGCCATGGATGAAGGATTAATGGTTCTAATTGCAGGTTTAAACGTGGTACGTTTTGCCCCATCATTGGTCATTCCCGACGAAGATATCAAACAAGGTATGGCTCTATTTGAAAAAGCGGTCGCAAAAATCACCAATCGCTAAACTTCGAAGAGTTTAAACACCTGATCTAAGAAAGCAGGTTACTTAGTTAACCTGCTTTGTTTTTTTTAAAACAACGAGATTTTTTATGATCATAGTACGTCCCATTCAAGCGAGTGATTACGATGCACTTTACCAAATCGCAGTTGATTCTGGCCACGGATTTACTTCCTTGCCGGTTAACGAAGATCTACTAAGAAACAAAATTAACCATTCTGAAGATTCGTTTAAGACATCACCTCAACAACCCGGTGATCAAGGCTATCTTTTTGTTATGGAAGATACCGAAAGCGGTGAAATTGTTGGAACCAGTGGTATCGAGGCGGCAGTTGGATTAGATTCTCCTTTTTATCATTACCATTTGGGCAAAGTTGTACACTCCTCAAGCGAGCTAAAAGTCCACAATAGTGTAGAAACTCTCACACTTTGTAACGACTATACTGGGGTATCGGAAATCTGTACTTTATTCCTAAAGGAAAAAGCACGAGTCAATAGCAATGGGCGTTTTTTATCACGCTTCCGTTTTTTATTTATAGCCGAACATGAGCAAAGATTTAGCGATACTATTATCGCTGAAATGCGTGGTGTTTCAAATACTAAAGGAAAATCTCCTTTCTGGCAGTGGCTGGAGGAGCACTTTTTTTCAATTGACTTTCCAACGGCCGACTATTTAACCGGCACAGGAAATAAAGTTTTTATTGCGGAGTTAATGCCAAAATATCCGATTTATGTCAGCTTACTGAGCAAGCAAGCCCAGGAGGTTATTAACAAAGTCCATCAGGCTACTGAGCCTGCGCTTCGATTGTTAGAGTCAGAGGGTTTTTGTCGAAGTGGATATGTTGATATTTTTGACGCTGGCCCAACAATATCAGCTCAAAAGCAACATATCAAAACAATCAATCAAAGCCGTCAGTTAAAAGTAAGAATATCGGATGAAAAAACAAACACCGATAACGACTCAAGCAGTATGCAACAAAAATATATTATCTGTAATTCTAAAATTGAAGAATTCAGAGCCTTGCAAGCATCCTTGACGATTTGTGACAATGATCGATATGCGATTATCCCGCAAACACTTGCAAAGCATTTATTAGTTAATGAAGGCGACACCTTACGGGTCATCGCTAATTAAATTTTAGGTAATAGGTAATAGGTAATAGGTAATAGGTAATAGGTAATAATTATGACAAACAAATCTCAATTGATCGACGGTGAATGGCTTGAAGGGCTCGGCCATTCATTTACTAGCTTAAACCCAGCAAAAAACGAAATTGTGTGGCAAGGAATATCTGCCAGTGAACCACAAGTTAAAAAAGCAGTAGAAGCGGCACGAAAGGCATTTGCCGATTGGTCCAGCCTGGCCTATAACGAACGCCTTGCCGTGGTTAAACGATTTGGTGAAATGTTATTAGAAAACAAAACTCGCCTTGCAACGGCCATTTCAGAAGAAACAGGTCGTCCACTTTGGGAAACCAATGGCGAAGTCGCAGGTATGATAGGCAAAATAGCAATATCAGAAAAATCATTCGCTGAAAGAACCGGAGAAGTCGAAAGTAACATGGCCGGTTCCAAAGCCTTTATTCGTCACAAACCTCACGGAGTGGTTGCTGTTTTTGGACCTTATAATTTCCCGGGACATTTGCCAAACGGGCATATCATTCCAGCGCTTTTAGCGGGTAATACCGTGGTTTTCAAACCCAGTGAATTAACTCCAAAAGTCGCACAAATCACTTTAGAAGTATGGTTATCTGCCGGCTTGCCTGCAGGCGTGATCAATTTGGTACAAGGTGAAGTAGAAACGGGCATTGCACTGGCAGGTGATAAAGATATTGACGGCCTGTTTTTTACCGGTAGTTCCAACGTGGGACACCTTTTACACAAACAATTTTCAGGGCAACCCGGTAAAATATTAGCCTTAGAAATGGGCGGAAATAATCCGTTAATCGTCAACAATGTCACTGATATCGATGCTGTTGTGCACGATATATTACAATCCGCTTTTGTCACTACGGGGCAACGCTGCACTTGCGCCCGTCGAATTTTTATTGAAAATGGAAATCAGGGCGACCAAATTCTGGCACGTCTGGTGGAAGTTAGCAAAAAGATAAAAATCGGTCATTTTGATGATGAAGATGCCCCCTTTTACGGCTCGTTGGTTTCTGAAAAAGCCGCCTTGGATATGCTAAGTGCTCAACAAAAGTTAGTTGATTTGGGCGGAACGCCGTTGCTAACTATGGAGCATTTAGAAAAAGGCACCGGATTTGTTTCTCCTGGAATAATAGATGTCACAGGAGTCGATAAAATCCCCGATGAAGAATATTTTGGACCACTAGTTAAGGTTTATCGATACAGTGATTTCGATGATGCATTGACTGAAGCAAATAATACTCAGTTTGGATTATCTGCCGCTCTTTTGAGTGACAACCATGATACTTACCAAAAGTTCTTTCAGATAATTCGAGCAGGTATTGTTAACTGGAATCGTCCCACAACAGGCGCTAATTCTCAGGCGCCCTTTGGTGGTATAGGCGCAAGTGGAAATCATCGTGCCAGCGCTTATTATGCTGCAGATTATTGCTCTTACCCAATTTCATCAGTTGAAAATGAAAAAGTAGCTTTTCCAGAAACACTCAGTCCAGGGCTTAGTTTTTAAGCCCTGTTCTTTGCAAAATAAACATGTTGTTTTATGATTGCTCTGGTTCGGAAGTTCGTGGATTGACGGTTAATATTTTTGCTGAACCAAAGTCAATTTATTTCCCTTTTGGCGAAACTCCAACTGCTTGAGTACCGACATGCCTAACAGAATTTCTTCCCCTTGCATGGTCGGACTGATTGCAGCTTTAACATTCTGCAAAACAATTCCACCGATTTCCAACTTGTCAATCTTAGTAGCATATACTTTAGCTTGGCCATTGGCCGTGTGAACAAGATAGGATTGACCTCGTTGAAGGTTCAAATATCGCTCCAAATCGCCAGGTATCGCAACATGGGTTGCTCCAGTATCTAGCATAAAAACGACGTCCTTATTATCAATCTGCCCGCTAGCAACATAATGTCCGTACCTGTTGCGTATTAATTCAACGATTGTGCTGTCTTGATTATTGATGGTTGAGGGTGATTGATTAGGATTCAACTGCTTGTCTTCCATCATTCCAAAAAACCAGGTGGCAAGACCAATGGCAATTATCCAGGCGATAATCATCATGTTTTTACCTATATTGTCGGTTTCTGGCTGGTGATCTTGCTGTTTTTCAGTCATTTTTTTTATCACTAATAATCGTTATAAGAAGGTCGTTTGATTTACTTTTTTTCGCAAAAGCAAAGCTATTATTTGAGATTGTATCAATAAATCCTTTTCGTTATGCAGAAAAGTTCTTTGAAATGATTTGGCAAATCAGATATTCATAGGGTCATGATTGATTAACTCACTCAACGGATACCCAAGATGTCACAATTATTCGGAATAACAAAGCGACCGCAGTACTTGCGTTCGCAGGCAGTTGCTCAGCAATCGCCGGCGCTATCTTGCCCTATTTCACTTATGCCATTCCATTTCGCCCCTACTTTTACCTGCCTCTTTTCCCTTTATTTCTCTTTTAGTTATCGATTCTCGTTTTTTAGGCGATATTTGTGATTTACACCCGATTTAACTTACAAAATATTCGTCACCAAAAATAGTTTTAATAAAGTCTTAATTCATCTTAGAAAGATAGAACAAAGTTTCATAGCACTGTTTTTGATTTCTATCCATTTAGACCAATTATCAGAAAAGCTATCAAAACAACTAATAAAACAGAGAACTTAATAATGCAAGCCAATACCTTAACAGCAATTGATAAACTAAATAACGTCAATATCGCGTCACAAAAAGTGTTAATGACGCCTAGACAATTGAAAGAGAAACTACCAATGCCTCTTGAGTCGATTAATTTCGTTAGCGATGCCCGTCGCCAAATAGCGAATATATTAACCGGAAAAGATAGTAGAAAATTGGCGATCGTCGGACCCTGTTCAATCCATGATATTAAGTCAGCCAAAGAGTATGCGTTGAAATTGAAGAGATTGCATGATGAACTATCTGATCAACTCTATATTGTTATGCGAGTCTATTTTGAAAAGCCCCGGACGACTACCGGCTGGAAAGGAATGATCAACGATCCACACCTTAATAATAGTTTTGACGTTGAGCGAGGATTAATGATCGCTCGTGAACTTTTGTTGTGGTTAGCTGAATTGGGATTGCCCGTTGCCACCGAGATGTTGGACCCAATTAGTCCTCAATATCTGTCTGAATTAATTTCATGGACGGCAATTGGCGCTCGTACTAGTGAGTCGCAAACTCATCGAGAAATGGCTAGTGGACTATCAATGCCTATCGGTTTTAAAAATGGAACGAATGGTTCTGCTTCTGCTGCGATCAATGCCATGAAAGCAGCATCAAACGGACATAGTTTTATGGGAATTAATGGACAGGGACAAGTGACCTTACTTAACACCACCGGCAACCCTTTTGGGCATGTTATTTTACGCGGTGGCGAACATCCTAATTACCATTCAAAGGATATTGCTGAATACGAAAGAAAACTAACTCAATCGAATTTATCGACAAACCTCATGGTTGATTGCAGTCATGGAAATAGCTGCAAAGATCATACGAAACAAGTGTCAGTACTAGAAAATATTGTCGGACAAATTGCTGCTGGTAATCAATCAATTATTGGTTTTATGTTAGAAAGTCATTTGCATTCCGGCAATCAAAAACTGATTGATGGCGGCGCCTCTCTTAAGTATGGCGTGTCGATTACTGATGCATGTATTGACTGGAAAACAACCAAAACCTGTTTGGAAAATACTGCGGCAAGTCTGGAAAAACATGACAGCCAAACAATAGCAATAAGGAATGGAGTTACTTTTTGATGTTGATTTTTAATTCATAGTTGAGATGGTGTTACTGTCTTATTAGTTCGATTAACAGACAAACGATAAAGGACTTTTTTACCACAGAGAACATAGAGTTAAAAGACAAAACGCTATAAAACTAGTTATTTAGATTTATCTAAGTATTTTTTCTCTCCTCTGTGCCTCTGTGGTGAATTTGTTTTTGTCATTTGATTTTTTACTGTTAGTTGAAATTTTTAGTAATCCTAAGATATAAAAAAAGAGGCCGAAGCCTCTTTTGCTGCAAGCAAATAATAAAAATCTATTTCATTAACAGCCGATTCAATCGCTGAGTAAATGCTGCTGGATCATCCAACTGACCGCTGTCAGATAGAACCGCCTGATCAAACAATAACTCAACCCAGTCTTTAAAATCATCATCCGACATATCGTCTGATAATTGAGTAACCAATTTGTGTTCAATATTGATTTCAAAAATCGGTTTCATCTCTGGGACAGGTTGACCTGCAGCCTTCATCATCCGTGACATTTGCAAACTCATACCGCCGTCATTAGAAACAACACATGCAGGTGACTCTTCTAATCGACCAGACACTTTAACGTCTTCAACTTTGTCCGCTAGAAGTTCTTTGATTTTCTTAACTAAATCAGAATTATCTTCATTGGCTTTTTCAACAGCTTGTTTGTCTTCTTCACTTTCCAGGCCGCCTAAATCCAAATCGCCTTGAGTGATGGCTTGAAGATTCTTGCTATCAAATTCGGTTAAGTGGCCCATTGCCCATTCATCAACACGATCAGTCAACAATAAAACTTCAACCCCTTTCTTTTTATAAACCTCCAGGTGAGGGCTGTTTTTGGCAGTTGCATAATTATCAGCTACCAAAAAGTAGATTTTATCTTGCTCAGGTTTCATTCGAGAAATATAGTCTGCTAATGAAACATTTTGAGTGGCATCATTATTATTGGTTGATGCAAATCGCATTAACCCAGCAACTTTATCTTTATTGGCAAAATCTTCTGCCAATCCTTCTTTTAAAACTGAACCGAATTCATCCCAAAACCCCTGGTAATCTTCCTTTTTACTTTTAGCCAGCTTTTCAAGCATACCAAGTGCACGTTTAACACAGGCATTTCGTAAACTTTGAGTCGCGGCTTTGTCTTGTAAAATTTCTCGTGAGACATTTAGCGGTAGATCATTAGAATCTAACACCCCTCTAACCATTCTTAGATAAACCGGTAAAAACTGCTCAGCATCATCCATAATAAATACACGTTGAACGTAAAGTTTTACTCCGCGAGGTTTATCACGGTTCCACATATCCATCGGTGCCTTTTTCGGCAAATATAAGAGACTAGTGTATTCCAGTTTACCTTCTACTTTATTATGAGCCCACGAAAGTGGCTCACTGTAATCATGAGAAATATGCTTGTAAAATTCTTGATATTCCTCATTTTTAATATCAGATTTTGAACGAGTCCAAAGTGCTGTGGCTTTGTTAATTACTTCAAATTCTGGAATAACAACTTCGTCTTCTTCTTTTTTGTCTTCGTCTTCAGAAGGCGGAGCCATGTCAACTTTTTCCATTTCAACAGGCAAAGAAACGTGATCGGAATATTTGTTGATTACTGAACGGACGCGCCAAGGTTCCAAAAATTCTTTTTCATCATCTTTCAACTTCAAAATAATTTCTGTACCGCGCTCAGATTTGTCGATAGTTTCAATACTAAATTCGCCATCGCCTTTCGAAATCCAACTTACGCCAGATTCTGCCGATTCACCAGCACGACGAGTTCGAACTTCGACTTCATCTGCGACGATAAAGGATGAATAAAATCCAACCCCAAATTGACCAATCAAATTGCTATCAGCTTTATCTTCTTTAGACATTTGCTTGATAAATTCAGAGGTACCCGAGCGAGCAATAGTACCCAAATTGTCCATCACTTCCTGTTTGTTCATTCCTATTCCATTATCGCTAATGGTTAATGTACCAGCATCTTTGTCTGCAGTAATACGGATTTTTAGTTCGTGGTCATTTTCATAATAATCATCATGAGATAAAGCTTCAAAACGGAGTTTATCGGCGGCATCTGCTGAATTTGATACCAGTTCTCGCAGGAATATCTCTTTATTGCTATAAAGTGAATGAACCATCAAATGCAATAATTGCTTCACTTCTGTTTGAAAACTATGTGTTTCTTTATTAGCGACTTCAGTCATTTCGCTGCTCTCCTGACATAAATAGGCTCCAGAGACTCGCTTTGGAGGGTTATTAAATAATTAATTTTGCTTGCTGAGATAGATGGGGGCGGTGCATACGAATTCAAGCTCTAGATCAAACAATTATTAACGATATTGAACAACTCAACTCGAAATTGGCATATAATCTCCGCTGGAAATTCAAAATGTATCCGTTCTACCTTATACCCGTGCTACCTCAAAATGCAGGTTCCAGTGTTCAGCTAAAATGGATGAACTAGGCACAACTCGAAGGCAATGACTAGTCCTTACCAAGAGTTGTAACGTAGTGCAGGCTTTTTAGCTGAGCACCCGAAGGGCAATGTTATAAGCCACCATCTTCTTTGTTATGAAATTTTAAGTTAGAATGACTAACCCTAAAATTCCATGCCTCAAATATGGTGGCTTATAACATTGCTGGAGCCTGCATTTTGAGGTAGCACGGGTATGAATACCAATAGAGTCAAATTTAACTGGAGCGCAACCTTGTTACGCAGAACAAAAATAGTTACCACCCTTGGACCATCTACTAACGATGCTACCGAATTGGAAGCCCTGATTAAAGCTGGCGCAAATGTGGTGAGGAT
>Ga0316205_10002780_pt1 | contig 17488 bp, 17 predicted proteins | sample 3monthpyrite_MG_FD_204941 | JGI IMG/M metagenome (GOLD analysis project Ga0316205, IMG submission 204941) | Microbial mat bacterial communities from mineral coupon in-situ incubated in ocean water Damariscotta River, Maine, United States -... | ecosystem: Environmental > Aquatic > Marine >... | reverse complement strand
ATTTGTAACCATTCACATTTCACCATTCACGTTTCACTATAACTATGAGCGATATTATTTTAAAAGCAACAAATATTTCTAAACAATATAGATTAGGTCTAATTGGTACAGGAACTATTAGCCATGACTTAAATAGATGGTGGAACAAGGTGCGTGGAAAAGACGATCCATTTTTAAAAATTGGAGAATCAAACGATAGAAGCATAAAAGGTGAGAGTGACTATGTTTGGGCACTTAAAGATATTAATTTTGAAGTAAAGCGGGGTGAAGTACTTGGTATTATTGGTAAAAATGGAGCTGGAAAATCAACCTTGTTAAAAATACTCTCTAGAGTTACCAGTCCAACGACAGGAGAAATAAAAACAAAAGGTAGAATAGCCTCCTTGTTAGAAGTAGGTACTGGATTTCATCCAGAAATGACAGGACGAGAAAACATATACCTAAACGGTGCTATTTTAGGAATGACCAAAGTAGAAATTCGCTCAAAGATTGACGAAATCATTAATTTTTCTGGATGCGAACGTTACATTGATACACCTGTAAAGCGTTATTCCTCTGGAATGACTGTGCGTTTGGCTTTTGCTGTGGCGGCGCATTTAGAGCCAGATATTCTAGTGGTTGATGAGGTGTTGGCTGTTGGCGATGCCGAGTTCCAGAAAAAAGCCATTGGTAAAATGCAAGACATCTCAATAGGAGATGGTCGAACAGTGTTGTTTGTGAGCCATAATATGGCGGCGGTAAAAAGTTTGTGTACTAGAGGTGTTGTTTTGGAAAATGGTGAAATTGTTTTTAAAGGAAACATTGAAAATGCTGTTGCAAAGTATATACAAATAGGTGATACAGTTATTAATTACGAAAACAACGAATTTTTAGGAGAATTTAATTTAACTAAACACAAAGACAAAAAAGATAAAAATTTAGGTGTTTTAAATGCCAAACTTTATTCTGATGGTATTTTAACTGAAACTTTTGCAGCAGGAGATAATATTGTTATTGAAATACTAATTAACTCTGATAGAGATTTATTTACGCCAGAAGTTGGTTTTGCTATTAAAGATATAAATGATATGACTTTCATAGCATTAAATAATATTAATATTAAACAAAGAATCAATATAAAAAAAGGATTAAATACAGCAAAGATTTCAATTAATGATTTTCCTATTTATACTTCGGGAAATTATTTTATAAATTTTTACTTTGGAGAAGATGGGTCATCAGATTATGAATGTTTATTAAATGCAATAAAGTTCAATGTTATTTCGCATGATGTTTTTGCTTCTGGAAGACCATTAGATACCAAACTTAATAAAATATATCATAGAGATATTGAAATAACTATAGTATGATTTTTTTGTATAATTACTTTTTTTTAGTTCTTAAAAAGCTTTTTAAAGTATTTGGTTTCAAGTCTATTAATTTATTTACTATTCCAAATAGTAGAAGTCTTTTGGATAATGCTTTTAAAGTAAATAAACCATTTTATTTTATTCAAGTAGGTGCGAATGACGGTGTTAGTTTTGATGACTTATTTGATTTTATAAAGCAAAGACTATCGAGTGGCAACGTGATAGAACCTATTAAATCTTATTTTAATGAACTTTCTTTAAATTACAGCTACAATAAAGATATCATATGCGTTAATAAAGCAATTCATCCAACAAAAAATCAAGTTTCGTTATTCAAGATTAAAGAAGAAGTATCAAATAATTATCCAGATTGGGTCAAAGGTATTGCTTCTTTAAACCCTAATCACGCAAAAAAATATAATATAAAATCTTCTGATCTAGAAGAAGAGATTGTAGAAGCAGATACTTTTATTAATATCGTAAAGAAATTTTACAAATATGATTGTATTGATTATTTACAAATAGATACAGAAGGGTTTGATTTTGAAATACTTAAAATGATTGATTTTACTACTTTTAAGCCTAAATTAATTAAGTATGAAAGTGTTAATTTGGATACTTCTAGTTATTTGCAATCTATTAAGTTCTTAAAAGAAAAAGGATATTTTGTATATAAAGAGATGAACGATAATATAGCAGTAAACTTGAGTAAAATTAAATTAAAATGATACCAAAAACGATTCATTATTGTTGGTTTGGTGGTAAAAAAAAATCTAACTTAATTAACAAATGCATTTCAAGTTGGAAATTGTATTTGCCAGATTATGAAATTATAGAATGGAATGAAAGTAATTGTGACTTATCATTAGACTTTTTACAATCTTGTTTAAAATTAAAAAAATGGGCATTTATTTCGGATTATATTAGATTAAAAAAACTTAAAGAATTTGGAGGTATTTATTTAGATACAGATATGCTTTTAGTTAAAAACTTAAACCCATTATTGCGATATAATTGTTTTTTTGGGGCGGAGGATTTGGAGTATGTTAATGCGAGCATTTTTGGTGTAGAAAAGGGGTTTAGTTTTATAGATCATATCTTAAATGAATATGAAAAAATAGATAGTTTAACTGAGACTACCGATCTAACAACAATCACAATTCCAAGAATCCTAACTAAAGCATTTAATAACTTAAACAATGGCATAAATACTACTTTTAGTACAATAAAAGAACAACATAATATTGTTATATTTCCATCTAAATACTTTTATCCTTTGCCATATAATGACAGATATAAAGTTAAAGATTACAATCGATATATATATCCAGAAACTTATGCTATACATTTGTGGAATGCCTCTTGGGTAAATTATAGCGAATTTCATTATTTTAGAATGGGTTCTTATAAAAAGGGGTTTTTAAAAATTGTTAAGGGAGAAACTTCTCAAAAATTAAGCTTAAAATATTTTGAAAAAATAGCTTCTTGTATAAAAGAATCTTTAAAAAGTAAAAATTGAATAATCTAGTATCCATTATCATCCCTTGTTATAATCAGGCTAAATTTCTTGATGATGCCTTAAATTCTGTTTTTCATCAAAAACATGAAAATTGGGAATGTATTATTGTAAATGATGGAAGCGTTGATAATACAGAACAAGTTGTTAATTATTGGGTGGAACAAGATGCAAGATTCAATTACATTTACAAAAATAATAGCGGGTTAAGTAGTGCCAGAAATAAAGGGTTGGAAATTGCAAAAGGTGATTATATTCAGTTTTTGGATGCAGACGATTTTATTGAACAAAACAAATTAAGAATATCACTTGAAAAAATTAAAAACCATTATGATCTAGATATTGTGATTTCTAATTTTAATTTATATAACAATGATAATCGCGCGTTTTTTCCACCTTATTGCAATTTAAATCAAGAACAATTAAATTATAAAACTATATTAATGGAGTGGGATAAAAGCTTTACCATTCCTATACATTGTGGGTTTTTTAAAAGGAAGTTGTTTAAAGAATTCAGATTTCCAGAGCATATCAAAGCAAAAGAAGATTGGTTAATGTGGGTTTCTATATTTAATGGTGGAGCAAAAGCAGAGTTTATTAATCAAAAATTGGCTTTTTATAGAATTCATGGAAGTAGTATGACACAGTCAAAATCTATGAAAGCTGATTTTATGAAAGCATATATCTATTTAGAAGATATTATTTCTCAAGAAGATTATAAGGCGTATACTTTAAGTTTGATTTCAAGGCTATATGATTCTCAAAGTTTATTAAAAAAGGAATTAAGAGAAATAAAACAGTATAAGATTTTTAGATTAAAATACTTTATAGATAAAGTTTCGAGAAGATTAAATTTAAAAAAGAAATAAATAACCTGCATGCTAGCTATTGTAATTCCTTTTTTTAAAATAACCTTTTTTGAAGATACATTACAATCTTTAGCTAATCAAACCAACAAAAACTTTAAAGTTTATATAGGTGATGACGCCAGTCCAGAAAACCCGAAGTATTTATTAGAAATATATAAAGACACGTTTATCTATCATTATAAACGATTCGATTCTAACTTAGGAGGTGAATCACTTACTAAGCAATGGGAACGTTGTATAGATATGGTAGGAAATGAAGGATGGATTATGGTTTTGGGCGATGATGATACCATAAGCAATAATTTTGTAGAAGCCTTTTATAATAATTTAGATGAATTAAACCGGTTAAAAATTGACGTTGTTAGATATACCACTGTTGTTATTAATGAGCATGGTGAAGAAATTTCAAAAACCCACAAGCACCCTAAATTAGAAACGTCCACAGATTTTTTAATGAGGAAATTGAAAGGTGGAACTAGGAGCTCTTTAAGCGAGTTTATTTTTAAGAGGGAAGTGTTGGAAAACATCAAGTTTAAAAACTTACCTTTAGCTTGGTACAGTGATTATTTAGCAGTTTTAGAATGTTCTAACTTTGGTAATATGTATACCATAAATGAAGCCATTGTGTCATTCAGGTTAAGTGGGTTGAATATTACGGGGAAAAGAAATGATCTAACATTAAAAAATGTGGCTACTTTTAACTTTTATTATCATTTATTAGCGAATAGAAGTAATTTTTTTAATAAAACCCAAAAGGAAACTTTGTATTTTATGTTGGAAAAAACATTTCTTGATAATAAAAAAGAATTAAATTTTTGGATATTATTTACCAAGTTGTATGTGATTGATTTTCAAATAAGCCGCTACTTTAATTTTATTTTTAAGGCAATAAAATCAGTTTTAAAAAAATAGATGATTAAATTTTTAGTAATAGAGCAAGATTTACGAGTTTCGGGAACCAGCCAAGGCATCATATCTCGATCCTTTTTAGGTAAATTAAGAAGTGCAAATCCAAAAGCGACTATTGACGTTGTATATTTAAAACAATCACCAAGCAGCGATCAATTAGAATTACTCCCTGTTAATAATATAGAAACACATGTTTTAAATTTAAAAATTCCTTTTTTTACTAAGTGGTATAATAAACTGTATTGGCGTTTGTTTCATGTGTCGTTAAAAGAAAGGCATATACATAATGTATATGCATCCTATATCTCTAAAGTAGATTACCAAAAATACGATCACATTTTTATTAGAAGTGCTGGATTAGAACACGAAACAATATTAGGTTCTAGAGGATTGCCAATTTTAAATAAAGCTATTGTGAATTTTCACGACCCGTACCCGCTTTTTTGGTATCCAGGAACTAAAAGCGAATTGAATGACCTGGAAGTATTTAGTTTGAAAAGAATGCAAAGTGTAGTGTCCCAGGCAAAGCGATGTATGAGTTCTTCAAGTTTAATGTCTGAAGATTTACAGTTTTTATATGGCTCAAAAAAAAAGTTTTATACTTTGCCACATCAGTATTGTAGCAGCGTTTTTGATTTGTCCGATTATTCGAAAAGCTTAGAGAAATCAAAAAAAGTGATGATAACCTATCATGGAGCCCTTATGTTCGGGAGAAATTTGAAAATCCTTCTTGATAGTTATGAAGAACTAGTGAATGCATCTAATTTTTATAAAGAAAAAACAGAGTTTGTTTTAAGGATAAAAGGAGAGGGAACTGAAGAGCTTATAAAGAAATATTCAGCAAATGAAAACATTGTCATATTGGATATGTTGGATTTTTCTAATTCAGCCTATGAACAAATTCATTTGTCTGATATAAACATTGTTTTGGAAAATGGTCCACTCTATAGCAATACTTTGGTTGGGAAAGCCCCTTTTTTAGCTTCAATTGATAAGCCGATATTATCCATATCACCTAAGCGAAGCGAGTTGAATAAAATAGTGGATGATAAACAGTATATTGCCAATGTTAAAGACAAAAATGAGATTAAGCAAAAATTAGAGCATCTTATTATTGATAGATTAAATTTAAATCATCCTGTTAATCCATTCGGTGATTATTTTAGTGATGAGAATTTTAAATTAATGTTGGATAGAATTTTAGAAGGTAAAGATGATTGATAAACTTAAACGATTAATAAGAAAGCGTTATAACATAAGTTTTTCAAAATCTGGTGATGATATTCAACTGATGAAACTCATTAACAATAATGCCCCTGGAGTGTATGTTGATATAGGTTGTTGGCATCCGATAAAAGCATCAAACACTTATTTTTTTCACCTTAGAAAATGGAAAGGCATATGTATAGACCCGAATCCAAAATTAAAATCACTTTATAAGAAATATAGACCATCAGATAATTTTATTAATGCAGGAATTGGAGATTCTGAAACATTGCTAAAATATTATATGTTAGAAGAAAGCTCTATGAACACATTTAGTTATGATTTTGTAGAAAAGCAAAAACTAGAATCTAAAGTTATGAATACCATAAATGTACCTGTTTATAATTTAAAGGACATTCTAGATAAAAATTTAAAAGAAAATGACCGATTGGATTTTTTTGATGTTGATGTTGAAGGATTAGATTTAGAGGTTTTAAAAACAAACGATTGGAATAAATATAGACCCAAAGTAGTAGTTGTAGAAAGTGATATATCTATTAAACAAGATGTGAAATCGGAAATTACCGAATATCTTGAACTACAAAATTATAGACTCATAGGGAAATCTAATATAAATGGCGATTTAGGCAATCTGTTTTTTTTATCAAATTAATTATTAAATGCGAATAGGGTTAAATCCAAATAAAGACGGTGTTATAAAGCCATCTAATTACATTCACCAAGTAATTATTCCAGTTTTTATACCAAATAAAGAAGGTTATTTTAAAGATAGTTTAAAGGTTTTTAAACTGTGCATAGAGTCTTTATTAAGCACTATTCATAATAAAACATTTATAACCATTGTAAATAATGGCAGTAGTCAAGTAGTTAAAGAGTATCTAGAATTGTTATTCAATAACCGAAAAATACACGAACTAATTAACACAGAAAACATAGGTAAACTAAATGCTATTTTAAAAGGTTTAGCTGGAAATGAGATAGAGATTGTAACCATTTCCGATGCAGATGTTTTATTTCTTCCAAATTGGCAAAAAGAAACAATTAAGGTTTTTTGCAACATTCCCAAAGTAGGTGTTGTTGGTATGGTACCTCAGTTTAAAATGTTTGAAGCACATTGTGGTAATGTACTTTATGATAATTTTTTTAATAGGAAATTAAAGTTTTTACCAGTTAAAAACCCAAAAGCTTTACAGATGTTTTACGATAGTATTGGTTGGGACAAAAATTATAATCAAGATTATTTAAAATATAGTTTAGGGTTAGAAATTAGCAAAGATTTAAGTGTTTTAATAGGGTCAGGACATTTTGTGGCAACGTATAAAAAAGATATGTTTTCAGAAATCAGCTCCTATTTGGGTTATAAATTAGGCGGGGTTAGTGAAACATATTTAGATAAAGCTCCATTATCAAAAGGATATTGGCGATTAACAACTCAAGATAACTATGCTTATCACATGGGAAATACGCTTGAAGATTGGATGGAAGTCTTACCTCAACAAGAACAGTTTGAAGAAAATATAAATTCTAATTTTAATATAAATAAAAAGTCTAATAAGTTTGTTTACCTTTTTAAGAATAGGGTATTCGTTAAACTCTTTTCTATTGCTTTCTTAAATAGGTTATTCTTAAAATGGAAACTATTACCAAAAGAAATGGTAAATACATATTAAGAGCATGAATAACCCAGATTTTTCCATATTAATAACAACCAAAAATAGGCTTACAGATTTAAAAGAAACATTAAATCAACTATCCAGTTTTATTGAAAATGATGGTGTGGAGTTTATTATTTGCGATGATGGTTCTTCAGATGGTACTTCAAATTATATTGAATCAAAATATAATTCCATTCAATTAATTAAAAACACAAAAAGCAAAGGGCTTATTTTTAGCAGAAATCGGTTGCTTAATTTAACCAAATCAAAATATGCCATAACTTTAGATGACGATGCCCATATAGTATCTAATAAGACTCTAGAAACAATCGCAAATATTTTTGAATCAAATAAAAAATGTGCAGTAATAGCTTTTAGGGTTTTTTGGGGAAAAGTATTGCCAAATCATGTAAATCATTCATTAGTAAATAAACGCGTAAAAGGTTTTGTTGGTTGTGGTCATGTTTGGCGTATGGATGCATGGAGAAGTATTCCTAATTATCCAGATTGGTTTATATTTTATGGAGAAGAAGATTTTGCAAGCTTTCAACTATTTAAAAATAATTGGAAAATTTGGTTTGTTCCAGATATTTTAATACACCATCGGGTTGATGTAAAAGAAAGAAAAAAACATAAAGATTATAAAACAAGATTAAGGCGTTCTTTAAGGTCAGGCTGGTATTTATATGTTTTGTTTTATCCATTAAAACAGATACCCAAAAAACTAGCTTATACACTTTGGATGCAATTAAAATTAAAAGTTTTTAAAGGCGATTTTAAAGCGCTTTTGGCTATTTTAGGAGCGGTTTTTAATGTGATTTTTAATTTGCCTAGGCTTGTTTATTATAGAAAAGCATTAACCAATCTAGAATATAACGCATATAAGAAACTACCAGATACTTTTGTCTATTGGACAGATGAAATATAGAGATAAAATGTTACGAACAATAAAGGAAAAAATTTCATATCAAAAAAAGCTAAAAATTAAATATAGACTTAGGTTTTTTCAAGCATTTTGGTTTCCCTTCAATCTATCTAAAATAGCCAGAATCCATAAAACTGATAAGTTTGGATATCACTTTTATACGCCTCATTATCAAAATCATTTAAAGAAAAATAAATTTAAAAACAACAACGTTTTAGAAATAGGAGTTGGAGGTTATGAAGACCCATTAATTGGAGGTAATTCATTAAGAATGTGGAAATCCTATTTTCCGTTTTCTAAAATTTATTCGTTGGATATTCATGACAAATCATTTCTTCAAGAAAAAAGAATAAAAATATATAAAGGAAGTCAGGTCGATTTTAGTTTTTTAGATAATTTAACTAAAGAAATAGGTGATTTGGATATTATTATTGATGATGGAAGCCATATAAACGAACATGTTATCGAGACCTTTAAATATCTTTTTCCTAAGTTAAAAAAAGGAGGTATATATGTTGTTGAAGATACTCAGACTTCTTATTGGGAGGAGTACGGAGGAGATTCTGCCAATTTTGATAACAAGAATACTATCAACGGTTTTTTCAAATCATTAATAGATTCTTTAAATAATGAGGAGTTTATCATAGAAAATTATCAGAAGACGTATTACGATAAGCATATAATCTCAATGCATTTTTATCATAATATGATTTTTATTTATAAAGGAGATAATGATGAGTTATCGAATAAAGTAAGAGGAAATAAATTCAAATAAGCATGTTGATTTTTTCTAATTTGGGTAAAAAAGGAAATTTTGGAAATCATTTATTTCAAATAGCTTCAGCCATTGGAATTGCAACTAAAAATGGACATGAATATGCTTTTCCAAAATGGAAATATGCTACCTATTTTAACTTTAAATTTCCTTTGTACAACCCAAATATTAAGTATCAAGTTTTAAAAGCGCAGGGGTATCATTATACAGATTTTACACTAAATCAAGGTAGTTATGATTTGAATGGCTGGTTTCAATCTGAAAAATATTTTGATATTGAAGCAGTTAAAGAATGTTTTGAATTTAAGCCTGAAATTATTTCTGAAGTGAAAGAGAAATACAAAAAAGCATTATCAAAAAAGAATATATTAATTTCAGTTAGAAGAGGCGATTTTGTAAATCATCCTTACTATTTTCAGTTAGATTATCGTTATTATTTTTCTGGAATAATAAAAAATTTCCCAGAATGGAAAGAACGAAATTTGGTTTTTACCAGCGATGATATTACTTATTGTAAAAACCACTTTAAGTTTTTGCCAAATGCTATATTTGTAGAAAAATCAAATGTTATAGAACAGCTTGCTTTAGGCTCTTTATGCGATGATTTTGTTATAAGTAATTCAACTTTTTCATGGTGGTTAGCTTGGTTGGGAGAAAAAGAAGAAACCCGAATTATTAGACCAATTCAAAATTTTAGAGGTAAATTTAGGGTTGAGAATGATGATAAAGATTATTTCCCTGAAAGATGGATTGTTTTTAATCCTGATGATGAAAAAATCGAATTAAAGTATTGGAAACTCTTATTTAGAGGAGAGTTGTTTAAAATAATCGAAAATATTAAGTACGAACGTAAGCTTTTAGTTAAAAAAATAAAGAATTTTATTAAAAAAATATTAGGTAGAAAGTAATTCATTTGAAAACCATAGCCATCATACCAGCACGAGGAAACTCAAAACGATTACCTAATAAAAACGTTAAGTTATTAAGTGGTTTACCTTTGTTAGCCTATAGTATTAAATATGCAAAACAACATGATTTTGTTGCAGCTGTCTATGTAACCACAGATAATGAAGAGGTAAAAAAAGTAGCTTTAGATTATGGAGCTATTGTAATTGATAGACCAAAAGAGTTATCGGGTGATTTTGAGCCAACAGTTACTGCCTTAAAGCATGTACTCGAATTCATTCGAGATAAAGTAGAAAACGTTATTTTATTACAACCAACAAACCCTTTACGACCTAAGCATTTACTAAATAGTGCTTTCGAGGCTTATAGTCTAAATAAATGTGATAGTTTATTTACAGTTTCAAGAAATAGAGATAAATTTGGAACCATTGAAAATCAAAAATTTAAGCCCTATAATTATGCAATTGGACAAAGAAGTCAAGATTTGATGCCGTTATATAGTGAAAACGGGCTATTATATATAACAAAAGCTAATTATATAATAAATCAAGAAATAATTACTAGTGATGCCTATCCGTTTATTGTAAATCATCCTTTTGGTACTCTAGATATTGATTTTCTTGATGATTTTGATTTAGCAGAGTTTATGGTTAAAAAATATTATGACGAATAATCCATATATAGAAATATCAGGCCGTAAAATAGGCCAGGAGCATCCACCGTTAGTTATAGCGGAAATAGGCATTAACCATGAGGGGTCTTTACAAGTGGCAAAACAAATGGTTGATGCTGCATTTAGATCAGGAGTGGAACTTGTGAAACACCAAACCCATATTGTTGAAGATGAAATGAGTGCTGTCGCCAAAAAAGTAATTCCAGGAAATGCAGATGTTTCCATTTACGAGATTATGGAGCGTTGTGCTTTAAATGAAGCCGATGAATTGGAGTTAAAAAACTATGTAGAAAGTAAGGGCATGATTTTTATTTCTACACCATTTTCACGTGCAGCAGCAAATCGCTTAAATAGTTTTAATGTTCCAGCTTTTAAGATTGGTTCTGGAGAGTGTAATAATTACCCATTATTAGAGCACATTGCCCAGTTTGGAAAACCGGCTATACTCAGTACTGGAATGAACACCATTGAAAGTGTGAGTAAAGCGGTTGCTATTTTTAATAAATACAAAGTACCTGTGGCATTATTACATACTACAAATTTATACCCAACACCATCTCATTTAGTGCGTTTTGGCGCAATGATAGAATTGCACAAAGCGTTCCCAGACAGCGTATTTGGTTTAAGTGACCACACATTAAACAATAATGCGTGTTTAGGTGCAGTTGCTCTAGGTGCGTCTATTATTGAAAGACATTTTACAGATCACATGCAAAGAACGGGACCAGATATTATTTGCAGTATGGACGAGCACACATGTAAAGCATTAATTACAAGTAGTAATGAAATAGCATTAATGCGCGGTGGTAAAAAAGAACCAACTAAAGAAGAGCAAGTGACTATAGATTTTGCTTTTGCAACGGTTTGTAGTATTGCAAATATTAAAAAAGGAGATATTCTAACTAAAGATAATATTTGGGTTAAACGTCCTGGAACTGGTGAAATTTTAGCCGATAAATATGAAGATATATTAGGAAAGAAAGCACTTCAAGATATAGCCATAGACGAACATTTAATTTTCAACGATTTTGAGTAGCTTAAAGAAGATTGCATTTTTAACGGGCACACGTGCAGATTTTGGTAAAATGAAATCGCTCATTAAAATCCTTGAAGACCATAAGGCTTTTGAAACTCATGTTTTTGTGACGGGAATGCATATGCTCGATGCCTACGGATATACCTTAATTGAAGTTGAACGTTGTGGGTTTTCAAATATTTCTACATTTAATAACCATACACATGAAGCGAGTATGGATTTAACGTTAGCTAAGACCATTACTGGGTTTTCAGAGTTCGTTAAAATCACAAAGCCAGATTTGATTGTTATTCATGGTGATCGTGTGGAAGCTCTAGCAGGATCTATTGTAGGCAGTTTAAATAATATTTTGGTTGCACATGTTGAAGGTGGTGAATTGTCGGGAACTATAGATGAATTATTGCGTCATGCTACCAGTAAAATGAGCCATATTCATTTTGTGGCTAACCATAAAGCCAAATCACTATTGAAACAAATGGGCGAATTACCAGAATCAATACATACCATTGGTTCGCCAGATGTAGATATTATGTTTTCTAATATTTTGCCCGATTTGCAAACGGCGAAATCGTATTATGATATTTTATTTGATGATTACGCTATAGCTATGTTTCATCCTGTAACCACAGAACATAGTCAAATGCAGCAGTACGCAAAGCAATTTGTAGCCGCCTTGGTAGAAAGTGAAAAAAATTATGTAGTTGTGTATCCAAATAACGATTTGGGGAGCCAAACTATTTTTGATGCTTATAATGCTATTTTAAAATATCCGAACTTTAGAATATTTCCTTCTATAAGATTCGAATATTTTTTAACCTTATTAAAGCATTCTGAGTTTATAATTGGTAACAGTAGCGCAGGCGTAAGGGAAGCACCTTATTATGGGATTCCTACAATTAATGTCGGTACACGACAACACAATAGAGCGCTTTCAAATGCTATTGTTGATACTGATTATCTTTCGGATGATATTTTAAAAGGAATTCAAATGACGAAAAAGGTTATGAAAAAAGAGCCTCCAGAATTTGGGCAAGGAAATAGTGCGGAAGCATTTTTGAAATCCTTGCAATTAGATTCGTTTTGGAATACAAATCATCAAAAACAATTTAGAGAGCTGTAATGAAAAAACTAGGATTGGTTATAACAGACGGTGTTGGCTTTAGGAATTTCATTTTAAGTAATTTTTTAAAATATGCTGAAGAAAAGTTTAATGAAATTGTAATTTTATCGTGTTTGCCAAAAAGGATTTACAAGACTCATACTAACATTCGAGTGATTGAATTGGAAGTTTTTGAAGAAACATTTAAAACTTGGTTTTTTAGAAAAACCAAGGAAATAGCACATCTCAAATTACATCAAAAAGGAAATCTTGGTATCCAAGATAATTTAAAAACAAACAACTCTAAACTCAAAACAAATAGAGGGTATGCGACTAGTTTTATTTACAAATTAACTTCCTTATTCCATTCAGAGTCTAATATTCAGCAGTTTCAGAAATTACAAAACAATACATTTTCTAATCATAAAACAACTAAATCATATAACTCAATTTTAGAACAAGAACAATTCAACTTATTATTTTTCACACATCAACGACCACCATATATTGCTCCATTGGTTTATGCGGCACAAAAAAGCAAGTTAAAAACAGCAGCCTTTATTTTTAGCTGGGATAATTTAGCTTCAAAAGGTAGAATGGCTTCAGATTTTGACTATTATTTAGTTTGGAGTGATTTAATGAAACAAGATTTACTTCAATTTTATACATCCATAAAAGAACAACAAATAAAAGTCGTTGGTACACCACAATTTGTCCCTTACATGATGCCGGAATTCCAAATGCAGAAAGAAGAGTTTATTTCAATATTTAATTTGGATAACCGTTTGAAAACAATCTGCTTTAGTTGTGGCGATGTTTCTACAAGTAAAAATGATGAGCTATATATCGAGACTATTGCAAATGCTATTCAAGACCATACTTTAGAATCTGTTAATTTTATTGTTAGAACCTCACCAGCCGAAGACCCTATTCGCTTTGAATCTTTAGTTGAAAAATTTCCATTTATAAAGTGGAATTTTCCAAAATGGAAACAGGTGAGAGCTAATCATCAAGAATCTTGGTCGCAACGCATTCCTACACTCGAAGATGTTAGGCAATTGCGAGGGTTGTTAGAATATTCCGATTCGAATATTAATATGCTTTCAACCATGAGTTTAGATTTTATGTTATTTGATAAGCCAGTTATTAATCCTGTTTTTGGAAACACGAATAATGGTTTGTATGATGATCAGCGTTTTTTGGGATACGCACATATTCAGCATTTGGTAAATAGCAAATCTTCAAAGATTGTAAATAATAAAGAGCAATTGCTCAAGGGTATTTCAAGCTATTTAAAAAACGATACCGATTCCGTAAACAGAAAAAATTTCATTAAGCAACAAGTAGGTGTATCTTTAGAAGACACTAATAAGCGAATAGCAGAATGTTTAAAAGTATGGATGTAAGTTCAAAACATATAGCGGTGATTTGCAATTACGAACTTCTTGAAGATCGTATAGGTGGCATGGACTATTTTTTCTGGGCTTTTAATGAATCATGTTTGAATAATAATATTACTGTCGATTGGTTTTTTCCTAATGTAGCAACACATGGCGATTATTTTAAATTCAATATAATTCCAGCTAATAATTTAAGTCTTGAACAAAGTTTTATATTACATAATGAAAGGCAGACGCTCCAATTTTCACATATCATTACCCATTTTGTAGAGTTGTGTACCTCTTTTTATTCAGAAGTTGAAAAACTTCAATCAGCAAAAATCATTGCCGTAGATCATAACCCAAGACCTTTAGGTGGATATTCACTTAAAAAGAGATTTAAAAAAAGGGTAAAAGGAATGTTGTATTCTAAGTATATTAATCAATTTATTGGGGTTTCAGAATATACAAGCCGAGAGATTTTAAAAGATTTTGGTAGTTTTTTAAAATCTAAAACCCAAACTATTTATAATGGTGTGTTAATTGATGAGATTATTCCAAAAACTAGCGAAAGAAAAAAAATAAACCCGAAGTTTTTAGTGGTTTCTCATTTAAGATATTCAAAAGGTATTCAAGATTTAATAAAAGCTGTTAACTTATTGTCAGAAACCATAAAAGTTGGTTTAACGATTGATGTTTTCGGTGACGGCCCTTATAAAAGTGAATTGTTGGAGTTGGTAAAACGTAGTAAATTGGAATCGGTTTTTAACTTTAAAGGCAGTCAACCTTACATAAATACTGTATATCAAAACTACGATTATTTGATTCAACCCACGTATATGGAGTGTTTCAGTTTGTCTATTTTAGAAAGTTTGGCAGCAAATATTCCTGTGATTACTACATCAGTTGGAGGTAATACTGAAGCAATCAATAATGGGGTTAATGGTTTTGTTTTTGAAACTAAAAACAGCAAATCTTTGTCAAATTTGTTAACTGAAATAATTAGGGGAGAAAAAAGAATTGAAGGAAACACAAGAACATTAATTGAAAATCGTTTTTCAATAGATATTATGGTTAAGAATCATATTAAGCTCGTGAATTCATGAAAATAGCATTTCTAACACCCGAATATCCACATCCAAAAACAGGAAATACGGGTGGTATTGGGACAAGTATTTTCAATTTGTCGAATGCACTATCTGCTTTGAATCATGAGATAAGTATTCTTATTTATGGTCAAGATACGAATGAAGATTTCATAGAAAATAATATTCATTTTTATAAAATAAGAAATATTAAAGTAAAAGGATTATCTCTCATTTTTACTCAAAAAAAAGTAGAACGGTTGATTAATTCATTATACCAATCTGGCAAAATAGATATTGTTGAGGCACCGGATTGGACAGGCTTTACAGCTTTTGTAAGGCCAAAATGCCCTGTGGTAATTAGAGAAAACGGCAGTGATACTTATTTTTGCCATTTAGCTCAACGAGAGGTAAAATTTAAAAATAAATTTCTAGAGAAGCGAGCCCTCAAAAATGCTGATGGTATTATTAGCGTAAGTACTTTTACCGGAAATTTAACGAATGAATTATTTCAGCTGAACAGAATATTTACAGTAATTCCTAACAGCATTGATGCTTCTTTATTCAAACCAGGACAAAATGAGTCTGAAAAATTAACTATTCTTTATTTTGGAACACTTATACGAAAAAAAGGGCTTTTAGAATTGCCTAAAATATTCAATTTGGTTAATGACACCAATAATCAAGTTGAATTGATTCTTGTTGGAAAAGATAGTGCAGATATTAAAACGGGATTTCTTTCTACTTGGGCACTGATGAAATCATTATTTAATGAAACAGCTATTAATAAAGTAAGTTATTTGGGAGCTGTTGAGTACTCTAAAATACAAAACTTGATTAAAAATGCTACGGTTTGTGTGTTTCCTACCTTTGCTGAAGCTTTACCTGTATCGTGGCTAGAAGCAATGGCAATGGAAAAAGCCATTGTAGCCTCTAATATTGGATGGGCAAATGAAATGATAGAGGATGGTAAAGAAGGGTTTTTAGTGCATCCAACCCAGCATATTCAATATGCAGAACGTATTTTGGAATTGTTAGAAGACACTAACAAGCTAAGACAGTTTGGCATGGCTGCAAGAGAAAAAGTAAAAGCGCAATTTAGCCATGATTTGATAGCAAAACGCTCAGTTGAATTTTATAAAACCATATTGAAATCTTGATAAATTTAAAAGAACATATTACGGATAATGGTGAGGTTTTATTATATCAAGGCAATCCAAATATAAACCTATTTGATACATTGGCTTCAAGCGAAGGTGATATTTGGCATAGTAGTTTAGACCAAGGTTATAAAAATGTTTTCCCAGAGATAGTATATCAAACGGCAGTTTTTTTTTGGTATGCCCAAGATTTTGATGAACTTGATAAATCAGTAAGTTGGAGGATAAACCCTAATGCATTTGTAGTTAGAAAAAAAGTTTGGGAAACTTTCAATGGCTTTGATTTAGATTATGAAAATTTACAGGCTTCAGCATTAGATTTTGGTTTTAACACCATACGTTATCAAGGTGTTGTCCCTTTATATGTAAAAGGATTATTTGAAGCAAGTCAAGGAGAAGCCAAAATTTCAACAAAAGATATTTACACGTTTTATATTAAAAATTTTAAATGTGCTCAAAGTATTTATATGCTTTTACGAAGAGGTATATGGAAACCTAATGAGCTTAAAAGTTTTTTGTTTGCAAAAAATAAGTTTCATTTTAAAGATAAATCAATCCTATTAAAACCTCGTGAATTAAACGAGATAGAAGGAGGAGAGCCTAAAGTCAGTTATATCATTCCAACCATGATGCGTCAAGATTTCACTATGAATCTATTAAATGATTTAGAGCGTCAAACGTATAAACCATTTGAAGTGATTGTTGTTGACGCAACTCCAGAAGAGGCTCGCGATGAATTTATATATAATGCCGATAACTATTCCTTTCGTGTTGTTTTTAAATGGCAAACCACAAAGGGAAGTTGTAGGGCCAGAAATGAAGCTATAGCCTTATGCACAGGCGATTATATCGTTTTTGGAGATGATGATATAAGGATACAGCCTCAATTTATTGAAAATCATGTTAGATTACTACAAACCTATAA
>Ga0316205_10002779_pt1 | contig 17489 bp, 13 predicted proteins | sample 3monthpyrite_MG_FD_204941 | JGI IMG/M metagenome (GOLD analysis project Ga0316205, IMG submission 204941) | Microbial mat bacterial communities from mineral coupon in-situ incubated in ocean water Damariscotta River, Maine, United States -... | ecosystem: Environmental > Aquatic > Marine >... | reverse complement strand
TAATAGGAACTCCACCTGTTTGCTCAGGTGGGATTACTGCGAATAGTGGTTTTTCTTTTACGTTTTCCATTTGCCTATCTTACCATATATAGGGTTTCACTTCAAGAGAAAAGTTCAATCCATCCAATTTTTATTTGCATAAGAATATGTCTCATTATTGATTCTTCTTTTTTCTAAATGCCTTTTTAAGCGTCTTATGGATGTTTTTTGTCGCCCAAGAGATGCTCCCTCTTTTAGGCCTAATTTCTTTCCTATATGGTTCAATCTTTTGCCACTATAAAAATAATCCAAGAAAGCCATTTTATCAACTTCAGTGAATTCTTCTATCCTGTCATTTATGATATCTTCATATAGATTTTTTATATCTAATTCATCTTCAATGCATAGATCTGGTTCTTTATCTGGTGGCTGAAATGTTTCATCATTATCGTTATGCATGGAATAAGCTTCAATTGTGCTAAACATAACAGGTACAAGTTTATGCGTTTTAGCAGGAGCGGCTCTTGGGTTATGATAACATGCTTTTCTAAAAGCTTCTACTATTTCTCCATTAATTCTTAGGCTTGACCATCCCAGAAATTGTTCATTTATTGTTCTATCACTTTTTACTTTATAGCAGTAATAAGGATCAAATTTATCAAATGCTTGGACAAGTCCTACATATGATGCAGATATAAGATCATCTAAAGGGCAGATTGATGTATCCATTTTTTTAGACTTTTTGATAGCTGTATTTTTTGCATAATCAATATTTCTTGATATAAGCTCATCTCTTATGTTTGGATTTTTCCCAAGAGAGTATTCTTGCCATAAATCTTCTATGTCCATGTTTTCTATTTTAGTAATCATACGAATTTTACCAATCATTTATATAAATTTTATACTCGAACCAGCCATACGGCTGACGACCTGAGCGAATCCATCCGCTACGGCTTTTGTATAACTATCAGCTATATTTGTTACAATGCTTACATTGTCATCGGATATGAATATTTGAAATGTTCTTTTACCGCCAGAGCCTAATTGCTTATCCATATCGCTGTAGTTAGATTTGAGATCCGCTAATATAAAAACATTGCTTAGATCGGCAATTTTCCTTGCCTTATTTGGAACATCTACTTCTGCTATCATGTCTGTATGAGTAGTCCCAGAATCCCCAAGATATGTCTTGAGTATTTCGCTGATGCTATTTAGGTTCGCTATGCTTTTGTCTTTTGTTTCAATAATTCGATTAAGAGCCATTATTATATCCTTTTTATAAACAACAAGCGTACATGATTCTTCCAAGTTCTTCCAGGTCCATAAATGTACCTTCAGCTTTGTAGGTTGTCTTGTCTCTCATTTTCCAAAAATCTAATACTTGCATTTCCATCGGATGAAGGATAGAAGTATCTCCTTTTTTGTCTATTATTTCAAGCATAGCTCCAATAGATTTGGCTTTAGATAGATCAGATGAAGCTGTTACGCTAGAAGCAATTTTAATCCTCGTCGCCATAAATCGATCTCCATTCTTCTATAGCCACTTCGGATATGGCTTTTACTACTGGTTTTGGGTCGCAGGCGTAAATATCAGCGGCGCTGAAGCTGTTGACCTCTAAAAGTCTAAAGTCATCATAGGAATCGGATTTGGCTATGTCAAGCGTATAGGCCAAATCTGGCTGCCATTCTTCTTGGGCTATTTCTCTAGCAAGCTCCCAAGCGGCTTCTGGAGCGCCTTCTTCTAAGTCGAGTTCATTGTTGGACATATACTTTGAAACAGCAACAACCTGGTTCTTGACAACAACAAATCTGTATTCTTCAGTTATGGTCTGTACTTTAGAAATGAACATTATTTTACTAGGGACTACATTGAGAGGGTCTTTTGCTGTATTGATAAAATCTTCATCTACAACATGACCACTAAATGATTTGAATCCATCGTCAGGTCTTACGAAGATTCTTCCTTCTGTTCCGAAATTCTCGAATACCCAATCTTTCCTACGAAGAAATTCTCCATATGGCATCATGGCGTATTCTTGATTCATCAGGTACTTACCCCAATATGCTCCCCAATAAGCAAAATGGAAGTGAGGGAAGTTGGCTATAGTGCCAGGAACCCAAGGACGAGTTCGTTGTATCTGCCTTGTTTCGCCAAGAGAACCTCTAAAGATAATGCAATCATCATTGCTGAAATTATCCATGTCTACTTTTTTAGCAGTTAGTTCATAGCTGATAACTTTGGCATCATGACCCTCTTCTTTTATAGCGTCAATCATTCGTTGAAGAGAGCCACCATCTTCTTCATAACCGAATATGTCTTCTAGAATCCAAATTACTTTCATGGGATAAGACCTTTATCTTTCATCTCTTGAATATTTGGCTTCCTTGCTTTATGGTAAGTCCGTGTATCTTTTTCTCCATTAGCTTTCCACTTTTTGTAGTTGTATTCTTGCCATCCTTCCCAAACTTCTAGACCTTCGGGATCTTCAACGGACAACATCTTATCTGTCTTAGGCCATTCGCCCTCATAAGAGGATCTTCTTACTGGTACTATTTGAGCTATTGGAGGCCATTGGTCTCTTCGTATTTCTACTTTCTCTCCAATGCGATGGAACTTTATATTAAGCCATATATCATAGTTCATCCAATCAGATTCAATGATACCCTCTTGAATATGATACGGTCTATTATATGCTTCTGGAAAATTGATAGGATTTCTGACATGAAGACACCAGCCTGGAGGAGTTCTAAAGACGCAACCAGTCCATAGTTGAACAGTTGCTGGCTCTGATAAACTAAAGGCTGTTTTCATTCTCTCTGAATCTCTAAACTTATCTTCAGGTCTCAAGTTCCCTTCTATGACAAATTTTTCGCTTGGAGCGTAATCTCTTATTATATTTCTTTCCCATTTATCTCCACCAAGATATGTTATATCCATATCAACAGGAGGGAAAACCCAATACCCTAACTTGTTAGCATGAATGATAGGGCCACACCACTTGAGAGCATTTTGGGTATCTGGCTCTTTGTGCATATCTCCACCTAATTGAGAATCTGCTTTTCTGACAATACACCCACCTGGATGTAGTCTAAATATCTTTAGACCATTTATCGTTTCAGATTCAATAGGGGTATCAATAGGTTTCTTAGGGAAAATGCCTCTAAATGGACATTTTGGTTCTTTATCTTTTTTAGACATATTATTCTGCACTTTTTATGGTTAGATGTTCTGGACATACCTCGATTGTTCTTACTGGCCAATCAAAGCTAACTGTCTTTCTTTTCCTTACGGCATCTACAACCTGATCCATCATAGCCTTTGAAATTTTATCAACCTTGTAATTACCTGATCTAGGAACATAGGAACAGGCATGTCGAATCCATTCGCAAATAACTACATCCTGTTCAAGCCGCAAAGCATCTGCTGAAACTCTTGATACTTTATTGCCCCACATTGAAGAAGGAAGCCTAATGATTTTATCATTGAGCATTTGTTCAGTGCTTTGCATGATACTGGCAAATCCAGAGGCATGCTCAGAAGCTTTCGGGTTGACTTTTTTGAGAGCGTCGATTACATTGAGGCGGATGAAGTTTCTATCCTTATCATCTTCAGTATTAGTAACATCTTCCATCCACTCTAATCCATTTTCAACGCAGATTTCGTAACAGTCTTCTTTAGTAATGCCAAGCATAGGACGAATGAGCGTGAGCCTTTGGTCTTCAGCGTAAGGAACTTCTCTCGATTCCTTCATTCCAGTCATACCTGTAATTCCACTACCTCTTACTAGTTTCATAATAAGAGTTTCCAATTGATCATCCGCATGATGAGCTGTGGCTAGCATTAGGCAATCAGGATTAAACCAGCCTTCTTGAGGAACATCTCCATACATCATGCCAGCAAGAGCTTTGTATCTCTGCTCTCTAGCATTGCCTTCTTCATTGCCTTTTTTATCAATAACAAATTCGAATTCTCTAAAAGAAACATTTAGCTTCTTAGCCAAATCTCGGACAAGCTCTGTCTCTTTATCCAGAGTTTCATCATCTCTCATGCCTCTATGAGTAATATGACCTAAGCATAGATTGTCGCAAACTTTACTTAAACAAAAAGCGAGTGCGACGGAATCAACACCGCCGGACACGCCTAGTAAAACACCATGATTTTCAGGATTCAGTTTCTTGTACTTCTCAATCACGCTCTTGATTAGTTTGTTGGTCTTCATGGATCATATCTCTCCGATTTTCTGTGTCTACTACTTTACCACAAAAAAGCTTCACCTGAATGCCGTGATTCTCAATTAAAAAATGATGGAGATCTGAATAATTCTCATTTTTGACATGACCAGTATCTCCTATGATGACTTCCTTGATACCTTTGGCTATCAAGACTTTTAGACATTCATTGCATGGTAGGCCAGTTATGTACGCTCTGCATTCAGACAAATCGCTTTGTGTAGATTGCAGTATAGCATTTACTTCTGAATGAATGACATACATATACTTCTTGCCATTTTTCCTGGTATTTGGAATGATAGCATCTGGCGCACCTGGCGGCCACCCGTTAAATCCAGTAGCAACAATATGATTCTTTTTATCAACAATTACGCAACCATGTTGAGTATTAGAGTCAGGAGATCTTTTTGATATAGTAAAAGCCATAGACATAAAGACTTCATCCCATGACCATCTTTCATGAGATTCATCAATATGCTCAGGAGTTATTCCTAAAGACTCTTTGAATGATTGGTACGAATCATCGTTCGTATTACCTCTACTTCTCAAGCACGCTCTTAGTAATACTTTTTCTATGTATACTGGATTACCCATTTGTGTGCTGTCCTTTTCTTTCAGGATATAAATCATCAAGAGCCTTGCGGACGGGGTTGGCTTGATTTCTTAAATATGGAGTTAGATTAAGTCTATCAGCAACCACTTCGACGATGCCATCTCTGTCGCTGTATGGCATCGTGATGTAATTTTCACTTCCAATATATAGGTCAAGCATGCTCTTGATATAGTCATCCATTCTCTTTGCTTTATCTGCATTTTCATATCTACCTTTTCCGACATATGGTCTGTCGCCTCTTTCGAGAAAGATATGAAGTCCTGGATATTCTTCTTCATGCAATTCTGCTAATGCTATAAGCGGGCCAAAAGCTTTGCTATGGTATTTTCTAGCATAAGCAGCTCCTAAGAATAATGGCGAGTCAGTAAAAATATGCTGAACACCTGCTCTTAGTGGTATCTCTTCTCTATTTTGTTGATTGGCAAAAATGAATACTTGGTCAAAGCCTTGTATATTCTTACCCTCCCATGCCCAACTTTTAACAAATTCTTGGATAAGTTCAAATTGAGTGTCTACCTCATTATCTACTGACATCTTTTTAAATTCCGCGAATAAATCCGAAGCCGTTGTAGACTTTCCGGTGCCTGGGCCTCCGTAGAGATTTATTCTTCTGTATGGTGATACTTCATATTCCATTCGATATTCTCCTATTACTGGATATATCGCCCATATGAAATCAGATATTTAGTCTATCACTGTATTATGGAACAGGGCTAGGGCTTTCTGGGAATGGAGTGAATCCACTTCCGCCTGGGGCCTCAAGCTCAGCAATCTCAGTAGCAGCAGTAATAAGCTCATCAATCTTAGATTGAGAAGCCGCATTTATAGCTGTCAAGAATGCAGCATGAGATCCAACGATAACATCATATCCATTTATAGCGCCATGATTAAGCCTGTTTATAACAACATCTAGAATGTTATCAACAGTAACGGCAAATGTGCCTGATTCAAAATCATCCAATGTATTCCATTCAGATTGGGTAGAATCAACCCATACTTTGAAACTGCCGCTTCTTCCGCCTTGAGATTTTACTATCTCATTTATGCTTGGATAATCATCATCTTCTGGACCTTGAGAAGATTCAAAACTTCTTTGACGGTCTAGTAAGTGAACGATATGTCTAGGCAATGGGTCTGTAAAGGTTTGCATTTGACCTCTTCTGAATGTTGGCTCTCCACCAACATCAACGCCAGCAGCAAACAATAATTCATCAAGCCTTTGAATAGGAGTTGATGATGGCAAATTGGAAGCTATTACAGATTCATCAAATCTCTTGTCTGGAGAAGTATCTTTTATATTACCTGTTCTTGTATACAAGTGAACTCCACCCATCATCATGCTCATCAAAGCAGCATCAGTATAAACAGAAGCATTTCTTATAGGAGCGGCTTGGTATATATCAGAACGAACTCCAGCAGTTGACAAGTTCTTTATCATTTCGAGATAGCTGAAAATTATATTACCTAGTTCATATGAAGAATTAGCAAAGCCTGAGCCTGCTGGCGGAGTAATGGTCGCTCCAATTTTCCGGAAAGTAGTAAACGGATTCAAACCGCCAGTTACTTGCCATTCTGTAGCGGAGTTCAACCCACCTGAAAAGTTAGATATAGCAATATCTAAATCATTCTTTACATACATATTTGTTCCGAATGGGAATCTCCATAAGTGATTCAATATAGAAGAGACATCAGTAGGCAATGGGTCTATGTATGTTTGCTTCCATGTGTTTCCGTTGATAAGCTGGTTCCATCCATCGTTATTGTATATTGCTTCCCCTTGAGTTCCGTTCCATGACAATAGATGCTGCAACCATAAACGACTTCTTGTAGCTGGCATCTCTACAGTCTCTGGCAATGCAGTATTGAATAGATTGAATATTTCAAAGTTTTCAAAGTTCTTGACTCGAACATTATTAATCCAACCGCTCCAAGCAGAGAAGTTGCCAACATCATCAGCAGACCTTACCCTATAAGAATAATCTGTATCAGCAACCAGTCCGTCGTAATCAAAGAACTCATTCTTTATCTCTTGGCCTTCTATAGTGCTGGCATCTAAATACTGACCTCTTAGAGTGAGACCCATATCAGGAACCACTCCTATTATAACAGCCTCAAATTCAGGCTCAGATGTAAGTTTTCTCTGTATTTCAAACGTGAACCCATCAGTATTTATATCTGCATCCCACGTTATTCTGGCGCACATATTCTCGACTCCATTATTTATATCAGAAGTATCATGAACAAGACCTGTAGGGGTGTCTCTATTGAAAACAGTATTTTCAACATTACTAGGATCAATACTGAATCCAACTAATTCGCTGAGAACTACCCAGTCGCTAGAGACAATGATTCCATTATTAGATAGGAATTCATTAAGACTGTCTCTTTGCGTAAATCTAAGAACATGCTGATTGAGAGTTCTTGTCGCTGACAATAAAGCAGAATAAGAGCTTGTCTCTCCAAATGAAACATAGACAGATTCAAATGCTTGTAACAAATCTATTTTTACATCTGGATCTGTTATTGCTATTATTTCTTGAAGGCCACTATACAAGCTGTCAGAAGTCGCATCTATTTGTCTTTTTATATATCCATAGAAATGAGATATTTCTCTATATGTATCAGCAGCCAAAGCTTCTGTATATTCTTCATCCTCATCATCGTCTGGTATTTCTTGAGTAAATGGTAAACTTATTGAATAAGACATTTCAGTAAATTCGCCATCAGCAGGAACATCCATGCTTATTTTGGCAAAAGTAAGAGCTGTCCTATCGCTTGAATCTGTGAACTCAATCATGGATGCTTGACTCTCCAATGAACCAGCTATTGAAACTCCGCTACCGATATCAGTAATGGTAGCATTTGGATTCGTGATTGCATTTTCTAAATCTATTTTTGCATCATTACCAATAATAACTAGGCTTGAACAGATAGGAATATACTCATGAAGAGATACAAGATCTGCGCCAGCTTGAGCAGTCACTTTATTGTGAACAGATATACTCTCGTCATTGAACGTCATGGTTTTTATAACTGAAACATTCGTGTCTATCATATCATATGTTATAATAACTTGATTTCCAGATACTTCATATTCTTTTGTCTCGTATAGGTTCCATATTTTTTCGTTAGAGGAATTGACACCGACTAATTGGTGAGTTGTAAATGGAGATATAGTTCTACCTGTTATAATAGGTCTTTGAGCTTGCTTGGAGTAAAGGAAGGATAATCCAGCTCCGCCGATGTCTTCTCCATCAAATCCTCTCCTGTCAGAAACTGTTGTCATAGGATAAGGAGCATCTATCCAATTGCCTCCAACATCCTCAAAACTTCTCATAGGCCTATACTGTTCTTCAGCAAGACTTACATAGAATGGATTCACTACAATAGTAGGGATTGATGCATAATACCAAGGAGTTTGAATATCTATGAAATCAACATGTTCAGTTATGAATGTTGAATCAGATTCCATTTCGCAAGGAAGCATAGAGCTATCCCCGCCTGAACCTATATTTGATAAAGAGTCAACCCATAAAGGGAAAGTGTTGAAGCTGTCTCCACCTAATAAGTTATATAACAGTGAGTTATCTGTGTCTTTTGTTATTTCAAGATTTAGATCCTGTATATATGAAGATAGATCAGCATCGTCATCAACAGCTCTTCTGTATTTGTCGCTAAGTTTTGTCCATCTAGATATAAGCGGGACTTCATCTCCTAATAGATACTGAGCGCCAGTAAACTGCTCATGCAAAGAACCCTTTGTTGTTCTTGAGTCTAAATCATGAGCAAACATTCCTATGCCAGATTCTGATGAAGATATAAAGTGCGACCAGAATTGATAATTTCTTTCAACAGCATCTTTAATAAATGACCATTTAGGATCTTTATTTCCGCATATATAAGCAGAAGCCATTTCAAAGTTTTGCAATCCAGAATATGATCCGTCATAAGCAACAGCTTCCGGAAGCGGTACATTTTCTTTTAGACCCCAAGTGCTACATATATTTCTTGCCTCCTGTAAGCATAAAGCTTCTAGGTTATTATTGCCATATTTCTTTTCCCATATCTTAGATGCCATAACAATATAGGAAAGAGTTATACAATCCTGATTTCTCGTGGTAGTATAAGAGTCTGCAAAAGTTCTATCTAATTGATCAAGTAGGTTGGGTAAAAGAACATTTGCATCTTCAGTTGAAATATTGTTAGCCTCATCATTAAAGAATAACGCAGGTCCTAAATGGTTTGCAGATTGCAGACCAACTGTTCCAAGTCTTGAAGATCTATTGTGATCTGCATCTCTTTTAGCCACTCTATATCCTTGAACTCTTCTTGCTTCAGCAAGCATTCCTATTTTTGCTCTCTTGCCCATTTCATCATCATTGTAATATGGATTACCGGCATCATTCCATGCATATAAGAATCCGAATATGCCGCCTAGAAAGTTATTACCTTTCAACCAGGGAGTTGTCACGTCTGATAAGGACTCTCCAAATCTATTCGCATGACCTGCTCGATATCCTGTAGTTAATACTTGATGCTTCAGAGCAGTATGTATTGTTCTAAGGAATTGAGGATATAGAGTTGAAGCGCTATATTTCAAACTATTTGTTGGCCATAAAGTCTCTGCTGTATCAAAAGTTCTTATAACAGTATAAGGGTCAGTGCTGTTAAGAGTACCAATAACCTCAACGATTCTTTCATGAGCCAAAGAATCTCCTATGGACCAAAATCTTATACCATCTCTTTTTACAGTGCCTGATTGTATATTGTTTGCAGCAATAATTGAGTTACATATAACAAAGGGAGTTCCTGTGTGTCCTAGCTCCCAATCGCCTGTTGCAGTAAGAACCCATACATCATCAGAACCAAATGTTGGATTAGGATCTGGAATAGGGTTTCCACTACTATCAAAGGCTGTGGTCTCAGGTATATTAGAAAGAGCAGAATCAGTTATGGTAACTGAGCCTGATCCATAATTTGCGAATGAGTATTCTGGAGCTTCGGCTGGAACAAAGACATAACCAGTCGCAAGAGTAAATGAGTCCGAAGTACATCTTTGAGTAGGACAGAAAATACCCCATTCTCCTATTGTCTGTGTTGAATAGATATCAAATGATTCATTCTCAAAAGCCTTAAGGACAACTTTATATATTCCATTTGTTATTGGAAGTTGTACTGTATGGTCTACTTTGTCCACATTTTCTACTGGATCTGATCCGAGAACTGTAATTCTATTTCCAGGATTATTTTCATTCCCATTTGATCTAACAGACCAATAAACCGTTTCTCCATTTGGATCAACAACTCTTACAGAAGCAGGTCTATTATCTAGACTTTCTTCATACAATGGTTCTGATATTTTTAGGAAGAATTCATTAGATACAGTTTTGTTGAAGAAGAAGGTTGTATCCATTGGGTCATTGCTTGCAGAGTTTCCAATGCTAATTGTTTGGGCTAACGAGTATTCTAGTTCCAATGTGCTTTCGTAATCAGCAAGAGCTAATCCATATGTAAAAGGGTCTCCAGATATAACATATCTACCTAAAGAAGTATAATGATCATATAGAGCTTCTTTATCAACTTCTGGATCATTTCCATTCTGATACCAAACAAATATCCTAGTTGTATCAGCATCAAAAGGTATATTAAAATGAGGTCTTGTTGCAAAATCATTATCACTAAAGTAATCGTCAGTACCTAACCATCCCATTCTTGTAAGGGCATTTTGATCTGCCTCAAAATCATAAGGGTTATCATCTAAATCATCATCTTGAGGAAGACCCTCTCCAAGCATAACAACCCCATACTCTGTCCATAAATCTGAAGCAAGTCCAAGAAAATGTTCTCTTTCATTTTCGGGAGAAGAATGATCTATTGCAAAACCAGCAACTCCACAATCATTAATCCATCCTTCTAATATAGTATTAGATATCGCTTCTCTTTCGGCAGTGCTATTGTCTCCTAATAAGAATCCGTCCAATGGATCAAGAGGACCTTGCCATCCTGATAAATCATCAGCAGCAATAATGCCAGACCCTATAAACGGTATAAGCTTTATTGGCTCTCCAAATTCTCCGTTTGATAAAGAAAGAAGCATAGCAGCCATAAGAGTTCGCTTGGTTTCATCTATTGTCTCCCAAGCTGCGCCTGATACATGAGTTGCCCCATCGCTACCCATAGGCCTATTCATGAAGAATGTTCTGGCCCCTTGAAGATATCCATATTCTATTTGTTGTTTAAGATTTCTTACAGCATCTGCTGCTGTTGTAGCATATAAATATAGTCCTGTAACTCCATCTGTAGAGCTAGGATTTTGAGCAGGATCAACATTCCACCAGTTAGCATGTCCCCAGGGGTTTGCCCCGGTGCCATCATTGCCTCCACTAAACATAGATATGAGCCACATAGGTTCTTTAGATATATTCTCAACAACAGATGGTCCAGATGTATACGTTCTAAATTCTAATTCAGTTGAGCCAATGATACCTCGCCAATCAGAACCATCAAAATCAGAAACGACCAAGCCCTCATCGGCAAGTATGTAATAGTCTGTATCTGTTACGAGTCCTGCTGGATTCGTCCATGTTACCGTAGAGCCTGCTATTGTTAGGTTTCCTACTGCTTCAGAAACTACTAAACCTATTGAATCATAAATATGGACAGAGCCAGCACCAGCTACGACATCTTGATCAAATTCGAAAACATAATCTACATCTAAGTCAAGAGTTCCAGTAGTAGATGTTATAGGAAGAGCTATTCTACTAGCGCCATTATAAGGAATGGTGAACGAAAGTTCAGGAGCTAATACTGAAACAACTTCTGTAGTAAAATTAAGAACTGTTTTATCAGAAATACCAGACCAGTTTCTACCAGATGGTTCCTTGAGAGAACCTACATCCGCTAGTATGTAGTATATTTCACTATTGTCTAATGTAAAGCTTGTAACCCAATTAGCTAAATTCAAGTTTTCTGGATTAATGACAAGAGAGGAAGCGGTTATAGAATCTATCAAAACATCGTCTGAGGACCTGTATAAATATATACTCCCCTCTCCTAGTTCAATAGGAGCTTGAAATTCTAAAAGAATATTAGCTTGAACACTTACGCCTGTATCCTCATCGACTGGAGAGCTACTGTTCAGTACAAAATCCGGTTCAGCGCTGTTGTTTATTATAGCAATATCATCTTCTGTTAGATTGCTATCAAAGCCAGAAGAAACGTTTACTGTTGCGGAGCTTCTGAAATCATTATCTGGATCATAAATCCATCCTTCTTGAAAAGTTACCGTAACGTTCTGGGAGGTACTAATTACATCGTCAGTCAATACTAAAGTTGCGAACAATGTATCAGGATCTGAACCATCTATAGATAAATCTTCTTCTGATATATTCGTAAATGGTAAAACTAGGTCTCCTATTTTAATAACAGGAGCTTTACTATTGTTTACTTGTAGGTTCAATAAGTCCCAACTACCATTTGCTGGAGCATTGAAAGATATATCAATTGAATTACCAGCAACAGAAACAGCGGCTGACCCAATCTGTCCCAAAAGAACACCAAGACCTTCTTCTACATAGGCCATAGCCTGAGCAACAAGTTCCCATCTTGCATCATTCATAAGTGCTGGGTTCTGCCAGAAAATATATTCAGTTATTCCAAGTTCAACACATCTTGTTAGAACATTGAGAATATCTTCTTGTCTTGTTTGGTAGTTATAATTTGTACTTTCAGACGCAACATTAGACACATCTATTTTTTCTTGTATAACGCTATCTGTTGCAAGCGCTACGCTTCCAAAGTTGCCTTCATCTGTCGGACTTATATTTGCTATATTTACTTTGTGAGTACCGTTTTCTTGGTCTACTAATTTTACTATATCTCCAGAATAGAGTATATTACTTCCAGAGTCTCTTAGAGTAAGAGTATTTCCTACTGCAAGCTTATCAATATCCACACTATCAATAGTAACGAGGTCAACTCCATCAACAAAGTTGCTAAGGCTAAAATAATATTGACCAGCAAATGTTATCCAAGGAGATAGATTCTCAGGTCCGCCCTCGCCCCGTTCTACTCCTTCTATGAGTTGCTTAGATGCAGTTGTCCATACAAGAGCGAAATCCTCATCATACGGCGGACCAGCTAATTCTAGTTGGCCTTCAATACCGAGCTTTGTGATCCAATCAGCTTTATTGCTTCCTACGTCTTGAAAGTTATTATTTGTCATAGGATAAAGAGCAGGAGCCGCCCATTCACTATAAGGTCCTCTATCTCCGTAATTGTCAGCGCTTGCTTTACTTCTTGATACTGTAGGGTTTTCAACAGTATTATAATGGCCATGATTCCAGTTACTCCAAGTAACTCCAGGAAATAGTTCTTGAGCTTTTTCTAAAAGAACATCATATAGAAAATAATCTCTAACTCTAAGAACAAGATGAGAATTGAAATCTCTCAAGTCTTTATTAGATTCGCCCCAGTAATTTGCTTCTACATCCCATGTAAGAGAAGTATCAGATCCGCCACCAACTATAACCCAATTATCAACCAAGTCTTTAAATGTACTTATACCATCAACGAGTTCGGTAGTCGCTCTTGGGTCTTCGTAAGCAGCATCAAACCATCCAGGATATCCTGCGCTTGGAGCTTTTGCTGCCTCAAACATATCATAAGTTGTTTCTGTATCATAATGAAATCTTTGTGGATAAGGATATCCTAGCAAATCTAATTGGTCTTTGAATGCAATAAGAAAAGCTGTACCCCACAACTTAGAAGCTGCTCTTCCGTTTTCAGTGTAAGGCCCCCCATTTCCGTATACATCTGACCCATCGCTCCATCCTGGTATAGCATCATCTGCATGTTCTAAACCTCGTTGGGATTCTCTGTCTCCAATACCGTGAACATATACTGAATACACTTCGCTTGTATTGCCTGCACTTGCCGCTTTATCTAGGAGTCCTTTTACTTGATTTGCATAACTAACGCCAGTAGCTGGAGCATTTGCCAATTCAGCTTCTGAGGTTGAAATACTATCTTCAAGATAGACGTGTAGAGAAGATCTTTTCCAAAAACTATGAATAGAACTTCCATCTAAAACATCAGAGGAAGACCACGAGAATATATTACAGGGGTTTACAGTCATTCTTTTTTCCTTATGATATAAAGCCGACTATCCTATTGAATATCGACTTATACTCTTATTAGTTTTCAAAAAATGGGGAATAGACCTTCTTTGCAATAAGCAATAGGTCTTATTAGTAGTTTGTAACTACCGTCTCTTTTATCTTTTCCCGCTTTTCATTTTCTTTCAAAGCTTTAACAAACCTGTGAGCGTATACTTCATGTATGTTATATGCGGAAAACTCATCATAAACGATTTTTGCTGTACTATTGGACATCATCCATTTTATACCTTTTTTGTCCATATCATCGCATATTTGACGCAGTTCTGATAGGTCTTCTAGGCTGAATCCATCCTCTGTATATGCTGTAAAGCTAGAAGATTCAGATAGCGGAACATATGGGGGATCAAGATAGACAAAATCCCCTTTTACAGCTTTTGAGCATCTATCCTTGTAACTGCATAAATTTATTTCACATCCTTGTAAGAGCTTGTGTGCGTAGTGCAGCTTTTTATTTACAAGATTTATGGTTTCTTTTTGATTCCAGGGTACATTGAATAATCCTGAACGGTTTACTCTCCATATCCCATTGAAGCAAGATTTGTTGATGTATATGAACCTTGCAGCAGCTTCAAGGTCGCAACCATTTGATAAATCAGGCACTTGTGTTACAAGCTTCTTTTGAGAATTATAGAACTCAGTAGGGGAATATTCGTGTTCTTTTTCTTTTCCAATAAGCAATTCTTCCAGCTCTTTTGGAGAAGATTTCACAGCTAAGTGGCAATTTATCAACAGGGGATTTGTATCGCCAAAGATATAATGAGACGGAACAAATCTGGAAGAATTGAAGATATCGCTTTCTCGAATGGATTTTCTGAAAGCAAAATACATTGCACCAGAACCAAAGAAAGGTTCAATATAAGCCCCATCCCCTTCTTTAGGAAATAGAGACAATATTTGTCCAGCTAGCTGAGTTTTGCCGCCTACCCATTTTAGATACATACTAGATTATCGACTTATTCTCTGCTAAAATGATTGATTCACTATTTGGCAAAGAGTTGTTATAGTGAAATATTTTGGATTCTGGAATCAAAAGGCCAATAGTACAATGATTGTATCCATGACCAGTATATGTAATAAAATAAGGCAACTCATCTATAAAATTCTCATCTACAATCCATTGCATAAGTCTCTCTGTATGAAATAAATATATAGCTCTTTTTTCTGGTCTAAGATATGAGAGATTGTGATTGTCAATGAATGCATTTTTATTTACTTTATGAGAAAGTATCATGCCTTTTTTTGAATTAGAAATTCCATTTTCAACATCTTTTATTATTCTTTCAAGAAGGGGTCGATACCTATCACTTTTTCTTACCTGCTTTCCTTTTGCATGAAATTCAGAAGGCAATAATTTTGCATCAACTGCTGCAACCATTTCTATAGCTATATTGGTCGTCTTTGCATAACATGTCTTACACTCTATCTTATTTCTGTAAACAGTTCCATTTTTCTTTGTTCTATTTAGAATGAGATCGTAATTTAGTCTCATATCGGAAGCATCTTCAAAAGAGCTATCATCAACTTTACACGAATTAGACGAATAAATGTCAGATAATAGTCTCTTGTGAGATGGCAGGTCTTGGCAATTTAGATCGTTTTGGAAATTAGTCATTTTATTGCATCTCTACATTCATCGTTCTCAAGGAATTGCCTAATGAGTACCCAGCGTTTTCCTAGCTCTTCTTCTTGGCTGTTGAGTTCTATAAGTCTATTTAGGCACTCATCTACTGTAGAGAATATGTTCTCTAAACGGAATACACCGAATAGCCATGTAGGTAGCTTCTCTATGCCACCTTCAACAATACAGAATAATGGCTTGCTCTGTCTTTCCGCTACGAATAGCTCATCGTAACTTCCGCACATATGGGTTTCCCTGTCTACTTTTATTACAAGGAAATCTGCTAGGTCTGTAAATCTCAGATCTTCTCTTCTGAATCCTTTTACAAACTGTCTCATTTCTTCCCAATCTCCATTTTCCCGAAATTTCTCAACGACTCTTATATCATCTTCAATTTCTTGGGTACAGCTTGCTGGTTTGGCGCAAGGGTTCATCACCCGAAGACCCAATTGTGCCTGCTCTGCTTTTTCAATAAATTCTTCACGCCAACCTACTCCTAGATCTGACGCACAATCAATGGCTCCGCTCAAATAGCAATAAGCTCCTCTTAGTCGATTCATCTTTATGTTCCTTTTTGTCGATGTTATCTGTGTAATGCCTAGAAAAAAGAAATTAATAGACAAGAAAATTAATAAGCAACTCGCTGGTTGCTGTCGTATATGCAAAGAAGATGATTATGCTCTTTTAGATAACCATCGGATACAGGAAGGCTCTCATGGTGGAAGGTATACTAAATTCAATGTAGTAGTTCTTTGCTCCAATTGTCATAGACGGGTCCATGATAAACAAATAGAAATTGATCGCTATGTTCTAGCAACCAATGGTAGATATATGCTCAAAGTAAATATCGACGGAGAAGAAAGATTTATTTAGTCTTTCACAGGAACGTCAAATTGCTACATATACAGGGTCTATAGGGAATCCTACTAGTTCGCTAAGTGCAGCCCATTCAGGTGAAACCTGTATCTCTGCGTCATTGATAAAATCATTTATGCTTGCGTAATCAGTTCTGTTTAGAATATACTGATTCAGGAATCTAGCAGTAGAAGATAGATTCTGAGTCGGGGCATCTCTCTGGTCTTGCCATGTATTATAGAAAGCATTCAGCAAATCAATTGTAGTCTCAGTATCATCAAGCTCAACAACTATAGTAAGAGCCTCATGAAGAGAATCAACCATTAGATTTATTTGTCTTGCTGCATTGGCATACTTGGTAGACAAAGAAGAATAAATTTCAGATTCAACAATATAAGCAAATGGAACTTCTTCTATATAAGTAGTCCAACTCCAAGTATTCTTGTCAGATATGCCAGACCAAACATTACCGTATGCGTCTTCAAGACTTCCGTTATCAACAGTAATGTAATATCTTTTTCCGATTTCTAAAGAAAGAGATAGAGTAACAGTTATTTGACTATCAACTATTACAACTTGTCCAGCATCGTTTATTGATATTTCTTCAACAATGCTTTCTGTTTCATAATCTTTTATAGTTATCCTACCAACTCCTGTTATGACTGCTTCATCAAAATTCAATATAATAGTAGGAGTTAGCGGTATGTCTATAGAATCATTTTCCGGATAAGTAGATAAGAGAATCGGATCATCATCATCTATAGCGTTATTGGTTACAGATAGATCTACTATGTCAGCTAAAGGATTAGAAAATAGGTCAACAATGCTTCCTGAAGAATAGCTAAGCAGAATTACTTCATCTTGAAGCGCATCAGAGGATAATATACCAGTGAGTATATTAGTGTCTCCGCCCACAGGAACAAACGAATCAATAATTGTAGATGTAGTCCCAGATAGAGTGAATCCTAAAGTAGATCCAGTTACATCTTCATCAAAGACAAGAACAATCTGATCT
>Ga0316205_10002778_pt1 | contig 17494 bp, 12 predicted proteins | sample 3monthpyrite_MG_FD_204941 | JGI IMG/M metagenome (GOLD analysis project Ga0316205, IMG submission 204941) | Microbial mat bacterial communities from mineral coupon in-situ incubated in ocean water Damariscotta River, Maine, United States -... | ecosystem: Environmental > Aquatic > Marine >... | reverse complement strand
GCTCCTGTTCTACCAACCTGAAACTCCACTGAAAGTAGAACCGTCATAACTTCTTGTGCCGGAAATTTGTGTGCAATTGCCCACCTAGGTGCTCTTGACACAAAACCCAGTTTATTTTGCAATGAAATATTATTTACCTTGTAAACAATACCATCTATTTCATAAGGCAGCTTATCTCGTTTGGTTGCAATTTTATTATAATATTCGATACAAGCTTCGCGGCCATCGAGAACCTCACGCTCTGGTGAAACCTTTAACCCTAATGTTTTTAGCCAATTAATGGTTTCACTATAAGTTTCAGGTAAATCCACACCTTCAACTACTCCGACGCCATAACAAATCATTTCAAGTGGACGTTTTGATGTTATTTTTGGATCTAACTGTCGTAATGAACCTGCCGCAGCGTTTCTTGGATTAGCAAAGGCTTTGCCACCATTTATCAATACAGCTTCATTTAATTTATCGAAGCCTGATAACGGCATAAAGACTTCTCCTCGCACTTCAAGCACAGGAGGGGCGTACTCTCCAGATAACCTAAGTGGAATAGTATTTATAGTCCGTGCGTTTTGAGTAATATCTTCACCCACATTACCATCACCACGTGTTGCTGCTGTTACCAACACACCTTGCTCATATCTAAGACTAACAGCTAAGCCATCAAGTTTAGGTTCTGCTGCATACTGTATTAAATTTTCATCTGTTAGCTCTCTTACCTTTCTATCAAAATCATTGAATTCTTCTTCATTCATGGCATTACCCAGCGACAGCATTGGGATAACATGCTTAATCTCACCAAATGCTTTTAGCGGTTTTGCACCGACACGTTGGGTAGGCGAATCTATTGTGATTAATTCAGGATATTTTTCTTCATATGACTGTAATTCACGAAGTAACTTATCATACTCACTATCGGGTATATCTGGGTTATCAAATGTGTAATATTGAATATTATGATGGTTTATCTGCTCGCGCAGATTAAAGATTTGTTGTTTTATTTTTTCAGTAAGGGACATATAGAATTTTATGTAAAATAACTTGTATTGCCTGATTCCAGAATTGCTTATCAGTTACGTGCTATTGATCGCTTTCTTTCGAATTCTACGATTTCTTCTCGTAAATGAGAAAGCGTTTGCTGCGAAACAATATCATGTTTTTTGTCTTTCAATATTAAGGGTAAACTTTTTACTAATTTATCCACAACTTCTAACATCGCATCAAAAGCTTTTATTGAGGGCATGCTACCTGGTAATTTCATGAACATGGCTATCCCTGGCGTAGCAATTTGACTAATACTTACTAAATCGAACCAACCCGGCTCTTCGATATTCGCTATGCTAAAAACTGAAGTTTTTTGATCATTTGATAACGGATCATAATAATGAAATATTTTCATGTCTCCGTAACGCATCCCAGCGCTTTCAAGCGCATCAAGAATCTGCGACCCTTTTAATGTGCCGTTATTTTTCTCAAGTAAATAAAAAATAATTAATTTCTCTTCACTCTCTGACTCTTTATCAGTTGCTACAACATTCTTTTCCGTGATGCTAAATGCTTTTTCAATTGAACCTGGATCATTATCCAGCCTCATGTCCCGCGCTAATTCATCCAGGGATAACGAATCATTAGCGTTAGGGTTAACGTTACTAAAGTCAGCATCGTACGAATCATCGTTAAGCAATTCTTTATTTTGCTCACTGGAGTAATCTTGCTTCTTTTTGCTAAATAGAAAAATAAGTATAAAAACTCCTATTCCTATTAATAGCAGCACCCATCTCAAGGCATCCATTATTATTCTTCCATCATTGAGTATGTTTAAAAATAACTGCTTACATGGCAGCTAATTTTACGGCCTCTTCTACATCTACTGCGACAAGACGTGAAACGCCTGGCTCATGCATAGTTACACCTGATAACTGATTAGACATAGCCATGGTTACTTTGTTATGTGTAATAAATATAAACTGAACAGTTTCAGACATCTCTTTCACTAATTCACAAAAACGCCCAACATTAGCATCATCAAGTGGCGCATCAACTTCGTCTAGCATACAGAAAGGAGCAGGATTAAGTTCAAATATTGCAAACACTAATGCCACAGCTGTTAATGCCTTTTCACCACCCGATAGTAAATGAATCGAACTATTTCGCTTGCCAGGTGGACGCGCCATAACACTCACACCTGAATCGAGGAGGTCTTCACCTGTTAGTTCAAGATAAGCATGGCCACCACCAAATACCCTGGGGAACAACCTTTGCAAGCCTGTGTTGACTTTATCGAAGGTTTCCTTAAATAACGTTCGTGATTCTCTATCAATTTTCTTGATAGCATTCTCAAGCGTCTCCAAAGCAGAAGTTACATCAACGTATTGCAGGTCCAGGTATTCTTTACGTTCAGTTTGTTCAGCAAATTCATCAATAGCCGCCAGGTTAATTGGCCCTAAACGTTGGATTTTGCGTTCGAGCTTTTCAACTTGTTCCTGCCAATCTGCTTCAGTTGCATTTTCATCCAGCTCATTAAGGAGCTCTTCCAATTTGTAATTAGTCTGTTCAAGCTGCTCTTTTAACGTTTTAGCTCGTATATTAAACTCTTGCCAAACCATTTTCGCCTGCTCAACGGATGAACGGCTATCTTGTACTTTTTGCTCAGCTGAATGGCGATCCTGTTCATGCTGCCTCATTGAAGCATCAATATTTTCGAGTCGTTTACGGGCCTCTATCAGTTCAGCTTCAACTTTAACTCTATCAGCTAATAATGACGCCAAACGCGTTTCCATCTCTTCAATTGGAGTCAGTCCATCTTGCAGTAATTCTGCAAGCTCAATTTTTTTGCTTTCCAAACCTTCTATCTGACTATGCATTCTTGTCAAATTTAATTCAGTTGATTGCAGTTGATTAGCCATGGTTTGCTTCTTGAGCTCAAAGCCATGCGCTTCATCTTGAAACTTACGCGCCTCTATCCGAATTGTATCTAAAGTCTCTTTTAAGCTATCTCGCTTAGAAGAAAGGGTTTCTCGTTCTCGCGTGAATGCATCAATACTCTCTAACGACTGAGTTAATATGGAACGGGCTTCTTTAAGTACTATGGCATCTTGCTCAAGCTGCTTTTCTGCTTCCACTTGTTCATTCAGTAAATTCTGATGTCGATTCTTTACTTGACCTAGTCTTGAAGTCATAGAGTTCAATTGTGATGATGTCTCGGCATGCTTACGATGTAATTGATTGACTTCTTGCTGTTGCAATTCTCTTGACTGCTCAAATTCACGCTGACGATTTCTTTCAGACTCTAAATCTGATTGCAGAGACTGCATTTCATTTTCAAGCTCTGTCGTCACCACGCCAAGTGATTTTATTTCTTGCTCGCGTGCGATAACACCTGATTTTTCATCTTTCTCTTTGACTAACTTTAACCATGAGCTCCCAACCCAAATACCGTCTCTCGTAATAATAGACTCATTTTCAGATAACTCTGAACGCATCGATAACGCTTCAGATAAGCTGGTTACAGCATAGGCCCCTGCCATAAGTGAAGCTAATGGCCATGGCGAGGTCACATAGTTAAACAAAGGTGTAGCAGATAATCTTTTGGGAGTTTCAGATTGCCCCGAACTTGTATCGAAAAAAGCAACTGAACTATCTTCAATTGTTTCCAATAAATCTGAAACAGAATTAAAATTATCAATAGCCACTGCTTCCAAATTTAAGCCTAGCACTGTTTCAACGGCAGTTTCCCATCCTGATTCAACTTCCATTTTTTGAACAAGGCGAGGTGCGTCTTTAAGGTTGTGCTGCTCAAGCCATTGCATGACTTTATTATCTGACTTACCTAATGCAGCTTGTTGTAAAGCCTCAAGTGAACTTAATCGTCCCTGGCTAGTTTGTAAATTACCACGCACATCGTTTAACTGCTGTGTTTTTTGCTGGTTTTGTTCACGTAATTGAGTTATCTGTTCTTTAGTATTCTCAAGACTCTTTTGTGCTTCACTAACTTCATTTGCTTGTTGTTTTTCAGTATCCGTTAGTGTTTTTATTTGATCTTCAAATTGAGAAACATTAACTTCAGTAAGCTGCGTTTCTGTTCTTTCTAATCGAATCTGTGATTGAACGATCTGTTTTTCAATATGTTCAATTCTTGCACGTTGAACCTGAGCTGTTTCGGATGGAACCGAGGCTTTCTGATTAAATTCATCCCAGTCTTTTTGCCATTCATGCATTAATTCATCTGCATTGGCTCTTTCAGTATTAGCTTTTTCACTATCAATTTTAGCTTTTTCAAGCTGTGGCAACAATCCTTCCATAGACTGGCTAAGTTCAGCTATTTGCCTTTCATCAGCCTCAATATGCTGCTGTACTTCTATGCAACTATTCTCAATAGTTTCAAGATCAGATGTTTGTTTTTTACGCATCTCTCTTGAATGCTGTATTGCTTGTTCATCTCTAGCGATATCACTGCCTAAGCCATAGAAGCTTTTTTGTACCTGATTAAAACTATCAGTTGCTTCTATATGCTGCTCTCTCTCCTTTTCCATTTCAGTTTCAATAGATTGCTGCTCAGCTTTCGCAGCTTCTAACGCTGTTTCCCGTTCACTAATAGTTTTTTGCTGTACAACCGCTTCATTATCTAACTGACGCAGCCTAAGTGCTAATAACTCAGCTTTGCGCAATCTTTCTTCATCTTTAAATACTTTATATTTTTCTGCTGTATTTGCCTGGCGATTCAAATGTTGTAATTGCTTGTCAATTTCTTCACGTAAATCATTTAACCGATCGAGGTTTTCACGAGTATGCTTAATGCGATTTTCTGTCTCACGTCGACGCTCTTTGTATTTTGAGATTCCGGCTGCTTCTTCAAAAAACACACGTAACTCATCAGGCTTGGATTCAATCAAGCGAGAAATCATGCCTTGCTCGATTATGGAATAACTACGTGGCCCCAGCCCTGTACCCAAAAAGATATCTGTTACGTCACGCCGACGGCAACGCGCACCATTTAGATAGTAATGTGATAATCCATCACGACTAACCTGCCGTTTTATGGAAATTTCACTGAAAGAAGCATATTGACCGCCTAAAGTCCCATCTGAATTATCAAAAATCAGCTCTATCGTTGCCTGCCCTACTGGTTTTCGGCTGGTAGAACCATTAAATATGACGTCTGCCATTGATTCACCACGTAAATGCTTGGCAGAGCTTTCACCCATTACCCAACGTACGGCATCTATAATATTTGATTTACCGCAACCATTTGGGCCAACAACGCCAGTTAGGTTACTCGTAATATTAACGGTTGTAGGATCAACGAAGGATTTAAATCCGGCAATTTTTATTTTATCTAAGCGCATGTATTTACTAGCTTTCTTTTAAAAAGTTGTTAAATTAAGTGAATTTTTATGAATTCACATGGTGTCGAATGAATTGTGTTTAGTGTAAAGTATTTTGCCTTCAAGACTAAGTCTTATTTGCACAGGAATATGAAATAAATGAGTACTCAAGCCAGTAAAGAACTAGAAACCTTTGAAAATCCGAAACTTGAACCTGATTACACCATCAGAATTGAAACACCGGAATTCACTTGCTTATGCCCTAAAACCGGGCAACCCGATTTCGCTACTATCAATGTGGATTATATTCCTGACAAATTATGTGTCGAACTTAAGTCGTTTAAACTCTACATATGGTCGTTTCGAGACCAAGGCGCTTTCCACGAAGCTGTGACTAATCAGGTACTTACCGACTTAGTGACTGCCTGCCAGCCAAGATTTATGCGCATTACGGCCGAATTCAACGTTCGCGGTGGCGTTTATACGACGGTGGTCGCCGAACACAAAGCAGATAACTGGCAACCAACGACACCTGTACAACTTCCATAACACCCAAATAATGGATGCGCTCTATTTAGGAATAGATTTTGGCACTTCGGGCTGCCGCGCATCCATTATAAATGACAATCGGGACGTTGTTGCTGAGCACGTAATTACAATCAAATCCAAGCCTTCTCAAACTACCGGTCACCATGAACAAGACCCTCTCCTTTGGTGGGCAGCCCTACAAGATCTGTTACAGCGCGTAATAAAAAATTGTGCTGCCAAACAAATAAAGAGTATTTGCATTGACGGCACGTCGTCAACGTTACTGCTGTGTGATCAGTTTGGGACACCCACATCACCCGCTTTAATGTACAACGACAATCAATCGTTTCAGCAAGCAACATATATCGAGCAACATGCTCCGAATGATAGTCCTGCCCTTGGCGCGAATTCAAGTTTGGCTAAGTTACTTTACCTAACTCAACATTTTCCATTGAGCCGCCATGCATTACATCAGGCGGATTGGCTGGCAGGTAAGCTAACTGGGCTATTCGGTCAGAGCGATGCAAATAATTCTCTCAAGCTCGGATATGACCCCCAGCATCAATGCTGGCCCGAATGGTTTAACTTACTGGATTTAGAAACTAATTTACTACCTGTTGTTCATGAACCGGGATATGCAGTATCGACAATCCACCCAAACATCGCTGATCAATTCAGTCTTTCCGCCACAACACAAGTAATTGCTGGCACAACAGATAGTACTGCCGCTTTTCTTGCCAGTGGAGCGAACCAACCTGGGGATGCCATGACATGCCTTGGCTCTACTTTGGTCACCAAGGTTATTTCGCCTACACCTATTTTTTCAAGTAAACATGGTGTCTATAGTCATAAGATACTTGGTCACTGGCTTGTTGGTGGCGCATCCAATAGTGGCGGCAAAAGTTTGCTAAATTTTTTCTCGGAAGATGAAATGCAACAACTCAGCTCACTCATTAAACCCAAGCAACCGACCGGCCTTGATTACTACCCTTTACCCGATGTCGGTGAACGCTTTCCAATCGCAGACCCTGGCTACCAACCTCGTTTACCTGAATCTTTATCTGACATAACCAAAGACCGTGCTTTCATTTTTCAAGGTCTACTGGAAGGGATAGCCAATATTGAGAAACAAGCTTATGATCTGTTGCATCAATTAGGTGCGCCTTATCCAGAACAGGTTTTTACCACCGGGGGAGGCTCAAAAAATCATGCCTGGAATGCAATCAGAGAAAAAATTCTAGGTATACCCGTATCACAGGCAACACACTTTCAAGCTTCTTACGGTGCAGCTTTACTCGCTCGTCATGGTCATATAAAGCACCAAATTTAACCCCACAAAAAACAAACAATTCATCCTAGGCAAAATTGATTCACGTTATTAGGCAAAATTACTTTGTCTAGTCTACTATATAAATGTGCTAACCATTTTGTATCCGGAAAAAAAGAAAATTTCAGGATAAACGCATACGCAGTGAACGTGGAATCGCAACACACCTGACATAACAGGTTGCTGTATCAATATACTTAAGTCCACGTTCACTGCTATCTAATCTTCAGCAGCTAAATAATCCTTTAATCGAGATACGGCCTGCTCCAATTTTTCAATTTTAGTTGTATACGCAAAGCGAACATATTGCTCAGGGCAATGAGTACCAAAGTCTAGCCCAGGTGTAATAGCGACACCTGCCTTAAGTAAAACATCGTCACAGAATTTTAAACTATCGTTAGTTAACGCCGTGCAGTCAGCATAAATATAAAATGCACCTTGAGGTATAACTTTTATGATAAATCCGAGTGCCTTTAGTTCTGGTATTAAATAATCACGACGTCGTTGATACTCTTGCCGACGCTTTTTTAATATTTCAACTGTCTCCGGTTTGAACGCTGCCAATGCTGCTTCTTGTGAGGGTGTTGCTGCTGCGAGGTATAAATTCTGTGCCAACTTATCAACTTCATGAAAATATAATTCAGGAACAACAATCCAGCCTACACGCCATCCTGTCATACCAAAATATTTTGAAAAGCTGTTTATAACAAAAATACTGCCTGATAACTCTAAAGCACTATATTCATCATCTGCATAAACCAACCCCTGATATATTTCATCAACAATCACAATTCCATTTTGATCATTAACAAATTTTAGTATTGCAAACATTTCTTCTTTTTCGATCAACGTACCCGTAGGGTTTGAAGGTGTTGCCAACAACAGCACACGAGTATCATCTGACCAATATTGTCTCAAAAGATCTAGTGTAATTTGAAATCCAGATTCTACACCAACATCAATGGCCTGAACTTTTCCACCTAGTAAGTAAACAAAATTACGATTACATGGATACCCCGGATCTGCCATTGCAACCTTATCACCAGGATCAACCAACACACTGAGCGCTAACTGTAATGCACCCGAGGCACCTGGAGTTATTATAATTCTACTTGCTGGTACTGTTATATCAAAATTCTCTTGATAATACTTGCTGATTGCTTCGCGTAACATGGGCTCACCACTGGCAGGTGTGTAATGTGTTTTACCTTGTTGTAATGCACGCATACCTGCCTCAACAATCGGCTCTGGTGTTACGAAGTCTGGCTCACCCACTTCCATATGAATAATAGAACGACCTTCTGACTCAAGTCTTTTCGCTTCATCCAGCAATGCCATTACACGGAAGGGTTGAATCTTTTTCATATGTTTAGCAAGTCGCTTCATAATTTTATTTTGTGATCGCCTGCTGATGTATTTGTTTTAGCGTATTCATGTTTAAATATTTTTCTTCCGGTTCAAAACCTGATAAAACATTAAAACCTCGCTCAGGTTCACCCATATTATCTAGCACTATAGATGCGCCTGAAAAGTCATGATCCAATGTATATTCATTTACAGTAATAATCGTTGGCAACTCTGCACCGATAGATGAAAGAACACCATTATGCGAATCTTCAAAAGCGAGACATTCATCTGCTTGTAGACCCATTTCTTTTAAAGTATATAAATAAATATCAGCGGCAGGTTTTTTTGCAGGAACAATATCACCCGCTGCGATTACTTCAAACCAGCTTTCTGCATCGCTATCTAATGCATGTACCAACAAAGCTGAAACATTAGCTGGTGTCGTGGTAGTTGCTATTGCCATTCGCATGCCAGCCTCTTTAGCTTCAAGTATTAATCTTCTTACGCCTTGCCTGAGTGGTATCACACCTTCGGATAACATCTGCGTATAAAATGCTGTCTTACTTTTATGGAGCCCCGCAATAAACTCATCAAGATTGTCGGGTCGAGTGAATTCGCGGTTATAGTCATCAAGGTAGTGTCGTATGCGTTCTTTACCCCCCGTCACTTTAAGTAACTGGCCATATAATTCAACTGACCAACTCCAATCTAAACCCGCTTTTTCAAACGCTCTATTGAACGCCACTCGATGTCCGTCTTTTTCAGTATCAGCCAATGTCCCATCAACATCGAAAATCAGCGCCTTTAATTCACTCATAACTCATTACCTATCATTACTATTTACGTTTATTCAACAAAACAGCACCTTAATAGTGATACATAAAAATATAAAGGCCTAAGTAAATTAAAAAAAATATTATTTTTCTCATTTATATCTATCTTACTGTTTTATATTGGTTTTAATATATTTTCATATGATTAAATAATTATTTAGGTCAGTTATTCCTTGCAGCAATACCGCTATTCTGTTAATAAAGCATGTTTCTTGTACACATGGACTCAAATGAGGTCGTTAATGCCTACTGCAAAAAAGAAGACAAGCTCTAAAAAAGCCACCGCTAAGAAAGCAACAGCCAAAAAGGCTAATGCTAAAAAAACATCGGTGAAGAAAGCCACACCTAAGAAAAAGGTAGCCGCTAAGAAATCACCGGCCAAGAAAGCCGCACCTAAGAAAAAGGTAGCTGCTAAGAAAGCTGCGTCTAAGAAAAAGGTAACCGCTAAGAAAGCTGCACCTAAGAAAAAAGTAGCTGCTAAGAAGACACCTGTTAAAAAAGCCATGCCTAAGAAAAAGGTAGCTGCTAAGAAGACACCTGTTAAAAAAGCCATGCCTAAGAAAAAGGTAGCTGCAAAACTATCAAAAGGCACAATGGCAACAACAATCAAACATGGTTCAAAACATTCAACACCCGTTGAAGGCTTCGAGATATACAAATTACGGAGCGATGAAGAATACATGAATGAAGAACAAATTGAACATTTTCGTGACCTATTAAGAGCCTGGAAAATGGACTTAATGCAAGAGGTTGATCGTACTGTACATCATATGCAAGATGAGGCAGCTAATTTTCCAGATCCTAACGATCGTGCGACACAAGAATCTGAATTCAGTCTTGAACTTAGAACACGTGACCGTGAACGCAAACTTATCAAAAAAATCGATGAATCAATTATGTTATTAGACACAGATGATTACGGTTATTGTGAGTCTTGCGGCATTGAAATTGGTGTACGCCGACTGGAAGCACGCCCTACTGCGACACAATGCATTGACTGTAAAACCTTAGACGAAATCCGAGAAAAAACTCGCGGCTAATTTGTCAAAATATGTACTCAAAAAAAACGTATAGCGAGTTATTTACTTTCTATACGTTTTTTTTCGTCTAAATATTATGGATTATATAGGACGATTCGCACCCTCCCCAACTGGCCCGCTTCACATGGGCTCATTAGTCACTGCCGTCGCCAGTTATTGTCAGGCTAAATCAAAGCAAGGAAAATGGTTACTTCGCATAGAAGACCTGGACCCACCCAGAGAAATTGAAGGCGCAAGTAATGACATTATTATGACTCTCGAAGCCTGTGGCTTTGAGTGGGACGGTGAGATTATTTACCAAAGCCAACGATCTAACTACTATGAGCAAGTATTAGATCAACTCAAAGAGTTAGAACTAAGTTACCCATGTGGCTGTAGTCGTGCTGACATTACAGCTTCAGGCCAGCAGACATCTCTTGGTGTACGTTACCCCGGCACTTGCCGCGAAGGTCTACCCAAAGGTAAATCACCCCGTTCTATCAGAATGAAAACATCAACAGAAAAAATTACTTTTGTAGATAAAATACAAGGTGAAATTAATCTTGATCCAGAACAGGATACCGGCGACTTTGTAATAAAACGTGCCGATGGTGAATATGCATACCAGCTTGCAGTTGTTGTTGATGATGCGTTACAAAACATTACTGAAATCGTTAGAGGCAGTGATTTACTCAACCTGACAACAAGGCAAATTTATTTACAACGAGCACTCAATTACACTACACCGTCTTATGCGCATGTGCCTGTATTAGTAAACCAGCTGGGCGATAAACTCAGTAAACAAAACCTTGCTAAAGCCATTGATAAAAGCAATCTACCTGCTTCACTTTATCAAGCACTATGTTATCTTAACCAAGCCCCACCAAAAGACCTCATTCATGCTGAGATAAACGAGATATGGGAATGGGCAACAATGAACTGGCAGATAACAAACGTGATCAAACAATTAAGTATTCCTCAATAACAGGTTGTCGTCATGCAAGACTCTGATCTTTTTATAAACACTTTTCGAGGCAGCTTTACTGGCATACTGAGATGGCCTCAACTCGATGAATTATGGGATGTTCTATTATCATCAGATCTAACAGGCTGGTATATCTATGCCGTTGGAGAAACACCACCTGAAACAGTTGTAGATGAAATACAGCTCAAACGGTTTATTAAAGAAATAGACAAGTTACTGCGTCAGGAACATCAAGAAGATTATTGTGGCGTAGTCTATGTAGATGACAAGCAAGCGCCTGAATTTATTAAAATATTTGACCCTAACAACCTCGGTGTCACTTGCGGTTTCAGCGATAACCCTCCCCTCCCTGGCTGGATTTTATGCAAGATTAAACCTGTCGATTTACCCACTGCACTACCGAGGCCAGGCAATCGTCGACGCTGGTGGAAAAAACTCTTTGGCAAAGCCTGACACACTTCAAAAAACATTGATCAGCATCCTGTATTCAAGCAAAATGATTGAATGTTTACCTTAATAAAAATAATCAGGAGTCACACATGACAGACAAGATCTATGATATTCCGGCCAATATTGCAGAACATGCATTGATAACCGAAGACAAATATCTGGATATGTATCAACGCTCTGTCAATGAACCTGAAGCTTTCTGGGCAGAACAGGCCAATGAGTTTTTAACCTGGTCTAAACCCTGGGAAACAACGCTCGACTGGAGTTACGACGAAAAAGACCTGCACATAAAATGGTTTGAGGGCGGACAATTAAATGTCAGTTACAACTGCATCGATAGACATCTTGAAGAACATGCAGACAAAGTTGCCATCATTTGGGAAGGTGACGATTTTAATGCTGATCAAAAAATCACTTTTCGAGAACTACATGAACATGTAAGCAAATTCGCCAATATTTTAAAATCACGTGGCGTAAAAAAAGGTGACCGGGTTTGTATCTATATGCCCATGATTCCTGAAGCGGGATACGCCATGTTAGCCTGCACCCGTATTGGTGCTGTGCATTCTGTTGTATTTGGTGGTTTCTCACCTGAGTCACTTAAAGATCGTATTCTGGACTCTGATTGTCAGGTTATCATCACCGCTGATGAAGGCGTTCGTGGTGGCAAACCAGTACCTCTCAAAGCCAATACCGACAAGGCCGCTCTGTCATGCCCTAACGTCCATACTGTTGTCACTGTAAAACGTACTGGAGGCAACATTGAATGGACTGTAGGACGTGACATCTGGTATCACGACGCCATGGAGACAGCATCTGCTGAGTGTCCTCCTGAGGAAATGGATGCGGAAGACCCCATGTTCATTCTTTACACGTCGGGCTCTACTGGCAAGCCAAAAGGCGTACTACACACTACTGGTGGTTATCTGTTATATGCTGCCATCACTACAAAATATACGTTTGATCTTCATGACGATGATATCTTCTGGTGCACTGCGGATGTCGGTTGGATTACAGGCCACAGCTATCTCTTGTATGGTCCGCTTGCAAACGCCATAACCACCGTTTTCTTTGAAGGTGTGCCTAACTACCCAGATGCATCACGTTTCTGGAAATCAGTTGATAAACATAATGTTACCGTGTTTTACACAGCACCAACTGCTATACGTGCGCTCATGCGTGAAGGTAATGAGCCTGTTAAAAAAACGTCTCGAAAGAGTTTACGCATCTTAGGCACAGTAGGTGAACCTATTAACCCTGAAGCCTGGGAGTGGTACTACAATATTGTTGGTGATGCGCGTTGCCCCATCGTTGACACCTGGTGGCAAACAGAAACTGGCGGCCATATGCTTACCCCTCTTCCAGGCGCGACCAAACTTAAACCTGGCTCGGCTACCCGGCCTTTCTTTGGTGTGTCACCTGGCATAATTGACACCAATACTAATACACTAATTGAAGGTAATGGTGAAGCAGAAGGCGCGCTGGTAATGACTCACCCATGGCCAGGACAAATGCGCACCGTTTACGGTGACCACAAGCGCTTCTTTGAAACCTACTTCCAAACTTACCCTGGCACCTATTTCAGTGGCGATGGCGCTAAACGAGATAAAGATGGTTACTACTGGATCACCGGCCGTATGGATGATGTTTTAAATGTATCCGGGCATCGTATGGGAACAGCTGAAGTTGAGAGTGCTCTGGTCCTGCATGAGGCAATCGCAGAGGCTGCCGTTGTCGGTTACCCTCATGATATCAAAGGGCAAGGTATCTACGCTTACGTCACGCCTATCATCGGCGTAGTACCTAATGAAGAATTGAAAGATGAATTATTTAAGCTGGTTAGATCAGAAATTGGCCCCATCGCTAAACCAGACATCATACAGTGGGCTCCTGGCTTGCCTAAAACACGTTCAGGAAAAATTATGCGCCGAATACTGCGTAAGATAGCTGAAAATGATGTAGATAATTTGGGCGACACATCCACTCTAGCAGATCCTGCTGTTGTACATGATCTGGTTGAGAATCGCGCTAATAAATAGCGAGACTCTCAACACTGGTTAATATATAAACGACTTATCTTTTCTATATTAACTATTACTCACAGCATGCGCAGCTAGCACCTACGGTTGCTATCACCCTGTTATTAGTTGTATCAGGAATATACGTACAACTACTATATTTCATTTTGATTTTCGTATATTTAGGTTTTTCTGCAGGGGGGCATTTACTTTCCGCAGTCACTTTAGCTGCAGCTTTCGCAGCAATACAAGATATATTCTTTTCTGATTGCGTCGGCGTAGTACCAGACATTGAAGAAAAACCTTGGCCCGTTTCGTTAAATTTCTCGTCGCAACACCCAGTCAAACCAAACAATACTATTATCAAACTCAGTAAAACCGCTCTGTATTGAAGTCGATTACTCATATCATCTCTCCTGTTGTGAGAACTTCCGTTTCTAACAAATTACGATACTTTTACCTATCAAATGTGAAAACTGTCTTAACGTTGATTGTTATAAACCGCCCGATTTGAGGCCCAGCTTGGTAAAGATAATATAGCCTGGGCAGATTCCAGTAATACCTGCAAAAGCCAAAAAGACCACTGGCACATACAATAACCAGTGCACGACGTTGAAACCAGTTAACCAAATACCTAGTAAAATCATGGCAGACATAAATAAAAATAAGACTCTTAACGCCGACATATCTAGCTCCTCTTTCTTTTTTTTGTAATCCCGGCTAAGACTATGGCATAAATTAAGGTTATTGCAATGAGATATTACTCTTCCAGTAACTCCGTATCAGAATGGGAGTAGGCTGGACTACAGGCACAAATGATATGAATATCCTCTTTGCCTGTGTTTTCAACACAATGCGCTGTTAACGCAGAAATGAATATGCTGTCACCTTTTACAATTTCAAATATTTTCATCCCTAATGTCATCATGCCTGCTCCTTGAGTAACATAATAAATTTCTTCAGATGTTCGATGTAAATGTAATGCGGTTTTTACGCCAGGGGGTATTGTAGCTTCAGCTAAACTTTGATTTTTATTTGCATGTAACTCAGGGTGCATTAGCTCCCGAATCATAGAGCCATCTTTGGTTTTGTAGGGTTCTATCTCTTTATATTTAGTCATCATTAACTAAAGTTCCTGTTCACGGATTACATTATCTTTTTAACTTTCCACAATTTAGTCTAAATCGTATACAACATTAAAATACAAAAAAAAGACCTCGTAAAGAGGCCTTTTTTCATAAAACAGAATATAAATGTTATTCGTTTACAGCTTTCATGCTCAAACGAATACGACCCTGTTTATCTACTTCTAATACTTTAACCTTGATGACATCGCCTTCAGTCAGTTTGTCACTCACTTTCTCAACACGCTCTTCACAAATTTGTGAGATATGAACTAAGCCATCTTTACCAGGAAGAATATTAACAAAGGCACCAAAGTCCATTAGTTTAGCAACTTTACCTTCGTATACCTTACCAACTTCAACATCAGCAGTAATCAGTTCGATACGTGTTCTTGCATCATCACCAGCGGCTTTATCAACACAAGCAACTTTAACCACACCATCATCAGTGATATCGATTGATGCGCCTGTTTCTTCAGTGATCATACGGATAGTAGCTCCGCCTTTACCGATAACGTCACGAATCTTATCTGGGTTGATGTTAAAAGTAATGATTCGTGGAGCAAATGCAGACATTTCTTCACGATGTGAATTAATGACTTTATTCATTTCTTCCAGGATAAACATTCGACCATTCTTAGCTGATGCTAATGCCTGCTCCATAATTTCTTTGGTGATACCGTCAATCTTGATATCCATCTGCAATGCATTGATACCATTTTCTGTACCAGCTACTTTAAAGTCCATGTCACCCAAGTGATCTTCATCACCCAGGATATCAGTCAGAACTGCAAACTTGTCACCTTCTTTGATCAGGCCCATTGCAACACCAGCTACGGGTGATTTAATTGGTACGCCTGCATCCATCAATGACAAGCTCGTACCACAAACAGATGCCATGGAACTTGAACCATTTGATTCAGTGATCTCAGATACAACTCGGACTGCATATGGGAATTCTTCAATCGTTGGCATCACAGCCATTACACCACGCTTAGCAAGACGACCATGGCCAATCTCACGACGTTTAGGGCTACCAACCATACCTGTTTCACCGACACAGAATGGAGGGAAGTTATAATGCAGCATGAAGTTATCGCGATAAGTACCCGTTAAGGCATCAATCATTTGAGAGTCTTTAGTAGTACCTAACGTTGTTACAACTAATGCTTGCGTCTCACCACGTGTAAACAATGCTGAGCCATGAGTTCTAGGTAAAACGCCTGTGCGTACTGTAATTTGGCGAACTGTATCGTTATCACGTCCATCAATACGCGGCTTACCATCGATGATACGGCCACGTACTATGCTTTTTTCGAGCTTACCGAATACACCTTGTACTTCTGCTTCTGATGGCGCATCGTCAGCACCTGCTGCAAGCTGTTCAACGACTGCGTTACGAATTTCACCAACACGGTCGTAGCGAGCCATTTTTTCAGAGATCTGATAAGCGGCATCAAGATCAGACTGACACGCATCAGCAACTGCTTTAGTTAATGCTTCGTTAACTGCAGCAGCCTCATGTTCTGGTGTAGTTGCACCCACCTCTGCAGCAAATTCTTTAACTGCATTGATAACAGCTTGCATTTGTTCGTGACCAAATAACACTGAACCTAACATCACTTCTTCTGAAAGCTGGTTAGCTTCTGACTCAACCATCAATACCGCGTGTTCTGTACCGGCTACAACCAGATCCAGATCAGATGATTCCATTTCAGTATTAGTTGGGTTAAGTATGTATTCACCATTTATGTAACCAACACGTGCGGCACCAATTGGGCCATTAAAAGGCAGACCAGAAATAGCTAATGCAGCTGATGCACCAATCATGGAAGGAACTTCAGTTTCAATTTCGTTATTCAGTGACATTACGGTACAGATAACCTGTACTTCATTGGTGTAACCTTTTGGGAAAAGTGGGCGGAGTGGACGATCTATCAATCGTGATGTAAGTGTTTCCGCTTCACTTGGGCGACCTTCTCGTTTGAAAAAGCTGCCTGGTATTTTACCCGCTGCGTATGTCTTTTCCTGATAGTTAACAGTTAAAGGAAAAAAGTCACGACCTGGTTGTGCTTCTTTCTGCCCTACGACTGTTACCATAACAACAGTATCTTCGATGTTTACCATAACGGCAGCGCTAGCCTGTCTGGCAATCTCGCTGGTTTCCAGTGTTACTGTTTTATCACCGAACTGAAATTCTTTTCTGATTGGAGTTGGAGTCACGTGTAGTTCCTTAAATTATTTATTATTAATGTTATCGACGTAGACCCAGGCTCTTGATCAGATCCTGATATCGTTGAGAGTCTTTCTTATTAACATAATCTAGCAGCTTGCGACGCTGATTGATCATACGTAATAAACCCTGACGTGAATGATGATCATGTTTGTTTGCTGCAAAATGATCAGTCAATTTATTAATATTAGTTGTGAGTAATGCAACCTGTACTTCCGGTGAACCGGTATCGTTACTAGACCGCTGATATTTCTCAACAACACTGCTTTTTTCTTCTGCGCTTAACATACAAATATACTCCTGATAGACCTT
>Ga0316205_10002774_pt1 | contig 17528 bp, 20 predicted proteins | sample 3monthpyrite_MG_FD_204941 | JGI IMG/M metagenome (GOLD analysis project Ga0316205, IMG submission 204941) | Microbial mat bacterial communities from mineral coupon in-situ incubated in ocean water Damariscotta River, Maine, United States -... | ecosystem: Environmental > Aquatic > Marine >... | reverse complement strand
GGTTTAGATTTACTCGCCCTTACTCTTATAAACAGCTTAAGGGCGAGCACGAAAAATTTGCCGCAGTATAATACTTCATTTCCGCTTTTTATCCAAGAACTAAATCATAAAACCCTGATATATCAAGCACTTAACAGACCCAACAACATGAAGATATGCGACTCTCTACAGCAGTATTCAAGACACTTATTAATATAGACACTTATACAGGGTTATTTATATCCACAAATTCACTGTGTATAGTAAATTTCGAAGCCAGATGACTAGCTAACGCCTGAACGCCATATGACTCAGTTGCGTGATGCCCAGCAGCAAAGTAATGAATATCCAGCTCCTGAGCCAAATGAAAGGTTTGCTCTGATACTTCACCGCTAATAAATGCATCACAGCCCATCGCCGCTGCGTCTTCTATGTAATGCTGCGCCCCACCAGTACACCAGCCAACCGTTTTAATTTCTTTATTTGAAAAACCACTTAAATGCAGCGGTTTACGCCCGAGACATTTTTCAATATGCTTAGAGAAATCACTCGCACTAAGCGCAGATTGCAACTTACCATTCCATAACAAACCTTTTGACGGCCCTTGCATAACATAATCCTTTATTTCAATACCTAAAATATCCGCCAGGGTTTTGTTATTACCTAAGTCTGGGTGAGCATCCAATGGCAGATGATAGGCCAATAAACTTATATCATGCTCAAGTAAACGTTGAATTCGCTTACGCTTAATGCCTGTAATGACTGCATTTTCATTTTTCCAGAAATAACCGTGATGAACTAGAACCATATCGGCACGCTTCTCAATTGCGGATTCGATTAATGCCTGACAGGCTGTAACGCCACATATAATTCGATTTACTTCACTCATCCCTTCAACCTGTAGACCATTTGGGCAATAATCTTTGAACTCATTAATTCGTAACAGGTCATTACAATACTCTACAATGGTATTTAGTTGCGTCATTTGCGCTCCTCGGATTAAAAAACCGAAAAAGTTTAACTGGAAATTTTTTAAAATATGAATAAATCACATTCTACACGTTTTCTTTTAGGCTGGGCCCTTATCGGGTTGTTAATAGGCAGCAGCATTATCGTTCTTTCTAAACTTGATATTAATAAGTTGGTTAATAACCCTGACACGACTTATGGCAGTTATGCGGATGCTGTAAATAAAGCATCTGTTTCTGTTGTAAGTATTAATGCCTACCATCTGGTTCAAGAAAAACAAAACTTATTACCTGACAATCAAACATCGTCCCGAAAAAACAAAGTTAAACCTAAAATAAGACCCAATAAGGGATCCGGGGTTATTATTAGCACCAAAGGTTATATCGTTACTAATAATCATGTAGTTGAAGGCGCGCAACGAATTGAAGTTATCCTGCATGACGGGCGTAAACTTGATGCACAAATTATTGGCTTAGACCCAGGAACTGATATTGCCGTTATCAGCACACAGCTAAAAGAACTGCCAGCTGTCTCAATTGCAAACAGCAATAAAACGCGAGTTGGTGATATTGTACTTGCTATAGGCAATCCATTCGGAATTGGCCAGACAGTTACCCAGGGAATAATCAGCGCAACAGGTCGTGATCGTGTAGGTTTAAATACCTACGAAAATTTCATACAAACCGACGCGGCAATTAATAAAGGCAATTCTGGTGGTGCACTTATAAATACACAAGGAGAAATACTCGGTATTAACTCAGCCATATATAGCCAAACAGGAAACTATCTGGGAATAAGTTTTGCAATTCCCATCAACCTGGTTACCGATGTAGTAAAACAAATAATAGAACACGGCGAAGTCATCCGAGGCTGGCTAGGTGTTGAAGGCGTAGACCTTAACAAACAAATGTTACAACGTATCGGTTTACCTGATATTCAGGGTGTATTAATAACCGATGTATTTGATCGTGGCCCTGCGGAAATGGCGGGGGTAAGAGTGGGAGATATTCTCACTCATATTGATAAAAAAATTATTCGTGATACTCGTGATGTTTTAAATGCCATTGCGGACGGAAGGCCTGGTGATAAAATCCAAATCAGCGGTATAAGAGAACGACAAAGTTTTGTCACACAGGCTATTTTAGAGCAAAGACCGAGAGAGTGATCTTTAATTCATTTAAGTCATACTACGCTTGTATGACTTAAATAAAATTCACAAACATTCTTTAATCGCTTTAACCAGCAACTTGTTTTCTTCAGGTTTACCCACTGTAATTCTCAGACACTGGGTTAGTACGCCTCCTGCAGAATGTGAATTTTTAATTAATACGCCCCGGCTTTTCAAGCCTTCAAATATATCTGAAGCATCGCCCTGTAAAACTCTTAATAAAATAAAATTAGCGCGGCTCGGAAACACATCAAACTGTGACAAAGAACTTAATTCATTAAACAACCATTCACGTTGCTCTCGAATCGTTGCAGCCTGTTGCTCAAACACCTCAGCATGCCTGAGTGCGAACTCTGCTGTAACTTGAGTTAAAATGTTTATATTGTAGGGCAGACGAATTTTATCAAACTCTGATATCCACTTATCAGGCCCTGCTAACAAGCCTAAACGCAATCCAGCCAAACCCATTTTAGACACTGTTCGCATCACCAGTAAATTATTAAATTCACCCAGTCGCGGCATAAAACTGGTACAGGCAAAAGGATGGTAAGCCTCATCAATAACAACCAGCCCTTCAGCTACATTTACAATCTTCTCGATATCATTATCAGCAAACAAATTACCCGTGGGGTTATTTGGATAAGCAAGGAAAATTAATGCTGGCTGGTGAGTTTCAATTGCCTTCAGCATAGCTTGAATATCTAATGAAAAATCGTCTTTTAATGGCACCCCTATATATTCCAGGCCGCTAAAAGTAGCTATCATGTTATACATTACAAAACCCGGCTCAGGCGCAAGAATTTTTCTTCCCGGCTTAGCAACGGCCATTGCCATAATTTGAATCAACTCATCGGAACCATTACCGAGAATTATTGAGTTTTCGCATCCGCTACCACTTGAAATACTTTCAGGCACCCCCATATACGTTTTAAGTACCGCAGAAAGTTTACTAGCAGAAGGATCTGGGTATCTATTTATTTCTGCGCTTTTAATTAGTCCCAGCCATTCGGCCATTAGTTCTTCAGGCATGTGGTATGGGTTTTCCATAGCATCCAGTTTAATCATGTCACCTGGATCAGGAACATGATAAGCGTTTATTGCCTGTACTTCCTGGCGGATTAATTTTGCTACTGCTTCTGTTATGGCCGTGTCTGACATTGATTCGTTCTCATATTTCACTAACTGAATAATAACATAAAACAGACACCACAGAGACTGCCTGTTTTAAACAATTTTCACGCCTTAACCTATATCGAATACATTAAATTTTTAAAAATATAAAAAAATAATATTTTTTACTTGAAAATTATTTTTGCACCTCCATCTATTATTCAAGCCAGATAATACGGCAAATAATTAAAACATATTTTGGAGAAAAAACATGAGCATGACACAATACAATCCCTGGAACCTTTTCGATCAGCTTCAACAAGAGATGAATCGTGCACAAGCACACAATCACAAACCAGAAGACAACGGTAATGTTGTGACCAGTGACTGGGCACCCGCCGTTGATATTAAGGAAGAAGACAATCAGTTTCTATTAATTGCAGATATACCTGGTGTCAATCCAGAAGATATAGATATCCATATGGAGAACGGCATTCTTACAATCAAAGGTGAGAGAAACGCTGAACTAAAAACAGAACATGAAGGTTTTAAACGAATAGAAAGAAAACACGGTGTGTTTTATCGCCGATTCACAATGCCTGAAGGTGTTAACCCAGACGGTATAGATGCGAAAAGTCACAATGGTGTGTTAACTGTAATTATTCCAAAACAGGAAGCTGTTAAACCCAGAAAGATAACTGTGAATTAACAACAGATTATTTTTTACGCTGAAACAGGGAGCACTGTTTAGTGCCAATATCCATAACAAAAAATAAAAAGGCCCGAAGTAATTCGGGCCTTTTTATTTTGCTTCTGTTTTTATTTTTCCACACCGTTTACACTTATAAACCGTCACCAATCTTCCCTGCTTAACATCAAACTGTTTTTCCTTATCAATTTCCCATTTATGAAATCCGCGTTTGCATAGCAGCTTACCTTTATGCTTTTCAGACGGCTTTTTCTTTTTAAACTGTACAACATCACCCAAAGCTTCATACTCTTAAATATTAAACACGTAAGATTGACATACTCGGGGAAAGGTCGCCGATGGATATGAGCCATAACATTGTGTAAAAATAGCTTTAATCTTTTATACGGTACTCAGCAGACCGAGCATGTGCCGTTAAGCCTTCACCATGAGCCAAAATAGATGCGGTTTTTGCTAATTCAGATGCGCCTTCAGAAGAACAATCTATCAAACTCGATCGTTTCTGAAAATCATACACGCCCAATGGAGATGAAAAACGCGCTGTGCGTGATGTAGGTAATACGTGATTCGGTCCAGCACAATAATCGCCCAATGCTTCAGCTGTATAACGACCAATAAATATGGCACCAGCATGTCGAATATCTTTTGATCTTTCACGGGCATTTTCTATCGACAATTCAAGGTGCTCTGGCGCAATATAATTTGCAATTTTTATTGCTTCATCTATATCGTCTACGGCTATCATAACGCCGCGTTCGTTAAGTGACTTTTTAATAATTTCAGCCCTTGGCATTTCCTTAATCAGTTTATCAATGCTTTCTTTTACCTGCTCGATATAACCGGCATCCGGACAAACTAAAATAGACTGAGCATCTTCATCATGTTCTGCCTGAGAAAACAAATCCATAGCAATCCAATCTGCATCGGTTTTACCATCACAAACCACGCATATTTCAGAAGGCCCGGCGATCATATCTATACCGGCAGCACCAAAAACCATTCGTTTAGCTGTTGCCACATAAATATTACCTGGCCCTACAATTATATCGACCTTTGGAATTGTTTCTGTTCCATATGCTAAGGCGGCTACGGCTTGCGCTCCACCAATTGCAAAAACTCTGTCTACCCCGGCAATCGCAGCTGCCGCAAAAACCAGATCATTTACTTCACCATCTGGTGTAGGCACGACCATAATTAATTCTGGAACACCTGCAACTTTAGCCGGAATAGCATTCATGATTACTGAAGACGGGTAAGCAGCTTTTCCACCGGGTACATATAAACCTGCACGATCCATTGGGGTAACTTGCTGACCTAATAAAGTACCATCGTCTTCCGTGTACGACCAGGACTCAACTTTCTGATGCTCCGCATATGCTCGCACACGTGCAGCTGCTTTTTCTAATGCCTGTCGTTGCTCACCTGGAATTTTATTAAGCGATTCCTCTAAACGCGACAGCGGAATTTCTAATTCAGACATAGCCTGAGTCGAAACACGGTCGAATTTATTAGTGTATTCAACCACCGCAGCATCACCACGCTTTTTAACATCATTTAAAATAGTGCTTACTGTATTAAATACCTGTTCATCTGATACCGATTCCCAGGCAAGTGTCGCATCCAGCTGCTGCCAGAAGTCATCTTGCTTTGTATTTAACTGAGTTATATTAATCATGGTTTTACAGCCAACTTCATCTGCTCAACCATTTGTTGAATACGATCGTTTTTCACTTTCAATGATGCTTTATTTACAATTAAACGTGAACTCACATCAGCAATGTGGTCCATCGGCTTCAGACCATTAGCTTTTAGCGTGTTACCCGTATCAACCACATCAACAATTAAATCTGACAAGCCTACAATTGGTCCCAGCTCCATAGAGCCGTAAAGTTTAATAACCTCAACTTGCTGCCCTTGCTCTGCAAAATATTCACGCGCTACATTAACAAATTTTGTTGCTACTCTTAAACGACCACCATGAGGTTTATAGTCAACCATACCTGCTGTCATTAATTTACACTTGGCAATATGTAAATCCACCAGCTCATATAAACCGTCACCACCGTGTTCCATTAAAACGTCTTTACCAGCAACACCAATGTCTGCCGCTCCATATTGAACGTAAGTAGGCACATCTGTCGCACGGATAATAACCAGTTTCACATCATCCTGATTGGTATCAAGAATTAACTTACGGCTTTTTTCCGGGTCGTCTTTAGGTGTTATACCTGCTGCTTCTAACAACGGTAAAGTTTCTTTAAATATACGCCCCTTTGACAGGGCGATGGTTATATTATTACTCATGATTTTATTACGTATTTAATTTTCGTTAATTTAAATTTAATTTCTAAGGCAAAACATAATAGTGCTAATCAAAGATATATCATCTTTGGTTATATATTATTCCAATACCCTGCTAATTTTTGCGCCTAGATAAGATAGCTTTTCTTCAATTAGTTCATAGCCGCGATCGATATGATAAATCCGCAAAACTTCTGTTTCACCTTTCGCAACTAAACCTGCAAGTATCAGACTTGCTGAAGCACGTAAATCTGTTGCCATAATAGGCGCAGCATTTAATTCTTCAACGCCTCTAACAATAGCGGTATTACCTTCCACTTCAATATTAGCGCCCATGCGCTGCAATTCCTGTACATGCATAAAACGATTTTCAAAGATCGTTTCAACAATGGTTCCGGTTCCTTCTGCTACAACGTTTAATGCTGTAAATTGCGCTTGCATATCAGTCGGAAATGCCGGGTAAGGCGCGGTTCGAACACTAACCGCTTTAGGGCGCTTACCCTTCATATCGAGTTCAATCCAGTCTTCACCGCATTCTATGGTGGCACCTGAATCACGCAGCTTATCCAGTACCGCATCTAATAATGTGGGATCAGTGTCTTTTACTCTCACCTTGCCACCTGTTATTGCGGCGGCAACCAGAAATGTTCCTGTTTCAATTCTATCCGGAACAACTTTATATGTTGTTCCCTGCAAAGACTCAACACCTTCAATTGTTAGTGTATCTGACCCAGCTCCGGATATTTTCGCGCCCATCTTATTTAAGAAGTTAACCAGGTCAGTTACTTCCGGTTCACGTGCCGCATTTTCTAATACGGTAATACCGTCAGCCAGTACTGCCGCCATCAATAAATTTTCCGTACCGGTTACTGTCACCATATCCATTACAATTCGAGCACCTTTCAGGCGCTCTGCACGAGCAATAATATAACCATTCTTAACTTCAATATCAGCGCCCATTTCCTGCATACCCTTTATATGGATATTCACTGGTCGGGAACCAATCGCACAACCACCAGGCAGCGAGACTTCGGCATAACCGTATCTCGCCAATAAAGGCCCTAAAACCAATATTGAGGAACGCATGGTCCGCACCAGGTCATAGGGTGCAACTTGAGTAGATAGAGTTGACGCATCCACCTCAATGCTCATGGTTTCATCTACCGTCACTGACACACCCATGCTACCTAACAACGCCATAGTTGTGGTCACGTCATGTAAGTGGGGTACATTTTGTACAATAGACGTACCCTCCGCCAACAAAGTAGCAGCCAGTATTGGTAATACAGCATTTTTTGCGCCGGAGATTCGAACCTCTCCGTTTAGAGTGACACCACCCTTAATTAACAGCTTATTCATTCAATTTTCTAAATTTAAACCTGAGTTCAGGTTGAGGTTAATGGCAACTCTTCATGGAAGCCATAGGCTTGCGCAATATTCATGAGTTGTTCAGGGGCGTTATGATACTTGATTTGCAGACCTTTTTGATCAGCCTTTTTCATCCATTCGATCAAAAGTGCCAAAGAAGCACTGTTAAAACGGCTAATTTGAGATAAATCGACTTCGATTGTTCCATTTTCGGCATTATCAAAGTCAATTTCGGGCTTATTTAATAACTGTGCAACAGTATCAAAGTTGAGCTGACCGAAGAGTTTTATCTGACTTTTATCCTGTTCTAACTTAAACATAGGGCATTATACCAAACTTACTTAATTTAAAGGAGCAGAGAAAAGCTATGCTTTTTCTGCTTTACCTGAAGCCTTGGTCTGTAACTTCTCAATCAAACCGTCAATTCCGACTTTACGTATATCTGAAGCGAAGCTATTTCGATAATTGGTCACCAGACTAATTCCATCGATTTTAATGTCATACACTTTCCAGATATCATTTTTTATACGCAAGCTATATATAATTGGAATATCTGGGCCAGCCCCCTGATCGATCACTGTTTTGACCTTAGTTGTCCGTTTACCTTCAGCGGGTGGACGATAGGGTAAAAACTTAATTTCTTGTCCGGCATATTCCGTCAGTGATTTACTGTAGGTTCTAATAAGCATACTTTTGAATGCATCTGTAAACCTTAACTGCTGGTCGTCATTCGCTTTACGCCAGTTCTTGCCTAAGGCTAATTTGCTCATTGCTCGAAAATCCAGATGCGGCAAAATAATATCATTAACTAACTTAAACAACTCTTCTGGCTGGGACTCATATTTTTCTTTATTTAGATCCAGCGCACTTAACACCTTTTCAGATGTTTGCTTAATCAACTCATCCGGCCCAATATTTGCCGCAAAGCTACTTGAAACACCTAAGCTAATAAACAAGCTCAATAGCAATTTTAAATATATCTTCATAATTTCTTCCAAATTCAAGTATCTATGGTCTATTTAGCGTTATGGGACTTATTACTCTTCCTGAGCTTTAGAATACAAAAACTGTCCAATTACCTGCTCAAGCACTAACGCAGACTGAGTAATATCAATCTCACCACCCGCAACAAGGTTTTCTTCATCACCCCCTGGATCCAAACCCACGTACTGCTCTCCCAGAAGACCAGCCGTTAGAATACTTGCCGAGGTATCCACTGGAAATTCGTAGCCACCTTCAATTTGTAAAGTAACCACTGCGGTGAATTCTTTATTGTTATAACTAATCGCAGAGACCTTACCTACCCGCACACCACCGGCACTGACGGGTGAACGCTCTTTTAATCCACCAATATTATCAAACTGCGCCTGTATTTCATAAGCATCACCATCATCCCCGTAGCTGGCCAGGTTACTTACTTTTAACGAAAGCATAACCATTGCTATAACTGCCAAAACAACAAAGGCACCCACTAAAATTTCAATATTTCTAGTATTCATATTCTATTCCTGAAAAAGCTTAAAAGCATATTGTCCGCTAATGAACGCTAAAAACGCGAATAAAATCAAAAGCATATAATTGTGCAGAGCACCGCAGGTGCATAAATAAAACATTTGCGTTTATTCGCGTTCATTTGCGGACCAACGGCCTTTAAACATTAAACATCAAAGCTGTCAGTATAAAATCCAGCCCCAGTACGGCTAACGAACCATGCACTACTGTACGCGTTGTTGCCTGCCCTAAACCTTCTGAAGTAGGCATACAATCATGGCCTTCAAACACCGCAATCCACACCACTACAAAACCAAACACCAGGCTTTTAATCATACCGTTAACCACATCGGTATAAAAATCGACATTATTTTGCATCTGCGACCAAAAAACACCTTCGTATATACCCAACATTTCAGTCGCTACAAAGTAGCCACCCAATATGGCAATTGCCATAAATATACTGGTCAAAAGAGGGACGGCAATGACGCCTGCCAGAAATCGGGGCGCAATTATATATTTCACTGGATCCACAGCCATCATTTCCATACCCGATAACTGCTCGGTGCTCTTCATTAAACCAATTTCAGCGGTGAGTGCTGAACCAGCTCGTCCGGCAAAAAGCAGGCCGGTAAACACCGGGCCGAGTTCACGTAAAATACTCAACGAGACCATCAGGCTAATTGAATCTTCTGCACCAAAATCAACTAGCACGATATAAGCTTGTAATGCCAGCACCATACCGACAAACAGGCCTGCCACCAAAATAATTAACAGAGTTTGCACCCCCACATAATATAACTGACGCACCAGTAACCCGGGACGTTTAATTATATAAGGCAAACTAATCAAAACCTGCCATAAAAACAAACTTGCTCGACCTACCCGACTAAAACGACTGAGTGCTTTATAACCAATTTGTTGCAGACTACTCAAAATTTTATCTACGATCATTTCTTCACACTCTTAATACCTTCCATCAAATCATCAATTAATGACTTTGCTGCATAATGAAAAGGTACCGGACCATCGGCATCACCATCTAAAAACTGTTTAACCCATGCAGAGTCTGAATGCTGTAATTCATCAGGGGTCCCACTTTGCACAACTTTGCCATCGGATATCACATAAATAAAATCTGAAATACTCGCGGTTTCATTCACGTCATGGGAAACAACAACCGAAGTCATGCCCAGCGCATCATTCATATCGTAAATTAATTTAACCAGCACCCCCATTGAAATAGGGTCCTGCCCTGTAAATGGCTCATCAAACATAATCATTTGCGGGTCAAGGGCAATCGCCCTTGCCAGGGCCACCCTGCGCGCCATACCACCAGAAAGCTCTGCAGGCATTAAATGTCGTGCACCTCGCAAACCAACCGCCTCTAACTTAAGTAAAATTAAGTGATGAATCGCTTCTTCGGGCAAATCAGTGTGTTCACGTAAAGGGAAAGCCACATTGTCGTAAACCGACAGATCGGTTAGTAGTGCGCCACTTTGAAATAACATGCCCATTGTCCGTCGGCGTAAATCATAAAGCGCCGACTGGCTTAATTGATGCACATTTTCACCATCAACAAAAACAGTGCCTTTATCGGGTTTTAGCTGCCCGCCGATAAGCTTTAATAAAGTTGTTTTACCTGTTCCACTTGGGCCCATTATTGCCGTAACTTTACCTCGTTCAATATCCATATCGATATTATCGAAGATCTGTTTTTCACCACGGGAGTAACTCAGGCCGCGAATGCTAATGATGATATTTGATGAATCGACTGAAATGGCTTACTTTCCTTACAAGGCTGTCAAGGTTCGTACTATATACAACTCTGTTTCACTATCAAAGATAACTGGTAATAAATCTATGACTCGTATCACGCTTACTTATTCAATAATGAGTTAATTAACTTCAATCTGGACTCATTTAAAGCCCCATAAGTTCAGTTAGTGAACGAAATTCTGATAATTGCTTAATACTTAAGTCAGAATCTAATAAGAAGACACTCTTATAGTCCGCAGCTAATAACCAGTCTTTCCACTCACGTAAACTTTTCGTTGAGTAAGATATCAGCGCAATCTGATTATCACCATCAGGCTTCACAAAACCAGCAAACTTATCACCAAGATAACCTTTTATTACTGACTCATCGACAGACAAGGAACTCGTTAAAAAATAAAACTTAAAGTCGTCGGGAACATCATCAGCCCATTGCTCAAAGTCTGCTTCTGCCGCTTGCCATTCATCCTCAGGTACCAACACAGAGGAAAATTCATTAGCGTAATAACTTAAACGCCAGTCGTCTGGTAAGTCATCGGGGAAGAAGGATCCCTGCCAATGCGCTTGATCCCATCCACAGGCTCCCACTCTTATTGTATTATCGTGTATCATTGCGCTCTTTTATCATTGCTGAAAATACTTGTGCCTATCTTAATCGATTCTGTTGCTATTCTCGCAGGTTTTGCCCTGCTTATCTGGAGCGCTGACCTTTTTGTCATGGGCGCCTCAGCCACTGCGCGCAATTTAGGCGTTTCACCGCTAATTATAGGCCTAACAATTGTAGGATTCGGCACTTCAGCGCCGGAAATGCTAGTGGCCAGCATCTCAGCTTATGGCGGCAATCCCGGCTTAGCTGTGGGTAACGCAATTGGCTCCAATATCACTAATATTGCCCTGGTATTAGGTGCAACAGCTGTAATAGTCCCCTTAACAGTGCACTCAAGCATTCTCAAACGCGAGTACCCTTTATTAATCGCCGCCACTTTACTGACTGTAGTTTTAATGGCGACGGACAATGCATTAAGCACAGTTGACGGTTTATTAATGATTGCTTTACTCTTTATTTTGATGGCCTGGATTGTACGCCAGGCCTTAGAGCAGAGAAAATGTGCTAGTAACAACGAGTGCGAGACAGACCCATTAAGCTCTGAATTTGATCAGGAAATTCCTGATGACATGCCAATGAGCAAAGCCATATGGTTGTTACTGTCAGGCATTGTTTTATTACTGGTTAGCTCCAAGCTACTGGTGTGGGGAGCCATAAATATTGCCACCACCTTTGGCGTTAGTGATTTAATTATCGGTTTAACTATTGTCGCCATTGGCACCAGCCTGCCAGAACTTGCCGCCTCTATTATGAGCGCCCGCAAAGGTGAACATGATATTGCACTGGGTAACGTAATCGGCTCAAATATGTTTAACACTCTTGGCGTGTTAGGCATAGCCGCATTAGTAAAGCCCGCAGAATTATCCGCAGGGGTGTTAAGCCGTGACCTGCCCTTAATGGTGACCCTGACCGTAATTATGTTTATTATGGCATTTGGTCGTCGGAGCAGCGCGGGAGAAATTACTCGTTTTGAGGGCTCCCTTTTACTGGCGATATTTGTCGCCTATGAAGTTGTATTGTATTTTAGTGCAACACAATAATAAGCGAATACACTAGTGAATCTAAAATCCAGTCAAAGCAAAATAAACCCTGAACAGATCAAACAACTTGGTCTGGCTGTTATTGAAACCGAAATATCAGCGGTTGAAGCACTCAAATCAACAATTAATGATGGCTTTGCCAAAGCCTGCGAGTTAATTTTAGCCTGTGAAGGCCGTGTAGTAGTGACTGGCATGGGAAAGTCTGGACATATTGGCAATAAGATTGCAGCAACCATGGCCAGCACCGGAACCCCTGCTTTTTTCGTGCACCCGGGAGAAGCGAGTCATGGTGACTTGGGCATGATCACCCCAAAAGATGTGGTTATTGCCTTATCTAATTCCGGTGAGACAAATGAAATCCTCACCATCATCCCTATTCTCAAACGCTTATCTGTCCCCATGATTAGCATTACCGGCCGAGCTGATTCAACACTATCTACTGAGGCAGATATCGATTTACATGCGGGCGTTGAAAAAGAAGCCTGCCCACTAGGTTTGGCGCCTACTTCTAGCACAACAGTAGCATTGGTACTTGGCGATGCTTTAGCGGTTGCTTTATTAGACGCCAGAGGCTTTACCGAGGAAGACTTTGCACTTTCTCACCCGGGGGGAAGTTTGGGGCGTCGTTTGTTATTACACGTTAAAGACATTATGCATACGGATAATGAAATCCCACAGGTTCATGAAAATGATACATTACGTGATGCTCTACTAGTTATGACCGAAAAAGGTCTGGGCATGACCGGAATAGTTGATGATAATGACAACATATTAGGCATTTACACCGATGGTGATTTACGTCGCACCCTTGATAAAAATATAAATGTGCATGAAGCACTTATTAAAGATGTAATGACAAGAAACTGTAAAACTACACAGGCACATCTGCTGGCAGCCGAAGCCTTAACTGAAATGCAACAGAATAAAATTAGTGCAATGTTAGTCGTAGATAAGAACAATAAATTAATTGGTGCATTTAATATGCACGATTTATTACGTGCGGGTGTGGTGTAACAAAACCTATTAATACTTGAGATTGGCATTAATACACGTTCAATAGCGGTAACAGGATTCGAAACAATGCAAGATATAACAGAAAAAGCAAAAAAAATTAAACTGGTTATTTTTGATATCGATGGCGTTCTCACAACCGGTGCACTTTTCATTGGTGACGATGGTCAGGAATATAAGGCGTTCAACTCTAAAGATGGACACGGTTTGAGAATGCTACAGGACAGTGGCGTAGAAGTTGCGATTATTACGGGTCGTACATCCAATGTTGTTGCTCATCGAGCAAAAGACCTGGGCATTACTCGAATTTACCAGGGAAAAAGAGAAAAATTACCTGCCTATGAAGAACTCATAAAAGAAACCGGCTTAAGTCACGAACAAATTGCTTATGTCGGCGATGATGTTGTTGACTTACCTGTAATGAGCAAAGTGGGGCTAGCAATCTGCGTACAGGATGGACACTCATTTGTGAAACAACATTCCCACTGGATTACAGAAAGTAACGGTGGTTGTGGTGCGGGACGAGATGTGTGCGAAATGATTTTAGATGCACAGGGCAACCTGCATGACATGTTGCAGTCTTATATTAACCCATAAAAAACAGATACTGAGTTATAGCTCACACATAAATTACATATGAGAACCTATATAACGCTAACTATATTTATAATGATTGCCGTAGGCAGTTTCTGGTTTTTACAAAACCTAACTGAAGAACCGGTTTCTGATATAACAGCCGATAGTGTCTTTCCCGATTATTTTATGGAAAACTTCTCAATAACTGGCCTTAACACGTTCGGTAAACCCGAATATATTCTTAAAGCAAAAAAAATGCTGCACTATTCAGATGATGATAAAGCAGAACTGGATCACCCCTTTATAAACCTCAAACAAGCAGATAACGATATTACACTTCGTGCATCACGGGCTATTTTTCTGCAACAGAAAAACACCATATTTTTACATGACAAGGTAATCATTCACAGGGCTGCCTCTAAAACCCAAAGTGAACTTTCCATCTTTACTGACTATCTAAAGATAGATACAAAATCACACATTGCTGAAACACATTTAGCTGCCAGAGTAAAAACACCCGAAGCAGAACTCAATACTATCGGCCTGAAACTGGATAATATGCAAGGTACTGTTACACTACAATCACAGGTAAGGGGGATTTATGAAGCAACTAACTAAATTCATGTTCCTGTTTGTACTGTTATACAATATCAGCGCTTTTTCTAAATCAACCGATAAAGAAGCGCCCCTGCATATTGAGGCAGACCAACTCGAGATTCGTGAAAAAGACAGTGTCAGTATTTATAATGGTCATGTAAAAATAACTAAAGGCACTATGAAAATTTCTGGCGATAAAATTATTATTAAAAATAAAGATGGCAGCCTTTATAAAATACATATCAACGGAACACCCGCTACTTTTTATCAGCTAAATGATCTCGATGAAGTAATAAGCGCAGAAAGTTACATAATGGATTATAAAGCAAAAACAGGATTACTAGAGCTCAAAGAAAAAGCCTTATTACTAAAAAACAAAAATCGCTTCAGTAGTGAGCATATTATTTATAATACCCTTGATGATATTGTAAAAGCGGGTAACCACAATAAATCTGACTCTCAGGAAACTCCGCGAGTTAAAATAACCATTCACCCTGAACCACAAAGCAATTAATCCGCAAAATAATTTAAATTTATGAATATTCTTCGCGCCGAAAACATGGTTAAACGCTTCAGTAAACGCACTGTTGTAAATGATGTATCAATATATGTTAAAAGCGGCGAAGTAGTTGGTTTACTTGGCCCAAATGGCGCAGGAAAAACAACCAGCTTTTATATGATGGTCGGCTTAATTCCTGTTAACGAAGGCATCATTACGTTGAACCAGCAGGATATCACGCGACTACCTATGCACAGTCGCGCTAAAATGGGAATAGGCTATCTACCTCAGGAAGCATCCGTTTTTCGTAAACTAACCGTTTCCGAAAATATTATGTCTATTTTACAGATTCGATCTGAGCTCAATAACAAACAACGCGAACAACTACTACAAAACCTGTTAGATGAATTGCAAATTGAGCATATTCGGGACAGTACCGGTATTAGCTTGTCGGGCGGTGAGCGCCGCCGAGTAGAAATTGCCCGAGCATTAGCAACAGAACCAGAATTTATACTGCTGGACGAACCCTTTGCCGGTGTTGATCCTATCTCTGTATTAGAGATTCAACGGATCATAAAACAATTAACTGAAAAAAATATAGGTGTATTAATTACTGACCATAATGTACGTGAAACCTTAGGTATATGTGAACGAGCCTACATATTGAGCTCCGGAGAGGTCATCGCAGAAGGCAGTCCACAGGTAGTACTGCAAGACCAACAAGTGAAAGATGTTTATCTAGGTCAAAATTTTAGTCTATAAATATAGGTATACTAAAAGTGTTACCAGACAGAACACATGGCAATATTGTCAAACATAAGCAATTAAAGACATGCTGCTTTTGATTAATAAAATTTATGGCACAACTTCTGCATAACACTGAAAATTGAAGTACACTGTAGGAAAACATTAAGAAGTTTTATCTAAAGAATGAAGCAATCCCTACAATTACGCATTGGTCAATCGCTGACTATGACTCCACAGCTGCAACAAGCTATACGCCTGTTGCAATTGTCAACACTGGAGTTACAAACTGAAATCCAGGAAGTACTGGAATCCAACCCTATGCTGGAGATTGAAGAGGAAAGCGCTTCTTCTGACCCCCTCGAAGACAGCAAACAAAAAGTTGATGATACCAATACAGACATAAATGGTAATGACCGGGAAAATGTTGATGGTATAGAGGTTACAGACCTGCAAAGTGATGCTGCTGCACAAGATGTAGACATGAACTCACAGGACATGCCGGATGAACTACCCGTTGATTCTCAGTGGGATGATGTATATGAACCATCCATCACCTCAACAACCTCTTCTGGTGATGATGATAAAGCGCGTGAATTCCTTGAAAACCAGAGTAATAACTCAGAAAAACTCGTCGAGCATCTATTAGACCAGCTTCTGGTTACTACCATGAGTGATATAGATAGAACCATTGCACTAGCGATTATTGATGGGATTGACGAAGATGGTTACCTTCAGGAACCCATAGAAGACATTCATTCTGGCCTTGTCAACGAATTAGAGATTGAACTGGACGAAGTTGAAGCTGTTTTACATTTAATTCAGCATTTCGATCCTCTCGGTGTCGCGGCCCGCGACTTAAAAGAATGTCTGATGCTGCAAATGGAGCAGTTTAATATAGATGAGTACCCGGTACTCAAAAAAGCCAGGCAGATCATAAAGGATCATCTGGATTTACTGGGTAATCATGACTATGCCAAGCTCAAACGATATAATCGTATTAATGATGATGAATTAGCTGATATTATTCGCTTTATACAAGCCCTTAATCCAAAGCCTGGTGGCAATATTAGCCAGTCATCAACTCAGTATGTCGTACCGGATGTGTTTGTCACAAAAGATGAAGGTCGCTGGTGCGTCAGACTAAATGGTGAAACTGCACCAAAATTACGCATTAACCCGACTTATGCATCCTATATACAACGCGGCAAACAAAGTGATGACAACACTTTTATGAAAAATAACATGCAGGAAGCACGCTGGTTTATAAAGAGCCTGCAAAGTCGTAATGAAACACTTATGCGTGTAGCAACTTCTATTGTAGAACACCAGCGCACCTTTCTTGACTACGGTGAAGAAGGCATGAAACCACTGGTATTACGTGAAATAGCAGAAGAACTTGAACTGCATGAATCCACCATTTCCAGAGTGACTACACAAAAATATATGCATACACCCAAGGGTGTATTCGAATTCAAATACTTCTTTTCCAGCCATGTGGGTACCTCAGATGGCGGGGAATGTTCAGCTACGGCCATTCGAGCCATGATTAAAAAGCTGATAGAAGGTGAAGAACCCAGAAA
>Ga0316205_10002769_pt1 | contig 17562 bp, 15 predicted proteins | sample 3monthpyrite_MG_FD_204941 | JGI IMG/M metagenome (GOLD analysis project Ga0316205, IMG submission 204941) | Microbial mat bacterial communities from mineral coupon in-situ incubated in ocean water Damariscotta River, Maine, United States -... | ecosystem: Environmental > Aquatic > Marine >... | reverse complement strand
CAAACGCGCTGTCGAACGCGGCCTGCGATTCGTTGAGCTCCAGTACGCGCAGCATTTCCGCATCAGGCGACCAGCCCGGAACCCGGTTGCGGGCCTGGTCAATCAACGCCCGGGCGCCGGCATAGTCATTGCGCTCGATGCGCGACCAGATCGGCGCGACATCCACCGCCGTCGAACCGGTCACCGCCTGCGCGCGCAATTCGCGCACGTCGCTGGGTGGCGTCCAGCGCGGAAACTGCGCGCGAAGACGACGCATTTCGGCCTGCACGGAGCGCTGATCGTCATTGTCCAGATAGTAGATCAGCGCGCGCAGATCCTCGGCCGCGGGCTGGGCGGTCTGGGCCTGCGCCAGTTGAGGCGCGCCAGCCCCCAGGACCAGGACCGCCGCAAGGATGAGAACGGCATTCGACAGGCAGGCAAACCGCCGGGCGTTCAACCGGTGGGGGATCGGGCGGGAGGGGATCAGATCGGCACGCATTCTGGGGTCACCTGATTGGCGGCGATCATTGCGAACATCTGCAACGTCGCCGGGTAATAGGGTTGATTGGGATCGAAGGGCGGCATCAGCGAGCCGGCCTGGCCGGTGCTGCCCGCGCAGGAGATCAGCGCCGCAAGCGCCCGGTATCCGGGGTCATTGCTGGCCTCCAGAACCGTGCCTGACACCGGCTCCAGGATCGTCGGAACCGGAACGCCGGGCTGCACCGTGCGGTCATAGAGCCGGACCATCTGCGACACGGCCGGGTGCCGGTTCAGGCCCGACCAAACGAGATAGAGGGGAATACGCATCGCCTCATATCCGGCATTGGCCGAGAAATCGGGCGCCGTCGTCATGCCATCGGCGGTGACCTGAATCCAGTCGGGCACCGGGCCGGTCTGCGCCAGCCGCAGCAAGATCGCCTCGGCATTCTGCGCCGTCTGGGCCAGTTCGGTGACGCCGGTCGCCGCCGCGACTTCGCGCATCGCCAGCGGCATGACGTAGCTGGGATTGAACAGCACGCGGTCTTCATGGACGAAGCCCTGGGCGGCGGGCAGGAACAATGTTTCGTTGGCGTTGGCCGGGCTGGGCAGAATGCAGGTGCGGGCCAGCGCGCGCGCGGTTGCCAGCGCCCGGGTCAGATAGGAGCGCTCGTTGAATTTCCTCGCGGCGCGAACCATGGCCCAGGCGAAGAAAAGATCGCCATCCGAGGCGTTGTTCAGGTCCGGCACCGGATTGGTCTCGCCCGGCAGATAGCGCCAGGCCAGCAGGCTGTCACCGCGGATCGACAGGTTGGTTTCCGCCCAGTCGACGATCCGGGTGAACGCTTCGCGGTCATTGAATTCGGTCGCAAGAACAGCGCCGTATCCCTGCCCTTCGGAATGGCTTGCATTGTTTTGCAGGACATCCACGACACGCCCGTCATTGCGCAGATAGGCCGATTTCCATGCCTCCCATACCGGGCGCGCGGTTTCGGTCAGATCCGACGTTCGCAAAAATCCCTGCCCCTGGGCGGAAACCGCCGCGAGGGCCGGGCTGACGCCCATCAGTGACAGAAAGTGGCGGCGATTCATGATCTGTGCTCCCGGGTGGCGACAACGAGCCTGAGCGCAAAGAGCGCGGATACAAGGGCGATGAAGAACAGCACGGCGACATAGCGGATCGGCATTGCGGAAACAAAATTGCCGACGACATAGCGAACATTGCCCGGCGTCACCGATTCAAGCAGCACGGGTTGCCGGTCCGGGGCGATCCAGCTTTGCCAATCGCCGTTGCGGTCCAGCACCGAGACCTGACCGCGCGGGCCCTCGGCATTGGTCCGTGCGGCAACCACAGCCGAGGCGATGGCGCTGATATCGCTGCCCGGCGCGCGCACCATCCACAACTGGCTGGGGCGGGCCGGATCGAGCTGCATCAGGATGGCTTGCCCGCGCTGATCTTCCAGCCAGCGTTCAAGCAACGTGCCCGAGCGCGGTTGCAGCCATTGCAGCGCGTCCTCGAATCCGGTCTTGAGCCATTGCCATCCACGCGTCAGGACCGCCGTGGAACTGCCCCGGTCGGTAATGTTCAGCAGCCGGTTCTCCTGCGGATCGGGGGTGTCGATCCCGGCGATCTCGACAGCATCTTCCACCAGGACGGTCTCGACAGCCCGCCGGCTGAATTCATAGCCGCCCATGGGCACCGATCCCAGATCATCCAGCGACAGAAGATGCAACTGCGGGTTCAGGGCCGCGGTTTCGGGGTTTTCGCCGCCGCTGAGCGCCGCGCGCATGGTGACCACGTCGTCGTCGTTGAAGGACCGCAGGGTCATGTCGTTGACCTGCACACTGAGCGGCGTCAGGCCGGTAAAGGCCATGCTCATGTCCGGCAGATACATCGACGGGCTGAACGGAACGGTCAGGGTGGAACTTTGGCCGATGGCGACCATCGGCGAAGCCTGGGTCGGACAGGGCAGGTCGGCGGGCGATCCGGGAATGATCGATTCAAACGACAGGGTGTTGATCCCGGCGCGCAGCAGACGCGCCTCGAACCGGACCGGGAACTGCTCGATCAATTGCCCCGGCTCGCCGCGCAGGGGCAGAAGCCGGATGTTCTCGCCATTGATATGAACCAGAAGCATCGCGCCGCGGGGCAGATCGTCGACATAGATGTAGTCCAGCGCCAGCTCGGCCTTGTCATTGGTCAGAACGACGTAATCCTCGGGCAGGCGGAACCGTTGGTCGACGCGGGCGTAGCGGGTGCTGATTTCGGTGGTCGAGAAGCCGAAATCGGAAAACGCGACCGGCGTTTGCGTGGCGATCAGCGCGGGCTGCTCGCGCGGGTTTACGGCCGGCAGGATCGTCTCGAATTCCGGCAGGCCGCGCGGGCGCTCTCCGGGCACAAATTCGACAACCATGACCTGCGCCCCATCGCCCGAGCGGCGGAACGTCAGACGATTGCTGGTGCTGGGCAGGAAGGTAATGCGCGCCGCCGATCGTGCCTCGCCCTGGACGCTCCAGTATTCGGTGAAGCGGAAGGGTATGGGATCGCCGCCAAGGGCCGCGGAAATCCGCTGCGTGATCTGCGAGATCCAGATGTCGCGGTAGTCCTCCAACCCGGCGGCCCCGCGAATTTCAATGCCTGATCCCGTGGCCGCGGCAGCCGCGATCCCCATCAGGAACCCGTCCTGCCCCGAGATCGACGCGGAGGACGTCAGCACGGCCCCGGAATTGGCCAGGTCGATATCGGACCACAGCGCAAAAGACGCTTCCGGTCCGCAATAGATGCGGTGATACTGGACCAGTTCGATCCGCACGAGGTTCTGCCCCGGCAAGACCACCGACGCACCGACCGGAAATTCCAACGCTCCGAATTCCGTGAAGTTTCCAAGCTGGCCCTCGCCGATCAGCGTATCGTTGATATAGGCGCGAAATCGCGAGCGTTCGGGCAGCACATTGATCGACGACAGGGTCGATACCCGCAGCGCGCGCATCTGCGACGGATCAGGAACGAACAGCGCAAATTCCAGCCGGCGGTTTTCCCCGTCGAACCGGATGGCGCTGCCCGCCGGACGGCCGCGCGCCTCGAGCGGACGCAGCGGGCTGACGATGGTCGGATCCATGGCAACCGGCTCAACAAAGGTCCCTCGGCTGCGTTCCGGGTCGAACCGGTCGGCGTTGATCCGATCTTGCTCGACCGCGTCGATCACCTGTTCCGTGGTATCCATGGGAAGCGGGATCAGGGCGCTTTGCGCCAGCGTCTGGACCGGAACCGAAACAATGCCGGACGCGGCAAAGGTCCAGGCAATCACGGACTTACGAGAGAAAAACGGGGTCGACATCAGTGCAAACCCTCCGGCGATGACGTTGGCGGGGCATAGGCCGATCCTGCCTGCCGGCCCGGTGTGCCCTGTTGCGCAATGGCGGCCTGCAGCATGGAGATCGGCCGCTCGGCTGGGGGCGGATCGAAGGCTTCGCCAAAGGCCAGCAAATGCGCCGGTGCCGAATCCACGACCACGACATCCTGCTCGCGGGCCTGGGCGCGCTTCTGGCGCGCCGGCTCTTCGGCCAGCGCGCGCAACGTGGCGGCGATGCTGGTGAAGGAAAGCTTGACGACATAGAACATGCCCACCATGAGCGGCATGTTCTTGTTGCGCCGCGCGCGGATCGCTTCCCAGGATGCGGAATCGCCGAAGATCATGTGGGCTACGGTTTCACGCACCACCATCGGCTGCGTGGGGTCGAACTTGACACCCAGCGCCACCGAATCCCCCTCGCGGGTCACGGTCTGCACCTGCACACGCACGGCGTTCTCCAGATGCGGCGATTTGGGGAATTCAGGCGTGAAATAGAAGGTCTGCCCTTTCACCGGGGTCGGCGGGACCTCGCCGTCCATGCTGGCGCGCGGCCGCAGGACAATCCGGCAGCCCGAGGTCGAGGCATCGACAATCGTGGCGCTTTGGAAGACCGGGTTGCTGGTGCCCAGCGCCACCGTTGCCGGGACATTCGTCGGCACACGCGGCACCTGGCGGCGCTGCTGGCGCTCGGCGATGGCGCGCGTCGCGGCACCGACCAGAATGAAGTTGTAGATAGCCCAGCCGCCCACAACGGTGATGATGTTCTGGTCGCCCGGATACAGGACCCAGCGAATGGCCGCAGCGACGACCCCAAGCAGCGTCAGCACGAAGATCACGATCAGCGGCTTGTAGATCGGCGATACGAAATCCTCTTCCAGGATCTCGTCCTTGGCGGTCACGTTGAACTTGGCGCCACGCGGGTTGAGAACGGTCTTGAAGATGGCGCTGGTCAGATACGGGGCCTGCGCCGTTTCGTAGATTTCCGAGATCAGCGGCCAGCGCACACGCCCGTAAAGCGCGTTCTGGATCAGGAAGTTGACGGCCATGTAACTGGTCATGTAGACCGCCACTTCCTCGATCGTGGCGACGAAAATCTGCAAGCCGAAGAACAGATAGGCCAGCGGTGCCAGGATGAAGGTCATGCGCACCAGCGGGAACAGCCAGAAGGTCATCGAGTTCAGGTAGCAAAGGCGCTGCGTCATCGACAGGCCCCGTCCCCGCAGCGGATTCTTGAGAATCAGAAGCTGCATCATGCCCGTCGCCCAGCGCCCGCGCTGTTCGATGAACGACACGTAGGTTTCGGGCTGAAGCCCGGCGATCATGGCGTGATCGACATACAGCGACTTCCAGCCGTTGCGGTGAATCTGCAGGGCCGTTTCGGCGTCTTCGGTGATCGTCTCGCCGGCGAAACCGCCGGCCTGGTCCAGCGCCTCGCGCCGCAGAACGGCCGCCGAACCGCAGAAAAACGCTCCGCCCCACCGGTCCAGCCCACGGTGGCTGAGGTGGTAGAACATCTCGTTTTCCGGCGGGCAGTCGTTGCGCAGCCCGACATTCCGGTCGATCGGGTCAGGGTTCAGGAAGAAATGTGGTGTCTGCACCAGGAACAGCTTGGGATCTTCGACAAAGTATCCCACCGTCCGGGCCAGGAAATCGCGGCTGGGCACGTGATCGGCGTCGAACACCACGACCAGATCGCCGCTATGCTTTTCCAGCGCCGCCGACATGTTGCCGGCCTTTGCGTGTTCGTTGCGCGCACGGGTCGAATATTCGACCCCCAGTTCGTTGCACAAATCGATCAGGTCGCGGCGACGCTTGCGCGCCTTGTCCGCGGTCGCGGGGTCTTCGTGATTGCAGCGCTGATCGGTGCCGCCATCGTCGCACAGGATCACCGTGCGCTTTTCAGGCGGATAGTGCATGTTCTTCGCCGCCGACAGCGTGATCGAGAGCATTTCCACCGGCTCGTTGTAGGACGGGACCAGAATATCGACCGTCGGCAGGTCGCGCGCCGCCACCTTGGGCGGCAGCCCCCGTGGCACCGGATCGGCGGTCATGAAGGCCGACAGGAAGAATACGGCGATGGCGTAGGTTTCGACCAACAGCAGGATCATCGCCGGCGCAAAAGACAGCGGATCGTTGATCGGCGGCAGCGTTTCGGTGACCCGCCACGCCCAATACCGCATCACCAGAGTCGAGGCGATGGCCATCATGGCGAAGCGCGCCACCATGTTGTCGCTCGAAATCGGCTTGAGCAGCGCGACGACGATCACCGCGGCGATGCCGAGTGTTGCCTGGACCTGAATCGACGTCGGAACACTGACCAGGGCAGCCAACAAAATCGTCAGCAGCACCCAGATCAACATGTTTGCCTTGTCCGCGACCGATAAGGCTCTGGTCCCGATCAACTTAGCCATAACTGCGTTTCCCCGTATAACTCATTAAACCAACCAAAAACTTGAAGGGCATGCCGGTCTCACCCGCGCGGCGCCGCGAAAGGTGAAAGCGACCGAATATTGCCCGAAGCCGTGCCGCCGACCCCCAGCGCGCCACCGGCCATCGGCGCGAGCGCTTGCTCGACGCTTCCGTTGACACAGTTGCGCATGACCATGTCCAAAGCTTGCGTTCCGGCCGGCAGGGGGCGGGCCCCCACCCCCATGCGCCGCAGCACCAGGACGCAATTCGTGCCGGTGCCGATGGCTTCCTGCCCGTAAACATATCGGCCCAGAGAATCCGACCCGGACCGCAGGCCCGAAGCCGTCAGCCGCTCGAACGGCGACGGCAGGCCACCGAAACGCGCGGCAATTTCATCGAAATTGAACTCGCCCAATCGCATACTGTCCTGGTTCTGGGCGCGAACATGAATGACATTGTCACCGGGCATCGCCGTTTCATTGGGCAAAACGATGCGTTGCTCGATGGCGCCGCCCAGGTTGCGCTCGAACACGATCAGGGCGTCAGGCGCGCTGACCAGGGTGCGCGATGGCGGAATGATGGAGTATTCGACGGTGTTTTCCAGGGATTCGATCCGCGGCGCGCGTTCACTGCCCAGAAAGCGGAACAACCCCGTCGCCGCGCGGTCGCCGCTGGTTTGCGAGCACCCGGCGACCAGGGTAAGCGCCGCAGCTGCCAGCAGCGTCGCAAACCGCGCACGACGCCCGCGAGAAACCGGACCTGAAACCGGACCGTCGAACTGAAAATGGGAGTCCGCCCGTGAGATACCAACCATGTGCCTGCTCTGCCTCTAGGGCCAAGTCCAGAGTCGTCCACACGGGATTCGCTGCCGGGAACGACCACTCTGCGTTGGTGCGTTCGCGCTATCGCGAGCCTGCTTCTGCCTCTGCCTCGGCTTGTTCGTTTTTTTTTCAGGATAGAGAAATCGAGCGAATCGCGCAATCCTCTTTCTATGACAGGGTTTTTTCCGCGGACTCGGACCGAATTGCGCGCATCGGCACGGCAGAAATAGAACCGCCAGCCCAACACGAGGGCATATCTGGTGTTGTTTAATCTACAGGCTGGACGGATCGTCGCGCCGCAGCCCGCGAAAAAAGTCGGACAGCAGTGTCGCCGCTTCGATTTCTGCAATCCCGTCATAGACTTCGGGGACGTGATGGCATTGCGGATGCGTGAAAATCCGCGGGCCCTGCGCGATCCCGCCCGATTTCGGGTCTGATGCGCCATAGTAAAGGCGCGCAATTCTGGCCGATGCAAGCGCCGCGGCGCACATCGGGCAGGGTTCAAGCGTGACGAAAAGACTGTGCCCCGGCAAACGTTCCGACCCGGCGCCCGCACAGGCTGCGCGCAACGCCAGCAGTTCGGCATGCGCCGTCGGATCCGACAATTCGCGTGTGCGGTTCCCGGCCCGCGCGACGATCATCCCTGATGCGTCGACAACCGCCGCGCCGACCGGCACCTCGCCTCGCAGGGCCGCGGCGCGCGCCTCTTCCAGTGCGATTGACATGGGGCTGTCAAAGGGGTTCATGGGGCCTTGATGCCCGTGTCAAACCAGACACGCAAGCCCGCCCTTCTGCCAGGATCAGGTGCGATATGCCCAAGACGCCCCGCAAAACCGCCACCGGTGACGGCCCGGAACCGGTGAAAACCGGCGACCGGATAGCCAAGGTCCTGGCCCGCGCCGGCGTGGCCTCGCGCCGGGTGGCCGAGGGAATGATCGCCGAGGGACGCGTGGCGGTGAACGGCGTGCGGATCGACAGCCCCGCCCTGAACATCGGCCCGCGCGACAAGATCACCGTCGATGGCGCGCCGATCGGCAAGCCCGAGCCGATCCGCATGTGGATCTACAACAAGCCGTTGGGGCTGGTGACATCCGAGCGCGACGAAAAGGGCCGCCAGACAGTGTTCGACGCGCTGCCACCCGACATGCCGCGCGTGGTGTCGGTCGGCCGGCTGGATCTGAACTCGGAAGGCTTGCTGCTGCTGACCAATGACGGCGGGCTGAAACGGCGGCTGGAACTGCCTTCGACCGGCTGGCTGCGCAAATACCGCGTGCGCGTCAATGGACGCCCGACCGAAGAAACGCTGGCCCCGCTCAAACAGGGGATCACCCTGGACGGCGAGAGGTTCCAGCCGATGCTGGTCAGTATCGACAAGCAACAGGGCGCCAATGCCTGGCTGACGGTGGGCATCCGCGAAGGGCGCAACCGGGAAATCCGGCGCGCGATGGAGGCCGTGGGGCTGTCGGTGAACCGGTTGATCCGCATCGCCTATGGCCCGTTCCAACTGGGCAATCTGGGGTCCGGCATGATCGAGGAATTGCGCCCGCGCACACTGCGCGACCAGCTGGGACTTGGCGCCGACGAGGTCGCCGAGGGGCGCGGTGCCCCGCTGGCGCCGACCGCGCCCGCCCGGCGCAAGGGGCCGACCAAGATCACCGACAAGCCGGACACCAAACCCGGCCGCAAGCCCGAACCCGCCGATGGCGCGCCCGCCGGACGCAAATCCTGGGGCAGCAAATCCCATGGCGGCGCAAAGACATCCGCCCCCGGCGGCGCGAAACCCCGCTCGTGGGGCAGCAAATCGGCTGGGGCGGCCGCCACGACGCCGCGCAAACCCAGCCGAAATCGCTGATAGCGCCAACGTATGCCCCGCGTCTGCGCTTTTCATTCGACGGGAAACTGTCTTATAGTCATGCAAAATACGTCCCTGTCAGGGATACAATACGACCAGGACAGGCCGCCCCGGCGCGGCACAGGGGGTAAAGGGTGACGTCTCGCGGGTTGCAGAACACGGCCTACGCATTGTTGCTGGCGCTGATCTTTTATGTCCGGATCGTGGGGGGATAACGCATGGCCAGACGATTTGGCGGTCGATACAGCCCCGATGGCGCCCAGGACAAGCGCCCGCGCTCGGTGACGCGAGACGGCGCGGGCCAGCGTCCCGTCAACCAAGCTCCCGTCACGCGGGTCAATCCCGTTGGAGCGCGGGTCAACATTCTGTTCATAGTTCCCTTCTTTTGGGCGGTGACGGCCTTCTTTCGCGACTCCGCCGGACTGGCGATCGAACTGGGCATCTTTGCATTGCTCTTGCTGTCGGCCTGGCTGACGCGCGAAGGGGTTGTCGCCCAGGACGCCTATGAACAGCGGCGCATCGCCCGCCGCCCGGCCATTCCGCGCAAGATTTTCGGCGCGGCGATCATGGGTTCCGCGCTGGCCATAGCCGGGTTTACCGGTGACGGCGGTGTGGTCAGCGCCGTGATATTCGGCGCGTTGGGCGCGGGGCTGCACCTGGCGTCCTTCGGCCCGGACCCGCTGACCAACAAGGGCATGGAAGGCATCGACGAATTTCAGTCGGACCGCGTGGCCAAGGCGGTCGACGGGGCCGAGGATCTTCTGACGGCGATGTCCGACGCCATCAAGCGCGCCAAGGACCGACAGGTTGAACGCCGGCTGGGCGACTTTCAGACCCGCGCGCGCGCCCTGCTGCGCGCCGTCGAAAACGACCCCGCGCAATTGAGCGCCGCGCGTCGGTATCTGGGCGTCTATCTGCGCGGCGCCCGCGATGCGACGGTGCAGTTCGCCGATCTCTATGCCCGGACCCGTGACGACAAGGCCCGCACCGACTACATCGAACTCCTTGATGATCTTGAAGAAAATTTCATGCTGCGCACCGAAACCCTGATCGACAGCGACCGCCAGAAGCTGGATATCGAGATGGATGTGCTGCGTGAAAGGCTGGAGCGCGAAGGCCTTCGCCCCGCCGATCCGTAGACGCAAATTCACTGACTCTTCGACTTCAACCGTATCTTCGACTTCACTTTCCCTGTATTCGACCTGCCCGTGAAAGGAACCCCAATGTCCGAACAGACCCGCCAACAGGCCGAAAAGCTGACCACAGCGATCGAGGAAGCCGCCCAATTGCGCCTGCCCGATCCAGTGGCCGAAGTAATGCCGCTGGACAAGGCGGACGCGCCGACCTCAGCCGCGATCCAGACCCGGATGAACGAGATCGATATGGAATCCACCGGGTCGATCATCGGCTTCGGATCGCGGGCGCAACTGGAACTGCAAACGATCAGCCAGCAGATGCTGGCGGATGTGCGCAACAAGGACGTGGGCCCGGCAGGCGACAGCCTGCGCCAGATCGTCACCACGATCCGCGGGTTTTCGGTCAGCGAACTGGACACCCGCCGCGAACGCAGCTGGTGGGAACGACTGACAGGCAAGGCCGCGCCTCTGGCCAATTTCATGGCCCGCTACGAAACGGTGCAGGGCCAGATCGACAAGATCACCGAAAACCTGCTCAGCCATGAAACAGTGCTGTTGAAAGACATCAAGTCACTGGATGTGCTGTATGAAAAGACCCTCGATTTTTACAACGAGCTGGCACTCTACATCACGGCAGGTGAAGAAAAGCTGAAGGAGCTCGACAGCGAAACGATTCCCGCCAAGGAAGCCGAGGCGCAGGCCGCGTCGGAAAACGACACAATTATCAAGGCTCAGGAATTGCGCGATCTGCGCGCCGCGCGCGATGATCTGGAACGCCGGGTTCATGACCTGAAGCTGACGCGGCAGGTGACGATGCAGTCGCTGCCGTCCATCCGCCTGGTTCAGGAAAACGACAAGTCACTGGTTACGAAGATAAATTCCACGCTGGTCAACACCGTTCCGCTGTGGGAAACCCAGCTGGCGCAATCGCTGACCATCCAGCGCAGCAAGGAAGCCGCTCAGGCGATCCGTCAGGCCAATGATCTGACCAACGAATTGCTCAACCGCAATGCCGACAACCTGCGCGAGACCAACCGCGAAGTGCGTGAACAGATGGAGCGCGGTGTTTTCGACATCGAAGCCGTCAAGTATGCCAACGATCAGTTGATTGCCACCATTCAGGACAGCTTGCAGATTGCCGATGCCGGCAAGGCCAAACGCGCCGAGGCCGAGGAAGAACTGCGCAAGATGGAAGCGGAGCTGCGCGATTCTCTGGCGGCGGCGAAGGCCCGTGCAGACACACCGGCGTCCTGAGCCACTCCTTCGACCCAGGGCGACGGCCGTGCTGGCCCTCGCTCTGGGCGTATTTCTGGCCGGCTGCGCAACGCTGACGCCGGGCCAGATCGGAACGGCTATGCCCATCGCCAGGGCCAGGCCGGTCGAGATTCTACCGGTCGATCCGTTATCCGCCGAACTGGAAAGCTATTACGCACGGATCGAGCGCGATCGGGTGGCGAGCGGCCTGATGCGAACCGACAATGGCGCCAGCGAAGGCGCGCCGAGCACCACCCGCCTTGCGGACATCTATATGGACGTTGCCCTTCGCGAAGAACATGCACGCGGCCCCACGGGCTTTGGCGGCAGCGCCAACAGCGTGCTGCGCCGCTGGGAAGCCCCTGTCACCTATGCCGTGGAGTTCGGCAGCACGGTCGGCCGGGCCCAGCGGTTGCAGGATTATCGGCAGATATCGCAACTGGTGTCGCGCTTGGCCGCCGCGTCCGGCCACCCGATCCAGTTGGCGCCGCTTGGCTCCGACCAGGGCAATTTCTACGTCCTGGTGCTATCCGAATCCGAGCGGCGTAACGCCGGACCGCGCCTGCGCGCGTTGGTGCCGGGGATTGACGATGTCGCGGTCAGAATGATTACCGACATGCCGCGCGAAACCTTCTGTATGGCCATGGCGTTTTCGCGCGGAACCAGCGCGGTCTACACCGTGGCGGTCGCCGTAATCCGCGCCGAGCATCCGGACCTGACCCGCCTCGCCTGTTATAACGAGGAGTTGGCGCAGGGGCTGGGGCTGGCCGCCGACAGCGACGGCGCGCGCCCGTCGATTTTCAATGACGACCAGGAATTCGCGCTCATCACCGATCAGGACCTGATGCTACTCAGGATGCATTATGATCCCCGCCTGAGGCCTGGCATGACCGCCGTGCGCGCGCGCCCGCTGATCTTTTCAATTGCCTCGGAGCTTGCAGCGGGCGACAGTTGACCCCACATTCAACCCTAATTTGCCACCGAATTTCCGCAGGAGCGTTCCATGGTTTTCAGTTTTCTCAAGGGTCAGTTCATTGACGTGATCGAATGGCTGGATGACAGCCGCGATACGCTGGTCTACCGGTTTGAACGATACGGAAATACGATCATGATGGGCGCCAAGCTGACGGTCCGCGAGGGTCAGGCCGCCGTGTTCATCCATGAAGGGCAGATGGCCGACATCTTCGGGCCGGGGCTTTACGAGCTGGAAACCAACAACATGCCGCTGATGACGGCGTTGCAGAATTGGGATCACGGTTTCAACAGCCCCTTCAAGTCGGAAATCTATTTCGTCAATACACGCCGCTTTCCGGGGTTGAAATGGGGCACGCAGAACCCGATCATGCTGCGCGACCCGGAATTTGGCGCGCTACGGCTGCGCGCATTCGGCAGCTACACCATCAAGGTGACCGATCCGGCCACCTTCATGACCGAAATCGTCGGCACGGACGGAGAGTTCACCGAGGATGAAATCTCGGGTCAGATCCGCAACATCGTCGTGCAGAAGGTCAGCCAGACCCTGGCGTCCAGCGGCATTCCGGCGCTGGACATGGCCGCGAACACGGGCGATCTTTCGCGCATCATTGGCGAGGCGATCGACCCCACACTGGCCGATTACGGCTTGTCGATGCCCGAGCTTTACATCGAGAACATCTCGCTTCCGCCGGACGTGGAGAAGGTTCTCGATCAGCGATCATCGATGGGGATTGTCGGCGACCTGAACAAGTATACCCAGTTTTCTGCGGCGCAGGCCATGCAGACCGCCGCTTCATCGGGCGGCGACAACGCGATGGGCGCCGGCATGGGGATGGGAATGGGCATGGGCATGGCCCAGACCATGGCCAACGCAATGTCTGGCAATGCGCAACAGGCCCCGCAACCCGCCGCCGCCCCACCGCCCCCTCCGCCGCCGGCAGCGACGGTCTGGCATGTCGCTGCAAACGGCCAGACCACCGGCCCCTTTGGCGAAGATCAGCTGCGCCAGATGATGGCTCGGGGCGATTTTGGCCGCGACACGCTGGTCTGGACTGCGGGACAGGATGGCTGGAAAAAGGCTCGTGAAGTCAGCGGATTGGCCGGGCTTTTTGCCTCCATGCCGCCGCCGCCGCCACCGCCCGCGGGCTGACCCATGAGCGACACCGACAGCGGCGCGGGGGCGCCCATCGATGCCTATCGGTTTCCCTGTGCGCAATGCGGCGCGCAATTGCGGTTCACGCCCGGCCAACGCAGGCTGACCTGCCAATATTGTGGGTATGAGCAGGACATTCCGCATTCCGAGGAAGCGCGCGACGCCGCTCTGGAAACGCTGGATTTGCGGGACGCGCTGGCCAATCACCTACCGCCAGACGCGATCGAGGAAACCCGCGTTCTGAGTTGCGACAATTGCGGCGCGCAGGTGCAATTCGATCCCGCGCAGCACGCCGCGCAATGCCCGTTTTGCGGATCGCCGGTGGTGACTGACACGGGAACACAGCGGCAGATCAAGCCCGCCGCCGTTTTGCCGTTCAATCTGGACGAGCGCGAGGCCCATGACGCGATGCGCAAATGGCTGGGCCGGCTGTGGTTTGCGCCGTCCAAATTGAAACAATATGCGCGGTCGGACGGATCGCGTCTGGACGGACTGTATGTGCCGTATTGGTCCTTCAATTCCGACACGCGGTCCCGCTATAGCGGTCAGCGGGGCGATGCCTATTACGAAAGCCGCAGCGTTACGCGCAACGGCAAGCGGACCACGGAACAGGTGCGCAAGATCCGCTGGACACCGGTCTCAGGCCGCGTTTCCCGAAAATTCTCGGACATGCTCATCATGGCCGCGCAATCGCTTCCCCGCAAATATGTCCGCGCGCTGGAGCCGTGGATGCTGGGGGAACTGGCGCCCTATGACCCGCAATTTCTTTCCGGGTTCCGGGCCGAAGGCTACACCGTGCAATTGCCCGAGGGGCACGTCCTGGCGATCGAGCGGATGGACGATGTTATCAAGCAGGATGTGCGTCGCGATATCGGCGGCGACGAGCAGCGGATATCGTCGGTTGATACAGAGCACGAGAATGAGCGTTTCAAGCACCTCTTGCTGCCGATCTGGATGGCCGCTTACATGTATCAGGGTAAGACCTATCGCTTCGTGGTCAACGGTCAGACCGGCAAGGTTCAGGGCGAACGGCCCTGGTCGGCCTGGAAGATTGCCGGGGCGGTGCTGGTGGTTGCGATTGCGGCCGGGGCCTATCTCTACCTCTCGCAAATCGCCGGGAAATGAGGGCCGTGTTGCAACGCGTGACCGCGGCTTCTGTCTCGGTTGATGGGGCGGTTCTCGGGCAAACCGGGCCGGGGCTGTTGATCTTGCTTTGCGCCATGCAGGGCGACGATCCTGCCTCGGGGCGGGCGCTGGCCGACAAGATCCTGAAACTGCGCATCTTTCGCGATGATCAGGGCAAGACCAATCGCAGCTTGCTGGATATCGCCGGCGAGGCGCTGGTTGTCAGCCAATTCACGCTGGCAGCCGACACCAGCCGCGGCAACCGCCCTGGGTTTTCCGCGGCAGCGCCGCCAGAGCTTGGCAAGGCTCTCTTTGAGCTGGTCGCCGAGCACCTGGCTGCGGCCGGCGTCCCGGTTCAACGCGGCCGCTTTGGCGCGGAAATGCAGGTCAACCTGACCAACGACGGCCCCATGACCATCTGGCTTGATATCTGACGGTATTTCACGCTCCGAGTGACCGGCTGGCAACGCCGTTTCCTGCATCGCATCGTGTCTGCCCGGCGAGGATCTCGGTTTCGGTTCCGTTCGGCCCGATCAGAGTGAGCCGCTCTCTCCCCCGACGTTTCGACGCATAGAGCGCCCGGTCTGCTGCGGCCATCAAGCCCTCAGCCTGGTGGCCGGCATAGAGCGATGATGGCCCCAGAACCGCACCCATGGACACCGCTACCTTACATTCCTGCCCCCCGAACAGGATCGGCTTTTGCATCGACGTCAGGATCTGGCGGCCGATCCGTTCGACCGGCGCACCTTGTCCAACCCCAGGCAGCAGTATCACGAACTCATCCCCGCCGACACGCGACACCTGATCGCCGCCACGCACGTTTTCGCGCAGAACGCGCGCAACCTGTGTCAGTACATGGTCCCCGGCGGCATGGCCCAACGTGTCATTGACCTGCTTGAAATAGTCGAGATCAAGATGAATGAGCGCAAAGTCACGCTGATCGGCGAGCATCCCGTCCAGCGCCAGTTCCATGGCGCGCCGGTTGCCCAGACCGGTCAGTGCGTCCGTCATCGCTTCCTCTTCGGCCTTCGCCTTGGCACCTTGCAGGCGAGCGGCCATTTTGGTCACCTCGCTCATCACGGCGGTTTTTGCCTCGGCGAGATAGAGCAGCTCGATAGCCAGATCCGTCGCCGCAAAATCCGTATCCGACAGGCCATGGTCCCGAACCGCCTCTCGCACCGCATAGCCGAATGACAGGTTCACAAGCACCCCATCCTCGATCAGGAACGGAACCGCAATACCCTTGAAGGCCGTAAACGGAGCGGCAAGCAGGCTGATCCCCAGCCGCTGGGCGAAGATCAGATCCCGAATGTTTTCCACCTCCCTTGGTCTTCGAAGCCGAAATATCCGCTCAAAATCCGCTCCGATCAGTGGCTGCCGAACCAGCTTTCGCAATGTGGGTCCGGCGCCGATCACCCGACCGGCGGCATCCAGCAACAAGAACATGGGCATGACCTGCCCAAGGGCCTGCCAGCTCAGATGTATGCCTTGCGGACGAGGGTCGCCATCCATCATTGGACCTCGACCGCCAGGTCGAATTGTCGACCGGCATGAAATGCGGGATCGTGCACTTCGATATATATTTGTTCATGAAGCGCGTTCTGCTGATCCGAAGAGTATTCAAGCACGGCAAGCGCACCATAGTCATCCGCAAGAGCCCGCAGGATTCCAACGAGCACGTGCCCAAACCCCTGCGCACCGTGCCGACAATTCAGCACGAATGTGTTGCTTCCCGTTTCTTCGACGGTCAGTTCAGGCAGCGCCAGCTCGGGGACTGCCAGCGCGCTGCGCCCCTGCAAATCGTCGAGCGAATACAGAAAATCGGTAAAGCTCACACCGCCAAATCTGAGAAGGCGCCTGAGCGGCTCCAGTTTCTCATTCGATATCAGGAAGGTGCCCAGATCCTCGAGCAAGCTTTCACGCGGGCGCCGAAGCAAGTCGACGGCGGCATCAATCACCGCGAAGGTCACCTGATCCTCATAGATTTGCATCGCCTCAAAACCATCCGGACCAATTGATCCGCTGAACCCGGACCGTCGCATCACCGCGTCCCAGGCGGGCGCTCCAAAGGAGTCGGTTATGAAGGATTGGATCGACTTGTTTACCAGACCATGCATCGTCGCCACTCTTCTCGCTTCGCCTCAGCTTGAAACAAAGATCTTAAAGAATGGCGAACGGCCTCAAGTAACGCCCAGCAAATCCGGCAAGTGCCCGATATCGGGCAGAATTTCATCTGCGTAGGCCATCAGGTCGGGCGCCGAGGCAACGCCCGTCAAGACCGCGAGTGTCGACATCCCGGCCGCCTTGCCGGCAATCAGATCATGGGTCGAATCACCGATCATCAGCACCTGTGACGGCGGCATGGCGCAAGCGTTTGCGAAGGCCAGCAGCATGCCTGGCTCGGGTTTGCCGCCGAAGCCGGAATCAAACCCGGCGACGAAATCGAACAGATCGCCCACCGTTCGGATGTGATCGCGCGCAACGCTTTCGTAATCATTTGTCGCTACACCAAGCCGGTAGCCGGCACGCCGCAGCCGCGACAGCAACGGCCTGAGGGGGACCGGCGAGACCAGGGGAGCCCGGCTTGCGGCATCGGCGATCCTTGCCTCCAACTGCGCGATGTCGGTCCCAGACAGCAACGGGGCGATCAGGGCCGACACCTCACTGCCGGTGCCAGCAATGACCGGAGAGCTTGGGAGGAAAAGATGGGTTGAACGATCGAATTCCAGGGCATCCGCCATCGCGGATTGCAGGGCCTCATCCGCGTCCGCAAGCTCGGCAATCATGCTCTCGGCCCAGGCGCCCCAGGTCGCCTGGAAATCAAAAAGTGTGCCGTCCTTGTCGAAAAGCAAGGCTTTGATATGTTTCATCTTTCACGTCCAATGCGGATCATTGCCGCCAGGTAGCGCCGCGCGAGCATTCAAGGGTGTTTCCGGTGGGCAGGACAGGTCCGCGCAGGCGTCGAGCAGCATCGCCTCGTCCAGAAGCAGGTAGTCAATTGCGGCCAGAAGCAAGGCCGGGTCCTGGA
>Ga0316205_10002767_pt1 | contig 17571 bp, 10 predicted proteins | sample 3monthpyrite_MG_FD_204941 | JGI IMG/M metagenome (GOLD analysis project Ga0316205, IMG submission 204941) | Microbial mat bacterial communities from mineral coupon in-situ incubated in ocean water Damariscotta River, Maine, United States -... | ecosystem: Environmental > Aquatic > Marine >... | reverse complement strand
ATGCTCCAGTAGCTCCACCAGTTCGACGAAGTTCATACCAGCGTATCCCAGAATCATCTGCTCCGGTGACATCTGTTACGTGGCAGCATACCATGGATTCATGCGTACCAAAGTTTCTGTACATGATTCTATTCATCAAAACTTCTCTAAGCGGGTCAAGATTCGTGGTTGAACCTGGTTGATCAATACATGAGAAAGATGTATATCCACATAGTTCTGAGTCAAATGCATTGTTCATCGGTAAAACGATGTCCTGTGCGAAAGTTGAATTTCCAGGTGTTACCCAGTCAATGTCAAGATTCCAAATTTCCAAGGCGTCAGTTGCTGCACCCGACCAAGCATCATCACGCATGCGCATAACCATCGCTGGTGCTCCAGAAGGAGGAAGTGTAGTTCCCAACAGACTTACAGGAGTTGAAGCCTGAAAGCCAATTGTACCAAAGTTCGATTGGTTGAACTTCTGAGCAGTTGTTGCAGTACCTGCAAGCATATCTGTTCTGTTCAATGCCCAAATGTCAGGAGTCCCAACATTTGCAGTCATGATGTATGAATCATTCCAAATAGAGTATTTTGGATAGTCAGGGAAACCACTCGCTGAATTGAAAGAATAAGTATAATAAGACCCAGTAGGATCAGCAGTCGTTGAAATCGCAACATGCAAATTGTTTCCAGAAGATGAAAATTCACTTAAGAACCACCTGTCTACGCGCTCATCGTACAATACTATAGGGTCACCTAATCCACCTGGCATGCTCATGAAGTTATCAAAGTAAACCTGAGAACCGATTGGAGTTCCTGTTTTCGTATAAATACGAATGTATGCTCCAGAAGGACCATTCGTCATTTGTACAACGTGGTTAGGTCCAACATCTACTGTTGGATCTGCTGGACTCACGTTGAAATTTGAGATCCCATCCCAGTTTTGCGTCAACGTTTTCGTTGGTGGTGCGGGTGGCGCATAGTGTTTTTGTGTTGAGAGATCTGGACCGTTTGGCTTCGCATTCGGATTCACCGATTCGTTTAATTGCCAATCGTCCTTTGGATGATAACCCGTTTTAAAAGTCTTCACGACTTCATTAATGGTTCCGGGGGGTTCTACATAGTCGATCAATTTACCCGTTTCACCGTGAAAAGTCACGGGAACGATGGTAGAATGAACAACTTCCCGTTGGGCGTTAACTGCAAACGCAGAAACAAGCCCTACTACTAATAAGGATAGTTTTTTCATTGGAGATAGTTTATAGTTTTAGTTTATCTAAGTGCTAAATGTATAAAATTTATTATTATGATCCAACTCAAAAAACGGTTTAGTAAGGGGGGGAGTTAGGGAATTAGGGCAGATATATAACGCCTTTGAAATAACCAAAAAGATTGTGTTCTTTGCATCGAAGAAATAAACTTTTTGTTTAACTTAAGGTAAATGATCACAGAAAAAAGAGAAACTGAACCGAATCAAATTGCTGCATTTACCGAGCGATTCATCAACCAGACAAATCAATCAATATTCCTGACAGGAAAGGCTGGTACGGGGAAAACTACCTTGTTGCAAAGGATAGTCGAATCAACGCACAAGCAGACGGTAATTGTTGCCCCGACGGGAATAGCGGCGTTGAATGCTGGAGGAGTCACAATTCACTCCTTCTTTCAATTACCATTTGGTGGGTTTGTTCCTGATTTTTCAATAAAAGGTGGATTCAATGAGCGTGTGAAATTGGAATCAAAGACAACGCTCCTACACCATTTCAAAATGAATGCTTCCAAAAAAGCAATCATGAGAAACATGGAGTTGCTAATCATCGATGAGGTGAGTATGCTGCGTGCCGATTTGTTAGACGCCATTGATTGGTGTTTGAGAAATGTACGTGGAATCAACAAGGCGTTTGGAGGTGTTCAAGTGCTTTTTGTGGGTGACTTATTGCAATTACCACCGATCATGAAGCGGGAGGAATGGAGTTATCTGCATCACTATTATTCAGGCGTGTTTTTCTTCAATGCCCTTGTGGTAAAAGAGTCTCCACCATTATATGTGGAACTCGAAAAAGTATACCGACAGGCTGATGAACGATTTTTGGCTGTGCTCAACAACTTAAGAAACAACGAGATCACCCAAAAGGATGTTGAAATTCTGAACGGTTTTGTACAATCCGATTTTAAGGCTGAAGACCACGATGACTATATCACTTTAACGACCCACAATGCGGATGCCGATCGAATCAACGCGAGTGCGCTGAACAAGCTAACCACAAAAGAGGTTTCCTATGTCGCTGAGGTGACAGGAAACTTTCCGGAGTATTTGTATCCCATTGATGAACAAATGCGTTTGAAAATCGGGGCTCAAGTCATGTTTGTGAAAAATGACCTCTCCCATGAAAAGGACTATTACAATGGGAAAATGGGGAAAGTCGTCGCGCTTGGAACCGATGAGATAAAGGTGAACTTCCCAAAAGAGAAGAAAACGATTACGGTTGAGAAGTACGAATGGAACAATATTCAATATTCCATGAATCAGTCAACTGGAGAAGTTGAAGAAAAAGTGCTGGGAACCTTTGTTCATTATCCGTTGAAGTTGGCTTGGGCGATTACCGTTCATAAAAGTCAAGGATTGACATTTGACAAGGCAGTAATAGATGTTTCCAAAGTGTTTGTGCCAGGTCAGGCGTATGTTGCCTTGTCACGTTTACGCTCGTTGGACGGGCTGATCTTGTTGAATCCTATTCGCACAGATGGGTTATCTATTGATCAGAATGTTGCACGCTATACACAGTCGAATCAGAATGGTTTAGACCTTGAAGAACGCCTAACATCTGCTACGGAGGGCTATTTGAAAGATGTGCTTGTTGATGCCTTTGATTGGGTTGAGCTGATGAATAAATGGCGAGCGCATGAAAAATCGTATGAGCATCACGGTTCAAAATCGCAGAAGGGTAAAAACCGTTCATGGGTTACGCAACAAGGTCAAATATTGAGCGGTACAATGGATCCGTCTCGAAAGTTTCGGAATCAGTTGGAAAAGCTTTTCTCCGTTCAGAACATTGATCTGGAATTCATACAGAAGCGTATGGAGGCAGCGTATGATTACTTCTTTAAATCTTTGGATGGCATTCTGTATTCGAACTTAAAAAAGATGGCTGAACTGCAGCAGCAGCGAAATACGAAGCAATACAACGAGGAATTGGAAGAACTGGATCAATTACTGACGGAAGCTGTGCTTAAACTGAAGAAGTCAAAGAAGATGGTTGAAGTAGTCTGCAATGGCGCGGCAATTGAGAAGGAGCAGATTTGGACAAACGAGATGAAAAATTACAAGTTGACGAAGATTACGCTTGTAAAGAATGAGATTCGCGAGGCAAATTCAAGCTTCGATTTTGATACAGATTTCATCGAAATAAAGACAAAAGCCTCACGAAAGAAGGCAAGTTCGAAGAAGAAAGTATCGACCTATGACCAAACGCTTGAAATGGTCAAAGATGGGATGACAATAGATGAAATTGCACGTGAACGCCAACTTTCAAAAGGCACAATTAGCACACACTGCGCGCGACTCATAAAGATGGAAAAAATTGATTTGAAAGACGTCATGGATGGAAAGAAGATCAGTGCGTTGTTCGATCTATTTGAAGAATACGATGGTGGTTCCATGACTCCGCTCAAGGAGATTGCAGGAAACAAATTTACCTGGGATGAACTCAAGCTTTATCAGGCGTCATTGCTTGTTTAGTTCTTAAAGTAACCAAGAACGGTTTGCCGATAGGCATTTTCATAACCGTTTTTTGTTGTTTTTATTGATGTGAATATAGCGCTTCAACGCACCAAAATTTGGGAATACCACCCTTGGGTGATCATCTTTGATCTTAACGGTTACCTCATCACCATGCTCGTCACAGAATGGAATACTGGAAATAGAAGCCGAGGAAATAGAGAGACTTCCTACCAAGAGTTGTTCAGCATTAAACTTAGTTGTTTTTGCTCGTTCAAAATGCGTGGTATTTTTTCCACAGATAATGCACTCATTGGGCCAAGAAGATTGTTTGAATATCGGAGCATCGAAGTGTGATCCTCCTTTAGCATCTTCAGTTGTATAGGATCTGATAAATCCTTTCTGATTCATCGAAAGAAGCCACTCGTGACAGTTCATACATTCGGTACGTTCTTGCTTTTTACCGTCTAGGTTCAGCGCGTTGTTAGTTCCTTTTCCAACAGTCTCGCCACAGTAGGGACAATCTCCAACTTTTGCCGTGAGCCCACTGAAAATTCCAAAGAAAAGAAAAATCAATTCCAATCCATATGCCATGTAGATAAGCCAATTGAACTCAAAAAAATAACCAATTCCATATACTATTGCGGCGAACAAAGTCCCTGCACCAATAATGAAACCAGCTTTAATCAGGAACTGAAAAGCAGATGCACGTCTTAATGGCGTAGTGTTATCCGTTTCAAGTACTGTAATTTGTCCAAAATAATCCTCCATGAAATAAGAATGTTTAACAACAAAATTACGGATTGTAACAATGTCGTTCTGTTCTTAGAAAGAAAATGTGACGAAAGATGTGGAAATTGTGATCAATTTTAATTGCCTGTAGACGAACACTTATCATACTAAGTTTTCTCAGCAAAGGCAATGATGTGCCCATCCATATCGGATAAATAGCCAACATTGTCGCCCCAATCACGTGCTTCTACGCTGCTAATTTCTTCCGCGCCCAACTGAATCCCGCGCTTATGTGATTCCTTGGCGTCTGAAACTTTCAGGTAAAGCTCACATCGCGGAATGCCAGTTCCCAATTCTGGATGGCGTGTTTTTGGCCATAAAATTTTTGCAATTCCACTTTCGGGCATGAGTCCGAGTTTGCAACCCTGTAATTGAAATTCGGTCATCCCCAGAACATCTAGGCTTGGCTCCAATTGAAATAAATTTTGATAGAACAACTTGCTCTTTTCCTGATCAGCTACGTAGAGGATAAATTCGACTTCCATGATTTCCTTTTTTATGTTCCTTCATATTATTTGGTCTACCATGGTGCCAACGAGTTGAAAGGGTAGATAATTATAGCTTACTGCTCTACATCATTGATGTACTCAACCTTCTCGTCGTAACTCGTCCATGCTCCTTGACGCATACCTTCTTCGTATTCACCTTCCATTTTCACCTTTCCCTCACTGTCATAAGTCACATAATGTCCATGCCGTTTCCCATTCTGGTAATGTGCTTTTTCTTTCACCTCTCCAGTATAGTAGTATTCGGTATAGACACCTTCTTTCTTCCCGTTTACACATTGGTAGCGAATCTCAATCTCTCCTGACTTGTAATATTCTTCAAACAGTCCTTCCTTTTTACCAGCTACATAGGTTTCAATTTTGTCTACATTTCCTTTTTCCCGATACCAAGTGAAAATACCATCTTTCTGGCCGTTTACATTGTTCCCTTCCATTGAGACCTTTCCGTCCTTGTGGAACTTCTGGGTAATCCCCTCTCTTTTTCTCCCAGCGTAATGCTCTTCAGATTTCTTCATCGGTTCACTGCCGAAATCATAATAAGTGGTAAGGATGCATTCATCATTGGCTTTATATTCCCACTTTTTGCGCGTGCGCCCTGATTTATAATTCTCAAGTTCTTCGCCAACCTGTTCATCATGTTTGTATTCCTTTTGCAGTCTGATGATTCCTGTTCCCTTGTAATAGTAGGTGTGAAGCCCATGTTTATTGCCTTCTTCATCATAATGGCAAGATTCACTTCTGACCCCATCTGAGTGAAAGTCTATTTTCAGAATGTATTTCTTTCCAACATAATTTCGCACGCGTACAGTGTCTCCGGATTCTCTATAATTGATGTGTAGACCTTCAGGTTTGTCTTCTTTAAAGTCACCAACCGATTTTAGCGCACCGCTTTCAAAGAATTCTTTGAGTTCTCCATGCCGTTTCCCATTTACATAAACTCCTGTGCGGCTTACATTCCCTGACTTATGGGTCTCCATGAACTTTCCTTCTTTACGTCCTTCGCTGAAATTTTCTTCAGAAATCAAAGTGCCTTCTCTGTTGTACTCAAGGAACTGCCCATGCTGCTTACTTTTTTGATAGTGTTCAATCTTCTGCACGGAACCGTCATCAAAGAACGTTTCAACTTTTCCTTGTAGCAGACCATCGGTGAAGGTTCCGGTTTCATTAATCTGCCCGTTTTTGTGATAGACATTGTAATTCCCTTGTGCTTTCCCTTCGTTATCATAGGTGATCACGCTTTCAACTTCTCCAGAGGAAAAAAAGCTTTTCCATTCACCGATCGGGTTTCCTTTATCGTACTTTCCTTTCCCTTTCAGCTTCCCGTTCATGTGATACAAGATCCACTCACCGTCGCGCCAGCCGTTTTTAACTTCTCCGCGCTCACATGGCATATCTTGCAGATCCCAATTCTTAAAAATGGAACCACTGTAAGGTTTTTCATTTTCGGTTACAAATTGCCCTTGAACTTCAAATAATTCTTTGCCTTTTCCCTCATCTTGCGTTGTTGTATGGGTGTGTTGTGCTTGCGAAGTGAAGGAGTAAACAACAATTAGAAAGGCGAGGCTATGTCGTAAGCAGTTGTTCATCAGTTCATCTTAATACATGCGGTACACCATCCAGCGTTCTACCTTTCCTTCGCTGGTAAAGAAGACAATCTTTGGATTCGTGTAATAATAGAGCATTCCAGATCGGGTAGGGATGGCAATGTCTGGAGTTCCATAGCGTTTCAACACTTTTTTCGTTTCAGTTCCAATTGTAATTCCCTTTTCTGTTTCACCAATATATCCTTTGTTGCAAACTTGAAAGTACAATTCTTCATCATTGACAGTTGTCAGGTTTAAAATCTTTGAACTCTCCAAATAGAGGTAATAACACGATCCTTTGTAGATTATGACTTCTTCGAGTTCTTCTCCTTCCAAATCTTCCATGAAATCAACGACACCGTCCAATGTCTCACGCTTCGGGCGATCCAAAGATCCTTCTGTCTGTTCCGCCGCTTCAAATAAACCTTCTGTTGGACGCTTGATCCATTCAATAGACTCCAGACGCTTCCCTTTTACCACGTTCATATTCACTTCACACAGGTAGTTTGCAAAATCATTTTTCCCTTCTTTCAGCTTGGCTTCCGCATCCGCTTGTTCGCCCATCTGATGATAGGTAATGCCAAGGATACACAGGGCATTTCCAGTAGTGTTTTGCTCATTATTCTCTTTGGCGATACGCAGCGCTTTCTTTCCGTAATACTCAGCATCTTCATATTTCTTTTGTAGAGAAAAGACACAGGCTTTGTTCAAATAAGCTGTCGCATATTCTGGATCGAAGCGTATGGCTTGTTCAAATTTCTTTGCCGCTTCATTGAGCAATTCTTCCACATTGATAGCAAACCCTTTGTTGTCAGTTTGAATTCTCGACTCCACATCCAATTCTACGGGGTAGGCGTAAATGACTTCGTCCTTACCGATTAATTCGGCAGCTTCCAGAAAACTGGCTACACCGATGTTGTTGTAGACTTCACGGCTTTTAAATCCTTTATTCAGGCAGTGCTGAAGACAACGACGGGCTTCAGAGTATTCTCCGAGCAATAGCGCATAAGTTCCGGCTTCGTACACATTGATGAGTACTTGCATGTTCTTATCGTTCTCTTGTGTAATCTCAATACGTTGATCAAGTGACGGGTATTTTTTATTGATAGCTGGAAGACCATATGCCTCGTACATTTTTGGCAACAGTTTTTGGCCAATTCCTGCAATGTTGTATCCTGCCAGATAGCAATAAATTCCACCCATTTGGTCGGCTTGTGTTTCATAAAATTTGAGTTCGCCTAATTTCTTCGACGCTTCTGCAATTTCTTCCTGAATATCTGCAATAGCAAAAGAAGAGGCAAATTCTCCTCCCCAGTGATGCTCATAGCGGAAGTGTCCTAATTCATGCGCCATAAGGAAGGCAAGTGCATTTCTTCCATCCTCTCCAAGCGACATGCAGACATCAAAAGCTTTCTCTTCCACGGCAATGGTCTTACTTCCGTCTTTGTTTTTCTTAAGGTAGGCAACGCTACGCGACCTTCGTGTGTCCAACCGTAGAACTGGGCGATCTTCGTTCATTCCCATGGCATTGTATAAATTGGAGTATACAGTTTCAAGAATAGCAATCTTATCTTCGGCAGTTTGGGGCGAGCCTTTTGATGCCAAAGATGTTGTTGCGAGGCTGAGAAAAAGTAGGAGTGAGGTTATCAATTTCATAGTTTTCATCTTAGTATATGACATAATCGTGTTGTAAATTCTCTCTTCTTACTGTTGGTGTTTGCTGTCCGTTGGTGAGCTCCTTTACACGAACAAATAAATAGCGTTTTAACTCAGAAACCGACACCTTACTGTCTTCATCATCGCCATCTGCTTTCATGCTTAGCATAGCCTCTTTAAGAACAAAAGTAAATACGCCATTTTTCCATTCTTTGCTTTCAAGTGAAAATTCCTTTCCAGCTGAAGAGGCAATGATTGTTGCGCCACTTTCCTTACGAAGTTCAACAAATAATTCTTTCATGAGTTCGAAGGAATTGCCAAGTCCTATGACTTTCTTTCCCTTTGCTGCAAAGCCTTTGGTAGACAAAGCCAAATCTTCTTGTTTATCTGGCTCGGCGTGTTCTACTTCATCTTTATCTACCTCTCCTGAGTGACAAGCATCGACAAGAATTAATCTATTTCTTGCTGGCACGCCGTCAATCAAATCTCTAAAATTTTCGAAGGGTAATCCTCTTGAACTTGGACTCATGAAGTCAACATCATAAGTAGATAGAAAATAATCCATTTCTTCATCTAACAATCCATGACCTGAATAAAAGAGTACAATCTGATCGTCCACTTTTGAACTTTTCAACATTTCTTTTGTCGTGATTACATTTTCTTTTACGACCTGTTCATTTGTAAGTTGTTGAACATGCACCTTGTTGTACAACCCAGAAGAACCCTGATTCTTTTCAAACATGCTAACTAGGTCAGCCACATCTTTGTCGGAATACGTAAGATTCATACTTGAATCATTGTAGGTTCGAACACCGAGAGCGACAATATAGAGGTCAGGTTTAACAGCCTGTTTCTTGCAGTCAATAGAGTAAGACTTTCTAACACTTTCTGTACCGTCAACATTCATTACGGATGCTTGAATCAAATTAACGCCAGCAACAAGTGGAATTTTAATTTTGTCTTCATATACCTTTGAATTTTTTGCCTTTAAAGGCAATCCAAGTTTGCCATAAATCGGAATCCCGTTAACGACTATATTCAGCCGATCTATTGCCAGTGATTCATCTGAGGCTTTAATGCCAAGGTCTATGCTATTTGCCGTTGTGTTAAGCGGAAGTGTTTCTGAATCAAGAATTTCAATTTCTGGGGCATGAACACTTTCTGAAAAATTCTCTTCAGAAAACCCCATTCTTTTAAGTCTTTTCACATACGCTTTCGTGTACATTTCAATTTGCTTTTCACTTGCCATACCAATACAAGCCAGTACTTTGTCCGGTCTGTTATAGCGAAGATCAAATTGGTCAAACGTGTATAAACCACCCTCCTGACGGAACCCAATTTTAGCAACGTTTCCTTTGGATGACTTATAATAACCATCTGGGGTTGTAATGATGTAATCCTCCGCTCCAAAGGCCAAGAAAGAAGCCTTAGCCTTACACTTTTTAATGTCCCACATTGCAATAATTCCATTGTTGTCTACGGAGTATAAGTGCTTGTTTTTAGGGCCAATTACCAGCTGACTTATTAATGTAGTATGACCAAGGAGTTCACAAACTTTTGTTTTTGTGGCCCAATCATACACTAAAACACGATGAGGTTGATCTTGTAATAGCGCCATCACCGCAATTCCAACTAAGGTATTATCTGGACTAAAAGATAGTCCTACGGGAATGGTTAATTCTTCAAATTTGATGAGAACCTCTCGCTCACCAGTAGTCACATCACAACCAAAAATTTCCCCATCTGGAGAAGAGCAAACGATTTTGGTGCCATCAGGTGAAATATCACAGCTATAGGATAGGTTCAGTTTGGCATCAACTTTATTAATCACTTTTCCAGTTGATAAATCGACCGTTTCGATAGAGTTAGGATATAAAAGAAACATTTTTGTTTCATCCTGAGGAAACATACACTTTCTTGGCATTGTACCTAATTCTCTTTCGAGATGAACAATCTCCTTGCCTGTGCTTACTTCAAAAACTCTGGCAATTGGTGTAACTTGTCCTTTAGTGTAATCACCATTCGGTGGAGGAAGAACATCTACTATCGTCACATACTTCCCTGATGGCGACATGCTAATTTCACCAAAACTATGTACATCAATGGATTTTACTTTCCGCACTGCAGGCATGCTATAGATGTTCAATTGAGCGTTTGATTTTTCATAGTTAAAAACCGTTGCTACCAAATATTTACCTCCAACGTCGTGATAAGCAATACCAGGAATAAATGCCTTCTGACTGCCTTTGGCAATATCGAAACACTTAACTCCCATTTCTGCGTCAACGGTCCCTGTACTAAGAACCTTCCCTGAATGGTCAACAGATATAGAAAGTGACAATTTCACGTCACCAGCATGTTTGCCAATTGACTTCATCGATTTATAATCGAACCATTCTACCGTAAAGGATTGTTTGTTATCCTTCAAATCACTGTAACAAAAAACAGCCATTTTGCCGTCATCCGACACATCCATGTCTTTGATAGCAAGAGCCATTGAAATTGATCCACCACTAGGACTGATATCAGCAATAGATCTAATTTCTTTACCCGAATTAACATCCCAATAACGAATAAAATTGTCGAAAGTAGAGGTGATTAATTGTTTACCATCAGGACTAAGTTGCATAATGTTCAACATACCAACTCCACCATTTATTTTCGTTTTAATGGTTTTGGTTTTGACATCCATTACTGCTACTTGACAAGCGTTGTATTCAAAAGCAAGTGTTTTTCCATCTCTTGAAGAATGATAACGTTGCATAAACAACCCTTCTACTGGAATAAAATCTGTTTTTACACCATCAGGGAGGGAGTAGAATTCAACGCCTGGTTTACCGTCTACATATCCAGTAGTTACCAGTGTTTTTTCATCTGGAAGAATTTCAAATTTATCTGCTTTGATATCAGCGTAGGTTTTCTCTAATTCCCCAGTCAAAGCATTATACACTGAAATTCCTGTATCATCATTCCCGAAGTACAATTTCAAATCAGAAGTAAAATAGTAGAAATCATCAGTACTTATTTCATCAATTTCGAAACGTTGAATTAATTCACCTTCAGGATGCGAGTGTACGATTAATTCATTTGTAGATGCAGAGACAACATACTTGTTATCCTTAGAAAAATTCACACTCATTAATTGACTAGAATGCTCTGTAAATGTATTGAGCTCTTGCTGCAATTGCATGTCATAAATCTTCACCATGTTATCGGACCCTCCACTAGCAACATGTTTGCCATTTGGGCTGATATCAACACACATTAGAGTAGAATGATGACCACTAGAAACAACCAGTACAGGCTTTTCTTGTGCGTAGAAAACCGAATGAGTGTACAGAATGAAGAGCAGTGAAATAAATTTCATGGTACAGTAGTGTTTACTATTGTATGAACGATTTACTTGAGAAGAACAGGGCTGCCAAATTTCTTAGGTGCCTTTTCTTCAGCTGGGTCTAAACCTTCTTTCGATTTTGTATCAGTAATTTTTGGCTCCGCATCCGCAAATCCAAATCCATTGTCTTCTTCAACGTAAGTACCTTTTTCCCACGTTCCTGCTTGTACAGTGCCGTCTGCTTTGATCCACATACCCATTCCTTCAGGTTGACCATCGCTAAATCCGCCTATAAATCGACTTCCGTCCTTTAAAATATAGCGACCAAGCCCGTTTCGTTCTCCAAATCGATATTCACCTTCGAAACTGACAATTTTACTATCTCCTGAAAAGGTATACTTCCCGTATCCATGACGCCAGCCATTACCCACGAAACCTTCGTACTTGTTTCCGCTTGCATAAGTGAATTTTGAAAATCCGTTTTGGCAATCACCAAATGTGCAATCACCCTCGGCTCCAACCAAAGAATCTTCTTTTAGTTCCAATCCTTTTGGTAATTCTTCAATTGTTAAGCTGATCAAACGATCCTCAGCAACATCACATTCGTCATTCTCACACTGATTTACAGTATAAACACCGTATTCATACACCACATTGAAACCTTGAAAAGCACCTTCTTTAAATTCACTTAATGTATATGTTCCTAAACGGTTTAATAAACCAAAATCGTCAGGATTCCCATCGGTGAATTTCCCTTCATAGACTTTTATACCATAACTTAGATAGTAGCCACCGTACAACCAGTTTTTACCATTGGAGTATCCTTTCCAATATGCATCTCCCAAATCTACTGTTCCGTAACTGTAGTCGAGATAGGCAAGATCTGCTCTGTATTCATCATTCTTCCAGTGTCCTTTCTGTGTTGTTCCATCTGCAAAGTAGTATGTTCCTACTCCTTCTTTCAATCCACCTTTAAATTCACCAGTGTACAAATCTCCGTCATTCCATTGATAAATACCACTTCCTTCAGGCATTCCATTATTGATTAAACCTTCATAAGTGTCTCCATTCTCAAAGGTAAAACGACTGTACTCGCCGTTACAATCTCCAAATAGACATCCTTTCTTCGCATTCATGTCTTTCCATTGATTTTCTTCTTCGAGTTCCATTGCAATTGCTCGCTCCACGTATTCCTGATAATCTGCATAGGTAACGTATACATAACCTCCATCTCCCCAGTCTTGCCCCCAGCTATTTTGGATTTCAAATGTTCCTCCAAGTCGGTTGTCGTTGTATCCAAGCACGCACATAGCATGTCCTCCAGTAGGCATATTCTCGAACGGGTCGTCTGATTTGATCCATTCTCCTTTTTCGTTCACCCCTTCGCAGAATGATGTTCCAACTCCCATTCCAATGAGAACGATATTTCCATCCGCCAATGCGTTTTTTGTTTTCATCGCCTTGTCCATTTCTTCTTCATCAGCAAAGGACCATTCCCAAAGTGGAGCATAACTGTCTGCTTTGTAAATCATCAGGCTTTCGTCAATTTCATCCGTTGTTCCACAATCCGAATCACGCAGGTGAAAACGCTTTGTTCCCGTTTTTGTCAAAAATTCACCAGCATTTACAAGGTTTGATCCGCCAGAGCACCCAAGATCGTCTTCGGCCTTAATGTTGTTGTACACCGAATAAGGGCAAAGTGCCATTGCAGTAATAACGTTTCTATTTTTTAATCCAAACTGACGTGCATAGAGCGTTGTCATTCCGCAATAACCAAAGGACCAACCAACGCATGTTCCGTAACTTCCTTGGTTTCCAGGGTAGGGAGCATACATGCGTAAACTTGTACTGTCTGGAAGCTCGTCGCCAAATCCAAATGAATTGGATTCGTACATGTCCATTCCTTTTGATGACCCATCATCGAAGGACAAACCAGTCATAAATTTCTGTCCAAACGAATAACTTGAAAATAAAATCACCAAAATCAGCGATGAGTAGCAGCAAACATTTTTCATTGAGTATAGTTTTAGACTTTAAATATAGTGATTTGTAGCGTTTTAATGCGGTTGAAATTCGGTCATCCCCGGAACATCCAGGCTTGGCCCCAATTGAAATAAATTTTGATAGAACAACTTGCTCTTTTCCTGATCGGCTACATAGAGGATAAATTCGAATTCCATTACTTGCGTTTTTTCTTGAATGTGAAAGACTCCGAAAAAATGGAATTTCCCATCAAAGCGTTGAATTCGTCCTTGGTTGGTGAAAGAATTACAATATCGAAATGTTCTGATGGCGTAACTTTTTGGTTCTGAATTTTGTCGAAAACGGTTGTTTCAAAATCATAGTTAAACTCTTCAAGAATTAGCTTGTTTCCCTCGAAGTACAAAAGGCTTGGTGTAAATAAACCATCCTCAGCGTGATTGAGAATATACCTCCCTGCACTGATTTTGGCCAGCTGACTTTTTGAACTGGTGCTTACGAGGACATCTTTGTTTTGAATTCCAAAATAATAGCGCTCACCCTCCAGTACGCAAGGCAATGAATCGTCCTTTACCACACCAAATATGTAGTTGTTGTGTACACGATAGGTGGAAGATTCTCGAATCATTTCACGACTAACGGAAGAAATAGAAGTCGAGATGATAAAAATCCCTTCTTCACTTATTTGATAGGATCGAGCCGCTTCATCTGACTTGTACAAGCCAAAGTACTTAGAATCGACATTCGTCACTTTATCTTCGGATGAAGGCAATGGATCAGAAAAATAATAGGACTTTTGTCCTATTGAAAAAAAGGTAAGAAAAAGACTTGTCAGTAAACCAATTATTTTCATAACTTAATATTAGTAGCACCTAATTTACAAATCCCTAACCACGAAAAACAAATACATGCAAAAAAGATGGCTCGTTAAAACACCGAAGGAAAGTACAGTCGTTGAAGAGTTTCGTTCAAAGCTCAAAGTTGATCCAATAGTTGCGGAGCTTCTTTTGCAACGTGGTATTGGTAGTTATGAGGAAGCTGAACATTTTTTTCGTCCTAAGCTGGAGGATCTGCACGATCCATTTTTAATGAAAGACATGGATGTTGCCGTTGATCGACTTCAAGAGGCAATTGATGAAGGGCAGCGCGTAATGCTATTTGGTGATTATGATGTGGATGGCACAACTGCGGTTGCGGTGATGTATGCCTTTTTAAAAGATACTTTGCCCATTGAATTTTATATTCCTGACCGTTATGCAGAAGGTTATGGACTGAGTATAAAGGGAATTGACCTAGCCCATGAAAACGATGTTGACCTCATTATTTCTTTGGATTGCGGTATCAAATCAGTGGACAAAGTTGCCTACGCAAAGGAAAAAGGAATTGATTTTATTGTGTGCGATCATCACACTCCGGGTGAAGTTTTGCCAGATGGAATAATTTTGGATCCGAAACGAAAGGATTGCAGTTACCCTTATGACGAATTGTCAGGATGTGGTGTAGGCTTTAAATTGTTACAAGGTTTGTGTGATCATAACAACTGGTCGTATGAGCGATTATTTGAACTTCTCGACTTCTTGGCGATTAGCATCGGTGCGGATATTGTGCCGCTTACTGGTGAAAATCGAATCCTTTGTTACCACGGAATGCGTTTGCTGAATGCAAAGCCCCGAAAGGCTTTTAGAGAAATGTTGCTTTTGGCTAAAAAGGAATTCCCACTTTCTTTAACGGATGTGGTGTTCACAATTGCCCCAAGAATTAATGCTGTCGGAAGATTGCGGTCAGGTGTATTTGCAGTTCAATTGATGATTTCAGAAGACGCTGATGAGATTCGACAATTGGCGGAAGAAATAAATTTGGATAACCTAGAACGTAGGGAATTGGATAAACAAATTACGGAGGAGGCCTTGGAAATGGTTGACAATGATGCCGATGCTGACAAACGATTCTCGACGGTAGTTTTCCAGAAGAATTGGCACAAAGGTGTCGTAGGGATTGTGGCTTCTCGAATTATCGAAAAGCACTATAAACCAACGATCGTTCTAACAGAAAGTCAAGGTGTTGTGACTGGTTCGGCAAGGTCGATAAAAGGCTTTGATATTCACGATGCCATTCTTGAATGTGAGGAATATCTTGAACAGTTTGGGGGGCATAAATATGCTGCTGGTCTCACCTTGAAACTGGAAAATCTTGAAAAATTCAAAGTAAAATTTGAGGAAGTGGTCGCTAAGAGTATCGATAAAAAGACGCTCACGGAAGAGCAGGAAATAGATCTCGAACTAGGGTTTAATCAAATTTTCACGAAAGAGGAAGACCGAATGAAGGTTCCGCGCTTGAAGCGAATTTTGGGTCAATTTGAGCCGCACGGCCCTGAGAATATGAAACCTGTATTCGTTAGCAGAAATGTTTTTTCCACCGACGTTCGCCTGTTGAAGGATTTGCATTTGAAACTATCGATGACGCAACCTGAAAGCGACGCGATCATTCCTGGGATTGGATTCAATATGTCCGAAAAGCAAGATGATGTCTCATCGGGAATTCCTTTTGACGTAGTGTACACCATAGAAACGAACCGTTGGAATGGGAAGGAAACAGTTCAGTTGAACATTAAAGATGTCCGTGCAGTTGTTTAATCCGTCTTAGCGAATCATAGAACGTGAGCCCCCAACCCTTGGAGACATGTTGTAACGCAAAAAGACCTCGAAACCACCTTGTGCCCGAGAGACCTCAGTCAGCGAAGAGATGTTTATATCATACGCAAAACCGCCAGAAACGGGGCCATATTCCAACATTGATTTTGCCACCAATGCATCTCCCCAACGGTGGAATAATCCCAGCGCAAAAAAGAAAGGTTTGTTTCGACCCGTAACCCTTGATCCTTCCGCCAAGGTAAAGCGGTAATAGGTTCCATAAAGAATTTCCATATTCGATTTCTGACGATTGAAGTAAAACCCAGGAAGCAAGGCTCCATTTGAATTTTGGAACCCGATTACGGCATTGGCGAAAATGGACCAACGAAGTGGGAGTTTTTCATCCTCCTTATTGATGAATGAATAGCTAGGTGTATTGACATGATAAAACGCCACGCCTGCATTTACGCTTCGTTGGTTATTTTGTGTCATGTAACCTTCATTTTTCTTGTAGGTATAAACCAGCCCAGTACCTGCGTCAATGAATGAGAAATTCGGAGAACTGAAAGCTTCGCCACTCGACATTGTTTCATCATAGGATGTGCCATCGTATTGCGATCCCCAACGCCCTTCATCGCCTGAGAGTGAACGCTGAGTGAATCCTCCGTAAATACCAATTCCAAGTGTTTGTCGTCGGTCAAGAATGAGGTGATAAGCAAGGTTCAGGTTTACATTGTTCGTCGTAACCTTCAAGTCACCGACCTGATCATTGAAAAAATTAATTCCTCCAGCAATAATTCCTTTTTTCGTTCGCTTTCCTTCATTGAACCGACCATCAACGGATGCATTGATCGTTTTGTAAGGTGACGCAATGCTATTCCATTGTGATCTGTAATTAACAATCCCTTGCAGTGGTCCACTGGCACCCGCCAAACCTGGGTTAAGAAGCATTGGGGAGTATTGCATTTGTGAAAAATGAACATCCTGAGCAGTCGCTGGCAGTGAAATACTCACGGCGACGATAACTAAAAATTGAATCAGTAGTGTTTTCATATCTAGTATTTTTTTAGCGTACTAAGGTTACGTTTCCGGACTCTTCGATCACTTCTCCGTTAAACAATTCTACATACAGTTTGTATGCATAAACTCCCGTAATCGCAGGTTTCCCTTTAAACGTTCCATCCCAGCATATATCGACCGAATTTGTTTCGAAGACCAGCTGACCCCAGCGATTGTAGACAGCGTATTGCAATTCGGCGATACAATCGCCATAAATGCAGAGTGTTTCGTTAGCCGCTGGACCTATTCCATTGGGTGAGAAGATATTCGGTACATACAGGTCGCCGCATGTCACTTCCACAAAAATGGTGATCGTATCTGTTCCTGTACATCC
>Ga0316205_10002766_pt1 | contig 17571 bp, 19 predicted proteins | sample 3monthpyrite_MG_FD_204941 | JGI IMG/M metagenome (GOLD analysis project Ga0316205, IMG submission 204941) | Microbial mat bacterial communities from mineral coupon in-situ incubated in ocean water Damariscotta River, Maine, United States -... | ecosystem: Environmental > Aquatic > Marine >... | reverse complement strand
CTGTTTTTTCAAATGGATAATAATCAAACTCCTCTTTTATTTTAAGATAAACATACTCAGTTATAATAAACGACCTATGATTATATTCTATTTTAACTTCATCTAATGCTGAATAAAATAACCGAACTTGCTCATTTACCAATTCAATATCTACTCTAGAGTAAAATACTTTATCATCAACTTTTTTCTTTTTTCCTGCCCAACACAATACAAATTGCTCATTAAAAACTTTATAAGTTGGTTGATATTCTGACTTATGTCTATTCATAAAGTCAAAAACACCATCTAAAGTTAATTCAATATTATTGCTTGCATTTATTTCAATTCCGTCAACTATTTGCTTATTTGTATTTTTTAATTCAAACTTTCCTAAAGTTGACATTGAATTACTTCCTCGTCTAAAAAAAATACGCCCTTTAACATATTTCCAAATAGATTTACTTAATAACGTAACTTTATTATTAGGACTTATGGTAACTAAGCCAACAACTTTATGCCTTGGCAATCTAGGAAATGGAATGTTTTCGTATTGTATTTTCGGAGGGTTTTCGAAATATGAATTAACTAAATTTTGAATTTTACTATCATCAAAAAAATCGACACCTTCAATTTTATTCGATTCATCTTCAACACCAATAACTATATATGAATTATTTTCTGGATTTGAGTTAGATAAAGCACAAACGTGTTTTAAAAACTTAGCTTTTCCTTCATTCGAATCTAATGAGATTTTACGTTTTTTATCGTAAAAGCTATTTTCATCGTTATGAGCAAGTAAATTTTTTATTAATAAACGCTTGTTAATCATTTAACTCTTATTCTTTATTTAAAATAGTGGCACTTGCTTGTGCAGTTGGATACACTATTAAATCTTCAATATTTACGTGATATGGTCTTGTTACCACAAAATGAATAATATCTGCAATATCTTCGGCTTGTAATGCTTTAAAACCTTTATAAACATTTTTAGCCTTATCTGTATCGCCTTTAAAACGAACTTCAGAAAATTCAGTTTCAACTAACCCTGGATGAATTGCAGACACTCTAATATTGTGTTTATTTAAATCCATTCGCATTCCTTTATTTAAAGCGTTTACAGCGTACTTAGATGCGCAGTATACATTTCCATTCGGATACACTTCTTTTCCTGCAATTGAGCCTATATTAACCACAAAACCAGCGTTTCTTTCCACCATTTTAGGAAGTATTGCTTTAGTAACATACAGTAACCCTTTTACATTAATATCTATCATTGCATCCCAATCATCCGTATCTCCACCTTGAATAGTACTTAAACCGTGAGCATTACCAGCGTTATTTATTAAAATATCTATTTGTTGAAATTCCTTCGGAAGCGATTCTATTGCATTAAACACTTCATTTTTATTACGAACGTCAAATTTTAATGTAGTAACATCGGTTAAATTGCTTAATTCGTCTTGAAGTTCTTCTAATCGTTCACTTCTTCTTCCACAAAGAATTAATCGAATATTATTTTTAGCGAAAATTTGTGCTGTTGCTTTTCCTATTCCTGAAGTTGCACCTGTTATAAGAGCTGTTTTATTTTTCATTGTTTGTAATTTTAAACTTGAGATAAAGATACAAAAAAACCGCTCCTTTTCAGGAGCGGTTTGACTCGATTGGTTATTAAAATAACCAACCAAAAATCAACTAACCAAACTTTATTTTAAATTTCTTCTAACTTTAGTTTCTCTTATTACTTTAGTTCGTTTTCTTCCTTCATTCCTTACAGTTTCTTTAGACGAACTTGTTTTAAAATATTGATACCCATTTCCGGTAAATTCATATGTTGTTTCAGAGTTTATATGGTATAAACTAATCTTTTCATCATTTATAACGGTTAACTCAAACTCTTCATTGCCCCAAGAATCATAATCTAATGTTAAAATTTTTAAATTATCATATCCTTGTACATTTGCTACCGAATAATTTCCAACATAATCCCATAATATATTATCAATATTTGTGCCAACTTCATCTTTTGACGAATAAAAGGTTGTTATGTTTTCAGGTGTAAAGCTTAAAAAGTTCTCATTATCAAACTCATTTAAATCACCGGTTACACTTGTAAATGTTTTTTCCCAAACATTATATTCTTGTAAAAAATATTCAATATTATCGTAAAATATTTGATCATAATCAAAATTGTATTTTTGGTAACCATCCAAATAATAACTCACGTTATTGTAGTTGTCTATTAGTTTTAATCTATCACTTGATAACTGAACAACATCAAAATCATAATAACCATCTAAATCGTGGTCAATTTCTAAAATTCCATTGTAAGTATCGTAATATCCAATTTCAATACCGTAGCCATTTCCAGTATAACCAATTCCAACTAAGTTATTATTAACCCATAATTTCCCATTGATAAATGAAACTGTAAAGGCTTTTGATAAAAATGGTACATCTCCAGTTCCTGTTTTACTATTATAATCTACATACCATAAATCATAATCTGTAACTACATCTTCAAGATTTACATAATATGGGTCGTTTATCTCATCAATAACTACACTACAAGACGTAATTGCTATACCAATAATAATTGTGGCGAAAAGTAATTTTAAAGTTCTCATAATCTTGTGTTTTTTGGTTATACTAGTAAGAATTTCAAAATCTGTGCCAAAAAAATTATATTTACATGTTGTAAATTTTTAAAGCAAAAAAATTAAGAATGAATAGAGACATAAAGTGGGGAATAATAGGGCTTGGAGGTATTGCACATAAATTTGCTACTGATTTATTGTTGGTTGAAAATTGTACATTAGAAGCAGTAGCTTCAAGAAGTATTATAAAAGCTTCAGCGTTTTCAAAAAAATATAATGCTGCTAATTTTTTTGGTTCTTATGAAGAACTACTTGAAAATAGTGTAGTTGATATTGTTTATATTGCTACTCCTCATAATTCGCATCAACACTATACTATTTTAGCGTTAGAACATAAAAAAGCTGTATTATGTGAAAAACCTTTTGCTATGAACAAAAAGCAAGTTTTTAATATGATTGACGCTTCAAAAAATAATCAAGTTTTTTTAATGGAAGCTATGTGGTCTCGATTTATACCAAGTATTATTGAGTTAAAAAGTAGAATTAATAATGGTGAGATAGGTGAAATAAAATATATAAATGCCGATTTTTCCTTTAAAGCAAATACACCAATACAGCGTATTTATGATAAAGAATTAGGTGGAGGTTCCTTACTTGATATTGGTATTTATCCTGTGTTTTTAGCTTATTTATTATTAGGAATTCCTACTAAAATAAGTGCAGATGCGCATTTTTATGAATCGGGTGCAGACTCACAATTAGCTATGTTATTCAATTACAAAAATGCACATGCTATTTTGTTTAGTAGTTTTAATTCAACATCAAAAAGAGAGGCAAAAATTAGCGGAACTTTAGGTGAAATAATCATTGAAATGCCTTGGAATGAAACTAATTCTTTTTCAATTCAAAAAAATGATAAAGAGCCAGCATCTATTTCATTACCAACTATTGGAAAAGGCTACACACATGAAATAATTGAATGTAATGCTTGTTTACAACAAAACAATATTGAAAGTAATAATTGGTCTCACCAAAATAGTTTAGAGCTTATTACACTTTTAGATACAATTAGAGAAAAAATTAATTTAGTTTATGTAGAAGATAAAAGTTAGTCGACTTGTATAAAAAAGCTTTTGTAACGTTTTAACCTGTTTGTGTACTAATATTTAAAACATCAAAACTCATTAGTAATGAAAAACATTAATTATACAACTTTAAAAAGTAAATTGTTGAAATTTTACAAATGCGAACTAAAGCAATTTAATAAAATCTTAGGCATCAAATAAATTCGAGCTCTTTCAAAGAAAAAATAGCTGTTCTAATTAGTACTTTTCTGTGGATTTTACTTCTTCAATATTATCTATTTTACAATAATAAATAGTTCCTTCAAATAAATAACTTACCACTGCTTCATTATTTTTTAAACTATATGGAATGTTTAAACTCAACGGTTTATTACCATATTCCTTTTCACTATTTTCATGTAAAACATAGTCATGTTTAGTGTTTGGTAAGGTAAAAACACCTACAAACATTGAAGGAGTTGTATGTGTGTTCTTTTTTAATTTAGTTTTTCTTTCTCTAAAATATACAGAATCTAATTGAACATCTGGATTATCAATTGTAATAACAACATTAAATCCTTTTACACCAGGCTGACCTCCAACCCAAGTATTAAATGTAGATTTTGTTACTTTAAATGGGTGGTTTTCTTGTTGATTATCTTTTGTACTTCCTTTTGTAGCACTACAAAACGAAAATCCTAATAGGATAATTACTGAAACTAAAATGGTAACTAATTTATTCATAACTCTAGTATTTATTCAAATATATACAAAGTGTATACCAAACTACAAAAAAAGAGCTTATCAATTAAGATAAGCTCTTTTATAATTTATAATAAGAATATTAATTATTCAAGGCTTCCGCACCTCCAACAATCTCTAATATTTCATTTGTAATTGCTGCCTGACGTGCTTTGTTATATGTTAATAACAATTCGTCACGTAACTCAGTTGCGTTATCAGTAGCTTTATGCATTGCTGTCATACGCGCACCGTGTTCTGATGCAAATGAATCTCTAATTGCTTTATACAACTGTGTTTTTAATGATTTTGGAATCAATTCTAACACAATTTCTGCTTTAGAAGGCTCAAACAAATAATCAATATTTGTATTTTCATCTCCTTCTATTGGTTCAATAGGTAAAAATTGCTCTAAAGTTTCTATTTGCGTAGCGGCATTTTTAAATCGATTATAAACCAATTCAACTTTATCATAATTTCCTTCGGCAAACATTTTCATTATATTTTCAGCAATAACAGCAACGTTATCAAAAGTTAAATCATCAAAAACGTCGGTATAGTTTTCAATTACATTATGACTTTTAGTTAAAATATCGTTTCCTTTTTTACCAATAGTTAAAATGTCAACTTGTTTTCCTTTATAATTTTGTTCAATATTATTAATTGATGCTTTTATTATTGAAGAATTAAAACCTCCACATAAACCTCTATTTGAAGTAATTGCAACTAATAATACTTTTGAAACTTCTTTTTGTTCAGAATAAACACCACCTACTTCACCTTCTAAAGTTGCACTTAAATTTTGTAAAAGTTCTGTCAACTTATCAGCATACGGACGCATTTGAGTAATTGCATCTTGTGCTTTTTTCAACTTTGCTGCCGATACCATTTTCATGGCACTGGTAATTTGCATTGTTGAATTAATGGATGTAATTCTGTTACGTATTTCTTTTAAGTTTGCCATTCTAATTTGGTTTCTAGTATTGAGTACTAAGTATTGAGATGAAATTCTCAATACTCAATACTAAAATATTTTTAAGCGTATTTAGCTGAAACTTCTTTTGCTGCGCTTGTTAATGTGTCAATAACTTCATCAGTTAATTTACCTGATTTTAAAGTATCTAACGTATCTCTGTGTTTTGCATTTAAATATTGAATGAAATCACCTTCAAATTCTTTTACTTTTTCAACAGGAACTTCTTTTAGTAAATTTTTAGAACCTGCATAAATAATTGCAATTTGATCTTCAACAGTAAATGGATCTGATTGATTTTGTTTTAAAATCTCTACGTTACGCTTTCCTTTTTCAATTACATTTAAAGTAGCTGCATCTAAATCTGATCCAAACTTTGCAAATGCCTCTAACTCACGGTATTGTGCTTGATCTAATTTTAAAGTACCTGCTACTTTTTTCATTGATTTAATTTGTGCATTACCACCCACACGAGATACAGAAATACCTACGTTAATTGCTGGACGTACACCTGAATTAAATAAATCAGACTCTAAGAAAATTTGACCATCAGTAATAGAAATTACATTTGTTGGAATATATGCTGATACATCACCTGCTTGTGTTTCAATAATTGGTAAAGCTGTTAAAGAACCTCCTCCTTTTACTTTTCCTTTTAAAGAATCTGGCACATCATTCATTTGAGCAGCAATAGTATCATCAACAATAACTCTTGCAGCACGTTCTAATAAACGAGAGTGTAAGTAAAATACATCTCCAGGATATGCCTCACGTCCCGGTGGGCGACGTAATAATAATGAAATTTCACGGTAAGCAACTGCTTGTTTAGATAAATCATCATAAACAATTAATGCAGGACGACCTGTATCTCTAAAATACTCACCAATTGCAGCACCTCCCATTGGAGCATATACTTGCATTGATGCAGGATCTGATGCGTTAGCAGCAACTATAGTTGTATAAGCCATAGCTCCTTTTTCTTCTAATAAATTTGCAATTCCAGCAACAGTAGATGCTTTTTGACCAATTGCAACATATATACAAAATACTGGCTTACCAGCATCGTAAAATTCTTTTTGGTTGATAATAGTATCAATTGCGACTGTAGATTTCCCTGTTTGACGGTCACCAATAATAAGTTCACGTTGACCTCTACCAACTGGAATCATTGCATCAACAGCTTTTACACCTGTTTGTAATGGCTCAGTTACTGGCTCACGGAAAACTACACCTGGCGCTTTACGCTCTAAAGGCATTTCAAAAGTTTCACCTTGAATTGGTCCTTTACCATCAATTGGATTTCCTAAAGTGTCAACTACACGTCCAACAATTCCTTCACCTACTTTTAATGAAGCAATTCTTTCGGTACGTTTTACTGTAGAACCTTCTGTAATTGATTTAGAATGACCTAATAAAACAACTCCTACATTGTCTTCTTCTAAGTTTAGTACAATTCCTTCTAATCCATCTTCAAACTCAACTAGCTCTCCATATTGCACATTAGATAAACCGTATACACGTGCTATACCATCACCTACTTGTAATACTGTTCCTACTTCATCTAACGAAGCAGCTGATTCAAATCCTGCTAATTGTTGTTTTAAAATCGCTGATACTTCAGCTGGTTTTATTGATGCCATTTTATATAATTTTTAAAACTAAAATACTTTTTTAATTTACAATTTTGAAATAAAACTTTCGCTTTCAAATTGTCTTTTTAATCCTTGTAATTTATTTGCAACACTTGCATCGTATTGAACATCTCCAATACGTAAAATAAATCCTCCAATAATATCAGGATTTATGGTGTTCTCAATGGTTGCTTCTTTTCCTGTAATTTCTTTAACTTTACTTAAAACTTGTTTATTTAAAGCTTCTGTTAAAGGAATTGCAGTGGTTACTTTTGCTACTTCTATTCCTTTTAATGTATCAAATAAAAGTGTATATTTTTTTACTACATCGTTTAAAATTGATAATCTTTTATTGTCAATTAATAAATTTATCAATCCAGTAGTAAGGCTAGTTACTTTTGATGCAAATACTTCTTTAATAGCAGCTTTTTTAATTTCAGTTTTAATAACTGGACTACTAAGTAACAGTTGTAAATCTTTACTTTCTTTAATTGTACTTGCAATTAACAACATATCTTGATTCACTTCAACTTCTTTATTTTGTTCAAGTGCAAAACTTAATATTGCTTTTGCATAACGTACTGCTGCTCTAGATCCGCTCATTATAAATTTAGCTAATAGTTACTTCTTTTAACATATCTTCAACAAGTTTTGTTTGCTTGCTTTTGTCAGATAATTCGTCTCTCACTACTTTTTCAGCAATATCAATTGATAATTCAGCTACTTGATTTTTTAAATCGGCAATTGCAGCTTGTTTTTCAGATTGAATAGTTGCTTGTGCTTGCTCCACAACTTTGTTTGCTTGTACTTGCGCTTCTTCTTTAGCTTCAGAAATAATAGTTTCTTTCATTTCACGTGCTTCTTTTAAAAGGTTATCACGTTCTGCACGTGCTTCTTTTAAAATACGCTCATTGTCAGCATTTAAGTTTTGCATTTCTTTACGTGCATTTTCTGCTTCCTTCAAAGCGTTCATGATAGATTCTTCTCTACCTTTAACGGCTCCCAAAATTGGCTTCCATGCTAACTTCTTCAATAAGAAAAGTAAGATTAGAAATATAATTGTTGTCCAAAACACTAAACTTTCTGGTGCTACAAAATTCATAACTTATATAGATGTTTGTTAATTTACATTTTTTTAATAGTCCTGCAACCAACCGTTGCAGGACTAAACTTGTTTTTACCAAAAATTACTTAGCAATTAATGCCACAACTACCGCGAATAAAGCAACACCCTCAATTAAGGCTGCAGCAATAATCATTGCCGTTTGAATTTTTGATGTAGCTTCAGGTTGACGTGCAATAGCATCCATTGCAGATCCACCAATTTTTCCAATACCGATTCCTGCTCCAATAGCAGCTAATCCTGCACCAATTCCAGCTAATACCATAATTTCTAAAATTTATAATTAATAATTAAACAATTCAATTTAATGATGGTCATCCGCAACAGCTTGACCAATAAATAATGCTGAAAGCAATGTAAATACATATGCTTGCAACGCTGCTACCAACAGCTCTAATACACTCATGAACAACACAAAGGCAGCAGAAACAGGTGCTATTGCAACTGTTTTAAAAATAAATATTAACGAAACCAAACTTAAAATAATAATATGACCTGCTGTGATATTAGCAAATAAACGTATCATTAAAGCAAATGGTTTTGTAAACATTCCTATAATTTCAATAGGTATCATAATAGGATATAATGCCTTAGGCACTGGAGGCATTAGAATATGAGACCAATAATTTTTATTACCACTAAAAGTGGTAATAAAAAAAGTAAATAATGCTAAAACACCTGTGAACACTATATTTCCAGTTAAGTTAGAACTTCCTGGAAAAAATGGAACCAAACCAATAAGGTTGTTAATCCAAACAAAAAAGAAAACTGTCAATAAATATGGCATATAACGACCATATTTTTTCTCTCCAATATTAGGAACCGCAATATCGTCTCTAACAAAAACTACCAAAGGTTCTAAAAACCCAGCTAATCCTTTAGGAACATTTCCATTCTTTTTATATGATCTACCTACTGCTGAGAATAGTAAAACTAATAGTATTGCAGAAAGTAACATTGAAAATATATTTTTAGTAATAGAAAAATCCAAAGGTCGAACAGTGTTCGTAGGGTGATTTTCGTTATCTAAAGAAACTTTTGTTTCTCCTTCTTTAAGTTGATAAATATTTTCATGAATTAAAACAAATTTTTGACCACTTTTCTCAACAACAACTTTTCCTTCATTATCATGATGAAACTCACTACTCATAAAAGTGACTATTCCTTTTTTTGCATATAATATAATAGGTAAAGGCATTGAAATGGAGTGCCCATTCCAATCTACAATATGAAAACTATGAGCATCACCAATATGATGATTGATCATTTCACTCGCGTCAAAATCTTTTTCATCATCACTTTCATTGTTTTTAGCATTACTCGCTAATACTAAAAGAGGTAACATAAAAAATAGAACTAACAATGCATTTTTTACAGATACGATTGCTTTCATATAGGTTTTAATTTTTTTAGTCTAAAAATTTAGCGGCAAAGGTAGTTATTAAATTAAAAAAAAAGAAAAAAAATAGTTTTTTTTATTAGTTTGAGCTAGTCTTATTAATTAAATTAAGAATATAAACTGTTTCTAAGGTTAAAAATAGAAAGTAAGGGATGAAAAAACTCAAAATATCCGGTACTTTATTTGTTAAATCACTAGTAATTAATGGTATTAAAAAAATAACAGCTAATAACATCTTTAAAACACTGAATGCTAAAAAAGCAAATCCTGCTTTATCATTATAATTTTTGTGTATCGCTAAAATTGTTACAACAATAAGTGATGTTACAACAATCAAAAATAAATAAATAGTATAAACTGGATAATAATAAGAATACTCGCTTAATAGCTTACTTACAACAATAAAATGAACTACATACGATACAAGAGAAAGCGTAATTAAAATTTTAGAAAAAGATAAAAATTGTTTAAGCATCTAAGTATTACTAATCTTTATTTAATTTTTGAATTTGTTTAATTATATAGTACAATGCTGTAAAAACACCTAGAAGAGAAAAAATTATTGTGAATATCGAATTCTCAACTACATATTTTTCATCCAACCATTTTCCAAAATAAACACCTAAATAAATAGTAATGCCCATTTGAAATGCAACACCTGTTAATTGAAGGTATTTATTAAGCTGTTTTTTCTTTTGAGGCTTTGTCATTTTTCAATTCCTTAACCGAACCTTTCATAGCGCAGCTAGCATTAAACTCTGCACCTGGTTCAACAGATAGTTTACTAATTACAACATCACCTGCAATTGTTGCAGTAGCTTTTAATGTAAGTAAGCTATTTACAATTAATTCTCCTGAGAATTTACCTTCAATATCTGCATTGTTACATTCAACCTTTCCATTTATAGTTCCAGATTTACCAATAACTACACGTCCAGTTGTTTTTATAGTTCCTTCTACTTTACCATCAATTCTAAAATCTCCATCAGATAAAATATCTCCTACAATAGAAGTGTTTTTGCCTATAATATTTCTTTCAAGTACTTGTGGTTGCTTTTCTTTTTTTTCTGAGAACATGGTGCTATGGTTTTTTGGAGTTAATTATATTTTAGTTTTTATGGTGTTAATTACTTCTAACGCTTTTTTTGCCTCTTCAGTATTTGGATAATTCATAGCAACAAAATCCAATGCTTCTTTAAAGGCTGTTAAACCGTCTTTTTTTCCTATTGCGTAGGCTTTTAATAATTCAAATTTTGGAACTATTTTTTCGCCTTCGTATTTTTGTATTGCATTTGTAGATTTTTCTATTACACTTTCAAAAAGTTCATCTTTATATTCATAGAAAACCAATGCGTATTCATCTTCTGATGTAGTTTCTGATGTGTCGTTTAAATCTTTATTAGGGTTTAAAATAATTTTAGCATATTTTGATGCTGGAAAATCGTTAATAATGTCTTCTTTTAATGAAGTTGCTTTACTGTTATTTTGACTATCATAAATTTTATATAAATGATATTTTGTCGGCAATAAAATTGAGGATACTGGATTAAATGTTAAAAGTTTATCTAATTTATTAGTAGATAATTCCAACTCTTTAAATTGCTCTTTATAAATAACACCTAATTTAAAGTATGCTGAATTTCGTTCGGCAATAATACTGTCAATCTTTATTTTACTAGTTGGTATTTGATCTGTATAATACCAAACTTCATATCTTTTTACGCTTCCAACTTCAACTTCTAGTAAATTTTCTACTGCAAGTTCATTAGTAACTTTTACAATAGTTTTATTGGTTAATCTCCAATTATCTTCTAATGCTCTATTACCCCAAAGTACTTTAAACTCTTCTTTACCAAAAGAAACCGTGTGCATATTGTAAAAGTACCATTTACTTGTGTTGTCTAATTGTACTAATTTTTTATTTTTTGCTTGTTTAGATCGTTCTAAATCTGCGCTGATTTTTGCTTGTTTTTCTTTATCTTTTACTCTAAGAGCAACAATAAAGTCTGAGAAAAAAGTTTCTCTTTCTTTATCGCTCATAGCAATCAATTTTAAAATACTGTCGTTTCTTTTAGAGATGTTTTCGTACAATATAACTTCACTTAACTTATCTCTTTTTCGCTTTATACTTCTTACGCGCTTTGTGTTATGAGATTGTGTGATTTGCAAAATACTATCATAATAAGCTCCAGCCGACAAAAAGGAAGTTTTATCAAAATATGAATTTCCTAACTCCTCATAAGTTAGCTCTTTTTGAAAATCATCTTTCCTACTTTGGTGTATTGATTCTTTAAAATAAGCTATTGATTTTTCAGAATCATCACCTTTTACAAGTAATCCAAGATGGTAATTTAACTGATCTAAATACGGTCTATTATCTCTATCTTTTAGTAATTTATTTAATATCTCAACAGTTACTATTGACTCTTCTTTGTTTGAAACGTTTTTAGCTTTTTCAATATGTGCGTGAATTTTATATTTGAAAGGTGATTTTTTAAAATCTATTACTCTTTGAAAAGAAATATTTGAAGAATCTTTTAAACTTTTCTCTCTATAAATTTGACCAAGTACAAATAAATTTCTAGCGGTTTGCTCTTTATTATTATCCGTTAAAACTGCTTTATTTAAATGGTTTGTTACTTGCTGCATACTGTCCATTTTTATGTATGCCATTGCAATTGCTGTATGAGCGCTCTCTTTTATTTCACTAACCAGCTCTTTATCTTTTAATAAATTATTTAGGTTTTTTATAGCTTGCTCTTCATTTTGTAAACGAACTAACGTTTTAGCATGCCAAATTCTGGTTTCATTAATTAAATCAGCACTTGGATAGTTTGAAATAACAAAATTAAAAGCTTCTAACGCAGGTACAAATCGTTTCGAATAATACCTCGATTTTCCCAACAACAAATATGCGTCGTCAATTTGACTGTTTCGTTCTTGTCTAGCAATTAACATAGAATGTTTTTGAATTGCTTTTACCGCTTTTTCTTCAGCTCTTTCAAATTCTTTAGGAGAATTATCTAAATCGCTTTTCATTCCTGGTAAAGCTAAAACATCAACTTTTAACGGTTCAATAGGTAAACGCTGCCAATAATTATCTTGATAATTTGAATTTAGTTCTATTAAACCAATTCTTAAAGCTTCGTTTCCATTATAAAGTACATTAAACTTTGTGGTAGTTGAATGAAAACTTCTATTTAAAAATGCATCTTTTTTTGTAGAACAACTAACAATTAAAAGAAGGATTAAAAAGCTTATAACTATTTTACTATTGTTTTTCAAAAGAAATTGATTTTTACTTAGCTTCTAACTTATTACTCTATACATTTATTGTAAGAGGGTTGTAAAAATACAAAAATCTACTTATTTATTTGAATTACACTGAAAAATACGATTCTAACTCTTTTAAGGTTTCTTCTGAAGTTTTTAAGTCTTTAACAATATCACCTTTGTCTAGAACTACAATTCGTTCACAAACTTCAGTAACGTGTCCTAAATCATGGCTAGAAATTAACACTGTAGACTTACTATCCTTAGTTAAATCACTCAATATTTTTTTCAATCTTATTTGTGTAGTTGGATCTAAATTAGCAAAAGGTTCATCTAAAATAATTACTTCAGGATTTCCAATTAATGCTGCAACAATTCCAGCTTTTTTTTGATTTCCTTTTGATAAATCTCTTAAATATTTCTTTTTACCTAAAATTTCATCGTTAAAAATCTCTTCAAACTGTGCTAAAAAAGTATCGATATCAGCTTTATTCATTCCGCGAAGTTCTCCAATAAAGTAAAAATATTCTTCAGGAGTTAAGTAGCCGATTAAAAAACTTTCATCAATAAAAGCAGCAGTAAAAGGTTTCCAATCTTCACTTTTATTTACTTGAATTTCATTGTTAATTATTGTTCCGGTTGTAGGTTTTATTAAATCTAATAATAAATTAAAAAATGTGGTTTTTCCTGCTCCATTATTTCCAACCAAGCCAAAAGTTTGCCCTTTTGGAACCTCTAAAGATGGTATATTTAAAACTGTATTTCCACCATATTTTTTTGAAAGTTCAGTTGCTTTTATCATTGTAATTTATGTTTAATAGTTGAATTGAGTTGATTAATTGTTTTGATCGAATGCATTAATCATTTTATGTTTTGATTGTAAGTACTTTTTTGTAATTATATTCATTAATTTCTGATGAAAAACTATTCCAATAACTCCTAAAATTATTAGTGTTGCTACACCAGCTTCAAAACCAAGTGTAAAGTATGGTAATAAGAAAATCCCAACAGGAACAAGTAGTAAAGGAAAGCCAACTAGCCATTGAACTGCACCTGTACCTTGATAATTAAATGCCGCACGTTGAGTTAAATCTATTTTTTTTCTGTTAAACGAACCTGCAAATAATAATACATAAACGTTTACTCCTAAATTATAAATTAATGCTGCAAAATGTACCACCAATATTTTCCACCCAAAATACACATACGGAATACTTAAAACAAACATTAAAATACTTACCATTATCATTAACGAGTATTTTGAGTTTAAATATTCTTTATATTTGATATTCTGACTCATTAATAGTTTATAATACCCACTATCCCAAGCAGGAATAAATTGGCCAAAATTGATCATAAATATTCCCGTTACAAAAGTTCCAACAAAAACATATAACCATTCCTGTTCAATGTATATTTTTTGTGGATAGAAAAATAAGCCATACAACAAACCAATTGCCAAAATAAATATTGATGAACGAGGTCTTTTATTTCTCAATAATAATTTTAAATCTAGTTGTAAAAAAGGAGCAATAGAACCAAACTTTTTGGTCCATTCCATAGTTGATGAATTTGCAATCTCAGTTTTTGCTTTTAACGAAGCATCTACATATAATTTCTTCTTTAAAATGGAAAAATTAGTTGCATAAACACTTACTAAAACTAGTATCGGAACAATTATTAAAATAGGGTTTTCAATAATTGCATTCATTGCTGATGCTACTAATGTTGAAAATGAAATTATTTCAAAATAATTTAACCCAAATAAAACTGATGCAAGTACAATAATTGGAAGAAAACTTAATTCGGTTTCAGCAGATTTACTTTCAATAATAAAGTTTACAAAATTTATTATTAATGAAAAAAGTATCATTGTTAGCATCCAAACAACTGCAGTTGTTGTTGAATAATCTTCAAATATCAAAATTACCCCAAAAGGTATTACAGCAAATAATGGAAGAAAATTAAAAAATGAAATAGCCGATTTTTGCAAAATATAATTTACAATTTTACGCCTTTTCAATGGTAAAATTAAAAAAGGTTTTACATTCATTACTGGTAATTTTTGTAAGAAAAAACGCATTAACAAATCGGATAAAAACCAATAAAATAAGAATCCATTAACAATTATTAACGGGTCAGATTCTGGATATTTTTGTTTTAATAAAGGGTAAATAGCGACTCCTAAAATTAAAAAAGAGGCTATCATATACAAGGCAAAAAAACCAAGTAAAATATTTAAACCAATGCTTTTTTGCCAATACGATGATCGGAAAAATTGTTTCCACTCAAAGTTTATAAAATGTTTTATCATTTGGTTGATTTTGATCTTTATACGATTAATAAGTGTGTTTAAAATTGAAAATGTTACACTAATTTATATTCTGGGTATTGTTTTATGAGAATTTCTTCAATTTTTGAAGGTAAAATATAGGTAATAATATAACTTACAACTATATAACAAGTAAAAAATAAGGAAACTAATGTTATTAAAATTTCTGAATTTAATTGACTCTCCATTTGCAAAGGAATTTGAAAATAGATATATGAAAATGCACCCATATTTCCAGCATTTAAAATATTAGTTTCTAACAACCATTTTTTATTAGTTTCTTTTAATCGTTGCTTTTTAATTCTGTGTAAATGTATCATTCTAATTAATAAAACTAAACAAACCCCTAAACCTAAAATCATATAAATCCATTTATGATTAGTTATAATTATAAAACTTGTATAAATAGCACTAAAAATAACAATAGTGCTTAATAATTGAGGTAATTTAAAGTAACTTTTAAAAATATTCCATACCAATTTCCAATACTTTTTATTTAAACTACTGGTTCTACTCTCAACTACATCCATAAATCCAAAAACGCCAAACTTTTTAAACGAAATATCTCTAGCTTGTTCAAAAGATAGTTGTGGTTGGTCTTTCCAAATTTGTTCAATATCGTTTGCTAAATGATCTACTAGTTCGGTTTGCACATCGTAATATTCAACATAATGTTGACGTGTGAACTTGTAAAGTTCTTGTATTTGTTGTGGGGTTAGTTTCATAGTGATTGGAGTTTACTAAATAAATCATTGTGTTTTTTTAAAGATGACAAATACATTTTTATTCCTCCAAAAGAAAGGAGTAAATTTAAAATAGCTAAAACAGAAAATAAAATGCTTTTATCTATGCGTAATCCTTCATAAAACCCATAAAAGTTAAATTGCACAATCATATTCAAAATGAAAAATGAAAATGTTGCATAAAATGAAGTGTATTCAAGGTGTAATGACTTCGTGTTTTTTTTATAGTATTGATAAAAAAATAATGAAATAATCACAATTATAGGAATGATAAATAAAATTAAGTTAATTTTTTTGAAGTTTAAACTAGATTGAGTACTAAAAAGTACATATTCAATATAAATGAGTAAAACAATTATACTTAAAGATTTTACAGAATTAAACAAATTAAAAAACTCTTTGAAATAAAGTTTTCTATATTTTTTATTGATTTGTTCTCTCTTTGTTTGAACTAAATCTTTAAATCCATTTCCATTCGCAAAAATTGAGTATTCTACATGTGAATTCCAAAACATTTTCATAGAATTTCCAAAATTTTTATGCACTTCAATCATAGCATCATCAAAAGAAATCCCTTTTTTTATTTTTTCTTCAACAGTAGTAACAATATGGTCTAATAATTCTATTCGTATATCCCAATATTTTACTTTGTGATATTTTAGGTAATCATCAATGTATAATATTTGTTCTTTAGTGAGTTTCATAGCAATTGCAATTAAATTATAGGGTTATGTAAATTTTGGTTTTACAATAGTTTGCATGGTTTTTATAAATTCTTCTAATTCAGCCAACCGATTTACTGTTTCTTTGGTGCCTATATCCGTTAACTTATAATATTTACGCAAACGATTATCAACTTTAGCAACCTCAACATCTAACAAACCTTCAGCTTCTAGTTTATGCAATGCTGGGTACAAAGCACCTTCGGTAATATTCAATTCACCTTTGGTTATTTCCTTTACTTTTTGTGTAATTTCATAACCATACATTTTATCTTTTTCTTCTAATAATTTTAAAATAATGGTTTGTAAAGAGCCTTTAAATAATTTTTGATTTCCCATGTTTTTAAATATCAATAATTAATCACAGTTCAAATATATACATAATTTTCTTATGTATAATATTCTTAGGTATTATTTTTAACAAAAGTTTTTATTTAGTTTAATTACTTTTGTACTCTTAAATTAATAAAAATGTCAAAATTTCATTCATTAACTATTAAAGAGTTAAAAAAAGAAACACCAGATGCAGTTTCTGTTGTTTTTGATATTCCTGCTGAACTTACCAATGAGTTTAATTTTATTGCCGGACAATATGTTACCATTAAAACAACAATTGCTGGCAAGGAAATTCGTAGAGCATATTCTATTTGTTCTGCTCCAAATTGTGGGGAGTTAAGAATTGCTATAAAAGCTGTTGATAATGGAACCTTTTCGGTATTTGCAACAACTATTTTAAAAGAAGGCGATGTGTTAAAAGTGTCAAAACCCGAAGGGAAATTTATACTAGAAACTTCTTCAAAAAATAAAAATAATTATGTAGGAATTGCTGCAGGAAGTGGAATTACACCAATTATGGCAATGTTAAAAGCTACTTTAATTGAAGAACCTAAAAGTACGTTTACACTTATTTATGGTAATAAAACAGAAGCAGATACTATATTTAAAACTGAAATAGATAGTTTAAAAACTGAATTTAAACACCAACTTAATGTTCAAT
>Ga0316205_10002764_pt1 | contig 17584 bp, 14 predicted proteins | sample 3monthpyrite_MG_FD_204941 | JGI IMG/M metagenome (GOLD analysis project Ga0316205, IMG submission 204941) | Microbial mat bacterial communities from mineral coupon in-situ incubated in ocean water Damariscotta River, Maine, United States -... | ecosystem: Environmental > Aquatic > Marine >... | reverse complement strand
CAAATCGCAGAACACGTTTTAATAGGAATTCTTAAATTGTTTAACCTTACCGAGCTAGAGCAGGCAGCAAAAACTGTTCATAAAGTAGTCAAACCAACACTACAAAATAATTGGGCGCAACTATGTCAAAAACTCGAGTGCGACGTTTGGGTCAAGCACGAAAATCATACTCCGACAACGGCTTTTAAGGTTCGTGGAGGGGTTTATTTGATGGATTGTTTGGTTCGGTCTGAGAAGCCGCCAATTGGTTTGATTTCTGCAACCAGAGGTAACCACGGACAAAGTTTATCTTTTTCGGGAAATCGTGTTGGAATGCCTATCACCATTGTTGTTCCAGAGAATAACAGTGAAGATCAAAATCGAGCAATTAAGGCTTTTGGTGCGGAGCTGATTATTCATGGTAAAGATTTTCAAGCGGCTAGAATGCATAGTCTCAAGTTACAAGAGCAATATGGTTATATGCCGATCCCGCCGTTTTGCCGTGAGTTGGTAATAGGTGTAGCGACTTACGCTTTGGAGTTTTTGTCGGCGATAAAAGATTTAGATACGATTTATGTGGCGGTTGGTATGGGCTCTGGTATTTGTGGATTGATAAAAACCAGAGATTTACTCGGACTTAAAACCAAAATTGTTGGCGTAGTCGCTGAGGGCGCACCTACATTTGCTTTGTCGTTTAACGCAGGCAAGGTTATTCCAACCGATGGAGCAAATACCTTAGCTGATGGTGTCGCCACTAGTGAGCCGATGGAAGAAGCATTTGATATGATTTTAAAAGGCGCTGATCGAATTGTATCAGTGAGTGAAGATCAAATCATCGGCGCTATGTTTGAGTACTATCAATCGACGCATAATTTGGCTGAAGGGGCGGGCGCGGTGCCTTTAGCTGGATTAATCAAAGAAAAGCAACAAATGAAAGGTAAAAAGGTTGGTGTTATTTTGTCAGGTGGAAATATCGATTTTGATCGGTTCCGAGATTATATGGCTCGATTGTCAGTTTAGATTAACAGGGTAAAAGGAATGCACGAAAAGAGTCGGAGAGCTTTTTACGTGCTAGCTTGGTAATTACCTAAGTCACGCGAACCTGTCATTTTTAAGGATAGTAAAATGCCAGATTATCTATTACTTATGTCAATGATAGCTCCCCATATCTTTCACTTTTCGTTTGTTGCAAAAGCTAGAGAAAAAAAGCGAAACACCCATCTTGATATATCAACTGACAACTTAAGTTTACGGAAATCAAACGATCAAGATATAATAAGTCAAACTGACAGAATTCATTAATTATTGGAGATAAAAATGCCCTCAGCATCAGCAAGACATATATTGGTAGACAGTGAAGAAAAGTGTAATGAGCTAAAAGCTCAAATTACCGGTGGCGAGGATTTCGCTGAAGTGGCAAAGCAACATTCGACTTGTCCGTCAGGGAGTAGTGGCGGCGATCTTGGGTCATTTGGACCGGGCGCAATGGTTCCAGAGTTTGATCAGGTATGTTTTAACGGTGAGGTTGGTGTAGTTCATGGACCAGTCAAAACTCAATTTGGCTATCATTTGTTGGAAGTGACCGAAAGATCGTAGCGGCTAAATTGTTTGTTAATTCAATGAAAAGGCGTCTTCGGATGCCTTTTTTTATGGGCTGAATAGTATTTTTAGGTCTATACTTTTGAGATGACATCTAAGGTTTGACAGCTGTTATTCAAAGGAGATACCAAAATGGCGCTAAGATTCCCCGAAGATCCGCTTTATCAGTTGATCAGAGCTGAAAAAATAAAGGATTTCAACGCTCAACGAACATCCCAAGAAACCATCGACTTTCACGAATGTGACTTCAGAGGGCTTGACTTACGAGGCATGAACGCGGCTGGAATAGACTTTAGTGGTTGTTATTTTCGAGCTGCGGATCTCCGAGGAGTAGATTTCAGCAGTTCCAATTTAGATGGGGCTAGTATCGCTGCAGCAAAAGTTTCTGGTTGTTATTTCCCTAAGAATATCGATGCTAATGAAATATCTGTTTCAGTAGCAACAGGCATCAGGATGCGCGCCCGCTAGCCTAGGATCGCTAATTCACCCTAAAACTTCCTTCTAGAGCACAAGATTTTTCCCTCATATTCGTTTATGATGCCCCTTGATCTTAAAATTATAAATTTTCAAGGGGCAACATTTTGGACGCAATTAACGAATTTCTGATCTTAATAGACAGTTTTCTCGGTTCGGCTTGGTTTTTTCCATACCTTCTTTTAGGGACTGGGATTGCTTTTTCTATTTACCTCGGTTTTCCACAAATTAGGTATTTTAGTCATGCAACTCGCATACTTCGTGGTAAATATTCAAAAGATGATGCGCCCGGTGACACGTCTCACTTTCAAGCGTTAACGACAGCTCTATCAGGAACTGTCGGTACGGGCAATATTGGCGGGGTTGCTTTAGCTATATTTTTGGGTGGACCAGCGGCTCTTTTTTGGATGTGGATGACCGCCTTTTTCGGTATGACGACTAAGTTTGTTGAAGTGACACTTTCTCATAAATACCGAGAAAAAACGGCTGATGGCACTATGGCTGGTGGTCCCATGTATTACATGGAGAAAAAGCTTAATATGAAATGGCTTGCTATTCTAGTTGCAATCGCAACGGTAGTTAGCTCTATGGGTAGCGGTAATATGCCCCAGATTAATAATATCGCTATCGGCATGAATGATGCGTTTGGGATCGAAAAGTGGATAACTGGTGCAGTCCTCGCCGTGGTTTTGGCTTTTGTTATTATTGGTGGAATTAAGCGAATTGCACATGTTGCTGAGACTGTTGTTCCAACTATGGCATTAATTTATGTGATAGGCGCTTTAGCTGTTATTTTCGCAAACTTAGGTAATATCGGACCATCGTTTATTTCAATCTTTCAAGATGCATTTTCTGGTTCGGCAGCAATTGGCGGATTTATGGGGGCGAGCTTTGCTTACGCAATGGATCGAGGAATTAATCGCGGATTGTTTTCTAATGAAGCGGGACAAGGCTCAGCACCAATCGCTCATGCGAGCGCTAAAGGAAATGAGCCTGCGTCAGAAGGCATGGTTTCTTTGCTAGAACCCTTTATCGATACAATTATCATTTGTACTTTAACGGGTTTAGTTATTTTATCTTCTGGTGTATGGAATCAAAAACATCAAAACGAATTTGCTAGGGCGGATATGGTTTATGTTGATGGTCAATATTCTGATAAAGAAGCAGCCGATGTAACAAGATTGTTTACTTTTCTTGATGCTAAGTCAGATGAGGATGGTGGCGTAAATACTTTTAGCGGAGAAATACAGATAAACAATGGGATTGCATCTCACGGAGATTACACCTTACTGAATGCTCGATCGGTTGCTGAAGACGTTATTTATAATAAGGAGGGGCAAAATTTTACGGGTTCGTTGATAGTTAAAGAGGGCGTAATCGAAGATACGGATATAGCAGTGTCTGGAAAATCGCTAGTTCACTCTGTGCAATTAACTACTGTTGCTTTTAAGCAAGGACTATTCGGCGATTGGGGACAGTATATTGTGACCATCGGTCTGTTATTGTTTGCGTTTACCACCACAATTGCATGGTCATATTATGGTGACAGAGCGATTACTTATTTGCTCGGTCCGTCAGCTGTACTTCCTTATCGTATTGTTTATGTCGCGGCTTTTTTCATCGCGTCTTTCACGGACGCTACAGTTATTTGGAATCTAGCCTACGTTACAGTCGCATTAATGACCATTCCTAATCTCATTGGCATTTTGATCTTACACAAAGACATGAAACAAACGGTCGCAGACTACTGGAAGCATTTCAAGAAGGATCATGCTGATTAGATCCATATTAACAGTTAAAACAATCGTTTGAATTTTCTGAAAATGTGGTAAAATCTATTGGTCAGACCACTTCAATAGATGATTAAGTTTAAGGCTCTGCAAATGAGCCTTTTTTGTGCGTGTCTATAAACTAAGGCAAATATAGACAAATAATTATAATGTGAGACTTTGTGTTAACCACAAGCAGAGATCTCAAGAATTCAAATAGGACTTGCTAGAAATGAGTTATAAAGCGCCACTAGATGAAATGAATTTCCTGCTAAAGGATGTTTTTAAAGTTCAACAGACATTAGCTGAAATAGATGCTTTCGCAGATTTTGATGAAGACTTGTATTCAGCGGTTTTGGAGGAATCTGCCAAGTTTGCCGAAAACGTTTTATTTCCAATTAATAGAACGGGCGATGAAGAAGGCTGTCATTTTGAGGGCGGCAAAGTCACCACGCCAAAAGGTTTCAAGCAAGCTTATCAAGAATACGCTCAAGGCGGTTGGCAAGGTGTGTCCGGCGATCCAGAATTTGGTGGTCAAGGTCTACCAAAAACTGTCAACTTATTAACTGAAGAAATGGTCTATTCAAGCAATACTTCTTTTTGTTTGTATTCAAGTCTTACATCGGGTGCTTATCATGCTATTCATGCTCACGCCAGCGATGAACTTAAATCGATTTACTTGCAACCAATGCTAGAAGGGCGATGGGCAGGCGCTATGGGGTTAACCGAGCCGCATGCCGGATCTGATTTAGGCATTATCAAAAGCAAAGCGATTGCATCGGACAATGGCACTTATCAAATCAACGGTACCAAGATTTTTATTACTGGCGGCGAGCAAGATCTCACCGAAAATATTATCCATCTAGTATTAGCAAAACTTCCCGGCGCACCGGATGGTCCAAAGGGGATCAGTTTATTTTTAGTACCAAAAATTAAAGTTAATTCCGACGGTAGTTTAGGCGAAGCCAACGGTGTCACTTGCGGCAGTATTGAGCATAAAATGGGGATAAAAGGTTCAGCTACTTGTGTGATGAATTTTGATAATGCAGAAGGTTATCTGGTCGGCAAGGAAAATCGTGGATTATTTGCCATGTTTACCATGATGAACTTGGAACGATTATCCATCGGCGTGCAAGGGATAGGTCTAGCTGAAACTTCTTATCAATTGTCAAAAGCATATGCTTTAGATCGAAAACAAGGCAAAAATAATCAAGGTGAAGCGACCAATATTGTTCAACATGCCGATGTTCGCAGAATGCTATTATCACAGCGTGCTTATACAGAAGCGGGACGAGCATTAACGGTATTTATGGGATTACAGATCGATCAACAATATCATCATAAAGATGAAAGTGTACGAGAAAAATCTGCCGCAATGATGGCGTTGTTAACGCCTGTGGCAAAGGCGTTTTTTACCGATAAAGGTTACGAGTCTTGCAATCATGGCGTTCAAATATTGGGCGGGCATGGTTATATTCGAGAGTGGGGTTTAGAGCAGTTAGTTCGTGACGCCAAAATTGCGCAGATTTATGAAGGAACCAATGGCATTCAGGCGCAAGATTTTATGATCAGAAAAGTGTGTTTAGATAAACAAAATGTGATTCAAGCGCTCTTTCAAATGATCGACGATACATTGGCAAAAAACTGTGAGTTGCAAGAATTTAAACAGTTAAATTCTCAGCTTAAAGACATCAAGCAACAAGTGGTCGAGACCACTGATTGGCTCAAAAATGCGTTCTCTGAGCGAGCCTATGAAATACAAGGCGGGGCTACTGATTATTTACATGCTGTTGGGCATTTGATTTATGGTTGGCTATGGCTTGAAATGCTAATTGGTGTTGAGAATTCTGATAACCCAAATATGCTTGAACGCAAAAAATTGGCAGCTGCTTTTTATACCCAGCAGTTGCTTCCACAAGCGACAGAACAATGCCGTCGAGTTAAGCAAGGTTATCAATCTTTTGTTGAGGTTGATGAAGAGTTGATTTAGCTCATCTGCATACTGTTGTCATTTGACACAAACAATATAAATTCAACGGTTGTAAAGAGTGTGTCTTTAATCGGATGCACTCTAAAATTTTAAATACGAAATTCTCAAATTAATCCCTCCATTAAAATACGATACAAACCCTTCATATTTGGCAAAATGCAGCTAAACTAAACAGATCCATAAGTAGAATGTCTAGTGGATATTAAAAAAGCGCTTAAAATTGGCAATTTTTGTGAATTGTGACAGGGTTACTATTGGTAAAAAGCCAATTATCAGCTATAGTTAGCGCAATGTCATAAAGAAAGTTCTTAAGACAGTCACGTAACTGCATGGTAAAACTAGATATTTAATCAATTAAGTTAATGTTTTAAAAATTATTTGAATGCCAAAAAGAACCAATCAGAAAAAAATATGCAACGGGAAAAGTGTATGTTTCGTAAAATAATTCTATCTTCAATCTTTGTATTTTGCTTGTTGCCAGTCAATATATTTGCTGTAGGCTTAGGCGAAATTGAGCAATCCTCGGGGTTAAATCAACCACTGAATGCTGAGATACCTCTGTTATCAGCTGGCGATCTCGCCGATTACGAAGTTTTGGGTACCCTTGCCAGCAATCGAGAGTTCGATAAATTCGGTGTTGAGAAAGTTTTCTTTTTGAATGATATTAAATTCGCCACAAAAAGAAACGACAAAGGTGAAATCGTTATTAACTTAACGACACGTAACCCCGTTAAAGAACCATTTTTGAACTTTGTTATCGCGCTTAATTGGCCTAATGGACGTATTTTACGAGAATATACATTGTTGTTAGATCCGCCTATTTTTGAAGAGGGCACATCATCTACCATAGAAAGAACAACCACCCAGCAGCCAGATAAAATACCAGCAAGTCGACCAAGTCAAATGCAAGCGGAGACTCGAACTCCGCGCTCTAGTTATGAGGCTGAAGAAACTTCACCATCAAATTTTACTAATAGTAGTGGCGGTAGTTATCAAGTAGAAAGTAACGATACGCTTTGGAGCATTTCTTCAAGAGCACGCCCAGATCGTTCTGTTAGCATCCAGCAAACCTTGGTGGCTATTTATCGTGCTAATCCAGATGCTTTCGCAGACGGCAATATTAATAATTTATTGAAAGGTAAGATCCTTGAGATCCCAGATGCACAAACTATTCGAGAAGTTCCTCGTCGTGCCGCTTTACAAGATGTGGTCATGCAAAATAGACAGTGGCGTTCAGGTGGAGCTCGAAAAATTGTTGATAGAACTGGTGGAAATAATTCAAGTCGTAGCTCAGAAGCGGGCGGTTCCCGCTTAAGTTTAGCGGCGGGGGACGAAGAGGGTGATGCACAAGGTTATGGTTCGGATACTGCGGAACTCAATGATGTACGCAACGAATTAGCAAGATCTCAAGAAGAAGCAGCGACGCTACAAGCTGAAAATGAAGACCTCAGAGCACGGCTGGCGGATATTTTAGACAAAGCTGAAAATACTGGGTCAGATTCGCTAGTTAATGTAGATGACACTGAGATGGCAGCATTAGGTCAAGCAGGTGAAGATAGCACTGAACAGGCTGAAGATGAGCAGACTAATTATGATGAGATGACTTCAGAAACCGATCCAATGGAAGGCTCTACAAGCGATGATTCGCTAGTAGATAATACCGAATTAACTGATCAACAAGGCGATAGCAATGATCAGGATATGGGGGCTGACACCACCAGTAATGATGAAGCTGGTTCGATGGATGCGGATACGCAAACGGCTGAGCAAACACCAGTGATCCCCGAAATTCCTAAACCTCAATTAAGCTTTGTTGATGAATTTTTACAGAATCCAACTATGCTTTGGGGAAGCGTTGGCGGTCTGGTCGTTTTAATTCTGCTAATCGTCTTCTGGCGAATGAAAAAACGCATGGAAAATGATGAATTCCATGATGATTTAGTTGCATCAGCGGGTGCCGGTTCAATGGATACTACTGAAACATTTGAATTACCAGATGTCGGCGACGATATGTTAGTCGAATTAGATATGGATGAAGAAGAAGAGTTTGCGGGCGGAAACTCTGGTGAAGCATTTGATCCCTTGGGTGAAGCTGACATTTATATTGCTTACGGAAAACATGAGCAAGCTGAAAAGATTTTATTGGAAGCCATTGAAGACAATCCAGTAAGAGCCGATTTAAAAGTTAAATTGATGGAATGCTACGCGGAAAGCGATGATCGCGAAAAATTTGAAATGCTAGCAGAGGATGTCGTAGAAGCAGTTGATAGTGATGAGTGGGCTGATCAAATTAACGGTCTTCGCTCACAAGCTTGGGGTGATGATGAAGTTGAGTCGTCAGATGATGATTTCGATTTACCTTCCACAGAAGATATTTTTGGTGATGACGAAGATAGTGAGTTAGATATCGATCTTGGCGGAGATGAGGAGGATTCAGATGAGTTTGGGGATTTAGGAGGTCTCGACGATTCTGACGGTTTTGCGCTCGATGGCGATTTAGACGATGATGGTTTAGGTTCGGACGACCTGGATTCAGATATTTTGGATTCTGATTTACTGGATTCAGAAGGACTGGATAGTGATGATATCGATATTTTAGATGACTTAGACGAAGATGACAGTAGTCTTTCTTTAGATGATTTAGACGATGATGATTTTGCAATTGACATGGATGCTGGAGGTGATCAGGCGCTTTCCCTAGATACTGATGATATTAGCGACGTTGATGATATTTCTTTAGATATGGATGACGATTTTGCCTTTGATGATGATGAAGGCGATGATATGGATTTTGACGAGAACATGGGGGATGATAGTGATGAAATAGCAACCAAACTCGATCTTGCCAGAGCTTATGTCGATATGGGAGATTCAGATGGCGCTAAGGAAATCCTCAAAGAAGTTATTAGCGAAGGAACCGAAGAGCAAAAAGGTGAAGCGCAAGCATTGATTGATAGCGTCAATTAGTCAGTGCTTTCAATACAAGAAAAATATTAACTCGCGCTTTTTATTCATATTAGAGTAGCAAAAACAATGCGGATCGCTTTAGGCGTCGAATATAGTGGCGAAAACTATTGTGGTTGGCAACGTCAAAAGCACTCCCCCTCAGTGCAAGAAAACCTTGAGAAAGCGCTCAGCCAAATAGCTGATCAACCCATTCAGGTTTTTTGCGCTGGTCGAACCGATACCGGTGTTCACGCCACTAATCAAGTGATTCATTTTGAGATGACAGGGTCTCGTCCTCAAACAGCTTGGTTGCGCGGTGCGAATAATTATTTGCCTAAAGATATCTCGATTATTTGGGCAAAAGAAGTGAATGACGATTTTCACGCTCGATTTTCAGCGATTTACAGAAGTTACCGTTATATTATCCAAAATACCGAGTCACCAACAGCGACCTTATCGAGAAAAGTCACCTGGCATCGTCGCTCGTTAAATATTGAGATGATGCAACAAGCCTCGAAATACCTACTAGGTAAACAAGATTTTAGCTCTTTTCGGGCATCTTCTTGCCAAGCAAATACCTCCATTCGTACAATAAAATACGTCAATGTCTCGCGTGTCAATGAGCTAGTGTTTATTGACATAAAGGCGAATGCATTTCTTCATCACATGGTCAGAAATATCGTAGGCTGTTTATTACGTGTGGGTGAAGAGCGAGAACCCCCAGGTTTTGTCAAAAATATTATTGCAAAAAAAGATAGAACCAAAGCGCCAGATACGGCAAGCCCTCATGGACTATATTTGGTCAATGTAGAATATCCGGAGGCATTTAATTTGCCGTTAGTTAAATCAGGTCCTTTGGGCTACGCTATTTTTGAGTAAGATTTATTCTATTTATAGTGTTAAGTTTTTAGTACAAAATGATGAACAGATATGACCAGTGATAGCCTATAGAAAAATCTTGTTATTTTAGATTTATCTATTGATAAAGAATGATAGAATGACGCACTTAGAAAAAAATATTTGTTAAATGAATAACAAGTTCCACAAAGCATAGAGAAGATATAATGAGTTGGTTTGAACGAATTATCCCTAAAAGAAACACCTCGGTCGCAGATAGAAAAAACTCAGTGCCAGAAGGGGTTTGGTCTAAGTGTAAGCAGTGTGACGCTGCTATATATCGTGCAGAATTAGAGCGCTCACTTGAAGTCTGCCACAAATGCTCATTTCATATGCGAATTTCAGCCCGAAAGCGCTTAGAAAGGTTTTTAGATGAAGGAGAAAATCTCGAAATAGGCACAGATCTAATTCCGTCAGATATCTTGAAATTTAAAGACTCAAAACGATATAAAGATCGTATTACGGCAGCTCAAAAAGCCAGTGGTGAAAACGATGCCATCGTTGTGTTAGATGGTTTGCTAAAAGGTATACCCGTGGTGACCTGCGCATTTGAGTTCAACTTTATGGCGGGTTCAATGGCGTCAGTTGTCGGTGAAAAATTTGTACGAGCGGTTAATCAGAGTATTAAGGATGGTAAGCCTTTGGTGTGTTTTTCAACGTCTGGTGGCGCTCGTATGCAAGAAGCACTCACCTCGTTATTTCAAATGGCAAAAACCAGTGCCGCATTGGCGAAATTATCGGATAAGAAATTGCCGTTTATTTCTGTTTTAACCGATCCAACAATGGGTGGTGTATCTGCTAGTCTTGCGATGTTAGGCGATGTTAATATTGGCGAGCCAAATGCTTTAATTGGTTTTGCCGGACCTCGTGTTATCGAGCAAACTGTTCGGGAAACTTTACCGGAAGGATTTCAGCGCAGCGAGTTTTTACTTGAACACGGCGCAATCGACATGATTGTTGATAGGCGAGAAATGCGCGACAAAATCGCATCACTACTGGCTAAAATGATGAATTTAGATGCGATATCAGCCTAGACTAGCCGACTCGGCTAGTCTAAATAACGATAATTTAACCTTCATATAACTAAGCCAGCAGCATGACCGGATGCCCAAGCCCATTGAAAGTTGTATCCACCTAAATGTCCAGTGACATCCAAAACTTCTCCAATAAAATATAAACCTTTTTGTTTGCTAGACTCAAAAGTTTTTGACGATATTTCATCGGTATTAATTCCGCCGATAGTGACCTCTGCTACTCGATAGCCCTCAAAACCCGCTGGATACACCGTCCATTCGGTTAGCCGTTTTTCGATTTTCTTTAAATCGCCAATTTCGAGCTGTTTTAGTTTAATATTTAAACCGATATCAGAGCATAAATATTCAGCGATAGCTTGACTAAATTTGGTCGCGAGCAATGTTTTCAGCAAAATATCTTTACGATTTTGCTTGTTCTCAGTTAGCCATTTTAAGACTTCCAATTCAGGGAGTAGGTTAATGAGCAAAGGCTTTCCCGGTTTCCAATAACTCGAAATTTGCAAAATAGCCGGGCCGCTTAGTCCTTTGTGAGTAAAAAGCATGGCATCTAAAAAGCTTTGTCCATCACAAGTCACCCGTATTTGCAGCGAATTTCCTGGCAACTGCTTGGTTTTTTCTAACCACTTTTTATCAAAGGTTAATGGCGACAGAGCAGGCGCTGTTGTAATGATCTGATGTCCAAATTGTGTAGCGATGTCATAACCGAAGCCGGTCGCACCCATAGTCGGGATTGACAGTCCGCCAGTCGCTACCACCAGTGAATGACAAGCGTAGGAGTCTAAATCTGAAGATGAGTCAGAACCAGAAGTCGTTTGTAGAATAAAACCTTCGCCATCTTTGTTTATATTTATTTCTTTAATGCTGGTTTTCAGTTGGATCTTTACAGCGTTTTTCTGACACTCGCTTTGCAGCAGATCACGTATTGCTTTCGAATTGGTTTTACAGAATAATTCTCCCTGACCTTTATCAAAATATTCGATTGCGTACTTTTCGACTAAGCTAATAAAATCCCATTGATTATAACGAGTTAGCGCTGATTTGCAGAAATGGGGATTCGTTGACAGATAGTTTTCTGGTTCGATTGAGTAATTAGTAAAATTACACCGTCCACCACCAGACATCAGAATCTTCTTACCGATTTTATTACTGTGGTCGAGCAACAGCACCTTTCGTCCACGTTTTGCAGCTGTGATAGCGCACATTAAACCTGCTGCGCCAGCGCCGATAATAATGGCTTGATATTCGTTATTCATTCTCGATACAACGCGGATAATGATAAAAGCTGAATTCTACCGCATATCTTGCAAAAATCCTCGATAATGGACTAAGCTTAGTAAAGAAATTGTAAAAGCCAAACCTGTAAAAAGATCGACAATCTTAGTTTAATCTAGGGTTATATTGGATGCTGATTTTTAAGCGTAAAAGGGGAATAATTTATGTATAAAGAAATGTATTATCACGATGATTTAGAGAATCTTGCCGAAGAGAGCGTTTTTGAGCAAATTCACTTATTGATTGAAGATGAAACCGTGGATGTGCCCACTTCAGAAGTCTCCATTCAGGACATCGCGGCAATTGCCCTTAACAATATGCCAGCAAAATATGTGTGTAATTTCCTTGAAAAACGTGAGCCAGGCGAGCAGTTGTCAGATGAAGTGAAAGATCTGCAAAAATACGCCAAACGCCAAGTCTTAAAGGCACTCAAAAAGGTTCAAGCTGTTCCTCACGATTGAGTTTATGTATTTTGCTCAATGATTTATAATGAGTAATGATCGAATATAAACTTGAACTTGCAGGCTGTAATTGCAGTGTTGCTGAATGGAATCCAAGCGGTAAAACCTTGGTTTTTGGACTTCACGGATGGTTAGATAATCTAGCGACCTTTGAAACACTCGCAGCTAGCATGCCTGATGTCCGTCTTATTGCCGTTGACTCACCCGGTCATGGACACTCTGCGCATCTTGAGCCAGGGCGTGCATATTACTTTATCGATGGATTATTTTTAATTGATGACCTCATCGAGCATTTTCATCTAGATTCTGTTAATTTGCTTGGTCACTCAATGGGTGGCGCAATTGCAACAATTTACGCCGCCACTCAACCTGACCGTGTCAATAAACTATTGCTTATCGAAGCACTTGGTCCAGTCACATCGCCCGTTGAAGAATCTCAATCAGCTCTTTGCAAAGCTTTAGTACAACGCAGAGCATTAAAAAATAAACGAAAACCCGTTTATGAAAGTTTCGAACAAGCGTTAGCCGTTAGGGCTGAAGTATCAGAAATTCAGCCAGATTTGATTAAACCTTTGGTGGAAAGGGCTCTCACTTGCGTTGAAGGCGGATACACATGGCGAGCAGATTCTCGTTTGCGGATACCTTCGACCTTGCGGATGTCTGAAGATCAACTGCGCAGCATACTTCCTAGCATCAAAGCACCCACTTTGATGGTGGAAGCCAAGTCTGGTCTATTGCAAGCTGCCAATGCTCAGTATATCCAAGATAGGAAGGAACTGGTAAAAGACCTTAAAGTTCACCTTTTACCGGGTGGTCATCATTTGCATCTTGAGTATCCCGACGAGATAGGACGGCTGATCCAAAGCTTCTTAAAATCGGAGATTAGCTAAAATAGTCCGTTTGGATATAAATAGTAAGCTCAGCTATAGGCTGATCTTAAACACTTTAGTATACTGGTTCGATAGTAGCTCAAGATATTGATAACAAAAGCAATAAAAATACAATAATATAAAATAAAACAAATTTAGGGAACGGTAGGAGATCGAATAATATGCAAAAACCTTGGTTAGATTCATATCCTGAAGGTGTACCAGCAGAGATAGATGCCGATAATTATCAATCAATTATAGAAATTTTCAATGAGAGCGTTAAAAAATATGCTGATAAACCCGCATTTGAAAACATGGGCACTATATACACTTTCAAGGAACTTGATCAAAAAGCATCAGATTTTGGTGCTTATTTACAACAAAAGTTGAGTTTAAAGCACGGTGATCGTCTTGCTTTAATGATGCCCAACTTACTTCAGTATCCGGTGGCAATATTCGGTGCGATGAAAGCGGGTTTGAGCATCATTAATGTTAATCCTCTTTACACCCAGCGAGAACTGAAACACCAGCTAAACGATGCCAGTGCCGATGCCATTTTAATTGTGGCAAATTTTGCAACGACTCTCGAGGGTGTCATCGATGAGACACCAGTAAAGCATGTGATAGTTACGGAGCTAGGCGACGCATTAAATGGTTTTAAATCAACGTTAGTTAATTTTGTGGCTAAGCGGATTAAAAAATTAGTACCTGCTTATAATCTCCCTAAAGCTGTTAGTTATAAACAAGTCATGAAAGAGGGAGCAAGTTTATCACTTGAATCTGTCACACTTGCTCACAACGATATTGCATTCTTGCAGTACACTGGTGGAACCACTGGTGTCGCCAAAGGAGCCGTATTAACCCACAGAAATATGGTTGCTAGCCTCTTGCAGGCTGATGCATGGTTACAGAATACTATCAAGGAAGGTCGCGAAATAATTATTACAGCGTTACCTCTTTATCATATTTTTTCTCTCACTTGTAATTGTATGGTTTTTGTAAAGCTCGGTGGTAAAAATGTACTCATTACAAATCCAAGAGATATGAAAGGGTTTATTAAAGAACTATCCAAACATAAATTTACCTCTCTGACAGGTGTTAATACGCTCTTTAATGGTTTGTTGAATACTCCCGGTTTTAGCGAGCTAGATTTTAGTGATTTCAACTTTACTTTAGGCGGTGGCATGGCGGTTCAAGAGTCCGTCGCTCAAAAATGGAAGGACGTAACTGGAATAACTTTATTGGAAGCGTATGGATTGACCGAGACATCGCCTGGCGTTTGTATGAACCCGACGGATCTTTCTTCTTATAATGGGTGCATAGGATTACCACTCAGTTCAACTGAAGTTTCAATTAGAGATGATGAAGGAAACGAGTTACCGCAAGGTGAATCGGGCGAGCTTTGGATAAGAGGTCCACAGGTCATGCGTGGTTATTTAGATCGTCCCGAAGAAACCGCAAACGTGTTAAAACCCGGAGGATGGTTTACTTCTGGTGATGTGGCAATTATGACAGAAAAAGGTTTTTTCAAAATTGTTGATCGTAAAAAAGATATGATTTTGGTTTCTGGATTTAATGTTTATCCAAATGAAATTGAAGATGTGGTCGCATCAAATGATAAAGTGCTGGAAGTGGGTGCGGTTGGAATTCCAAATGAATCCAGTGGCGAAGTGGTTAAGATTTTTGTAGTAAAAAAAGATGACTCTCTAACTGAGGAAGAGCTAATTGCCTTTTGCAAGGAAAATTTAACTGGTTACAAAGTACCAAAAGCCGTTAGTTTTTTAGATGAACTTCCAAAATCAAATGTGGGAAAAATTTTAAGACGGGAGTTACGAGATTAAGTTTTGTCAAGAATTAGAGTTCTCCGAAACAAATGGTTCTGACCCCGCCAAAGGGGTATCTGTTTTTTTATTGAGCGAATATGATGAACTCGATAAACTGGCAATCTCCTGGCAGGATAAAGAATGCTTGGCAATCGATACAGAATTTGAAAGACGCACTACTTATTATGCGAAATTGGCTTTGCTGCAAATTCATGATGGCGATGCCATCTATTTAATTGATCCACTAACGACTGATTGTCCTGAATCCTTAAGAACCGTCTTTGCCGATCCAAAAATCACCAAAATATTGCATTCATCAAAAGAAGATCTAGAAGTTCTCTATACCTCATGGAACTGTAAAGTGAACGGGCTGTTTGATACTCAAGTCGCTTACAGTTTTATGCATCAAGAGCTTTCCATCGGTTACGCTAAATTAGTTGAAGAAATGACCGGTATTTTTGTAAGCAAAGGCGAAACTAATTCTGACTGGCTCAAAAGACCGCTCAGTGATCGTCAGTTGAATTATGCGGCAAAAGATGTTCTTTATTTAATTGATATTTTCAATCAACTAAAATCACAAATCAGTAATAAAAGTTATTTTAAGTTTTTTCAAGCCGAATGCGATGAATATTGTGAAGGCGCTTATACTAAAATGGAGTCGCTAGCTGATTACCGAGATGCAAAAGATGTGAGCCAGTTGGACGAAACAGATTTAAGTTTGTTTAAAATACTATTTGATTGGCGAGAGAAAACAGCCAAAAAAGACGATCGAACCAAAAATCATATTATTAAAGATCAAGGACTCGTTCAACTCACCAAAATGAAAGCATTGTCAACAAATCAATTAAAGGCGATTACTGAACTGCATCCACGTTCAGTTCGATTGTACGCTAAGGAATGGTTTGATATTATCTCTAACTGGCAATCTTCTGAGAGAACGTCGTTGCCTGTTGTGCCAAATCCGCGAGATCTCAAAGACTTGAATCGACTTTCTTCAACTTTAGAATCGTCCGTGAAGTCAGTGGCGAAAGAAAACCAACTGTCCCCTACGCTTTTATTAAGTAAGCGACTCATTAAAAAGTTGGCTTATTCAATTTTGACCAACAACCTTACACCAGTTCAGTGGCAAGGTTGGCGAAAGGAACTTCTTGAGAAGTTAGTCAGTGAGAAAGCTGCCGAGTTCAAATCATAATATAGCATTGAAGTCAAAATGACAGAATTTAAACCATAACCGCAGAGTTTTATCATGTTAGCGAGTGTTTATCGAAGTAAAGCCAAAGATCAAATGTATTTGTACATAGTGGTAAAGGATGATTTTTCAGGAGTTCCTGAGTCGCTGCTAAAAATATTTGGTCAGCCAGAGTTTGCTATGCAACTTAATTTAATTAAGCGAAAAAAACTCGCAAGAGTTGAACTATCTGAAGTTAAATTAGCCTTAGAAGAACAAGGTTATTATTTGCAAATGCCACCAGCAATTCATGATAATAAAGCCAATTGATAACTATCAAATAAATGCATCAAATAAATTCATCAAACAAATTGATACATGGAGTTTTAATTTAAAATGACTAGTGCGCTTAGAGTTTTATCCCTCGTAGTTTTATTTGTTACTGCGATATTATTTTCGATAGATTACAGCTATTCCGCTGAAAAATCAGAACCAGCAAAAGCTCAGCCAACCGAGCCAGAGAAAAACGAACCAGTAAAAGCTGAGTCAGCAAAAGCCGATCCAGTAAAAACTGAACCAGCAAAACAAGCAGAAAAAAAAGCAGATGAAAAACCAACGTTTGATGAATGGAAACAAACTTTAAATGATGAAATGCTTGCACAAGGCGCAGAACAGATTTTAGTCGATCAAATTATTACCTCTTTAACTTTTATTCCAAGAGTGATTGAACTCGATAGACACCAACCAGAAGGGCGTATGACTCACGAAGAATATATCACTAAAGTGATTCCTCCGTGGAAAGTTAAAAAAGCAAGAGAAGCCTATAAGTCAAACAAAGAGCAACTGATTGTCGCTGAAAAATCTACAGGCGTTCCCGCCAAATACATTGTCGCCTTGTGGGGAAAAGAAACTAATTTTGGAACTATCACGGGGAATTATTCGGTTCCAAGTTCTCTTGCTACTTTAGCTTATGATGGACGTCGCGCAAGTTTTTTTAAAAAAGAACTATTGGCGGCGGTTAAAATTCTAGCAGAAGGGCATATCGAATTAAAAGATATGAAAGGTTCCTGGGCAGGAGCGATGGGTAACTGTCAATTTATGCCCACCAGCTTTTTACAGTTTGCAACCGATGCCAATGGTGATGGTAAAAAAGATATCTGGGCAGATAAAGAAGATATTTTTGCATCAATGGGAAATTATTTGGGCAGTTACGGCTGGGATAAATCTAAAAGCTGGGGAAGGCAAGTTCATTTAACAGGAGATTTTGCTGACTATAAGATCGGTAAAAAACACAGTCAATCTT
>Ga0316205_10002763_pt1 | contig 17584 bp, 9 predicted proteins | sample 3monthpyrite_MG_FD_204941 | JGI IMG/M metagenome (GOLD analysis project Ga0316205, IMG submission 204941) | Microbial mat bacterial communities from mineral coupon in-situ incubated in ocean water Damariscotta River, Maine, United States -... | ecosystem: Environmental > Aquatic > Marine >... | reverse complement strand
ATTCAATCGCATCATTTATTGGTCTTTTAAAAACCAAGTCTTGCCAAATCTCGATTGGCGGATTAAAAACCATCGTATCAACTTGCACACCATTGATACTTAAAAACTGTTCTTTGTAATCGAATGGAAGCCAGAAACGAACGCTTAATTCAACATTCTCACCCTGAGGAAGATCAAGATTATCCCAACTTATCGATCCGCTCCCTTCCATAAATACCGCATTTCCTTTGCTAGCCCCAGACATACCCGGTTGCGTAGTTGTGGCTCCGGTCAGCGTTGCATCTTCTGCTTCAAGTCGCAGTGAAATTATATCCTCTCGACCTTCAAGAGTAATGGTTTCCGATTGAACAACTAAACCATCGTTATCTATTGCTTTCACATAAATAGTCTGCTCGCCTTGTTCGATTGATGGAATTATAAAGTTAAATGGGGCAGTATTATCTGCTCCTAAAGAATCATCATTCAAGAAAAAGGATACCGCTTCGATATTACCATCAATATCATCAGCTTCGGCATTAACAATCACAGGTTTTCCTATTTCAAATCCTTTTCCATTTACCGGAGAAGAGATTGAAACAGTGGGTGGTTGCAATAACGAAATTGCACCTCTTACTTCAATTTCCCACAAGGAATATCCAAATGCGGTTGCCCGATCGATTCCTTGCATTCGTACGAATTTTGCCAATTCCGGATTTTGAAAGACGATTGAATCTTTACCTCCGTCCGCTTCATCATCCTCAAAAACTGTATTCCAGATTGTTCCGTCTAAACTAGTTTGTACTTCATAATTAGATGCAAATGCGGCTTCCCAATTCAATAGTACAGAAGTTACTTCTATTGCTTGCTCAAGATTTATGTCAATCCATTCGTCATTCGGGTTTTCATCCGTATTGGGTTCTTCAGGATTATCTCCAATTCCATCACTCCAAGCACTGCTCCATCGGGTGTTTTCATCACCATCAAAAGCAAGATCAGGTGTTCTCTGTGTGCCACAACATGTTTCAAAAGTGGACGATCTTGAAGGTTTTTTCTCTGCACGATTTATTTGGCCGGCCGGAAGCACCTGAATAATTACTGAAGCTGTATCTTTTGCACCTTGCGAACCTGTTGCAATTAAAAAATACTCGGTTGTTTCGGTAGGAGCTACCACTTTTGTACCTATGCTATCTACCAATTCCCCATCTAGCTGTAAAATAATTGCATTGAACACTTCCCACATTAATTCGGATTCGCCTCCGGCTTCAATTTCATTTAACGATGCAGAAAAATCTCTAATACTTGGTAAAGAGTTTTTGATGTTTATTTCTTCCGGATAAGTACTTTGCATATAGCTCATTTGGTCAAGCCCTCTAAGCCAGCTTTCTGCATAGCCATCACTACGGTTTTGATACCAATCAACCCATTGCCAAACCAGAGCCCCGGCATAGCCTCTTTCATACAACTCTTCGTACAAATCATCTTTTGGTAAACCAAATAGATCTTCTGAAGGCACTCCAAATTCCCCAACTATGAGGGCTTTATCCAATCCCCAACTAGATTTATCGTTATGAAAAGGAGATAATTCGGTTCCGCCCCAACTGTAATAGTGAACTTGATAAAAATCTAGTGTTCCTAAACTATCGCCTCCTTTACTAATTAATTCAGCATCAGAATAATAGTTTTTTGAATTGCTATTGCTAGTGCTTACCAGTGAGTGAAAACTCCATGCTCCACTTGTAACTTGTGCATTCGGGTTTGTTTTATGAATTGCGCCTGTTGTTTGATTTACAAAACGTTGGATATTGGCCATTGCAGTGTGCGTATTAAAATCCCAACCAAACTCATTACTCATTCCTTCAGGCTCGTTGAAAATCTCCCAAGCTATTAACGCCGGGTGATCACCAAGAGCTTCTACCATCGGAACTAATGCGTTGTCTATATACGCTTGCGTTAATTCGGCTGACTCAAGTAATGCTTTTGATCGATTTACAATGGTACTGCCATTAGAATTTCGCATCATATCGAATGACCAAAGGCTAAGAACCATCCCAATTCCAGACTCCTCCGCCATATCAAGTAATAAGTCTAAATCTTCAATGGTGCCTTGTCCCGGACTAACAATTTCATTGCCATTCCATTCTGGTGTAGTTCCTCCTGTAATATGAACCCAAAAGCGCATTGCATTCCCGCCATTTTCTCGAACCTGATCGAACATTGCCTGAAAATCAGATTCTGGAAAAGTAGTTGGTCCTACATCACGAGCGAAATTTACCCAAGCAACATTACCGCCATTTAGCCAAACCTGTTGCTCATTAACCGAGATTGTATTCTGTTGTGCATTTAATTGTGAAGATAGAACACCAATAAACAGCACGATAATAAAGCTCTTCATTGTTTCAATTTTCATTGTTAATTGTCAATAGATTTTCTTCACTAATGTTTTGTTCCAATAGTAGATTTACCCGCTTTGAAACTTCAAACATTGCACGACTGTTATGATAAGGTGCCTTCCAGGATCTCACTTTATCCAACTGAGAATATGGTTTTCCTTCTCGGTTTACTTTTTCGTACCAATCACCATATTTATTATCAATAATGTGTGCCTTGATAAAATCCCAACTTTTACAACTCGCATTTAGGAAATTAGAGTTTTTAGAAATTTCGAAGGCGTTAAGATGACCAACCAAAGCCTCGGCTTGTGGCCACCAATCTTTATCATCATCAAGAATCTTATCACGTGTAATTTCATTGATTATTCCACCATCCGGATCGGTTGCAAGAATTATCTTTAATGAAACTTTTAGTGCAATAGTTTTGAAGATATTAATCCAATGTGGTATGCCTAAAACTTCGGCAGATTCAACACATAACCAACTAGCTTCAATGTCGTGCCCGAATGAAATTCTTGAAGATTTTTTAGTCCAATCTTCCTCAAAAAAGCAATTCAAAGAATCTTTATTCTCGGAGAAAATTTGTTCATCAAAAATAGCTAAAAGCTGCCGCAAACTTTTTTCGACATTCTCTGTTGGTGCGAAACGATACAAATTAGTGTATCCTTCAAGTACATGAAGATGTGTGTTCATGCTCTTAGGTTCATTTTTATCTTTATCGCTTAAACGGGTATCCTTTATTGGTTGCCAATTACGTGAATATGCTTCAAAATAGCCGCCATAAACTGAATCTTTACAATGCTCTTCAATGAGATTAAATAATTGAAACGCATAATCTAACGCTTCCTTTTGGCCAAAAGCAGAGTAGTATTCTGCAAGACCGTAAATTGCAAAAGCCTGCACATATACATGCTTGCGATCATCCGAGACATTTCCTTTATGATTAACCAACCAAAAAATTCCACCTTCTTTTTTATCAAATAAAAAATCTGTTAAATAGTGATATGCGCGATGGGCAAGTTCTTTTGCTTCTTTAGTACCAAAAATTTTGTAGGCAGCAGAAAATGTCCAAAGTATTCGGGCATTTAATATTCCCCCTTTCTCTGCATCATCTATAGGAGTATTGTTATATGCAATTCGACCAAAGAATCCTCCATATTTATCATCCATCGAATGTTTATACCAATAAGGTTCAATATTATTTAAATATTCTGATTCGACTTCCCTTTTTAAAACTTTCAGGATATCATGAATCTTCATGACGACTTGATGGATTTATTTTTATTGATGATGTGATGAATAGTTTGAACACTTGTGAATGATCGAAGCCCATCTTTCGGCGTGTTCGCCACGTAATCTAATAATTGATCGATGCTAGTTTCAGCAACATGCATTCTGGTATCAGAGGATGCGTAATAGATATATACTTTTCCGTCAGAATCTGCTATCCAACCACTTGAAAATGCTACATTACTTACATCACCAATTCGTTCTTTCCCTCTGGGCGCAATAAAGTGCCCGCCGGGCGTTGCTATTATTTCCCATGGCTTGTGTAAAGATGTCATGAACATGTATAGAACATAGCGGAGACCTGCGGCCGTATTTCTAACACCGTGAGCAAGATGCAGCCAACCTTTGTTCGTTTTTATAGGTGGCGGACCTTGACCATTTTTGACTTCTTTAATGGTGTGGTATTGTCTGCCTTCTATTATTATTTCCGATTCAATCACAGCCTTTTCCATTGAATCACAAAGTCCCCAACCTATGCCACCACCAGTTCCTGCATTAATAAATCCGTCTTGAGGGCGTGTATATAGCGCATACTTTTCATCAACAAATTCCGGATGAAGAACCACATTTCTTTGCTGATCAGACTTGGTTTTCAAATCGGGAAGTCTTTCCCAATTTATCAAATCTTTAGTTCTTGCTATTCCCGCTTGCGCTACCGCGGTACTTGTATCATGTGCCGGCACTCGAGTGTCTTTTCTTTCTGTACAGAATATCCCATAAATCCAACCATCCTCATGTTTAATTAGCCGCATGTCGTACACATTCGTATCAGGATTTTCAGTTTCAGGCATCAAAATTGGATATTCATCAAACTCAAAACCTTCGGTAGGTGAATTGCTTCGTGCAATTGCGAAAAACGATTTTCTGTCGTTTCCTTCAACCCGAACTGCCAGAACGTATTTACCTTCAAATTTTATAGCACCGGCGTTAAATGTCGCATTTATTCCAAATCTTTCCATTAGGTAAGGATTCGAAACCGCGTCAAAATCATATCTCCATGCTAATGGAGCATGTTCAGCAGTAATTACCGGATTGATGTATTTTTTATAGACCCCATTTCCTAAAGCTTCTTGAGAATTATTTTTCTCAATTAACTTTTTGAATTGTGCTTCTAATTGAATTTTCCGTTCATCGAATATAGTTGACATGTAGATTTTTTTAAGACTTAGGCCGGAAGATGGTCGAACCAGTTTTTCTTGAGAATTAGAGTTGTTACAGCTACTACCGTTATACTGATTATCAGTGGTACAGCCTCCATCAATACGAGGTAGATTGGGAAGATGACTAAGGCAGTTTGCCAAATTATACCAATGGTTACATTGAACATATCACGTTTGAAATCTGAATTTTTTTGGAAATTTGAATCTTCTGCGATCACTAAATCATGAACTGGTTTCCAAAAACCCCACGGACGGACTGTTTTGTAGAATTTTTTAAGAACGTCTTCTTCAACCGGTGGAGCAGTGTATGTACCAATTAAACAGGCAATAATGGATATTAACAACATTAGTGGGAAGGTGTAAGTATCAAGCACACCCGGGAAAATATATCGGAAAGTAAGTGCAGGAATAAGCCCACCTACCATCCCCCAGAAAAAACCATTTCCATTGAAACGCCACCAATACCATTTTAAGATGTTGGCAGCAACATAGCTTCCATACAAACCACCAACTATCCATTGTAGAACATCATTTACATCTTTGGCAAAAAAGCCAAATACGATACTTATAGCAACCATTCCCAGACCGGCCGCATAGTTCATTAATTGAATTTTTCTATTCTCGGCTTTGGGGTTTACATATTTGAGATATATATCGTTTACTAAATAAGCTTGAGCAGCATTTAACGTTCCTGCAAAAGTTGACATAAAGGCAGCCAATAAGCCTGCAAGTAATAAACCTAAGAAACCAACCGGCACAAATTGATTTATTGCCGATGGCAAAATTTGTTCAAAATCTAGACCACGTCCGGGTACCATTAAATCTAATTCTTCGTAGAATAAAAGCCCCAAAACTGCAAAACCGGCAATCATAAAATATCGAATAGGCATCAGTATCAATGACACAGACCCACTCATTAAAGCAGCTTCTCGTTCAGATTTTGTAGACAGGATTTTCTGCATATCGTAATTGGGTGCAGGTCCGGCTAGGCTTACCAACACTCCTTTAAATATCATCATCATAAAAAGGATGGTAAAAAGCGAAAATCCATCATCAGTAATTTTCTGATTTACTTCTGGGATGATGGCAGTCCAATCCATATTGAGATCCCATCCAAAGAAAGGATTAAGCCAGTTTTCAGGTATCAATAACTCATTGGCCACAAGCGCTTTCATAGCAATAATGCCAATAACTATGCTTGAAATGGCCATAATTATATACTGAACCAAATCAGCCCAAACGATACTCATCATGCCACCTAACAGTGAGTAAAAAATGGCAAAGCAAGTAAAAAGTATTCCGTAAAAATGCGGAATGTATTGCTCAGGAATAGAAAATGGGATATACATACTTACAAACTCCCATGGGATGAAAATTTCAACAAATTTTCCTAATCCTATAAACCCATAAGTCAAATAACCTAATCCCATTATTAACGCAAATACTACAACTATTAAGTGCGATTTTTGCGCTCCTGCTTTAAACCCAAAGCGTGTTCCAATCCATTCTGCCCCGGTTGTAACATTTGATCTGCGTAACCACATTGACAAGTAAATCATCAAAAATATTTGATTAAAAACCGGCCAAAGCCAAGGAAGCCAAATTGATTTCACACCGTAAACAAATAGTATTGTAACCAACCAAACTGTACCGGATATATCGAACATTCCGGATGCATTGGACAAACCAAGCATGTACCAGGGAAGTGATTTCCCACCTAATAAATAAGAGTCTTTAGATTTTTGGGCTTTTTTCTTAAGAGCCAGCCCAATGAACACCGTAATTAGTAAATAGGCTACAACTATAAGAGCATCATAAATGGATAAGCGCATGATTTTAACTAATTCGCCAAATAAATTGTTTTAAAAACAGATGGTGGTTCTACCCACCATCTGATAAGACATAACATGATCGATGCTACTTAATCAAAGTCATTTTTTTGTGTAATGAAATATCACCGGCACGCAGCATATAGAAATACACGCCCGAAGCAAGATTGCTAGCATCAAAACGAATTGTGTGATTTCCTGCTAATCTTCTACCATCAACAAGAGTAGCAACTTTCTGGCCTAGCAAGTTGAAGACTTCAAGTTGCACATTACTTGTTGCCGGAATAGTAAAGTTGATATTTGTAGAAGGGTTAAATGGATTTGGATAATTTTGAGATAATTCAAATCCTTCCGGTTTCTCATCAAATTCATTAGAAACACCCATTGCTTTTTCAGTAATAATCTGAACAAAATCAATATTTACTCCTGCACCGGAAACATCAACAGAAATCGGACCACCGGCATGATTCCAAGATTTTGTTAGAAAGTCATTTGCTGTTGATGATAACGTAGTGGCATCAATTTCTGAACCGCCAACACTAATTGAAATATCAGCGTCTGTTTCAGCAGCGTAAAAAACTCTAACGCGATACATTCCTGCATCAAAATCGGCAGCATCAAATCCTAGCGTAGTACTACCGGTAGATCCATCATCACTTAAAAGTACAGACTTAAAGCCAGATGGAAGACCTTCAACATCTTCGCCATTCATTTCTGTCTGACCACCAACCTGAACTAGTGAGTATTCAGCATCAATTGGAGATAAAGATGAAACAACATCTTCAGAACCGGCTTCAACTACATCAATACCTGCGAAACCTTGGTATCCCCAAGATGGTTCTAAGCGGATGGTATTTGTACCTTCTACAAGAACAAGCCCATCAACTGTGCTTTCATGTAGTGCAGAGTTCTCAATCTTTGTAACAGTCCATTCATTAGTTGCCATTCCAATATGAGGATTTGAGCAACCACCCTGACCACCTTCAGCATCCCAAATATATTCACCATAATTCAAGCAATCTTTAATACTTACGCCGTTAACTATTACTCGCTGCCCTCGTACACCATTACCATTCATATTGGTTGTAACATTAAGATCGGTTGCAATTGCTGTGGCTTCAAATGTCCATTCGATAAATCCACTTGATTCGAAGTTTAAGTATGCAAAGCCATCGAATGCTACCGTAGATGCAGATCCACCAAGTGTGCCATCTTCAGCCTCTTGGTTACCAACAACTGTTAATTCTATTACAGCGCCGGCGAGTGCTTCAATATCATCTATATAGCTTTCACTGTTTGCAATCCAATCTGCCATTAAAGACGGATCTTGCCATCTTAAATCACCTAATGGCAACCCATTGGTTCCACCTGTAAGATAATCGGTATTTGTGTACGCAAAGTTTTCCGGTAATGGCCATACAAAACCAGCACCCAAATAAAACGACGGGTCTCTACCCGGATCCCATGTCCAATCATTCCAAGGACTTGGTTGGTTTTGACGTAATCCTTGCATATTAGCAATCATCTCGTTAACAAGATTATCAAGTGAAATACTAGTCGCTGGATAATCACCGCCATCAGGAGCTACCGTGTAACTTGTAATTCCGGGATCTGCTTCGAAATTATTTCCATAATGCATGCTTCCTAAACCTTCTTGTACATTAAAGGTGGTAAACATAGAATCAGTTTCGGAATTTATAATTGGTTGAGCGCGAATCGAATCTGCGTAGTAAGCTGTGAAGTCAGGATCTCTAAAGTGGCCATTATTTGTGTACACAATGCGGCTTGATAGATCAAGACCAAAGGCTGGATTTAAAGGACTTACTGTAAAATAACCGGTATATGGATAGTCTCTATCACCGGAATAATCTGCACTACCTTCACCATGCCAATAGTAATTCATGTTCAAGTTGTTTGCAATGTATGCTTCAATCCACTGTGAGCCGGTATTTAACGTTCTACCTACATTTACGACAGTATTATGCACAAATCGGAAATAGCTGAGTGGTGTAGCTTCTGATTGAATGATCGTATGCCCAAAGTTCAAGAACGTATTATTTTCCATCACAAGAGTATCCGCTCCAGCCTCAAATCGAATACCACGACCTTCCCACTGTTGGCTGCTATTGGTATGATTTCTAAAGATCGAATTGGTGATGTATACCTTGTTATTACCACTATCGAAGCCAAACATAGCGAAATTGGTGCGCTCGAAAATTGAGTTATCAATCACAATTCTTGCACCTGGGGCATTGATTCGAATTGGTAAATATGCACTTCGTCTACCTTGATCATCTTGCCCGGAGAACCAGACATTTTTGAAGGTTACATCCCCGCCAGCGGTTAGAATTCTGCCGTTTTGTTCTCCATTCTCTTCACTTGCAAGTTGGATTACAGCAAATCCAAAATCTTCTCCTTCAGATGGTGGATTTGGATCACCTATAAGACGCAAATGAAATCCATTATTCTGGATCTCCTCCCGCAGGTAGTATAGACCACCACGCTCTAATTTGTATATCCGGTCATCTGGTCTTAATGTATCTACGGCAATTGTATTTCTAAGTGCATCTGGTATAGGAATAAAATCCCCATTATGCCATTCAACCAAACATTCTGCTTGATTGGTTGCGCACTCAGTATAAAACGCCTCATCCTGAGCAAGAACTTTTTTTGGTATTATTATAACTCCCAGTAGAAGTAGTAATACACCTAATTTGTAACTTTTATTCATGTTTTCTCCAAACTTTATTGATTGGTTAATGTTAAATATCTAAATTTTTTTTCCGTTTTAACTCAAACTTAAAATTGCCTACCTATTTATTCGAATACCAACATCTGCAGTAAATCCGTAGTATTCTATATAAGTTGGGCTATTGTACCCGACAACATTTTCAAACCCGTCGCCAGCAATGAAATTTTCATCAGGCGTATTAGTTAGGTTTGTAAAATTTGCAAAAAGCTGAATATTTTCATTTATATCTTGATTAAGAGTTAAATCCCATCGAGAATAATCACCTGAAAATGTACTTCTTATTGGTCTAAACGCATCAAAACCTGCTACACGGTCGGTCTGAAAGAGATATGAAACTCGAGCCGAAAATCCTTTAAAATCATATCCAACAGTTAAATTGGCAATATGAGCCGGCTGGCTTTCAGCACGCCCGGTGGCGGTTGTATCGAAAAATACTGTTTCAATTCTTGGTCGCCGTGTTCCACAACCGGAAACACATACTTGTTCGCTATACTGAGTTAAATAAGTGGTTTTAGAAGTAATGTTTGTATAATTGATGTTTAATACTAACCCTTTTAGAATTGAAGGCAGGTACCAAAAACTTGTTTGCCAATCAAATTCTATACCTTTATAAATTGTTGGCTCATCTATATTGATGTAAGTATTAATAGCAGGTTTTTGCGATAGCCAATCTGATTCTCCTTCTTCAGAACCATCAGGAATATTTAGATCTTCGGTCAGGTTTTCTGCTATAACCGCATTGTAACGGTGCCACCTAATTAAATCGGAAATATTTTTGGTGAAATAAGAAACCGTAAACAATCCCAATTTATTTCGATATGCAGATATTGAAAAATCTTGATTAACGGATTGCGAGGGTCTTAAATTCGTATTATTCGCATTTATAAATGTTAGATTAAAATTGATATTAGTTCGTGGTATTAGCTGTTGAAAATTTGGTCTCGATAGCGTTTCTGTGTAAGCATATCTAAACTTTAGCCAGTCGGTAGGATCGATTTGAACATGTATCGTTGGTAAAATAAAATCAAAATCTCGAATTGCGGTAAGATCAGTGAGTTCAGAAGGTGGTTTTGGTGTATTATTAACAAATACTTCTCTAAATCTTTCAGCTGAAAATTCTGACTGATCTCTGGTTAATCTTACGCCTGGTATTAATGTCAGATAACGACCAATGTTAAAAGTGCCCATTGCATAACCGGCGGTATAAGTCTCGAAACCGTTATAGTCGTTTCCTCTTGATTCCCCTACATTTTCTCTGAAAGCTGTTTCAGCAGAATTAGTACCAAGAGAACAAGGTTCAACTGCATTTGTAAAATTAATCATAGCATCAGAATTAACACTATAACCAACCGGAAAATCACCACTTAAAAAGTCTTGCCTGTCATAGTCATCCATAAATAACAGGATGGGTAAATACTGATAACCACCATCTACAATGCTTTGATAAAGATTATTTCCATTAAACAATCCACTGGCACTAGTCGCTGCTGCGCATTCTAAAAACTCTGTTCCATTACCTGAATTCGAAAAATTTTCATACTGCCAGTTTGTTTTCCCGATTCTATTCTCATCATTTTCTTTAGTTAATCGAGTGTATTTAAAACCAACTTTTATCTTCCCATTAATTTGCTCACCAATAGTAAAAGAACGTTCTAGATTTAGCTGTGCAGTGAATGTATCTTCTCTTCTATAACTATCTAAAATTTCTGTATTTGCTAACCATGTATTAGAAGAATCTGCAACAATATAATCACGAACATCTAGTGGTTGTCCACCAGCTTCATCAACCCACCCTACAACAGAAGCCGCTTCTTTTCTAAAATTGAAAAAGTATTCTCTTGGACTGTCAGTATTTGAAAATGAATATGAAATACCACCGTCAATCTTAAACCTATTAAATGTTTGTTCATAGGCTACCGCATTGGTCATAATATTGGTTTCAAACTCATTTACATTAATACTAATCCCTGAACGCCCATCTATATTGAAGTAATCGTTATTTCGATTCAACGCATTACCCGTTTGTCTATTAAAAAAGATATTTCCCGTCACCTTACCATTTGGGATTTTGTAATCGAGCAATAAACTTCCCCCTAGTCTTGCTCGTTTTACATTTTCTTCAAACAAACCAACTCTATTTATATGTAACTGAACAACTTGTATATCATCAACAATATTATTTCTTTCAGAATAACCGGCACTTAGCTTATCAGCACTTCTATCAAATTCATCTGCTGAAAATGTTGCAATAACCCCAAATTTTTCGGCGAGAAATCGATTGCTAATGGTTCCGGACACTTTATAATTGCCATAGTATTCTTGCAATTGACCGTATCCACCTTGTAATAATAAATTTGTATTCCAACCTGATGGTGCGTCTCTTAATTTTAAATCTACAGAGCCCGCTACAGCATCTGCATCCATATCTGCTGTGATTGCTTTTTTTACCTCAATTCCATCCAACATATTTGAAGCTATTAATGACAAATCTACACTTCTGTCGTCAGAACCTGTAGTTGGTACTCTAACACCATTTACAGTAACAGTGGTGAATTTTGGTGATAAACCACGAACGGATACTTTACTTGCCTCTCCACCGCTTCTTTCAATTGCAATTCCCGGTAACCTTCCAATCGATTCTGCCGCATTTACATCCGGCAATTCCTGAATTCGATCTCTAGCAACTACATTTGCAATTGTGTTAGATGCTAATTGCTGGTTTATCGCAGATACTTGTCCCCGGGCTTGGGCTGTAATCATTATAACATCTCCGGTAACCCCTTCCCATTCAAGCTCAATTGTAACTTCAGTATTCTCACTACTTGTTATACTTATTGGAACTTCTTTACTTTTAAATCCCAAGTAGGATACCATCAATATATGGTCCCCTTCATCTATGCCAATTACTGTGAAATATCCGTCAACATTGGTGGCATTACCTTTTACGGTGCCTTTTATAACAACATTTGCACCAATTAATGCCTCGCCTGTTCCTGATTCAACTACATATCCTGAGATTGAACCATTGAACTCATTGTTTGAAGAAACAAGCGCTTCCATGTGATCATATATAGAAAATTGAGCTTGAATTTCTGATGTATATTGTGCACACAAAGCATATATAATCATTAATTTAAATATTCTACCCATACCGATTTACTTATTGTACTTGTAAAAGTTCTTAGACCGCTTAGCTAATTGACCCAATTATTTAATCAATTAAATTGAATAAACAAGATTAATCAAATTGATTGATTAAATCAATCTGGTATTTTAAAAAACCAAGAAATGGCATTAAAGATTACTTACAAATCAGAAAAGCGCTTTTATACAGTGTAATTATGCGCGTTTTGAAACATTGCTTTTAATCAATAATCAGACTAATATTTTATCAATTATTTTGAATGATTATGGACAGCTACAATGTTTACGGGTACTAATCTTACATACACAAAGGCTTATAATTTTCGAATTGTTTTTGAGACAATTCGATTGACTGGACCGATTTCAAGAGCAGAAATTGCAAGACGAACGAATTTAACTGCGCAAACGGTCTCCAATATTGTTGCTAGATTATTAGAGCAAAACTTCATTCGTGAAGGAAAAAAACTGCAAAAAGAGCGAGGGGCACCATCAACTAATCTAATCGTCAATCCTGATGGCGCTTACTCAATTGGTATTGATTATAACCGTGACCACCTAACCGGTATACTTGTTAATTTGGAAGGCAATGTTGTCTCAAAATATTTTTATGAGGCAGACAACCCTCAGCCCGAAGAAGCAGTTAGATTAATTGCAGATACTATACGGTTGCTTAAAAAATTTACGGATGACAGAAATGCTTACTTAGCTGGGGTAGGTATTGGGTTACCCGGCCCGCTTAGTATTAATGAAAACAATGAGGTAAGTAATACTAACTATCCGAATGTTTTTCCAAATTGGCTTAATATTCCTATTGTTGAATTGCTTTCTGAAAAGATTAATACTCGTTTTTTTATTGAAAATAATGCCTCCGCTGCCGCAATTGGTGAATTATGGTATGGAGCTGGTAAAAACAAAGCTGATTTCCTTTATGTTTTTTTAGGTGCAGGGCTAGGTGGTGGAGTAGTACTAAATGGCTCAATTTATGACGGTGCGCATGGGAATGCCGGTGAACTTGGATATTTTCAATTTACGAATGCAAAAAGTCCACTAAGTAGTGAAAAAGAACCTCATATAGGAGAACACTTTAGCCTGACTAATTTATATAATTGGCTAAGTTCATCAAATGTCATCGTTAAACGTCCTGAGGATTTAGAAAAATTATTTTTGCAAAAGCACCCAATGTTAATGGATTGGATGAAATTAGCTAAGGAATACCTAAGCCCTATTCTATTAGGTGCTGAATATTATCTCGATTTAGGAACGATAATATTGGGTGGGCGATTGCCGGAAGTGATTATTCAAGACTTCACAAATGATTTACCAATGTTACTAAATAAAAATCGTTTCGGATTAAAATCAAATGCACCAAAAATGATTTGTGGTACCACCGGGCCTGATGCAGCAGCATTGGGTGCAGCAACACTTCCAATATTTGATTTGTTTTCTGTACAGAAAGAAGTACTACTTAAAAACTAATCATCTATTAAAGTTTTGATGTAATAGAAGATATCTGCACTTACATCATTTGCTTCATATCATTTTTTTGAAACTATCTGCTGATCTTCGCAATTGAGTATAAATGCTCGCTTAATCTACTTTGTGCTAGAAGAATTAATTTTACTACTTTATAATGTACTTTTGGAATAATTAACCTAACGCCTTAAAGAGTTGACCAAACTCAAAGTTTGCTTGTGCCATTGACGCTGTTGTTGTTTCTTGAAGAATCTTTTGGCGGATACTTTCTGATTGTGCTTTTGCCATATCCGTATCAATTATGGTGCTATTTGCGGAGGCTAGTGCAACAAGTGATTGCCCGATCTGATCTTCTTTCGATGCAGAATCTGTGGAAGCTAATGATTGTTCCATCGCTGCCATTTTACTATTTAATTTTGCTGATCTACTTAAAGCAACAGAATCCGATTCGGCATCAGGAACTGATTTACCACTCGAGAGCTTTTCGTTTTGCGATGAAATTCTCTGATTAATCTTATTCAGTGAATCAACGGCTTTCTTTGGATAAAGCGAATTATTAAAACTATTGTTGATGTTATTGCCCGACATGATTTCTCTCCATGTTAAACTTTTGACTTATTTTCTCTTGTTATCGGAATAATAAAAAAATGCTTAATCGATTTAAGATTAGTCTTTTTTAACCGATAGTAAATCTTTCTTTTACCTGAATCAAACTCATTGTTGGGGTTGCGCCCTCGCTTCCTGCAACATAAGCCCCCAATGCATTGGCAATTTGAAGAAGTTTTTCGGGGGATTTCCCATTGACCAAACTGTATATCACCCCAGATAAAAAGGCATCACCTGCGCCCACTGTGTCCACAACATCTACTTCGAATCTGGAATGATGGTGAAACTTCCCTTCAGAATAAAAAGAGGACCCATCTTCGCCCAAAGTGATAATGGCTTTTTGAATTCCAAACATTGCACAGATTTTGGGGATGGATAATTGATAGTCAGCCTCCAATCCAAACCAAAAGGCCATTTCTTCGATTTCTTCATCATTTACTTTTAGCATATCAGCATGACCCAATAATTCTTCGATCAGAATTTTGTTATAAAATGGTTTCCTAAAATTCACATCCAAAATCTTCATTCCATTAAATCCTGAAAGCAACTCTTTGATCGCCATAACTGAAGTCTCATTTCTAAAACTCAAACTCCCAAACACAGCAATATCAGCTTGACCTAATAACTCTTTTGCTGCGTGATTCGCTTCAATAAAATCCCATGCACGTTGTTCATGAATTATATAACTAGGAATACCTCGGTCAGACAATTCCACTTCTACCAAACCAGTTTGGTGCGCATTTATTTGGATGGAATCAGTATTCAAGCCACGTGATTTTATTTCAGCTAGAGTTTTGTATCCAAGTTCGTCATTCCCGATTGCGCTAATTATGGAAGCGTCGATTCCTAGATTAGTTAGATTTACCGCAACATTTAGTGGAGCACCTCCTAGAAACATTCCCTTTGGTAAAGAATCCCATAACACCTCTCCAATACATACCACTTTTTGCGATTTCAACGCTCTAGTCTCCCGTCATTTCTTTGGCTAAATCTTCTAAAGAACGCCCTTTTGTTTCGGGAATCATCTTCAACGCAAAAGCGAGTTGTAGTAACATCATGAATGCAAAGAAAGCAAACAATGGCCCCGGATTATCGCCGAGTAAATCCATAAAGAAAAGGGTGAAAAGTGTGATTAATGCAGCAAAAACCCAATGCACACCGGAACCAAATGCCTGACCATACGCCCGAACATGATTCGGAAATATTTCAGATATAAATACCCAGATTATAGCTCCTTGTCCTGCGGCATGTGAAGCTATAAATCCGAATACTCCAAGAACAACTACAATTCCGCCCGTTCCGGAATAAAAGGCCCACGACACAATGCTGAGCGTTGTTATGTACCCAATAGAGCCATAAATGAGTAGCGTTTTTCTGCCTGCACGATCAATTAAAAATATACCCAACATCGTGAAAACAAGATTTACCGCACCAATCCCAACGGAAGAAAGTAAAGCCGTACTTTCAGCAAGTCCCGCTGCTTCGAATATTCTCGGTGCGTAATAAATCACGAAATTGATGCCGGAAACCTGATTAAAAAATGCTAATAAAAAAGCGAGTAAAATCGGCCATTTATAGCGCCCTGAAAAAAATCCATTTCCCGAATCCGCTTTTTCAGTTTGTTGGATAGCTGCCAGTTCTTCTTCCGGATCGATGGTAGAATCTAATTGTGAGATTAGTTCTTTAGCTGTTTCTTCGTCATTATTATGAATAACCAACCATCGTGGACTGTTCGGAATTTTATACACCAAAACTAAATACACTACTGCCGGAAAAGATTCTATTCCTAGCATCCAGCGCCAAGCGTTTTCTCCTAAACTACTTCCAACTAGCCAGTTTGATAAGAAGGCAATCAAAATTCCCAGAACAATCATAAATTGATATAAAATCACCAATCTACCACGGCGATGTGCCGGTGCAATTTCAGAAATGTACGTTGGTGCAGCCACTGATGACGCCCCAACTCCCAATCCACCAATAAAACGAAAAACTGAAAATGTGAACGGATCTTGAGCTAATGCAGAACCTAATGCAGATATCAAATAAAGAAAACCAATCCAAATGAGCGTGTTTTTCCTGCCGTACTTGTCGCAAGGAATTCCACCGAATAATGCACCTATCACTGTTCCCCATAATGCCATAGACATAATGTACGTACCATGAAATAACGGGCTTGTATGCCATAGAGCCTGAATAGGTTTATCAGCACCTGAAATAACTGCGGTATCAAATCCAAAAAGAAGGCCGGCAAGAGCCGCAACGATGGCGGCAAAGAGAAGAGAAGAAGTATTTTTCATATCCAATAATTTAGCTGACATAGTATTGAATTTATCAACGTAGAAAAAACGGTCAACGATTTACCTGACATCTATAAAGATGACCGAGGTGGAAAAGTAGTTGGGAAATAGATTCAATGAGATTGCGCCATTGGCATCCCTGTGGGGCTTTGTTGATTGCTTATTTTATCCGGATGAGCAAATCACATAATCTACCTCCCCCACTTCACTTGAAATTCTTCCTTATAACTCGCACCAATTGGTATTTCATGGTTATCCAAATGAATCATATTTCCCTCAACATATTCAATAGTGGCTAAATTTACTGAATACGATTTATGAACCCGAAGTAAAAATCCACGAGTCTGTTCCATCATTTTTTTCATGGTCATATAAACCATAATTTTTTGCTCAGAAAGATGAATCATCAAGTAATCGCCTTTTGATTCTACAAAATGAATTTCAGAGGTATTTATGCGATAACTTTTACCATTTGTTTTAACTGTAAAGTTTATTTCTTGCCGTTCGTTGACTTTCTTCACCTTTTCAACGGCCTGTAAAAAACGCGGGAAGGCGATGGGTTTCAGCAAATAATCCGTCACATTCAACTCATACCCTTCGATGGCAAATTCCGGATATGCCGTTGTTAAAATCACATTGGGTTGCACGTTTTGAGTGCGCAAAA
>Ga0316205_10002762_pt1 | contig 17585 bp, 17 predicted proteins | sample 3monthpyrite_MG_FD_204941 | JGI IMG/M metagenome (GOLD analysis project Ga0316205, IMG submission 204941) | Microbial mat bacterial communities from mineral coupon in-situ incubated in ocean water Damariscotta River, Maine, United States -... | ecosystem: Environmental > Aquatic > Marine >... | reverse complement strand
TCCGTGCAGGCGACATGGTCATTGACGGCTCAGTAAGCGGTAAGCTGGTAAAGCTTGCCAGTACCGTGAACCAATAGGGGATAGTGGATATGCAACTGAATCCATCTGAAATCAGTGAAATTATCAAAAAACGAATCGAAAATTTCGATTCAGCATCAGAAGCAAGAAATGAAGGTACAGTCGTAGGTATAACAGACGGTATCGTACGAATTCATGGTCTTAACGACGTAATGTCGGGAGAGATGTTGGAGTTTCCAGGCGATACATACGGTATGGCACTTAACCTTGAGCGTGACTCGGTTGGTGCGGTAGTTCTGGGTGCTTATGAGCATCTGACAGAAGGCGACGTAGTAAAATGTACGGGCCGAATTCTGGAAGTACCGGTTGGTCCAGAATTGCTGGGTCGTGTCGTTGATGCACTGGGTATGCCGATTGATGGCAAAGGCCCAATCAACTCTGATAAAACAGCGCCTATTGAGCAAGTTGCTCCGGGTGTAATTACTCGTAAGTCAGTTGATGAGCCAGTTCAGACTGGTTTGAAAGCCATCGATACCATGGTACCCATTGGTCGTGGCCAACGTGAGTTGATTATAGGTGACCGTCAAACAGGAAAAACAGCTGTTGCAATCGATGCGATTATCAACCAGAAAGGTACAGGCGTTAAATGTATCTATGTTGCGGTTGGTCAAAAGGCATCTTCTGTTGGTGGTGTAGTACGAAAATTAGAAGAGCATGGCGCAATGGATCATACCATTGTCGTTGCAGCGACAGCAGCTCAAGCGGCAGCCCTGCAATACATCGCACCTTACTCTGGTTGTGCGATGGGCGAATACTTCCGTGATCGTGGTGAAGACGCACTGATCGTTTATGATGATCTGACAAAACAAGCATGGGCATACCGTCAGGTATCGCTGTTATTACGTCGTCCGCCAGGTCGTGAAGCCTATCCAGGTGACGTTTTCTATCTGCATTCACGTCTTTTGGAACGTGCTGCACGAGTTAATGCTGACTTCGTTGAAAAAGCGACAAATGGTGAAGTAAAAGGCAAAACAGGTTCTTTGACTGCATTGCCAATCATCGAAACGCAAGCCGGCGACGTATCGGCCTTCGTACCAACTAACGTAATTTCGATTACAGATGGTCAGATCTTTCTGGAATCAGACTTATTTAATGCCGGTATAAGGCCTGCGATAAACGCAGGTTTATCAGTATCACGTGTTGGTGGTGCAGCTCAAACCAAGATCATCAAGAAATTAGGTGGTAGCGTTCGTTTGGCATTGGCACAGTATCGTGAACTGCAGGCATTCTCACAGTTCGCATCAGACCTTGATGACGCAACACGCGCACAGCTGGAACGTGGCCAGCGTGTTACCGAGCTTATGAAACAGAAACAGTATGCGCCATTATCAGTCGCAGAACTGGCAATGTCATTGTACGCTGCGAATGAAGGCTATTTGGATGATGTCGATGTTAACAAGATTGTTGATTTCGAAGCAGCCATGCAATCAAGTGTTGCATCTAATAATGCTGATCTGATTGATAAGATCAACGAAACGGGTGACTTCAACGACGACATTGCAGCTGAAATGACAGCGGCATTGGATAAGTTCAAGGAAACAGGAACCTGGTAAGGGGCTGATTCATGGCAAGTGGAAAAGAAATACGTACCCAGATCAAGAGTATCAAGAGTACTCAAAAGATCACCAGTGCAATGGAAATGGTGGCGGCCAGTAAAATGCGCCGTGCGCAGGAAAACATGCGCGCCACACGTCCGTATGCAAACAAGATTAGAAACGTAATCGGTCACCTGGCCCATGCCCATCCTGAATATAAACATACATTCATGATCGAGCGTGAAGTTAAGCGAGCCGGTTTCATCGTCATTTCATCAGACCGAGGTCTGTGCGGTGGTTTGAATGCGAATGCATTCCGCAAAACTGTCAACAAGATGAAAGAGATGGATGATCAGGGCATTGAGATTGATGTTTGTACCATAGGTAAAAAATCTACTCAGATGTTTAAACGACTGAAAGGAACCTTACGTGCAGAAACGTCAAATCTGGGTGATAAGCCAAGACTGGAGGACATTATTGGTGTCGTCAAAGTCATGTTGGATGCCTATGAGAATGATGAAATAGATCAATTGTTTGTTGTGTATAACGAATTCGTTAACACAATGACGCAAGCTCCACAGATCGAGCAACTATTACCGATTGCGGCAGATGAAGTTGAAGAGGAAATTAAACATCATTGGGATTACATCTATGAGCCGGATTCAAAAACGGTACTTGGTGGTCTCATGATGCGTTTCATCGAAGCACAGGTTTATCAGGGAATGGTAGAAAATGTTGCATGTGAAATGGCTGCGAGAATGATCGCAATGAAATCAGCAACAGATAATGCTGGCGATATCATTGATGGTCTGGAGCTAGTTTATAATAAGGCGCGTCAGGCAGCGATTACTCAGGAAATTTCTGAAATCGTTAGTGGCGCAGCTGCAGTATAGTTTTTTTAACCAAATTTTTAATATTAAAAGTATCTTCAAGAGGAACGAATAATGAGTTCTGGAAAGATTGTTCAAATTATTGGTGCGGTCGTAGACGTAGAGTTTGACCGTGATAGCATGCCTAAAGTGTTTGATGCACTTATCGTAAGCGAAACAGGCTTGACACTGGAAGTTCAGCAGCAGCTGGGTGACGGTGTTGTCCGTTCGATTGCAATGGGATCAACTGATGGGTTAAAACGTGCTTCATCCGTTGATGGCACAGGCGCTCCGATTAAAGTACCTGTTGGTCAGAAAACATTGGGTCGTATCATGGATGTACTGGGAAACCCAGTAGATGATGCCGGTCCGATAGGCGAGGAAACACGGCTACCTATTCATCGTAAGCCACCTGCCTATGATGAGCAGTCTTCTAATGTTGAAATATTTGAAACAGGTATCAAAGTAATTGATCTGATCATGCCGATCGCCAAAGGCGGTAAAATTGGACTGTTCGGTGGTGCGGGTGTAGGTAAAACCGTAACACTGATGGAGCTGATTCGTAACATCGCGGTTGAACATAGTGGCTTCTCAGTATTCGCCGGTGTTGGTGAGCGAACTCGTGAAGGTAATGACTTTTATCATGAAATGGCTGAAGGCGGCGTACTTGATAAAGTATCACTGGTTTATGGTCAGATGAACGAGCCTCCTGGCGCACGTTTACGTGTTGCATTAACAGGACTGACAATGGCAGAACATTTCCGTGACGAAGGTCGTGATGTACTGTTATTCGTAGATAACATATACCGTTACACACTCGCAGGAACAGAAGTATCTGCACTGTTAGGCCGTATGCCATCAGCGGTTGGTTATCAGCCAACACTAGCTGAAGAAATGGGTGCTTTACAAGAGCGTATTACTTCAACTAAAACAGGTTCTATCACATCATTCCAGGCAGTATACGTCCCTGCGGATGACTTGACTGACCCATCTCCGGCAACTACATTCGCGCATTTGGATGCGACACTCGTACTGTCTCGTCAGATCGCAGAGTTGGGTATTTACCCAGCGGTTGATCCACTGGATTCTACCTCACGTTTGCTTGACCCATTGGTTATCGGTAACGAACATTACGATACAGCTCGTGCAGTACAAGGTATCTTGCAGCGTTATAAAGAATTAAAAGACATTATCGCCATCCTCGGTATGGACGAATTATCAGACGAAGATAAGCAGGCAGTAGCACGTGCTCGCAAGATCCAACGCTTCTTGTCCCAACCATTCTTCGTTGCTGAAACATTCACTGGTACGCCAGGTAAATACGTTAGCCTGAAAGACACTATCCGTGCGTTCAAGGGTATTATTGACGGTGAATACGATGCGATGCCAGAGCAAGCATTCTACATGGTTGGCGGTATCGAAGAAGTTGTTGAAAAGGCTAAAACGCTTTAATCACCATAGGTAAATAGAATGGCAATGACTACACATGTTGACATAGTAAGTGCAGAAGAAGAAATTTTCTCTGGCACAGCTGAAATGATCTATGCACCAGCCGAAATGGGCGAAGTAGGTATAGCCCCTCGTCATACACAAATGATTACTCGCCTTAAACCTGGTGAAGTTCGTTTGCAAACGGGTGATGAAGAGCAGACCTTCTATGTTTCCGGTGGAATCCTGGAAGTACAGCCACATGTTGTTACGGTACTCGCAGACACTGCAATTCGTGCCAATGATCTGGATGAAGCACAAGCTCTTAAAGCAAAAGAAAAAGCAGAACAAGTACTGAAAGATAAAACTTCAGAGATTGAATACGCTCGAGCCAGTGCTGAATTAGCAGAAGCTGCTGCACAACTTCGTGCAATTGAAAAATTACGTAAGATGAAAAAATAAATCAATTTTATATTGATTGGAAACGGCATGGATAAAACCATGCCGTTTTCATTTGTGAGAGAGATTAAACAGATAGAGCAGGTGTAGTAATGAACTGCGAATCTAGCTAAATGCATTTATCAGGAATCACTATGTCAATTCCAGTTGTAGAGAAAAACAAGGCAGTGTTTTTTACTTATTCAATTACGAATGAAAGTGGAGAGATTGTTGATCAGGCTGATTTTCCAATCGGTTATGTTCATGGTATCGAAAGTGACATCATAGCAAAACTCGAAAAAGGAATAGACGGTAAAAAACTGGGTGACAAATTAGAAATAATGCTCTCACCAGAAGAAGGATTTGGAGAAATAGACCCAGATCTTACATTTACTGACTCATTAGAAAACGTCCCGCCACAGTTTCATGAAGTTGGTGCTAAGGTGGAGATGCAAAACGATAGTGGAGAAGTAAAAGAGTTTACGGTCTCAAAAATTGAAAATGGAATATTGACAGTAGATGGTAATCATCCGTTAGCCGGTAAGAACATCACGTTTAATATTACGATTACAGAAATTCGAGATGCAACAGCAGATGAAATTAAAACCGCGCAAGTTGAAGACAATATGTCGCCTGTATTGCATTAGTATTAAATATCAAAGTAAAAATATCCTTCTCGCTAATAAGAAAATTGCAACAAGAATCACGGCACCTAAAATTTTTTCCATTGTTTTTGCTGTAAATTTACTTGAGCCTAAAAGTGAGCCTATAGTACCACCCAGTAAAACAGCGGCTATATACGGCCAATATTCAAGTAGATTGATGGAGTTATATTGTAGTCTTGAGGCAAGGCCCGCGATAGAATTGAGCCAAATAAAAATTGCACCACAAGCTGCTGCTTCTTTTTGACTACCAAGACCCAAAATAATAATTAAAGGCACGAGGTAAACTCCTCCGCCAATACCGACTATGCCTGCAATTAAGCCGAGTATGCCACCTGAGAACAAAGATAATAATAATTTACCCAATTTATTAAGAGGTAGAGTAAAAGACGTGTTTTTCCAAAGGTAAATACGAGCAGCAACAAAAATTAAAGAAATCAGCAACACCCAGTAAAAGATGGCTTTGGGTACGTTTAATGAGCCACCAAAGTAAGCCATGGGAATTGAGCCAACTAAAAAAGGTAAAATTAACCCGAATCGAGCATGTTTGTAGCGGATGAAATTAAAACTACCAATGGTGGTAACGCAAAGATTAAGACTGAGCGAAACCATAGGAATTGCCAGAATATTGAAACCAACAATGGACATTAAGGCGGTATAAGACGAACCACCACCCAGGCCTACAGATGAGTATGTAAAAGCGATGATAAAGAACAGGCCAGCGAGTATGTAGGTATTAGAAAGCAGTAAATCCAAAGGAGAGCCCTGAAATAATGATAATCAACATATTATCATTATTACTCGATATTTGTAGTGAAAGCCCTATGTGAAGACAGAGGCTAGTTACAATAAGGATCCATAGGAATATATCATTTCAAATTCAATTATAAATCCAGTATCCTTAAGGAATTCAATTAAATACCGACATAATAACTATGAATTTAGAAGTCATTATTCTTGCGGCCGGTCAAGGCACCCGCATGAAATCTGCCAAACCTAAGGTTTTACATAAACTTGCAGGTAAGCCGATGCTTAGACACGTCATTGATACTGCTATGAACCTTTCAGCGAGTAAAATACATGTCATCTATGGTCATGGTGGTGATCAGGTAAAGGAAGAGATGGGCCACTTGCAAGATGTCGACTGGACAGAACAAGCAGAACAGTTAGGAACTGGCCATGCAGTTCAACAAGTTTTGCCAAAGTTGAGTAAAAATTGTGTCGCCCTTATTTTATATGGTGATGTACCACTGATACAACAAAAGACATTAGAAAGCCTTATTGCGACAGTAAATGATAAACAGATGGGGTTACTGACAACATTACTTGAAAGTCCAACTGGTTATGGACGTATAGTCAGAAACGATAAACAGGTAATACAAAGAATTGTCGAACATAAAGATGCAAATCAATCTGAATTACTAGTCAATGAAGTTAACACAGGCATAATGGCTGTACAGTCAGTTAATTTAATAACATGGCTGAATAATTTAGATAACAACAATGTGCAAGGTGAATACTATCTTACAGATATTATTGAAAAAGCTGTAGCTGATGATGTGACTGTTGCCGGAACAATAACGGAAGATGAAATTGAAGTAACAGGGATAAACGAGAAAGTACAACTTCAGCAAATGGAACGAGCATATCAATTACGCCAGGCTGAATATTTAATGCGTGAAGGTGTAAGCCTTGCGGATGCAGCACGGTTTGATCTTCGTGGAAAATGTGAAGTAGGCCAAGATGTCAGTATAGATGTTAACGTAGTTATGGAAGGCAGAGTTAAATTAGGTGACCGTGTTGCGATTGGTCCAAATGTTTTTTTGAAAAACGTTGAAATACATAACGATGTCGTAATATTAGCAAATAGTGTGTTGGAGCAAGCAGTAGTTGGTAGCGGATCACAAATTGGTCCATTTGCGAGATTAAGACCAGAAACAATATTATCGGAGAATACACGTATCGGTAATTTTGTAGAGATTAAAAAGACGACAATGGGCAAGGGCAGCAAAGTGAGTCACTTGAGTTACATTGGTGATGCAGAATTGGGCAGTGGTGTTAATATAGGTGCAGGCACTATTACCTGTAACTATGATGGAGCTAACAAATTTAAAACAATAATTGGTGATAATGCATTTATTGGCTCAGATACACAGTTAGTAGCGCCCGTTAGTATCGGAGAAGGTGCAACAATTGGTGCCGGCTCAACTATAACGAAAGATACGCCGAATCAAAAATTAACACTCAGCCGTAGTAAACAAATTACAATTGATAGCTGGAAAAAACCAGTTAAGACAAAAAAGTAATCAGGAATAAAATATGTGTGGAATAGTCGGTGCAATAGCACAGCGTGACGTTGTTCAAATTCTTGTTGAAGGATTAAAGCGACTAGAATACCGTGGGTACGATTCAGCTGGCGTTGCAGTGCTTAATGAAGAAAATAAGATTGCTCGTGTAAGAAGAATAGGCAAAGTAAAAGAACTGGAAGCAGAGTTAATAAAAAGCGTACATGGTCATATAGGCATAGCACATACACGTTGGGCAACACATGGTAAACCCACAGAAGAAAATGCACATCCACATATATGTAATGACAAAGTAACCTTAGTTCATAATGGCATAATAGAAAATCATGAAGAACTGAGAGAAAGTCAAAAAGCAAAAGGTTATAAATTTACATCTGACACTGATACAGAAGTAATTGTCCATCAGGTAGCGGATTATCTCGATCAAGGTAACGATCTATTTACAGCAGTCCAATCAGCAGTGGCAGATCTTGAGGGCGCTTATTCATTAGGTGTTATTAGCCCAAGTGAACCAGATACATTGATAGCTGCTAGAAAAGGCAGTCCGTTATTAATTGGTGTCGGTGTTGGAGAGTATTTTATCGCATCAGATAAAGCAGCCCTTATTCCTGTAACACAACAATTTATCGTCCTTAATGATGGTGATATGGTGAAAATATCACGCGACAACCTTGAAATAATAGATAAAGATGGTAAAGAAGTGGAGCGTGAAATCCATACATCCGAATTAAGCGCCGAGTCAGTAGAACGTGGTGAATATAAACACTTCATGCTGAAAGAAATTTATACACAGCCGACTGCACTAAGTGATTGCCTAGAAGGTAGAATCAGTAGTAAAAAGGTACTAGAAGAATGTTTTGGGCATAATGCCGCAGAAGTATTTGATAGTGTGCAAGGCGTTGAAATTATTGCTTGTGGCACCAGTTATCATGCAGGTCTTGTAAGTAAATATTGGTTTGAATCTATTGCAGCGATACCTTGTAGTGTAGAAGTTGCAAGTGAATTTCGTTATCGAAAACCTGTGGTAAGAAATAACTCCCTTATTATTACCTTATCTCAATCTGGCGAAACAGCTGATACATTAGCAGCCCTTCAGGAAGCTAAAAAATTAGGTTATGGTCATTCACTGGCTATTTGTAATTCACCAGAAAGTTCTATCGTGCGTGAGTCTGACCTTGTGCTGATGACACGTGCAGGCCCTGAAATCAGTGTTGCATCAACCAAAGCATTTACCACGCAACTAGTTTGCTTAATGTTAGTCGTGCTGACGTTAGGTAGACGTAATGGAATGTCTGAAGAAGTTGAATCAAAGATTGTGAAAGAGTTGGTAACATTACCTAGAAAAGTAGAAGAAGCATTAGAGTTAAATGACAGCATTAAAAAACTGGCCGAACATTTTACCGATAAAAATAATGCATTATTCTTAGGTCGTGGTGCAATCTATCCTGTTGCTATGGAAGGTGCATTGAAATTAAAAGAAATCTCGTATATACACGCTGAAGCATATCCTGCAGGTGAATTAAAACATGGCCCATTGGCTCTGGTCGATGACAATATGCCTGTTGTTGCCGTTGCACCTAATAATGAATTACTAGAAAAACTTAAATCCAATTTACAAGAAGTGAGTGCACGTGGAGGAAAATTATATGTATTTGCAGATAAAACAGTAGCGCTATACCAGGGTGATAACATTGAAATAATTCGTGTGGCAGCTGCAGACGATAGTATCGCACCAATTATTTACACCATACCCCTACAATTACTTTCCTATCATGTTGCGGTTCTTAAAGGTACAGATGTTGACCAGCCACGCAATTTGGCAAAAGCAGTTACTGTTGAATAGAAAAATATTTAAAATTGGCTTTTTTGTATATAACACGAGAGTCAATACAGTATAAAGCAATAATACTTATTTGTTGCACGACATTTTAGATAAAACCTCAATTGGTATTTTTTATTCTCTTTTATATTAGGAGTAACTATGAGTAGCCCCGATAATTCGAATAAGACTAGGGAACAATTGGTTGCTGAAATAAATGCATTGCGTCAGCGTGTAGATGAATTAACAAAAGTACAAGCCGACTATGCTACTGCAATAAAATCACTAAGTGAGAGTGAAAGCCGTTTATCCGATGCACAACGTATAGGGAAAATGGGTAGTTTTACATTTGATTTGACTACCGGTTTTTGGTCAGGAACCGATATGCTCTACCCTATATTAGGTATAAAAAAGAAACGAGAATACACACTTGAAGATTGGGTTGAAATACTTCATCCGGATCACAGAGACAAGCTGGCCACTTATCAAAAGACCATATTGGATAAAAAGATACCTTTTGATAAAGATTATCTTATCGTAAGACAAACTGATGGTGAAGCCAGATGGGTGCATAGTTTTGGTGAATTACAGTTTGATGATAGTGGTAATGTTGTTGGCATGATTGGAACGACACGCGATATTACCGAATCTAAACAAGCGGAGGAAGCTTTGCAAAATGCAAAGAATGATCTGGAGGCTAGTGTTGAAAAACGAACTCGTGAACTCTCTATAGCTAAACAAGAAGCAGAGGTTGCCAGTAAAGCTAAATCAGAATTCTTGTCGTCTATGAGTCATGAGTTACGTACACCAATGAGTGCAATTCTTGGATTTGCCAGGCTGCTTGAATCTGATGAAGGCTCGCTCAGTGAGTCTCAACTTTCATCCGTGAAAGATATAATAGCAGGTGGCAATCACCTCCTTGAATTAATCAATGAAGTACTTGATCTTGCAACAATAGAAGCGGGTAAATTAAACATCGTTATCGAAGATGTTTCTCTACCGATGATTATCGATGAATGCTGTTGTCTTACATCAGGTTTGGTAAAAAAAGCTGGGATTGTAATCGATTTTGGTAGACCTGAGTATATTGTACAAGCAGACTGGACTCGACTTAAGCAAGTGCTGATCAATTTCATTTCTAATGCAATTAAATATAATCGTCCTGATGGTAAAATTAAGTTTGCTTACGAACCGTTGGAAGAAAACCGTTTAAAAATTAGTGTCACTGATACAGGCTTTGGTCTGAATGATGCACAGGTTTCAAAATTATTTATAGCCTTCGAGAGAGTGGGAGCAGAGTCTTCTACAATAGAAGGCGCGGGAATAGGGCTTGCGTTATGTAAAAGATATGTTGAGCTGATGGGAGGGACTGTGGGTGTCTCAAGTCAGAAAGGGAAAGGAAGTACATTTTGGCTTGAGTTAAATTATAAAGAGCATGAAGATCTAGCAGAAAAACCGAAAATATAAAGTCGAATCTCTCATTAAGATAATTAACCATTAGTGATCGAAATACAACCCATTTTGAATTATAGTAACAACCTTGAGTAAGTATCTTATCTGTAATTTGTATTGAATTATTCATGAACATAAAAAAAATATTTTCTAATGATAAAAAACTTCAAGTCATATACAGGCTTGAGCCAGGATGTCTCGGCCCGAATGGCGAAAATCATATAAAAGATTTTTGTAAGTTTGCACAAAATAAAGCTGAAGGAATTGATGCAGAGATTATCATATGGGAATTTCGATCAAGAAATGATAAGGCTCTTGCAGAGATTGAGTATAAAATAAATAATAAAAAATTATCATTTGATAAAGCTAAAATATATTTAGAGATGTTTGATAGAAACATAGATGATTTCGAAGAAGTTGCCCATGAAAAAATATCTAATCTTATTGAGGATTATTTTGGTAACCAATGAATTAGTTATATGTCAGCATTATGTCTAACACGAGCTTCTATTAGAAATAAGGTACATTTTTTATCGTAAATCAGTTCTAATATTGCCATTAGTGTTTTTTGCTGTAATTATGGGTTCAATTAGTTTTATTAAGGTAAAAAGAATATAACAAGTGATTAAAATCATAGGCTAAAAACTTATCTTGTTCAGACGGCAGAAAAAGTCGTTGGTTATTTCAAGTGTTATATGTAAAAAGTTAAAGGTTTTATTATGGTAGTGGTATCAGAATGTCAGAAATTCCAGTAAGTGTGAAAAACATATTTATCGGAGGTAATAAGGTGGAGTTTTATGGCTGAAATGAAGTGGCTTGGTTGGGTTGTACTTGTTGGAAGTCTTGGAGCGAGTAATGTCATGGCAACAGAGGAAGCAAAATATACCGTTGTACTCAAAGAATATAATTTTGAGTTGCGACAGTATGAGTCGCATGTTCTTGCTGAAACCACAGTAGACGGAGACCTTGAAGATGCAGGAAACAAAGCATTTAAGCAGCTGTTTAAATATATTTCTGGTAACAACAAGTCTCGGCAGACAATAGAAATGACTACACCCGTTATACAAGAGTCCTTAGGTGAAAAGATTGCAATGACTGCGCCTGTCAGCCAACAGCGTAAAGAAGGAAAGTGGGTCGTAAGCTTTATGATGCCCTCCTCATATTCGCTGGAGACACTGCCAAGACCTAAAGATCCAAGCATTGTATTACGCCAGGTTCCTGCACGATATATTGCGTCTATTAGATACTCTGGGTTCTGGAATGAAAAAGGTTACCGCCAGAATTTAGATAAGTTGAATGCTTGGGTGGAGAAAAAAAATCTCAGTGCTGTTGGGGGTCCCATATGGGCAAGATATAACGCTCCATATGTACCATGGTTTTTTAGGCGGAATGAAATCTTAGTGCCCGTTAAGAGGCTACCGAAATTTGAATAAATACATAGTAATTGACCCTAAATATGCCATTGGACGCAAGATTTTCCAAATCATGTAGAGATATGTCAATTGTGAAGGTGATAGAAGCTTTCCCTTATGAAGTGTTTCAAGCGACTGGTTAAGCAAGAGGGCGCTTATCGGATGGCAATAACCGCTTATAAAATAATGATTTAATCAATGCCAGTATGCAATAAAGCACTTAAACTGGTATACTACGCGGCCTTTCTCGATTTGACGTAACCCTGTCAGCTAGAGTCAAAAAAGGGTCTGCGCCTATCTTTACATAGTTAGGCATTCCACGTATTTCATCTTTTTCAGGTATTACACATGACTACCGACACGGTAACCTCTTTTGATCAATTGGATTTAACCAAGCCACTCTTAAAGATTCTAAATGAGGTAGGTTATGAAACGCCATCTCCAATTCAGGCAGAAACAATACCGTTACTGTTGCATGGGAAAGACATTATTGGACAAGCGCAGACTGGAACAGGTAAAACAGCTGCTTTTGCACTCCCTTTTTTATCGAACCTCAACTTGAAACAGAAAGATCCACAGGTATTAGTGCTTGCACCTACGCGTGAGTTGGCCATACAGGTTGCTGAAGCATTTCAGAAGTATGCGACATATATAAAAGGTTTTCATGTATTGCCAATATATGGAGGCCAGGATTACAGTGGCCAGATCAGGTCGCTTAAACGAGGCGTGCATGTTGTTGTGGGCACACCCGGGCGTGTAATGGATCATATGCGCAAAGGTACGTTGAAGCTTAATACGTTAAAAGCTTTAGTGCTGGATGAAGCAGATGAAATGTTACGTATGGGTTTTATAGATGATGTTGAATGGGTGTTAGAGCAGATACCAGAAGAAAGGCAAATAGCATTATTTTCAGCGACGATGCCATCACAGATACGTCGTATAGCGAATAAATATCTAACTGACCCTCAGCAAGTCACGATAAAAGTAAAAACAGCAACAGCTGAAACAATTAGACAACGTTATTGGCCTGTTAGTGGGCTACATAAGCTAGATGCACTAACTCGTATTCTTGAAGCAGAAGCCTTTGATGCGATGATTGTTTTTGTTCGTACAAAAACAGCAACAGTTGAGTTGGCAGAGAAGTTGGAAGCACGCGGATATTCCACTTCAGCGTTGAATGGTGATATACAGCAGAAACAGCGTGAGCGTACTATTGATCAGTTGAAAAAAGGGAAAATTGATATTCTGGTAGCAACTGACGTAGCCGCGCGCGGATTGGATGTAACGAGAATAAGTCATGTTGTGAACTATGATATTCCGCATGATACAGAATCCTATATTCATCGAATTGGAAGAACAGGCCGGGCTGGCAAACATGGTGATGCAATTCTGTTTGTAGCACCTCGAGAAAAACGCATGTTAGGTTCGATAGAGAAAGCGACCCGTAAAAAAATTGAGTTAATGGAGTTGCCTTCTACAGATTTAATCAATGATAAACGTGTAGATAAGTTTAAACAGCGTATAACTGATACGTTGGCAAATGAAGACCTTGCTCAATTTGCAAAGTTGATAGAACAATATGAACAAGAACATAATGTCCCTGCGCAAGAGATTGCATCGGCGCTTGCAAAATTATTACAAGGTGATTCGCCGTTATTGTTACAAAATAAGCCACATAGAAGAGAAGAGCGTAATGTAAGAGAAAGAGATGATCGGCCGCAGCGAAATAGAAAAGAGAGAAACGAGCGAGATCGTTCATCAAAGAAAGGAGTACAGCCAAGTGAGGGTATGCAACGTTTCAGAATAGAAGTGGGCAAGAGCCATGAAGTCAAGCCAGCTAATATTGTAGGTGCAATAGCTAATGAAGCGGGATTGACCAATCGTGATATTGGACATATAGAAATAAATGAAGACCATAGCATTATTGAATTGCCAAAAGGCATGCCGAATGAAATATTTGAGGAACTTAAATCAGTTTGGGTGTCTGGTCAGCAGTTAAAAATATCGAAATTTGCAAAGGCAAAAAGAAATGATGCTGGTTCATATAAATCACGATCAGATAAACCGAGATCAAGTAAGCCGGGAAGCAAACCAAAAGGCGCAAAGAAAATAAGTAAGGCGCCTAAAAAGCCTGCTAAAAGCAAATCACGTAAAAAACAAAACAATTAATTTATTAGATTTTTGATTTCTTCATCATTAAGTTCGGATGGAACGGGGTTTAATTTTTTAAGGCGTTTTCTATTTAAGCATCCTAAGCCTACTATATTAGGCTTAAAAATACTGTGCCGAGCACGTGTGTTTCTTAAGAATGCGCGCGAAAGATTAAGCTTTGAGACTTCGTCATCAAGTTTGTTAGCAATTGCTACGGCGACTTTGCGACGAATCCAAAAATGAAACGAAATTAACCCAGAAAATATAATTACGCCTGCTACGATAATAAATACAGGATGACTAAGAACCTGATCCTGAAATGCGGCATAAATGTCAGAGAGGCTGTGTATTTTATTATAATAGGCGCAGGCAGTTATAATTAAAGCGATAAGCGTCCATAATAATAAATTAAATAACACGACGCGGCTAAGCCATTTATTTTGTAATCGTTGTAGTGAGGGGATGACGTCCTCAGTAAGTTCATTAATTGATTTTTCTAATGTCGATTGAATATCCTCAAGTGCGCTTTCATCAGCCTGGCTTGTTTCGTCGCTGCTATTATCAAGGTTATCTAAAATAGGCTGCCATGTAACCCTGCCAGTGAAGTTGTTATTGTTATCAGTTATTCCGATAGATTTTCCAATAATATCGAGGCTTTTGAATTGTTCTGCTAAATTCAATAGTCTGTCTTTTACGCCAAATGCATCAGTTTTAATAGAACGTACTTTTTTTAATAGTTTCATGTTGCTCGTTTAAATATAAGGTTTAAAATTCGCCACTTGCGCCACGAGTCATAATGTCAAGTATGATTTTTTTAACATTAAGTGCTTCTTTTTTCAGGCTTGGTGGTAAAGTGGTTCCACCATGAATCATAAGGTCCATGTTGAGTGAGTACAACCAAAGCTGGCCTGTTTTGTCTTCTATTAGTGATACTCGGCACGGCAAGTAGGCAGAATAAGAATCACTGTAATTAACCATTTTTGCAGCGGTTAATGCATCACAGAACATATAAATTTTCATGAAGCGGAATGGCTTTTCAGACATGGCTTCAACTTGTTTAGATAGAGGTAGTTCGCCTACATTTTTTATATTATTATCATTTGCAGCAAATTTTAAAGTTTCATCTACATCGCTAGCAGACAAGCCTTCTTTAACTTTCATTTTCCAGACAGTTGCTTCTGCCGCATTTCCGGTTTCAAGAATATTATTTATTAATGCGATGTAAGTTTCAGAAGCTTTATCATCAAAGTTACTAAAGCGATGGTAAGCAGGCTCGAGTGTATATGCTGCCCATAATAATGCAATGATCGTTAGAGCGCCGATCAGAGTTAATCCATTTTTAATAAGTTTCATATTCACCTCTCATTTGAGTAAGACCATGTTTATTTTTTTTCTGGAGCCTGGTTAGTAAGGTTAGGCTGGTTATAAGGTATCCATCGGTTTATGTATGGGTTATACCAATAACGTGGTTGCGGTGGCATGGGTACCCAAACAGGTGGTCTCGGTGGTGTTGTTGCCCATGCAGGTGGAGTCGGTGCTTTGGGTGGTGTTGTTGCCCATGCAGGTGGAGTCGGTGCTTTGGGTGGTGTTGTTGCCCATGCAGGTGGAGTCGGTGCTTTGGGTGGTGTTGTTGCCCATGCAGGTGGAGTCGGCGCTTTGGGTGGTGTTGTTGCCCATGCAGGTGGAGTCGGCGCTTTGGGTGGTGTTGTTGCCCATGCAGGTGGAGTCGGCGCTTTGGGTGGTGTTGTTGCCCATGCAGGTGTATTTTGTTGATTTTGTGTTCGACCGTAACCGAATTGATTACGTTGATGATAAGGATGATTGCGCTGCATATAGGGATGATTGCGTTGATAAATCCCATTTGAAGTAGCAGCAGGTTTGTTATTACCTGTTCCAGTGCTGCTTATTGTTCCAGCATTACTACCTGTTCCAGTGCTACTTGTTGTTCCAGCATTACTACCTGTTCCAGTGCTACTTGTTGTTCCGTGATTAGCGGACGACAATACAGCTTGACTGTTTTCTTTGGTGGCTGATGCTGTAGTATCATCTGCATCTGAAGATGATTGCCCCATATATGATTGGTAGACAAACCAAGATGCACCGATTGCGCTTGCAGCAATTAATAACAGCAGAGCATAAGGTTTATTAGACGATTTGCTTTCAGTTGTTGTTTCTTTGTCATGACCTTCACTATTATTATCCGGCATAACACCCATTGCCTGTAGTTTTTCAGTGACGTTATCTAGTTTTTCCTGCTTATTATCATCGCTCATATTAAATCCCTCTCAATACTGATACATATATAAATTATTACCAAGGTATGAAGTTGTTCATAAATGACATCGGTCGTCCTACATTTTGATTTAAGTTAGACATGTCATTGCGCATTTGAGCAATTGACATGTTCATGCCACGCATTTGATATTCCATGTTATGCATGGATTTTGATTGACCATCAAGTGTTGCTGTCATTGCAACCATATTTTGTGAAATTGAACTCATATTTTGTGAAATTGAATCCATATTACCTGCAACGCGCTCCATTGTTATTGTTATTTTGTGCATATCTTTAGTTACTTCAGATATATCTGTTGTCAGGCTATAAATTAAATAAAACCCATATGCCGCCAGTATAATGAATGCGACTAGAGCAGGGTAAACGATCATCTCCCATCGGCGTGCACTTGCCATGAAAGCGTTAGATAGTTTTTCAAGACTTTTACCCATGCAGTCTTCCATATTCTCAGCGCTAATAGCAGAGCTATTTTGAGAGCCAGAGGAAGACAGGTTTTTTACGTGGTCGCATTTTGCAGGATCGCCATCACAACTTTGGGGGCTTGCTTGATCCTGATGCTTAATATCGTCAGTCATTATATATCCTCAGTGTAATACCAGATAATTACTTACTTGGTATGAGTTGAGACAGTTTTTCTGCAAGAGTCGGGTTTAAACCCTTGATAATACGTTGCAGATAAAATACACGCGCGTATTGCCTCTTTGCGAGAAGCCGTACAGCTGCCTCATAATAAGCTTGACCTGCTTCATTCCATTTTCCCTGTTTATAGTAAACATTTCCGAGTTCACCATATATATCAGGATTACCATGATCAAGATTGGTTAATTGAATGTAATACTGTTCAGACATCTTCAGATTGTTGCGCATAAATGCAGTTCTCGCATTTACTAACAAGTTATGCTTTGTGCCGATAACATTGTTCAATGAATCAGGTGTCTGTTTCTGTGTATCTAGTGATTTAGAAGATTCTTTGGTTGGCGTTGCTTCAACGACGGCTACCTCAGGTTTTGCTGCTTCGGTTGGCGTTGCTTCAACGACGGCTACCTCAGGTTTTGCTGCTTCGGTTGGCGTTGCTTCAACGACGGCTACCTCAGGTTTTGCTGCTTCGGTTGGCGTCGCTTCAACGACGGCTACTTCAG
>Ga0316205_10002761_pt1 | contig 17589 bp, 13 predicted proteins | sample 3monthpyrite_MG_FD_204941 | JGI IMG/M metagenome (GOLD analysis project Ga0316205, IMG submission 204941) | Microbial mat bacterial communities from mineral coupon in-situ incubated in ocean water Damariscotta River, Maine, United States -... | ecosystem: Environmental > Aquatic > Marine >... | reverse complement strand
GAAGCACTTGCAAAAAAAATAGCGAGACATTGTCTCGCTATTTTAAGTTGTTGCTGTAGCACTAACACTTAACCCATTTGTTTTTCTTTGATTTCATCAAGTGTTTTGCAATCGATACATTGATTAGCAGTAGGGCGTGCTTCAAGACGGCGTACACCAATTTCAACACCACAGATTTCACAATAGCCATAATCCTCGCTTTTTAGCATCGCAATGGATTCGTCAATTTTCTTGACGAGTTTACGACCACGGTCACGTGCACGCAGTTCAAGTGCAAATTCAGTTTCCTGTGATGCGCGATCATTTGGATCAGGGAAGTTCGCTGCTTCGTCTTGCATGTGGTGTACGGTTCTATCTACTTCTTGCATCAAGTCATCTTTCCACGCATTAAGGATATTCTTGAAATGCTCGACTTGACTCTCATTCATGTACTCTTCACCCTTTTTAAACTTGTAGGGATCGCCATATAGAGGCTGAACAGTTACATTTTGAGTTGAGACAGAAGCGGCTTTACGTACAGGCTTCTTGTTCAACGGTTCTACTTTGGCAGCGGCTTTCTTTGCAGGTGCCTTTTTAGCGGCCGCCTTTTTAGGTGCAGCTTTTTTAGCTACCGCTTTCTTTGGTGCGGCTTTCTTTGGTGCGGCTTTCTTTGGTGCGGCTTTCTTTGCGACAGCTTTCTTTGTAGTCGCCTTTTTTGTGGTAGCTTTTTTAGCAGGCGCTTTTTTAGCTACCGCTTTTTTAGTTGTTGCCTTTTTCTTCGCTACTTTTTTAGCCGGGGCTTTTTTTGTTGCAGCCTTCTTCGTCGTGGCTTTCTTGGCCGTCGACTTTTTTGCAACTTTTTTCTTTGTAGCCATACACTTGCGTCCTGTTTCTTGCATTGATTGCAAATAATTAAGCAAGGATTTATACCAAAAACTGACCTCATGAGCAATAACTATCAGTCATTGCTGAAACTAATAATTATATGGAGCAAATGGTATGATGGCAGATTATTAATAATTTCCTTATATTGCATGGGTTTATAGATTATGACGACGTTACAAGCACTAATATTTGATGTGGATGGCACTTTGGCTGATACCGAGCGAGATGGCCACCGTGTGGCTTTTAATTTGGCTTTTGCTGAGGCAGGTTTGGACTGGGAGTGGAGTGAGGCGCTTTATGGGGAGTTATTGACGGTAACCGGTGGCAAGGAGCGGATCCGGTTTTATCTTGATAAATACCGGACTGATGTTGAATTACCGGGCACTGACGATGCGGCGTTTATTGCCGAATTACACAAGACCAAAACCAAACATTACACACAGCTACTTGAAAAGGGTGCGATACCTTTACGTCAAGGCGTACGTCGATTATTGGATGAAGTGCGTGAAGCTGGGCTACGCCTCGCAATTGCCACGACAACAACGCCGGTGAATGTTGAAGCCTTGCTGACGCACACACTTGGCGCTGAATCGATGGACTGGTTTGAGGTGATTGCGGCTGGCGACATTGTACCGGCTAAAAAACCAGCTTCAGATATTTATGACTATACGTTAGAAAAAATGGGGCTTGCTGCTGAGGAGTGTTTAGCCTTTGAAGATTCATTAAACGGGATTCTTTCTTCCAGTGCTGCAAATTTAAAAACTATCGTTACGGTGAATGGTTACACCAAAGAAGATGATTTTTCAAAAGCAACACTGGTGCTGGATAATTTAGGTGAGCCAGATAAACCTTTTGTGGTGTTAGCCGGTGATGCGGGTAGTGCGTCATTTGTTAATTTAGATCTATTAAAAGCATTAATTTAAAAGCATTAATTTAAAAGCAGTGAGATAACCCTATGTCACGTATTGCTGACCGGCTTAATGATATTCAGCCATTTCATGTGATGGCATTGCTGGGGCGTGCGCATGAGTTAGAAGCGCAAGGGCGTTCTATTATTCATATGGAAATTGGTGAGCCTGATTTTGTGACGGCGCAACCCATCATCGATGCGGGCGTTGAAGCCTTGCAAGCGGGGCATACCCATTACACGCCGACCATGGGTTTGCCAGCATTGCGCGAAGCCATTAGTGAATATTATAAAACCCGTTACGGCGTAGATGTGCCATCTCGACGCATTGTTATTACACCTGGTGCCTCGGGAGCGTTACAGCTCGCGTTTAGTGTTTTAATTAATCCGGGTGATGAGGTGGTGTTGGCCGATCCAGGTTACCCTTGTAATCGACATTTCGTGCGGCTGAATGAAGGTGAAACTATTTCTGCACAGGTTGGTATGAAATCACATTATCAATTGACGGCGGATATTTTAAAATCGGTATGGTCAGATAACACGGTCGCCGCAATGTTAGCCTCCCCCTCAAATCCAACCGGTACGATTGTCAGTGATGAACAACTGAAATTAATGCATGATTTTGTGAGTGCTAAACAGGGCGCCTTAGTTGTTGATGAAATTTACCATGGCTTAACCTATGACGCGAAAGCCAATACTGCATTATCAGTAGCAGATGATATTTTTGTTATTAATAGTTTTTCAAAATACTTTGGTATGACAGGTTGGCGATTGGGTTGGTTAGTTGTGCCCGATGAGTACGTCGATGCTGTTGATAGGTTAGCGCAAAATATATTCCTTGCTGCCTCGACTGTGGCGCAATATGCCGCGCTTGCAGGATTTAAACCCGACACTATCATGCTTTTAGATGAACGTCGTGACGAGCTTGCTGCGCGTAGAGATTATTTACTGATAGCTTTGCGCGAGATAGGTTTTGATATTCCTGTCACGCCAGATGGCGCGCTTTATCTTTATGCGAATTGTGAAAAGTTTTCGACAGATAGTTTTCAATTCGTCTCTGACTTACTAGAAGAAGCCGGTGTGGCCATCACGCCAGGTATTGATTTTGGTGATCATGAAGCAAACAAGCATGTGCGTTTTGCCTATACAACCAATCTTGAAAACTTGCGTGAAGGTGTGAAGCGAATAAGCGAGTTTGTTAGCCGCTAGTAGTCGACGATAATACCGAGTAATTTTCGCATTATAAAAACCCGTGTTTCAAACTCTACTTTGTCAGATATTTCTTTGAACTGAGTGAAAATATAGTCGCTGTCGATACGTTTTTCATTTATCAGAATGGGTGATGACTTGTTAATGCCGTTATTTTCGCCGTCATCAACACGCGCGTGAGTAAAGCCTGTTTTATGTTGCCAGCGTAATGAATGCTCGTTTTGATGTTTGTTATAACAAAATTCGAAACGTACTAATTTATTTTTATCGTGCCAGAAAAAAAGATCAGCTGACTGGCAGTTGTACCAGCGCTTAGTGAGCTTGCCGTCTTGTTGTAGACCGCAAGTCACCTCTTGTAACTGTTCCTTAGTCAAGCGCCAACTGCTCTAGTTTGAACTCTTTAAACGACATCGCGGTTGCGCCAGCGATAGCGACGGGAATTAAAATAAAGTTTATAACTGGAATTGACATCATGATCATCGTCGAACCGCCAAAGCCAAAAGCCAGGAAACGACGTTTGCCTAAACGTTGGCGTAATTCTGGAAATTTAATGCCGTGATTATCAAAAGCATAATCGGCGTACTGCACGGAAAGAATCCATGCCGTGACGAGCAGCCATGCAATGGATGCGACAACGTTGAGCAGAGGAATGAAAAAGGCGATGACGAATAAAATAATAAACGGCGACGAGATCACAATGTAATACAGCATTTTTTGCAATTCAGAAATAATGCTGGGAATCACTGTGGCTAGAAACTCACTCCAGACAAACTTGCTGGTGTCTTTATTGCCGGTCAGGTAAAACTCAACGGCACTCGCGAGTGGCGCGGCGAAAGGCGCGCTGACAATACTGGCAACCACTGTGAATAAAAAGAACATAATGACGGCAACCACTGTAAAGAAGATAGGAATAAGCACCCAACGCAACCAATTTAACCAGCTGTCTTCAGATGGGATTAACCAATTGAGTAAATCACCAAACTGTTGATAGCTGTAACTAATTAATAGCGCAAAGACCAACACGTTAAGAATAAAAGGGATAATCACAAACCGACGTATACCGGGTTTGGTTATGAGCGAGAAACCGTTCAGAAAATATCTAACGCCCTGAAAGCTATCTTTAAACATGTTTGTTTCCTGTTCGTTTGTTTTTTATATTTAGTGTTCGTGAGAAGCGGCTAATAATGCGGCACCGACGGCAGCTTCTTGGTGTTCTGGTGTTAAGAATATACTATTGAGCATCTGCTGACGTATTTGTTGCCAGGCTTGGTTTTTTGCACCGCCGCCACAGCTCCGAATCGAGACAGGGTGGGGCGCACCTAATTTAGCCAGTGCGCGGTAGCCTTGTTGTTCAATTTTAGCCATCGACTCAAGTATTGCCTGTAGGAAATCTGCCTCTTTTGTTGGCCTTGGTTCAAAACAGGGCTGCAAGTCCTTATCGTTAACTGGGAAACGTTCGCCTTTGGCGAGCAATGGCATGTAATCGAGATTAAGCAGCTTGGCTGGATCAATCTCACGGCTAAGTGCTTCTATTTGCGCGATGCTAAAAAATCGCTTTAAGACAGCACCGCCGGTGTTTGACGCACCACCGACTAGCCAGTTGTTGCCCAATCGGTGGCTGTAAACACCCATTGCAGACTCGAAAATGGGCTTATCGCTCAAGATCTTGATAACAAGGCTAGAACCCAGCACGGTCACGGCGTCTCCCAGGTGTTTAGCACCTGAAGCGATGAAGCTTGCGGTGCTATCGGTGGTACCCGCAATGATTCGGCAGTTTTCAGGTAAGCCAAATTGCTGCGCGATATCCGGTCTGATATCGCCCAAATACTCACCGGCGGGGACAACTTTGGGTAAACAGCCGTCAGGTAAGTCACAATGTGATATCCATGCGGGCCAGCAGCGATTGATGGCATCGTACCCAAGCTTCAGAGCGTTGTTTTCATCGCTGCTATCAAACTTGCCACGTAGTCGACCACTTATCCAATCGGCCTGATGCAGGGCTATCAGGCCGTCATGAAGCTGCCCCTGATCTTTAAGCCAAAGCAGTTTAGCTAAGCTGCTGGATGCGCTGCATACCGCGGTATCGGCGGGCGCATAATCTTGTAGTTGTTCAGCTTGCTGTTGAGCGCGTTGGTCGCGATACATGAGCGCAGGGCCTTGAGGCTGGCCATTTATATCGCTAAGCAGCAGTGTTGAGGAGGTGCCGTCAACGGCGATGGCGGTAACCAAGCTTTTATCAATGTGATTGAGTGCTTCGAAGAGTGCCGTTTGGCAGGCTTGCCACCAATCATTCGGTGATTGCTCGCAGCACAGACCATTTTCGATAGGATCAGGTAAATTCGCGCGGGATAAGTAAACAAGCTTTTTGTATTCATCAATCACGGCAACACGGCAGGCCGAGGTACCGAGATCGATGCCAATCGACAAACTCATGGACTTATCTATTTCCTGTAAAGCTAATGTTTTTCTTAAACATTGGCACTTAACTTTATGATTTATCGTAAAAGTTAATTACGGAAGCTGAACCGGTGGCGTTGAAACCCAATCTTTTGCCTGATGCTCAGCCACAACAGTGGTGTAAACACCGCCGCGTACATTAAAGTCAGCTGTGAGTCGCATGAACCGAGGTGAACAAGATTTAACCAGATCAGCGAGAATTTGATTCGTCACCGCTTCATGAAAAGCCCCTTCGTCACGGAAAGCCCAAACGTAGAGTTTTAAGGATTTCAGTTCGATACAAAGATTTTCTGGAATGTACTCGATATGTAAGGTCGCAAAATCAGGTTGGCCTGTCTTTGGACAAAGGCAGGTAAATTCCGGAATGCGAATACGTATCGTGTAATCACGCTCAGTTTGTGGATTATCGAAAGTTTCGAGTGTTTTTGTAGGTTGTGTAGTCATGGTGCGAAAGATACAGGATTCCTGATGCGGCTGACAAGTGATGATGATATGATGCAAACCAAGTAAAACACCTAACAAGAACTAATACAGAGCAAGATATTCAAGTATGCGTCTCGATAAGATTAAATTGGCAGGCTTCAAATCCTTTGTTGACCCGACCACCATTTCATTTTCCAGTAATTTAACCGGTATTGTCGGCCCTAACGGCTGTGGTAAATCCAATACGATTGATGCAGTGCGTTGGGTGATGGGCGAAAGCTCAGCCAAGCTTCTACGTGGCGAGTCAATGGCCGATGTTATTTTTAGTGGTTCAGCAACGCGTAAGCCAGTAGGCCAAGCGAGTATTGAATTACTGTTTGATAACTCCGATGGCGGTGCTGGCGGGCAGTATGCCAACTACAATGAAATTTCGGTTAAGCGTACGGTGAGTCGTGATGGCACATCGGTCTATGCGTTAAACAATACCCGTTGTCGTCGCCGTGATGTAATGGATGTATTTCTTGGTACCGGCATGGGACCAAGAAGTTACGCGATTATTGAACAAGGCATGATTTCACGTTTCATTGAAGCCAAGCCAGATGAAATGCGTGTGTTCATTGAAGAAGCTGCAGGTATTTCAAAATACAAAGAACGCCGCCGTGAAACTGAAAATCGCATTAGACACACACGTGAAAACCTTGAACGCATTAATGACTTAACTGAAGAGTTAGGTAAACAGATTGCGCATTTACAACGCCAAGCGAACACCGCTGAAAAATACAAAACATTAAAGCAAGAAGAACGTATTGCTAAAGCACAACTGTTAGCATTGCGCCATCGTGGTGTAAATGAAAACGCAGAGGTGCAAAAGAAAGCGATCGCTGAAAAAGAAACCGCTTATGAAGCTGCGGTTGCCGAATTACGTGGTGTTGAATCAAAACTTGAAAGCATGCGTGAGCAACATACTGAAGCGCACGATCATTTCAATGTTGTGCAAGGTGATTATTATAAGCTGGGCGCAGATGTTGCAAGAATCGAACAAGCCATTCAGCACAGCAAAGAAAAACGTCAGCAGTTGCAAAATGATGCCGCGGAGCTAAAGCAAACGCTAGAAGAAGCACAGCAAACCTTAGCGGCCGATGAAGCCCTTGTTACTGAATTAAATGCAAACCATGCTGAGATTCAACCAGCAATGGAACAAGCGCGCGAAGCAGAGCAGCTTTCTGCACAAACACATTCTGCTGCTGAAGAGGCGATGCAAGATTGGCAGATCGATTGGGAAGAGTTTAACCGTAACGCAGCAGAGCCGGGTAAAACCATGCAGGTTGAGCAAACCCGCATTCAGCATCTTGAAGATCATCAACAGCAATTACACACACGCGTTTCGCGCTATCAAGAAGAGTTGCAGCAGTTGGGTACTAACGATCTTGAACGTGAGATTACGCAACTGCATGAGCAAAAATCCAATGCAGATGAAGATGTCGCACGCAAAGCAGAACAGCTGACAGAGTGTCAGCATCTTATTGCGAGTCAACGCGAAGAAAATGAAACGCATGTTACAACGCTTGATACTGCACGCCGTGGTTTGCAAGAACAACAAGGTCGTCATGCGTCCTTAAAAGCATTGCAAGAAGAAGCCTTAGGTAAGAGTGATGCTGACATTACAGATTGGTTAAGTGAACATGGCCTTAATAATGCAAAACGTTTAGCAGAGTCCATTAAAGTAGACGCACAATGGCAGACAGCCGTCGAAACCGTACTCGGTTTTCACTTGCAAGCCATTGGTGTTGAACAAACCGGTAATCTTGGTTCAGCGTTATCGGCGATTGATAAAGGCATCTTAGGTTTAATTGATAAGTCTGCAAACGTTAATACTGCTGCAAGTAATAATATTGCCCCAGCCTTGTCGCAATTTGTAACGTCTGATTGGTCGTTAAACTCGTTATTGGCAGGTGTGTACACGGCTGAAAACGTTGAGCAAGCACTCTCATTGCGCAGTAGCTTGGCATCGCATGAATCTATCGTCACCGCTGATGGTGTTTGGATTGGCCCTAACTGGTTACGCATGACGCGTAATGCAGATGAACGTGCTGGTGTCTTACAGCGTGAACAAGAAATTCGTGACTGTGAAAAGAAAATATCTGAACTAGGCGCACAAGTAGCTGAGCAACAGAAGTTGTTGGATGAAGGTCGTGAAGCATTACACCAACATGAACAACGTCGTGATGATCTACAAACAGAACTTGATACAGCCAATCAACAACTGTCATCACTGAAATCAGAGTTAACACAACGTGAGACGCGCTTAGAGCAATTACGTTCGCGTGCGACACATATCCAAACACAGCTGGCTGAATTAGGTGGTTTACTTGAATCAGACACAGAAGCGGTTGATTCAGCTAAAGAGCGTTTACAAAAAGCTGAGTCAGAAGTCGCAACAATTGAAAGCCAACGCACTGAGTTGGAACAGCGCCGTGATAATTTGCGTACACAATTAGAACAAGCACGCGAACAAGCAAGACAAGATCATGATGAAGCACATCAATTTGCGTTAAAAATGCAATCAATTAGCACGGAGTTAACCTCTACACGTAACGCGATGCAACGGATTGAGTCTCAACTGAATAATTTACAACAACGCAGTGCTGAATTTCAAAAACAAATTGCTGATACTGATGCGCCGTTACAAGAAATGGAACTGGGTTTGGCAACTGCCTTAACGGCACGTCAAGAAGTTGAAGAACGCTTAAATGCGGCGCGCGCAAAAGTGCAGGAAATTGAACATGGCATGCGTGAAACAACGGATGACAGTGGTCATGCTGATCGTAAAGTCCAAGAAGAGCGTGGACTGCTTGAACAGTTAAGAATGGATTTCCAAGGTATTAATGTTCGCCTGCAAACTTTGCAAGAGCAAATCGAAGAAACAGGCTTTGCATTACAAGAGTTGCTTGAAGGGTTACCTGAAGATGCAACTGAACCGGGTTGGGTTGAAATGGTGGCAAAACTTGAAAATCGCATCCAACGCTTAGGCGCAATTAATCTTGCTGCGATTGATGAATTTAAAGAACGCTCTGAACGTAAAGAATACCTCGATAAACAAACTGAAGATCTAGAGGCGGCATTAACAACATTAGAAAATGCGATCAGTAAGATTGACCGTGAAACCCGTACGCGCTTTAAAGAAACCTATGATAAAGTGAATGATGGTTTAAAGAAAATGTTCCCACGCCTATTTGGTGGTGGTCATGCGTACATGGAATTAACCGGCGACGACTTATTGAGCACGGGCATTACAATCATGGCGCGTCCGCCAGGTAAACGTAATGGCACAATTCACCTCTTGTCGGGTGGTGAAAAAGCACTGACTGCCGTAGCATTAGTGTTTGCGATATTTGAGTTGAATCCTGCACCATTCTGTATGCTTGACGAAGTTGACGCACCACTTGATGATGCCAACGTTGCACGTTTCTGTGATTTGGTAAAAGAAATGTCAGATCGTATTCAATTCGTTTTCATTACACACAATAAAGTCACCATGGAAATGGCAGGGCAGTTAATGGGTGTAACAATGAATGAACCGGGTTGTTCACGATTGGTTACGGTTGATGTGGACGAAGCCGCTACTTTGGCAGCAATGTAACTTATACACTAAAGTGATAATGAGTCCTTTGGGCTTACAATAATATAATTTGTCTGGAGCGCTGATGGATTCGTTGCGCATAACATTATTGATTATTGGTGCTGTGTTGATTGCAGTGGTTTATGGCTGGGAACGGGTTAAACGCCGCAAACAACATGACCGTTATGCAAGATGGGGTAACGATAGTGGTGATCCCGAAACAGATAACAGCCTAGTTTCTTCTGCCTATGAAATGGATACTCATTTTGAGAGTATTTATGATTCCCCTATTGAAGATAAAGAACAACTAAGACACTTTGATGAAGTTGACGATGCTAATGAAGTAACAACTTTTGTTGACGAAGACATTAATGAATCATTTACCACCAAGATTGAAGAAAACGATGAAGAAGATGCATGGGCAGTTGAAGTAAATGCTAGTCTTGATGAAGCTGTAACTCAAGATGCACTTGAACCTGACTTGGATTCTGATCCAGAGGTTGCCGTAAATCCCATTGATGATATTACTTCAGAGCTCGAAGCCCTTGAAGAAATGATTTCCCAAGAACCTGAACGTGGTGAAATGGACCTTGGTGATTTAAATGTGGCCACTGAACAAGAAGCTCCAGCTGTACCCGATCGTGTCATCGTTGTACACATTCTTGCGAAACAAGGCCAAACATTTTACGGCGCTGACGTATTAAGTAGCTTATTACATCAGGGTTTACAATTCGGCGACATGAACGTTTTCCACTCTCTTGATGCCAATAATAAAAGTATTTTCAGTCTTTTGAATGCTGTCGAACCGGGCATTTTTGATCTCTCCACGATGGAAGACTTGAAGACACCGGCATTGCTCTTGATGATGACCTTACCAAATCCGCTACCTGCGCTTGAAGCCTATGACGGCATGTTAGAAACCGCACGCTCATTAGCTACATCACTTGATGGGCGTTTATGTGATGAGACTAGAAGTGTTTTAACTCGACAAGCTATTGATGAAGCGCGTGCTGAGTTAGTTGGTTTGTAGAAAAGAAGATTTAACTTTTTTGGCTGCTGTCGAGCCGAAGCGGACATTCTGAAAAGGGTAGTGACCCCCTTTAAATAAAAATCAAATTAAGGAACTCTCTGTGACTAATAATGATGTTTTGCGCCGACTGCGTTATGCCTTCGATTTTGAAGACTCAAAAATGATTGCGATATTTGGCCTTGCTGATCATAAAGTGACTCGTGCAGAGGTAAGTGATTGGCTAAAAAAAGATGATGATCCTGATATGAAGGAAATGCAAGACGTTGAATTGGCAATTTTTCTTGATGGCTTGATTATTGATCGCCGCGGTAAAAAAGATGGCCCACAAGTGGAGCCAGAAAAGCGTATTAATAATAATATTATTTTAAGGAAGTTAAAGATTGCACTGGATCTTCAAGCTGAAGATATCCTTGTTATTTTGGATAGTAAAAATATGCAAATTAGTAAGCATGAATTAAGTGCATTTTTCCGTAAGCCAGACAATAGGCATTTTCGTAACTGTAAGGCACAGGTTTTACGTAACTTCTTAGATGGGCTGCAGTTAAAATATCGTGATGAGGCTGAATAAGCTTATAGCGATGCAGTAAGATCTTATAATCCACTGTTGCTATATGAGTGAAATCGCCCAGATAGTAAGAATTTGGTCTAGAATGTACTGAATAGGGGATTGGTTTGAGAACTATTATATTAAAGGCACTATTAACAACACGATAAGTCGAATAATAAATAACAATAAATAAACGCCATTAAGCAAGGTTAGTTAGGAGATGGTGATTTATACAGGGATAAAGTGACTATTATGATCTATCCAATGCTAATTATATTACTGTTCCTTACTCTGTTTGCATTTGATAGTGAGCCTCTTATTGCCATTGTGCTCGTAGGTTTAGTCGTATTTATATGGAAGTTGTTGTCAAAGATTGATGAACTTAAAGAAATAGTTGATAAACAGGTTCAAAGTTTTTCAAGCGTGAAAGAGAGGATCGCAAAGCTTGAGTCAACCAATGAAAAGCCTGTAACTGAGAAGACACAACCGACTGAAAATATTTTTACTGAGAAGGAAGTACCGAAAACATCTAGTGGTGAAGGCACTAAGTCCGCTGCTTTGTCACGAAGCGATACCATTACGAAACAAACTACAGTTAAACAAACACCACCACTTGCGGCCTCCGAAAAAGCGGAAATCAAAACACCAACGCCGCCACCACCTGCAAAACCTATTGTACCTGCCGCACCAAGTTTTATAGAAAGAGCCATAAAGGCTGTATGGAATTGGTTTGTTGATGGCAATACTTTTGTTCGAGTTGGTGTTGTGATTTTATTCATGGGCATGACGTTTTTAATTAGTTATGCCATTGAAGAAAATCTATTACCTATTGAGCTTAGACTTGCCGCGGTTGGTGCCGTCGCCATCGCGTTAATATATTGGGGCTGGCGCCAACGAGAAAAACGGCAAGGATTTTCGCTCGTTGTGCAAGGTGGGGGGATTGGCTTACTCTATTTGACCATTTTTGCAGGATTCAGTCTTTATCACGTTATTCCATCGGGTTTTGCTTTTGTCTTACTGGCTTTAATTGTCATGCTGGCGGCAGCCTTGGCGATATACCAAGATGCGAAACCCTTAGCCTTGTTTGCAACAGTGGGTGGTTTCTTAGCACCTATACTGACGTCGAGTGGCAGTAATAATTATATTGGTCTGTTTAGTTACTATACTGTTCTAAATTTAGGTATTTTCTCTATTGCTTGGTTTAAGTCATGGCGGATACTTAATTTTCTTGGTTTCTTGTTTACCTTTGCGATTTCAACCGTCTGGGGGGTATTGAATTATAAACCCGAATATTTCAGTACCACAGAACCATTTTTAATAATTTTCTTTTTGATGTACGTAGCCATTGGTGTTTTATTTGCACGCAACCGTATAGACTTTTATAAGGATTATGTTGATAGTTCTGTGATCTTTGGTACACCATTGTTGGCGTTTGGTTTGCAGTGCGCAATGGTTAAAGATTATGAATATGGTGTGGCGATCAGTGCATTTTCGCTCGCAGCCTTTTATTTTTTATTGACGAATGTACTCTGGAACAAATACGGTGACCGTTTACGCTTGCTTTCAGAGTCGTTTTTATCGCTAGGTGCTATTTTCGCAACGTTGGCGGTTCCTTTTGCAATTGATGGCACCTTAACGGGGGCAACATGGGCGATTGAAGGTGCTGGTATTCTATGGATTAGTATTCAGCAACAACAGAAATACCGACGATTATTCGCGATTGTACTAATATTTGCCGCAGGCGTAATACTGGCTTCTGAATTGAGTTTGTCTTTATCTGACCCAAGTCTGGCATTCGAGTATGCTTTTGCTAATAGCGTTTTTATTGGTTGCATCATTATTGCCGTGGCAGCGAGTTGTAGCAGTTGGCTATTGTCTCGTGAGTTTGAGGGTAAGCTTGAGCTTGAGAAACCATTATCTATTGCTTTGCTGTTATATGGTTTGTTTGTATTGTTCGCTGGGTTTGAATATCAAATTAAAGACTTTTCACTATACCGAGTGCACGGGGTACTCCTTGCGAGTTTAAGCGGGGTTTGCGCACTATGTTTTACCGTTGCGGGTACTCGACTGAAGTGGTTGAATGCGCGATGGGTAAGTGTCTCGACTATTGCACCACTGGCTGTTGCAGCAGCGCTTTGTTATTCCTACCAACCACAACTTTCCGACAACTATGGTTACCTTGTGTGGGTTGTTAGTTTGCTTATCTATCTATATGGCCTCAAGCAATCACTTTCTATCGTTCCTGCCAAGCCTTTGTTAATGGCGCATGTTGGCTTAGCTATCATTATTATTAGTTTGTTGTTCTGGGATGGCATATGGCAATTATTGCTCTGTTATTCATTATTGGCGATTGCATTTAATTACTTCGGTAGTCGATGGGGGTGGTCTCAGCTACGGACACTTGCACTGGGTTTCTTACCGGTCTTAATCTTATGTGGTATTGCAGCCATCAGAGTGGATGGAAACTTAATAGATTTGTCTAGCATAGCATCGGATGTGAGTTGGTCATTTCCTCCTGGCTACGCGTTATGGCCATTTGGCTTTGTCGTCTATTTCTACTTGATGCGCCAGAATCCCAAGATTGGTGATTTTAGTACAAGTAATATGCATTATGCAGGTGCCGCCCTGATCTACGGTTTGTTGCTTTGGTTAGGCCCTTGGCCTCTATTGTTAGGGGTATCACTACTGAGCATTTTATGTTGCGCGCTTTGGATAAAATACACATGGCGAGAAATGTATTTTACCTCGATGGCATTATTACCAATAATGCTATTACTGACACTTTTGAATTTACTCGGTAACGTTGGGCACCCATTTTTCTTACAAGATTATAATCTTAATTTACAGATCAATGCTGAGCTGGGCTATGTACTATGGCCGTTAGCATTGGCCGGATTGTTTTGGAGCTTCAAGCAATATGATAAGCGATCACAACCTGCATGGTCGATATTCCAAAATCTGGCAATACTATTACCAGTGTTATTGATTAGTTGGGAAGCCTCTTGGCATATACTTGATCACGTAGTTTTCAAAAATGGTTGGCATATAGCGTGGTTGCCACTCGTTACTATGTTAACCATAACAATGATACTAAAACTTAATGTTTGGCCATTTACACAACATAGAAAAAGTTATTTCCAACTCGCATTGCCAGTATTGGGTGTAGTGATATTAGCTTGGTCGCTACTACAACTGATATCGTCAGCTAATAGCATGCCATTGCCGTGGCTACCCTTAGTCAACCCAATCGATATTGTTCAAGCAGTAATTGTTATTGGGACCGTAATGTGGTCAAAAGAAATTGCATTAATGTTCAACAATTCAGTAGAAAGAAAACAAATTATTTACGCAGTATTGGCATTTATATTTTTATGGATAAATGTTGATTTATTACGTTCAGTTCATCATTTTGCAAATATACCTTGGCGTATGCCCGATATCTTGACTGCAGATATCTCACAAACTGCCTTGTCTTTGTTATGGGGTTTGTCTGGTTTATTTACGACCTTATACTCAAGCCGAGCAAAAAGGCGGACGTTATGGATATGCGGTGCCGTAATTCTAGCGGTGGTGGTGGTGAAACTATTCGCCATTGATCTTGCAGCACAAGATACAGTTGAGAGAATTATTTCATTTACCGGTGTCGGCTTATTGCTAATGCTAGTGGGTTACTTTTCACCACTGCCTCCTAAGAAGAATATCACGACAGCGGAGGAGGGAGCATGAAGCTTATTCGATTTTTGAGCGCACTGACCATGGGCGCGGGAATTTGTATTGCAACAAGTGGCATTGCGAGTGAATATGATGCCGAGGGTTTTGACTGTTCATTTAAAATTTCCGAAGCAACTCAGTCTATTCGGGGATTTGAACTTACTGCCCGTGTATATGAATGTTTAAGATACAGCGGACATAGAGACCTTACAGTCGTTAATGCTAACAACCAAATCGTACCATTAAGAGTAGTTGGGCCAAGTCGGAAAGTGGATGTTAAAACGGAATCAAAAACTATTCCGTTCTATCATGAGCCCGCGGCAAATTCGTATAAAACAGGACAACAAATAAAGCGAATTTCCAGTCTGACTGGCATTGAGTCAGGACAAGAAAGCGCAGCCCAATGGCAGAGTAAAAATAATTATTACTCGTCGCTTATTTTGCAGCAGCAAGAATTAAATTCTATTTTGAAAAAGATCACGCTGAAAATGTCTGTAAGTGATACACCTATTAGCGCAACCGTTATCATTGAGCAGAGTAATGACTTAACTAATTGGACCACCGTACGAAACCCAATAAATGTATTGTATCTGCCCGGCGAGAGTGAGGTATTGCAAAATAATGAGATTGACTTGTCAGTAGTCGGTGAAACTAAATATTTACGCCTAGCGACCTTAAGTAACATTGAAGGTTTTGTTGGTACGATTAAAAGCATTGTAGGCACTTATGAGTCTTCTATATCTAATCAAACAGCCTTGCAATGGTTTAGCGCAGACTTAATCGGTTCACTCGAGGACAAGAGTGAATGGTTTATGAAATTACCGGGTCTACAACCTGTGTCACAGCTACAATTTATTCCTGCTGAACGGGTTGCTTTTTATAAGGGGGCTTTATATTCAAAGAAACATACAGATCCAGATGATGAAATATTAGATGAGCAGAGACAGCGTTCAGCCAAGAAAAAGCTGAAGACACTAATTAAAAATACCTTGCACGATCCACATGTTCTTCGATCTTCGGATTCTGAGCAATGGCAGTATAAGTCAGGTTTTACTCAGTATAAAATTATTACTGGTGATGACACGGCCACAAGTGCAAATGTTGAAATACCCCCAGCACAATCTAAGCTGTGGAAAGTTATATTTTCTCAACCTCAGATTGTCGACAAGTCTCAATTACCCAAAATAAAAATTGGTTGGCGGCCCTCGAAAATCACCTTTGTTGCGCAAGGTTCAGGTCCATTCAGGTTGCTCGCTGGAAATACTGAAATTCCCACGCGACAGCATCTGCCTGAAGAGTTACTAGCATTAAATAATGATATTGAAACGGTAGCACTATTACTCGCAACGCAACAAAGCAATGATACTTCCGTGTCCGCGGTTTCAGATGATGTTTCAGCGTCATATAATCTGAGTGAGATTTTGTTATGGCTAATACTATTGGTTGGTGTTTTGATTATGGTCGGCATGGCATATCAGCTATCTAAAAAAATGAAAATAGGATAATACTGGTCATAAAAAGTAAAGTTAATGTAAACGATTAAATTTTATCTTTCTATCTAGGAAGAGGCTAGTATTGCTGTTTTTTACATCATCATTTTATTAGTTTAGTGTATTGTTCGAATCCTTCAGTAGGCTCTACTTAAATACCTATTCGGTGCAGGGTACGGCTGGTATAGAATCTAAAGTCGGTGAAGGCACTACTTTCTGGGTGGATCTGCAACTAGAATAATAGTGAGTATAGATAGATTATTTTAGGATAGACCTTTAAGTCCGTGTTTTTCGTATAACGCTTGCACCGTTTTGCTTTGCATAAAAGCCATAAAAAGTTCACCCCATTTACTATCTTTGTTGACAAGTCCAATGTGATATTGAGTTGTCGGGTTTTTATTCGTTGATTGTCCTGACAATACGCCTCCGATATCTATAAGCTCAAAGATATCTGGAAATATTTGTGTATAACGCAGTGCTAAGTGGTAATAAACGATTGCAGCATCGGCGTGGCCTGCGCTTATTAACTCGGGTATTTCTCTGTGGTGAATTATTTGTGAATGTACTGTTGTTGGGCCAGCGATAGATAATTTTTTAATCAATGCATTTGCATCTGCTCCTGCTTCTTCTGCAAAGTGCTTTGCTGCCTCAGTATAAACAACGTAGCTTGCTTTTTCGCTGATCGGGTTCGAGCATGCCACGGTTACATCTTTCGAAAGAAGATCAGCGACAGAAGCGATACTCTTTGGGTTGCCTTTGCGAACGAGGAGAACATTGCCGCGACTTTCTGCAAAGGCTATGTGTTGAGACATTAAATTATTGTCAACTAGCCCATCTAAAATATTTTTTGGTCCGATAAATACGTCTGGCTTACGATTGATACGCAAGTTACCGATAGCTAGTCCATTGCCTTTCAATGCATCAACGAGTGGCATAGGTGGTGTAGTTGTATAAAAGACATCAAGCACATCAGGATAAGTATTCACGAAGGCACGTATTGATGCTTCTAGCGCCATGTGGTGGTTGCCATCAGAAAAAACAGCTAAACCTGCAGTGGTAGGATCACCATGAAAATCTAATACAAGGTTGCTACCTGGCGCGGAAAATTTTCGGACAGAATCATTGGGGTAGTGAGCGGCCTCTTGTGGCCAGACTAAAGGATTATCTGTTGAAGGCATGTTAATTCAAGCAGCATTGAGCTCAAGTAGGTAACGCATATGATCAGGTTGCATGATATGGATATGTTGGTTCACTGTTCGGACGGCACCTATCTTGCGAAGATGCGCTAACGTTGAGCTAACTGTTTGTCGGCTCGCACCTATTAAATTGGCA
>Ga0316205_10002758_pt1 | contig 17616 bp, 35 predicted proteins | sample 3monthpyrite_MG_FD_204941 | JGI IMG/M metagenome (GOLD analysis project Ga0316205, IMG submission 204941) | Microbial mat bacterial communities from mineral coupon in-situ incubated in ocean water Damariscotta River, Maine, United States -... | ecosystem: Environmental > Aquatic > Marine >... | reverse complement strand
CTACTAAAATTCATGGAAATCGGATTGAACTACTAACGCCAGTGGATCCGGCCAGCGTACCGACGCCTGCTGACGGTCGAGTGTTATTTTCTAATGTGAACGACGGCGACAAGATCTATTCCAAGGATCAATCGGGATCCACCCACGACCTTGAAGGGGCGGGAGGAGGCACCGATGAGCTTGCAAAGGTGTCAGCAAACGATACCACTCCTGGGTATTTGCTATCGAAGATCGTCCCTGGAGGATCGGTATTCACAGAGGAGATTAACGATGGAGGAAATGAGACTCTCAGGCTCAACTCAGAGATCGGGATTCCAATAATCACAAGCAACACGGTCTCCCAAACACACACGCTTACAACGTTCCAAAACCATCTCACTCTTAACATACCCGCTGTGGTCAATGGCGGTGAGCGTTGGCTTGTGAAGTGGTTTTACACATGGAATCACAACTCCCAGGCTTCTGACTTCGAGGGACAAGTTCAGGCTTCGATCAACGGGGGTGGGTTCACGTCGTTAATAAACCCAGGCGATGCTAACGCCGCCTTGAGAGTCCATAAGCAAGAACCGAAAGACTCAGCAGGCGCCGGGGGAAGCGGTTCAACTCAGCGACATACAAATAGCGGGTTCGAATTCATTGACATTCCACCCGGCGCAATAACACCCGTGGAAATTAACTTCAGGACTGACAATGGAGCCGATTCATCGACAGTGTTTCATTCAGTCTTGATGGCGATGAGGATGTTTAGACTATGAGTTTTAAGACTGAATACACAATTAGCGTAGACTTCACTTCCTTGGGATCGAATTCCATCGATGTCGCTTGCGTTCAAGGTGAAATATCAGAATCAGGAGCATTAACCGCGGCCATTCTTGAAGGAGTCTTGATAGGCAAAGATGCCGCAGGAGTGCCTAACGCCGACAAGCTGTTGGTTTATACAACCAACGCAGTCTCGGCAGCGGAAAGAACAGCACTCGATGCCGTTGTCTCAGCTTATCCCGCCGGAACTTTCACGCCTGCAGTACCACCAGGAAGCGAAACATCCCTGAACGGATCTTATCCAGTTTGGAACACGACGACATCGTTCCACATAGGAACCCACCTGGATGAGAAGACCATCTACGCCCCCGTAACTCTTCCAGCTGGAACTTATTCAGGTTTCAAGGTCGCTCAAAAATCAGGTGGGTCATCGAATCGTTGTTTTGATGTTGGCCTCTACGCTGACGATGGAACGCAGAGAAAGCCAACGGGAACGCCACTAGCATCAACGGGGATGCTAGGGACCTCCTCATCTGGAAACAATGCGATGGTGGAGCGGACTTTGACATCTGCCCTTGTCTTGACCGAGCCAGGACGCTACTGGCTAGCGTTGGTCGCGGACACAGAAAGCCTTCGATTTTATCAGAGTTACAAGCAATACAAGCCGTTTCTAGGCATCACCTATTTAGTTAAAGACCATCAAGAAACGGCTCTAGGCGTGGCGCCTACAACGTTTGATTCAAAGGATTATTACGTTCCATACATGGAAATAGTAAGGAGCAGTTGATGTCACAAACTCAGCCAGATATGTATGTGGGAATTATCGAGGAGACCGGATCGACAGGAGGTAATTTTGCTGTTGAATCATTTCCATTCGACGCGCCCGTTCAGGCGGGATACTCAAAACACACAACGCCAGCCCTTCCATTTGATATCTCGGTGTTATCGATGCATCTGGATACCGGAGGATTAAACGGAACCGACCGGCTAAAGGCCGCAATCAATCCAGAATTTGACATCGGCTTGATACCCGGAGTGGATGGAGATATAGCCGCAGATGCCGCCGACACTTCACTCGAGATAACCATCGACGCGAGCCTGATGGCCTTGGCGGATTTGGAGTTCCCAAAGCTTTTTGTAGGTCAAGAATTGTGGCTCGATGATGGAGTGAACAAAGAATCATGCGGATTGATACTTTCAATTGATAAAGAAAATAACAAGGTGACGGTTCAAAGCACCCGCACAAATTCATTCAGCGCAACATCTCCAAAAACAAAAGTGAAGCTCACGACTTGGCTCACTCCTCAAATTCTCGGCAATGGGTTCTTTGAGATCGGATCCGGCGGGATGATTTACAGTGCCGGTGAAAGCAAGATTGGAGCAAGCCACATACCCAAAGGGAGTGTTTTCGAATTTCAATACCTAAACACGGGCGCGTCTGTTGTTCGAGTTGTCCCTAAATTCGATCTCCTTTATTGAGGTGATGCCATGAACCCATTCGAGAACTTCAACCCACTATCCCATGAATACACCAGGGCCAATGCTGCGGCTCTGGCTGTGGTGTCACAACTCGCCTATGAAGATGAGAGACAATGTCAGCGCAAGGCTTTCTCTTGGGGATTTGATCTGAAGTTCTACGATCGCGATGACACCCAATGCATTCTTTTGCAGGGATCGGAATTCGACGTCCTTGCGTTTAGAGGCACCGAGGCCGACGTTGGCGATGTTAAGGCTGATGCTGATCTGAGAAGAGTGGGCGGGCCGCTCGGTGGCAATGTTCACCGAGGATTCTTGTCAGCTTTCAACGCAGTATGGGATCTAAAGGAAGGCCCTTTTGCTGAGATCGACAAGCAGTGGAGGAGTGGCGACCCGAAGCCATTATTCATAACCGGCCATTCTCTGGGAGCTGCTCTGGCTACTCTCGCCGCGGCCTCGCTCTGTGAATTCTTCTATATCCCAGCAGGCGTTTACACCTTCGGATGTCCTCGCGTTGGAGACTGGCGCTTTGCCAAAGCTATGAACGCGCGGCTTGGTTCAAGATTCTGGCGAGTAGAAAATAACAACGACATCGTCCCAAGGATCCCACCGTGGATATTCGGCTTCAGGCACTTGGGCCAAAGAGTTTATCTGAGCAGCTGGGGCGACGTTGTCCACAATCCTAGCTGGATCTTCTTGCTCAAGGATCGGTTTCGTGGTCGCTGGAAGGACCTTGGTAAGCCAGGGTCGGATGGCCTCAAAGATCACTTCTCTTCAAACTACACAAAGATTCTGGGGTCCTGACGATGGACGTTAAAGACATAGAGCTCGTAAAGAAGATCGTTGAGGAGGCGGTGAGAGGAGCAACCGAGGGAATGGTCTCCGTTGCCCTGGTCGGCTTCGTGGTCTCCGGGTTGGTCGCTGCCATTGGCGCTCTATGGGGATGGGGCTTCAAACTCTCCAAAGATTTCGCTGCAAAGATTGAGGAGATCCTAAAAAACCAGCAAGGCAGAGAAGACATCAAAGAGAAGAGCCAAGAGGAGAAGATCAACGGTCTCTTGGGTAAGAAGGAAGAGCGCCATCAAAAGGATCTCGACCGGCTTAATGAGAGAATCGATCGGCTGGAGAAAGCCCGAGATCTTGCCCGAGATCAGTACAACGAAAGCCTTAAAGAAGGCCAAGCACTACTCTCCAAACAGCTCGCCGAGAGCACAGCCAGCATCACCGAACACAATGAAATCACCGACGACATTCTGATACCACTCATCAAACAGTTCTCAAGGGAGAGATGATCATGGAAGGTTCCAAAAGTCTTTACGATTGCCCGAAGATCGCGCAGGAATCCGAGAAGGTACAAAGGCTCTCCGAGAGAAGGCAGCGCCGAGCCAGTGCGTTGAAGGACTTAAAAGAGAGCTTGAGAGAAGAGCGGCCCGTCGAATCTAAGTGAACGACAACATCATCCGCTTCAACTCCGCCACTATCCCCCGTTGATTCTCCTGGACCGCCGCCCACAACTCCGGCCGCTCTTCTCGATCCTTGGGGTGCAATAGCAACCGGTCACCCGTGGTTGACGGGCTCCGGCACTTGGCGAAGACTTCGTTGATGATCTCTTTCACGTCCATAGAGAATGGTTAAGCAACGATCGTACCGGACGTGAGGCCTTTGATTGTGTGGGAATCTGTCGCTTTGTCGTGCGACATGGTGCGAAATGCGAATTAGCAGGACAACCCCAATGCACCACGAATCTCGGGGCTTTCGATCTCTTTGACGATCTTTAATACCTTCTGAGGGACACCTGATTTCTTAATGTCTTCGATTGCAGAGAGAACAGCCCTGTCCATAGACTCAGCCTCACGATCAAACGAGATGAAGAGCATTCCGTCGATCATGGTGGGTGAACTGTCATCACACCCAGCCTCATAGAGCGCGTTCAACTCCTCTTCGCTAAAGAAGCGATCACCGCTTAAGATTATTTCGAATTCATAAACTTCCATGTCAAATCTCCTCTACCCATAATAACTAAAAAACGCACACATTCTGTCCGCAAATATCAATGCGGACAGTTGTCAACAAAGCGCCGAATCCGTCTTGCATGGGCGCGAGGGCTTTGCGGGGTCGACCAGATCGACATCCGACAACTACCCCGCGCCGCATTAGCACACAAGAGAATGCCAAAGGGATGGCCGTTTGACGCTATAAGGCGAAACCCGTGGCTGGCTGCATATTGAAGAGCGGCTCTGATATCAGGATTCGGGTGCATTTTGTTTTCCTCTCGTTCACTGTTGATATACTCATTATAGCTGTAGCTATAATAAGTTCAAGGGCAAAATGAAAAGAAATTAAAGTTTATGCTATATTTATTATATCTATAGTTTTAATGGAGGATCTGATGGAGAAAGATAAGAAATCTGAGTTTGAAGACTGGCTCAAAGCTTCGGGTTTTACCGTGACCGAATACGCAGCCGCTACAGGTCTTGGGCGCCAAGGTCTTTATGAGAGGTCCTGGGGCAAGAAGAAGTGGCCGAAAGAGGCTAAGGCGCTTGCAGAGACGTTGGAGATAGCGGCAAGAAAACTGTCTGAGGCTACCGGTGAACGCTGGACAGTCGCCAAATTGACGAATCAACGCAGCGCCGACAAGAACGAAAGAAAATCATAAGTTCAATAAACAAAACACTATACGCCAATAATATGTCGTTAAATCTGGAACCACTGCCAAAATTCCCCTTGACGGATATTCCATTTTGGAATATCGTGCCCGTTATATCCCCAGCAACTCTTCCGGTATATTCCGATTTGGTATAGTAAATATGTGGACACTCGAAAATCTGGACCAATTTCATGGTCGCTTCAAGAAATTTGCAAAGAAGAACCCGGGGGAGACTGCTCAAGTTATGGACAACTTGATCGCCTATCAAGTCTCACTGGATTCTGGGGTTAAGCCGATGCAGTTGACGGGCTTGACTTTTGTTAGAAATGAAGGGACCGATGTCCATGCAATCGATCAAAAACCGCTCGGCAAAGGATTTATAGCTCTTCGACTTTATGTGCACCCTGAAGAGGAGACCGAGATAATTCATGTCATTACATTGGGCGACAAAAAACAACAGCCAGGAGACATTAAAGATGCACGTCAATATGTAGTTAAACTCAGGAAAAATAGACAAAAGAAAGCAAGCTGACCTCTAACTCAACCTGCTTTCTTTGACATACTTGTAACCGACTAAAATTTAAAGCTATTAGGTAAACCATGACCAAAAACAATCAATTCAATTCAGTTGTTGACATGCTCAAAGCGAGTGCTGGCTCTGATCATTCGGAATTGATAAGAAAAGTTGACGAAAAAGCAAACCGCAGCCGTTTGATTAAGGGCCTTGTGGCACAACGTTTAAAGCATGACATTTCACAAGCCGAAATGGCGCAAAGACTAAATTGCACGCAAAGTAAAATATCTAAACTGGAAAACTCTATAGACGAAGATGTCAAACTCGGAGATCTTTGCAGATACGCTTCTGCTTCCGGATTGACATTAAGGATTTCAGCGGTTCCAGATAAGTTAACTCCTGTTGATGAGATAAAGCTACATGCGTTTAAGATTAAGGCCCTTCTAGATCGGCTCGTCCGGTTGATGGAAGGCGATGACAATATTGACGATAGTATTGCTGAATTCGTTTGCCAGGAAGTCCCAGCCAATATGTTGAAGATGTTCGTCAAATCGATTAGCCAAATTCCAGAGCACGTGCTCAGTCGACAGCCTTTTATTGAGACTGAAGACGATTTTGTATGCGAATTGGATGAGCCAACTAAAACTGACAAAGCTCATGACAGAAGAGATTCAAGGAAGTTTTGCACGTCATGACCACTTTTTATGGAATTCAAATTTATTCATGACGCGTTGACAAACCAGATATCTCATTAGAGGGGGCATTGAAAATGAACAGAAGCCAATTGGTCACGGCTCGGGAAAAACTTGAAGAAGCTCTTCAGGCCGGCAGGAATTTTTATCCTGGAGCCACCAGGAATCCCAGCGATCTTGCAGTGGATCAGATTCGCGCCGCATTGGCTACAGTTCGAGATCTAATCGCTCAAGTAGACAACGGAACCTACCCAGACACGGCCCCGTGAATCCACGGTCCCGGCGTAGCCTTACTCTCCCGCTCTGCAATGGCGGCGAGTTCATCGGGGCTCAGCATAGCTCACCACCTTCAATTGGCGGCTCAGTCACCCGAGTTTCACCGGCCTTGGCTCTAGCGACACCGCACCAGGGGCAATATCTGAAATGAACGGTCTGCCCTTTGCCGTCGGGATCGAACACGGTGACGTCGAGGAGTTCGGAGTCTCCGACTCCACATGTTTCCTCAGGCTCGAAGCGCCAAATCCCCACGACTATTTTGCGGCGCAGTGCGCAGCATGTTTCTCTCATTTCTTATTCCTCCGTCCGAATACGCTCCCGTTGAATTTGCAGCGTTCAGAACAATATCGCTGGCCTGGCCAACAAAGGCTCTGGCACCAGTCACAAAAAGGTCTAATCAATCCCATCACTCACCTCTCTCCCGGCATTCCGCCGGTCGCTTTCCTACTGACTAACAAAACTCTGGGGATACAAGCGCCCACCTTTCGAGCGCCTTCCCCAGCGGATTAAGCCGGTCATAATCCCGGCGACGGCGACACCATCGGCAGCCACAGTGCCAACCGATCTTGGTTAAAAGCCAGTCAATCATTAGTCACCTCCTCTCGGTTTGAGGGTTGTTAAGCTCACAGCGAGCACACTCGGCAAGCGCCAAATTCAAACAAATCAAGCTGATCGAAATTCTCTGAGCCTTGTGGCTTTCGACCTTTCTCAAAGAGCTTTCTCATTTCCACTAACGAAGCGGGCCAGGAATCGCGAGACGGTGATCTGAAGGTGTGACCTGTTTCCGTCTCAAGATCCACGCCCCGTTGATATCTCTCAGGGTGATTACGCCAGAGCGCATACCATTCACTCAGGCGCTGGGCATAACAGAGAGAGCAGTCCGTTCTTCTTGGGATTGATACACCGCGACCGTTCAGATATCCCCAGACTTCTGATAGCCCCCAACCCCACTCTCTCAGTGGAAACCGTGTTGCGATGTCGTTGCTGTAGATGCCTTTTCTCTCTTGTTCATCCGCCCTCAGACCGACAAGCAGAGAGGCATCGACCTGGCTCTTGATCCATGCAAGGCAAGGCTCAATCTTTAAGATGCGAGTGCACCAACGCTGGCGGTGATTGGGCAGGGCGTTCCACTCGGCTATCAACGAAAAGAGATCGTGTTTGGCTCTAATCTCAACGAGTTCAAACCCGGTTTCCCTGGCTGCAGTTTTCACATGAGCCGCCATTTCGGGCAGTTCGTCACCGGTTGGGGTGTAGATCAGAGTTGCACTTTTTCCAAGTTCTGCCCAACGCAAAGCCAAAGCCGTCGAATCCTTGCCGCCAGAGAACGCGATGATATTCCTACTCACAAACGCTTCTCCCATAGAAACTTTCCCTGCGTTGGGTGCAAGTCAACGCGGGGTCGTGATTCTCGACTCCAAGATCCCCCTCCAGCGTTTCCAACCAACTTCCAGTTCGAAGCTTTAAGGCTGACTCCGCTCTCTGAATCGAGTATGTAGGTGATGAGTCTTTGATAGCCCAGTGCTCGAGCTGCTCGCCAACATGCTGAGTAAAGCTGGGAACAACCATTCTTAACTTCGCCAGCGATACAAAGGCGGGTGACTTCCGCAGTAAAGCCATTTTGGAGCATTCTGGAAACAGGTCTGCCAACAATTGCAACGCCGACGACTTCATCGCCGGCTCCAAGGCCTATGGCGAAGAGTCCGCGTTGGGGCGCTTTGTGGTGACGGTGATGACGATCAACAAAAGCTCTGGCTTCTCGCAGCGTAATTGGATGGAGATACGGCTTGCTCACGCCTCACCTCCCATCCACGACACTTTCCACGACACCGCCAGGCGCCGCTTCAAGAACCGCTTAATTACTGTGTTTGTTGAATATGGCCCCGGCCTCATAATTTGCGGGGTCGCGTTGCACATCGTTGGCTCAACGTTTACCGGGAAGAAAACCGGGAAATGAAAAAACCTAAAATCCTGTATTCGGCTTAACAAAAGGCTTAGGGGGCGGGTTGGTCTGTATCCCGTGCTGTTACTTTGGCAGCGCGATTTGCTATTTTTGAACAACTTTACGAAGGCTTTGAATCCAGTGTATTCCTGGGCTCTGGCCTTCTTTGTTGTTGGATTCTCTGACTCCGGTGTTCGGTGATTTACGGGCACAGTCAGGCATTCAAGAGCACAGATTCCGGGAAATAATCGGGAAGCGTTGGGAAAGAGTGGTGATTTCACGCTGATCCTCTCTTCCTCTTCTTCTTGCTGGTCTTGTCTGTCATGAAGGCCTCAAACATGTCCACGGCGTTGAAACTATCTTGCGCGTTAAACTTGGCATAGTGGCGCATGGTTGTCTGTATGTTGGCGTGACCCATCAAACGCTGAACAATAGCCGGAGAAACCCCAGCCCTGAACAGGTTGGTTGCGTAGGTTCCCCGGAGCGAGTGGAAGACCGCTTCCCCTTCGCTGGTTTCGAGCGGAATATCTGCGACGGTGAGGTCTTTGAGAAATGTTCTTGAGCCTGGAAGAATCGGGATGATCCGATCAGCTTTAGAACTCTTAACCCATGCCTTCCATTCTTTTAGTATGAAACTTGGAACAGGCACCGTTCGGCTTTTGCCGCTCTTCGCCTTTTGATGACGAACGAAAACGGTACCCTTGTCCCAGGAGACGCAGTCAGATTTGAGCGTTTCCAGCTCACCACGGCGAAGGCCTGTGTGAGAAGCAATCTTGTAGACCAAGGATCGATGGATTGGCGCTGACGCAAACAGCCGATTGAGCTCGTCGTCTGTCAACTCTCGTCTTATCGTCCTGTCATTCACTTTGGTGGGAGGGATGTTCTTGATCGGGTTGATGTCGATGAATCCACATCTGATAAGCCAGTTGCAAAAAGCCGACATGCTCGCTCGATAGACATTTTGGGTCCGCCTCTTAAAGTGCCTCGTGTAGCCCAGGGCAACTTCACAGTTTCTCGTGGTCAGGCCTTCGAGCGTTTGGATGCCGATCTCTTCAATCAAGGAAGTAATCTCATCTATAGATTGCTTGATGTGATGGGCCTTGAGTCCGCGCCTATCCATATCATCGCGGTAGGATTCGATGAGAACGGTTAGCCGATCTTCTTGGCCCCGCCTCTTCTCAATCGTGATCTTGATCGCAGCGGCCTTTGCCCTGGCTTGCTTGAAGTTGGTGGTTTCGAGAGACTTCTCTTTCCACTTTCCTTCGGCATTTGTCCAGCCTGCATAGTAGTATTTGCCTCGTTTATGGATTGAAACCATCCAGACTTCTCCTCAATCTCTCGGCAGAATCGTTCGAGATCCGACCCGGGAATCCTCATGTCTCTATCATTGGCCATAATGAATCGCAACTTGCCATCTCGGCACCATCGACGAATTGAAGAACTGTCGAATCCAAGATAGTCTCCAACCTCTTCGGGTGACCACCAACGCTTCTTCATAACCTCACCCTCCCTGCCCGCTCTTCCGCAAGCCTTCTCTCTCGTCGCTCTAGCGATAGCACCTTGCGAAGCTCTGTGTATTCTGTTTGGAGTTCCCGGTAAGCGGCGACCAGGTCGGGGAGATCGGCGCGGGCGCATGCACAAAATTCGGCGTTATCCCAATCGCGGCTAACTTCTTGGTCCGAATCATAGAAGTTGGCCAGCCGCCCAGATCCCCTTGTGAATATCCTCGGCTTGAGTGGTTCGGCAATAAGCCAAGGCCCTGGCGTAGCCGCCTCGCACCGCTCCTCAATCTCTTTCAGCCGTTCGTCGGAGATCATTTCAATACTCCTCGCTCAATTCTTCTTGGGTTGGGCCGTGAGTGCATGGGCCGAAGTTAACGATTCCTTGAACGGTATCGATCCACTCATCGCGATATTGAGGCCAAGGGTCGAATGGGTCAGTATCAATGCCTTCATAGACTTCGTAGCAGCACGCATGAACCCGAACCGTGACAGGCGCGTCCCCATCCCAGTCCCACTGTCCTGGGAAAATGGTCCAAGAGTTACACTCTGAGCCTTTGGGTATATCCAATTGGCATAGATTGCAATGGTGGGTTTTTCTGACTTTGATCGTCTTCATCAATACTCTCCCACACAAACATCGCAATCACACCGCTCTACCAACAATTCCCTCGGTATCCTGGTGTATTCCACATAGACCAGGGCGGCGATGATGGCGAACATTATTAACCATTCCTTTTTCATTGGTCACTCCCTGGTATTGCGATTGCTGGCCGCCTTTTCATTATTAAACTGACGGTTTTTTTACCGTAATCACCATGATCGAAGCTTGCGCTGACAAGCTCCCAGCCCTTAGAACCAAGCTCGTCTATATACTCGTCAATCCCAAACCAGTCATGATCAGTACAGTAATACTCCCAAGTCATATGTCACTCCAATCCTGGTATAGAAACGCAAGGTCTAAGACCGATAACAGAAAGATCGGCTTCAAAACCAAGATTTATGGCTATTGTTTCAGTCCTTGAGAACGTCTCTTCTGTCAATGTGTGGGAATAGCCGGCGGCGTCCTCATTTGCCAGCCACTCCCAGACATTGCCCAACATATCGACCAGTCCAAACGCGTTGAATTTGCCGGCGTCATCGTGTTCTTTTGGGCTGTGGGGGCGTGGTTGATGTTCGCAATGTGGGCACACGCCCATAAAGGTATTCCCATTACAAAACTTGCATCCCCCGCTATTCTCGGCATACCAGCAATGCAACGGATTAAATTCATCTCCCCAATAGAATCTCGTTGTCGTACCGGCTCGACAGGCGTATTCCCATTCAGCGGCATTCGGCAGGCGCATTTTTTCAATTTCAACAATACTGGAAACGCCCTCAAAGATGCGGTCCGTGACAGGCAGGCTGAGGCCACCCAATATGGGAGCTTTAACCGTCGTGAAATTTCTAAACTGGTCGCGAGTCACAGGCCATCTGGCTATCAAGAAAGGCTTGATTGGCTCATGTGACTTATCTGGGAAATGTCCCTCCCCAATCATTTCTAGGTAGCATCGGTGCCCCGGCAATAACTGGAATTCAATTCCCGTCCCCTTATGAGTGAAGGTCGCCAATCGATGGGAGACCATCTTAAACTGAGTCCCATGACCTTGGCAGTTATCACAGGGGTTGCCTTCAATAACTCCGTTGTGACACTCATAAACGTCGCAATCTTCTTCGCCGTTCACGCACATCCACAAAGTTACGCCGCTCTTTACATAACCATCACCAAGACGACGCTCCACCTCCTTTATCGCCATGTCCTTGATTTGCTTGTCGGTCTTATTCCACAGCTCACGATCCGCCAAGCACTCAAGGTAAACTCCCCCACCCTCAACCCGCGCTTTATATTTGACCAGTGCAATTTTGGCTCCGATATCGCTGGGGTCGGCTTCCACCTGGCGGCGTAGGGTTTCAATGTTCATTGAAAATTCACTCTCATTTCTGGGAACCTCTCAAGGGTTCTCTTGTATTCCTCTAAACATCCCAACTTCGTCGCCGTCTTTACATTGCGCCAGTGCGGGTGATCCTCGTTCTTTACCCCACCTCTCCTGTAGAGAGGCCGCGGGTGGAAATCCTCAACGTAGACCCTAAACAAGTGAAGGCCGATGGCTACTTCAGTGCGTTGGTCTTTGGTGAGAACCGGCTTCACTTCAAAGCCTTTCTGGCGTCGTCGACTCTTCTTAAGTATTCGGGGGCTTCCTCTCGAATGGTCGTGAGTAGCGATCGAAGCCCAGCCTCATGAGGGTGTAGGTAATGCCTGCCAAGCTTTTTGTAGAACATGCTGATAAACGCATCGTCGCCGTAGCCTGCCAGAGCTTCCATTGCGCGCAGTTCCATTTCCGACAGGGTTAATGTCATCGTCAAGTGAACAACAGGCCTATGTTTAAGCTCGGCCATCTTTAACACCGTCCAATCAATACTTAAGGGCTGAGGGTTCAACCCCGGATTTCAACGCGCGGACAATCTTGTCGTGGCCCTCAACTGCCTCTTCCTCGGTTGCCCATCTCCGCTGTAATTCGCCCTCGTCGCCCTTGAAAATCATGGTCTCGAATATTATTGGCCGATCATGATTTCCAAATCCGTGATCCATTCCCAGCCACACTGTTGAGATAAACAAATCCTTGAAGTCAGTCTTTTCAATCACCTGATATTGATGATCGCTAAAGAGCCTGCTCCACTCGCACATGCAGATTGGCTCTGCATTTTTATTGAAATACCTTGAAGGGCTTTCGATGCCATCGCATTTACAATCACTCATCTTCACAACCACCCAATCAATCTAAAAACTACGACGACGGACCCCGCTACAAAGGCGCCGCTAAGAAACCAACACCCCGCGATGAAACGGCGATGGGCTCTCCACTTATTCTCACGTGCTAGGCGCTCACTTCGCAGTCGTTCGCCGTTCTTGTAGCCCGAGGTATCTTTGATATTTGGCCTGTTCATTTCCCCCGCCCCTTGTATGCAGCTTGCTCCAGTTCGGTGAGCTTGATTTTATAGCCGGGTATCTCGCCGTAGACCTTAGCCACTTCACCGCCGCAAATCTGCTTGTCGTTGACTACAAATGGACCCTCGAGCACGTCTTCAATTAACTTCAATAGGTTGCCGCGGTCAGGCGTTGTGACGTGGTGAAATTCGCCAGCGATCATTGCCTTGTGTTTCCACTTCGAGTTTCCAGGCATCGGCATGACAAAGGTGACGTCAAGGCGGACAGGTCCAGTCATTGGGCTGTCTGGACGAAACTCCAAGACCCTTGCAGCCAGCGTATTCTCTGCCTTCTTATCCCTAATATTTGAAGTCAGGCTAAAACGCCCGCCAATTTTAATGATCTTCTTGCTGTTGCCTTTAGGCTTGGGCTTCGACGGCAAAAAGAATTCAATGACGTTCATGTCTATGCCCCCATTTTGTGGAGTTCGGACTTGGCAGCCTTGGATTCGTTTGACTTGCTGATAAAGTCTCGATGCGCGGCTTGCATTCGCTTGCACCATCCCACCAAGCACATCTCGTAATCATTGAGTTTGTCGACGTCCATACTGAAGGCCTTCCTGAGAACGGCAATCTGCCAATCATGAGCCTGCTCGATCGATTGGTCAGCCCCGCCACCCTCCTTGACGCCGAAGTCGTCGAAAGCTATGGGTGTTTGTGGCCCGATTGATTTGTCGAGCTTTTGAAGGTCGGCAATCGAGGGAATGTCATTCAGGAATATGTTCCAGCGCCGTCTCTTTTTGAAGAGTCTCTCAGCAAGCAATCCCCACGCTCTATCCTTTGGCTTCAATCGAGCGTAATGAATGCGCCGTGCTTCCTGGTAGGCAAGTTCTTGCCACTCATGAGCTTCGTGAGCCTTGAGCCCTATCCACTTTTCCTTAATAGAGAAGGTATCCTCTGTAAGCTGGCATTGAGGATTGATTTCGGTGAAGCTCTTTTTAGCCTCCGCAATCATCTCATTCAGCTTGAGCCCGTCCTTTTCGAAGCTTGCCGCGTCTTCTTCTCGGCCCTCTCCATAGCGCTTGGCATCAATCTCCACTACCTCTTCTTTGGGCTCGATCTCCTGGCGCTTTACCTGCGGCTCAACATCGACGATCTCCTCTATTTGATTGGAGATCTCGCCCTCAGCGTAGACAGTGAGCTTGAAGACATCGGGGCAATGGGTTCGATATCCTTGGGATATGGCGCGAGCAAAGAGCATGGCTTTGGGATGTTGCTTCCAGACGTTCTTTCCAGCCAGCCCTGCATTCTTTGCGTCGTCAATTGAATATTCACTGAGGCCGATGGATTCCTTGGAGTGGTCGTGGTTAATTTCAAAGAACTCGACGACGCACTTCTTGCTCGTATTCTCTTTGACCCTGTAGTCATACTTTGGATGGCTCTTAACTGCCGCTGCTATGGCATTGGACGAAAGCTCTGGGCGACCCTGAATAACGTGGATCTTTGTCATTGCCTCAGCGTCACCCATCCCAAGCTCACGACCCATCAGGATCTTGGTAATGGCTTGGGGAGGCGTGCAGCCAAAGAACTTGCTATCGGCCATCACGTTGCCCAAGTCCATAATCCCCAGGCCGTGCTTAACAATTTCATTCATATTGATTTACCTCACCATTTCTTTGATTGATTTATGACTGACGCGCTCAATAGCGGCGAGCTTCTCTGCCCGCTGGCAATTGGGCAGGATTCGCCATCCGAAGGAATCCGCAGTTTGATAACTAATGCACCCCAGGTGAAACCTGTAGACCGTCACCTTATCGCCGTGGCGTTGGACAAGGTTGGCGTGATCGAGGGCGGCCTGTTCATGGCGCATGACGAACCCTGGAGGCCTCTCTTGTTTGTCCCACTTGTCCTCAATCTCGATCCAGTAGTATGGAGATGCGTTCTCCAAACTGGGGCTTGATCGCTGTCTCACGGTTCCACCTCCTTCGGCTCGGGGTCCAGTTCTTGGGCACTGGCCCGCGCCATCTTCTGATAGCGAGCAATGCAAACCCCGAGTTGTCGCTTGAGTCTGGAGTTCTCCCGGGCTAGATCGTGATTCTTGCGACGAAGTAGGTATTCAGAGCGAGCCAGAGAATCGATGGCCGCGGCGCGACTCTGCTCTTGAAGGAGTTGTTTGATCTCGCCATATCTCCGGGCGATGAGAACTGCGTCGACGTCGATGCGCCGGGTCTCTTCTAAGCTGCTGCTCATGACCATGGCCCCCAATTCCGGTGAGGGAAAAGCCGAGCGTGATCAGGTCTTGCCTTGAACAAGAAAGCTGGGTGCTGCGTCAAGGGGATGAGCGAATCGGAGATACTCCAAGAGCTTGGCATTGACTCGCTCCTCAGATCAGCCATGAATTTGAATATTATGGCCTTCATTTCCTCCTCTGATCTTGCCCCAGCCCTCAGCTCCAGTATCTCTTTGGCGATCTCACGAACACCCATGACCTTGCCCTTGGCTGCCAAGATCCCGCGAATCCTGGCCATCTCATCTGACAGCTCCTTGCTCATGCTGCCCGCCTAACTGGCTTCATCTGCTCTTTCATTGGCTTCTCCGCGAGAAGGTTTATAAGGACCTCCCAGCCAGTTTTGCCTTCAACAAAAGTTCCAACGCCGGGAATCTTGACGTACTGCTTATTCAACCTGCCCCAATTTGAACGCACACAGGAACCAACCTTTGGCATGGCCTTGTGTCTATTCGAGCAACAGGAGTAGTGAAGCCGACCCTGCTTATCAAAGTAGGAGGCGAAGTATCGCCCGTTCAGCTCATCGGACAAATTTTGCACGGCCCCATTTTTTCGGGCAAGCCTGACTATGGCGTCTCCAAGCGGCTGGGTCATAAGACGGTGTTGACCCCTGTCAAAAAAGTCTTGCTGGCCTCTCACGGCTTTTACTACTGCGGGACTGATAAGACTCTCGGTGTTGGCGTTCATCGGTAATCCTTTCGTGAAGGCTGCCTGTTAGGCGGCCCCCCGGGTTTGCTTGGTTGTTTTGATGGTCATGATGTATTGCTCTGCTTTCTGGCACGCGGCATCTCGGCCGCCCTTTACCTTGATCTCGGTGAGGGTTCTACCCTCGAGTACGACCCGAGCCCTCCACCCCTGCCCTGGCGTGTGGTAGGTCTGAATGGTGAATTCACCAAACTTGAAGTCCTTTCGCTTGCCCATAGGCCAAACTCCTCCCTCTGCGATTTGCAGATTTGCAAATGTGGAAATTTCCACAGCTTTCAAAAGATATATGCACATGTTTCTTAAGTTTTTTTTGGGGCACCTAACCAAAAGTGTCTCGAAAATATGACACGAGAGTTTGTGCGAGATAGATGACCACGCCCCGTATAGGCGAATAAAATTCGACTTTGAACGCTTTGTCAGGTTTCTAAGCAAAATCCATTTATTAATGTCAGCCTGACTCATTATCCTGGCATTTATTAGGTTTCTATTAGGCATCCATGGATAGAGTTTTAGAGATGTTATCTGTCTCAAAATACGAAAGGCAAAACTCTCCATTGATCGATCTATTGGAAATGATCGAAAAACCAAACCTAACCCTGACAAATAGCCTAGTTGTCCTGTCGAGGAGTCTCGATCAGAACGGCTGTCTATATATGGAGTTGGTGGAGACGACACGAGTAAAACCTCTTATCATTGTTGCTGGTTGCACAGAACGTTGACCCATGCACGCTGCTGACTCTGTTTTAGACGCAGATTGTGCAAAGGTCAACAATAAAAACCGGGAATTGTGAAAAGAATTGTTGACGAGGGCACAAAGATCGTCTACAAAGGGGTGTGTGTCGTGAAGAATGTGCAAGGCGAGTCAATGTCAGATGCTGAAGTGTGCAAGAGAGCACGAAAAACTCTAGGCTTAACACAATCGATATGGAGCCAGTTCACTGGCATCGATCGGACCGTGATAAGCAAGATAGAGAATGACAAGGCCAGCGCGGAGGGCGTTATCGTTCCGTTGTCTAGGACGATAATGAAGCTTGTCCGGGCAGGCGATGGGAAGATTGACCCAGAAAGCATTGCTAACAAGCTGCTAGAAATCCCTACGGACCGTCGCGGTCCTTGGACCGGCTACAACGTACTTGTGTCCATTTGCATAGAGAGCGGCAGGCAGGACGTCTTAAATGAAGTCGCTGGCATCAGGGTTGAAATTAGAGGCCAGCCTGGAGAGGACGAGTCAATGCCTAGATCAATGAAGCATGAAGCTGAGGACTATATGTCGATGCTCAAGGGTTGGCGAAAAACAGCCCCGGTTGAAGCCCAGAGATTTATCGACAACGCTATCGCCAATCAATCTCAACTACTCACCTGGGTCGATATGGCGTCGGAGGTAGGCAGTCGCAACTCTTCTGCTGAATCTGTCCATCCCCCTGACAAGAAGGAAAAGGACCAATGAAACACGTAATCCACACCCCCTCCATCACCTTCTCTTACCAAGAAGGCAAGCCGTTCAATCTCAAGGTGAGCAGCTTTGCAAAGAAGGCGACCCTCACCAGCGACTACGCCGCCATCTTCGAGGAGCTGGTCGAGCAAGGTTGCCCCGCTCACATTCTAAGAGTGCTCAAGATCATGGCCCCCGGCAACGCGCCGGAAGCAGCTGGCATATATGGAGCTGCCCTGTGAGCAAAAGACGACCACAATCCAAGTCCCGTAGGAATACCCGCAAGGGCAGCAAGTCGACCAGGCCACCGAGCTTGGGCGAGCGGGTTAAGGGCAAGCCGATCAGGAAGAAGTAAATCTTAGAGGTCTAGTTTAACTGGCAAAACGGGCAGACCCGCCAACACTTGGGTCAGTCTGTTCTGGGTTC
>Ga0316205_10002757_pt1 | contig 17655 bp, 10 predicted proteins | sample 3monthpyrite_MG_FD_204941 | JGI IMG/M metagenome (GOLD analysis project Ga0316205, IMG submission 204941) | Microbial mat bacterial communities from mineral coupon in-situ incubated in ocean water Damariscotta River, Maine, United States -... | ecosystem: Environmental > Aquatic > Marine >... | reverse complement strand
AACTTGCTGATTCACTCTTTGTTGTACCAGTAATTTTAAGCCCTGCTCTGGGCGATTTTTTATTGTATGTTTAATTAACTGATTAATAACTTCATCAACAGAAAAAATAGTATTACTAACTTTTCCCCTTCGCTCTGACACTTGATAACGCATGGCTTGTTGTTGCAAACGCGCTAATCGTTCACCATTTAGTAAATATGCTAAAGTATGATTCGCACTAGCTTGTGCAGCAGTAACGGGATCAAACGTTAACCCTGTTTGCGAGCTAAAGCTTTCTCGATTACGTGCATAACCATAGGATTTTGGCGGAATTAAATTAATAATATCTTCAGAAAGTGTCAGAAAATCAGCATCAAGGGTACTTAATAAAGCCGTTAAGGCTTGCTGTTGCATAGCTGCCGATACCGCTTGCACCGCCTGTTGTTCAATAGCTTGCTCGACTGAATTTTTCACTTCATTTTTTACATCATAAGCGTAATTAACGCCCGCTATTAACTTGGCAGTAGCTTCAACTTGATAACGATGAAAATTATAAATAGGCACTAATGCTTGCTCTAATTCAGATAATGGCGTGCCAGTTGCGATAGAATTTAAACCAAAATCTGACAACGCTTTGGCACGTACTTTTATTATCCTCGTTAATTCAGTAGCTGCATTACTACCGTTATCCCATAAATGCCCGGTATTATGAGCACTTGAAGCAGCACGAGCATCAGGATCAGACACATACAACAAACCTTGCGCTTTTGTGTCAGCAACAAGTTTAGCTAACTGTTGCTGTTCACTAAATTCTGCATTATTTTTGTAATTTCCATAGCCATAAGCAATTACATACTTATCCCACAGACCAATATTTTCTTTGTAGGCATTAGATAAATCAATGTCACCATTTTCATCTAACCTAATATAAGGGTGTGGATAATCCATCACCGAGGCACGATCATTAACACTAGCAGCAAAGTTATGCGCTATCCCTAAGGTATGGCCTACCTCGTGAGCCGCAAGCTGCCTGATACGTGCTAATGCCATCGCCTTCATCGCTCTAGTGTCTTTATTGCCACTGATGAAAGGTGATGTTAACCCCAAGGCAATTAAATAATCTTGCCTGACACGTAAAGAGCCCAAGGTGACATGACCTTTTATTATTTCACCAGTGCGGGGATCAATCACCGATGAGCCGTATGACCAACCACGTGTTGCTCGATGCACCCATTGAATAACGTTATAACGCACATCCATAGGGTCAGCATCTTTAGGTAGCATTTTTACTTGAAAAGCATTGTTATAGCCGATTTCGGCAAAAGCTTGCTGCCACCACATTGCGCCATCAATTAACGCTGTACGAATAGGCTCTGGCACGCCTGAATCTAAATAATAAATAATAGGCTTAACTGCCTGACTCATTGGTTGATTTGGCGTTTTTTTGCTTAAACGATGGCGCGGGATCAAGCGTTTTATTAATGGCTCATCGATAGCGCTGGCATAATCTGCATACGCTATTGACCAAAAGCCACTATAAGGGTGAAAGACACGCGTTTGATAATTATTATCTGGTAATTTAATTAAAGAATGATGCAAATGAACTGTAATAGCACTTGGCTCTGGGGTTACTGATTTTAAATAACTGCCCGCGCCAGTGCCTTTAAAAGTGACCATAGCTTCTAATTCAGTATTATCAGCAAAAGCTTTGCTGCGCTGGGCATATAACGCACTACGACTAGCATCAACTTTAAAGTTACCTTGTTTTTTAGCTTTTAATTTTTCGGATATATTATGAATATCTGATAATAAAAAAGGCGTGTAATCTATCAATACTTGCTGATGCTTTTTCTTTGTATTTTCACTAACAACGGTAAAGCCCCATAAAATTGAGCTAGCAAAAGCTTCATCTATGGCTTGTTGCTCTAATGGGTTATCCGAATCTGCGCGATAATAGGTATTTACTTGTTTGAGAAACACCTTATTACCTACACGCTCAAATTTCACTAAACGGGTATCACCAAGCTGCCCACGATCTAACCCTATATCATTTGAGCCAATACCATGAGGTAAACTTGATTGAAAGAGAAACTCTTGATCAAACTTGTCTATTTGTAGATAAACTTTGCCTTGTTTTTTATCATGATAAAACGAAAAATAACCACTTGCTAAACTCTTGCCTTTAATAAAAGTGGCAAAGCTTGTTTGTTTCTCAGCAGCGAAACTTATCGTTGTAGTAAAGCACAGTAAAAGCAAAAATATACGGCTAACAAAAGTCATGTTTTATCCTATCAAGTTGACTAAATTTAGTTGGAGAACAAATAAACACCCAATAAAGTTGAGTAAAGGCTTTAGAAAGTTAAGGTAAACTTGTTATAATTAACGTGAAAGTAACAATAAATGATTACCAAAAAACTTTCAAAGACTGTTAAAAAAATAAACGGCTATTAACCATCACGCACCTTAATTAATGGCTATTATTCACTTATATTATAAAGTATACAACTTTAACTTTTATAACTTAACAAAGACTAGGTAACCCAATGCAACGACTCGCACCTGCGCTACGCCAAGACAATGTACCTCTTGATCTTATTTCTTTAATAAAAACCATTTTAGCCGCCACTAAAGAAATTTCTTTTCGAGTAAGCCAAGCTCACTTAAGTGGTTTAATGGGCTCAACCTTAGATGAAAACATTCAAGGTGAGGTACAAAAAAAATTAGACGTTGTTGCCAACGAATTATTTAAAGATATTTTACTTGAGTCAGGTTTTGTCAAGGCTATTTCATCAGAAGAAGAAGACACTTCTGTTGCCGGCAATGCGGTTGGCAAATACATTGTTTCTTTTGACCCGTTAGATGGTAGCTCCAATATCGACATTAACTCTTTAATCGGAACTATTTTTTCTATTCATGAAGCACCTGAACATATGGAAGCCAGTAATCCTGATATGTTCAAGCAATCAGGTAATAAACAAGTTTGTGCTGGCTATGTTTTATATGGCCCAGCAACCATGTTGGTAATGACGACTGGTAGCGGTACTCATTTTTATGTGCTTGATAGAACTCATGGTGGCTACTTACAAGTTAAACGTAGTGTACAAATACCACAAGATACCCAAGAATTTGCTATTAATATGTCAAACCAACGTTTTTGGCAAGAGCCTATGAAAAATTATATCGACGATCTAATTGCTGGTGATACAGGCCCACGAGGCAAAAATTTCAACATGCGTTGGATAGCCGCTATGGTTGGTGATATTCATCGTGTTTTATGCCGCGGCGGTATTTTTACATACCCAACGGATAGTAAAAAAGCAGAGCAACCTAATAAATTACGCTTAATGTATGAAGCAAACCCAATGTCATTTTTAATAGAACAAGCCGGTGGTTTAGCAATGACTAGCACGGGCCGTATTATGGATATTGAACCTGAGAGTATTCATCAACGCGTAGAAGTGATTATGGGTTCTAAAAACGAAGTTGAAGCATGCTTGGGTTATTATAAAAAATAGCGGTAATCCACAATTATTAGCAACGAGCAAACAAAAGTAACAGCACCACTTTACTATTTTAATGAATAGACAAAAGTGGTGTTTTTTTTATCGCAAATTTTTTGCTAAAATAGCGACAATTATTATTTCTATTTAACCGAGATGTTTATCCATGCCAAATTACGTTGTTGGTCACAAAATTCCAGATTCAGATTCTATCTGCTCTGCCATCGCTTTATCTTATTTAAAAACCACTTTAGGTGAAGAAACTGTTCCCGCCCGTTTAGGGGAGCTTAGCCCTGAAACTTTATTTATTTTGGATAAATTTGGCTTTGAACAACCACTACTAAAAACCAGTTATGCCGGTGAAAGTCTTTATATTGTTGATCATTCTGAGCGAACTCAAGGTCCTGATGATTTAGATGAAGCAACCTTATTAGGTATTATTGATCATCACAAATTAGGTGACATCACCAACTCAACTCCACTTGAAATTTGGGTGCGTCCAGTGGGTTGTACCAACACCATAATCAAAATGATGTATGATTTTCATAACGTTGAAATTCCTAAAAATATCGCTGGTGCTATGATGTGCGCAATTTTAAGTGACACGGTTATTTTTAAATCGCCCACTTGTACCACTGCTGATATAAAATGTGTTGAAGCACTCGCTAAAATAGCCGGCATTGAAAACCCTACTGATTTAGGCATGGAAATGTTTAAAGTGAAATCGGCTGTAGAAGGTACGCCTATTCGTGATTTAGTGATGCGTGATTTTAAAGATTTTGACATGAACGGTAACCTTGTTGGCATCGGACAATTAGAAGTGATTGATTTGGCTATTTTTGACGACATGAAAGCTGATTTAGCCGCTGACATCGCCAAGTTAAAAGCTGAAGGTAATCGTCACAGTGTTTTATTATTGCTAACCGATATTATGAGAGAGGGCTCTGAGCTGCTGGTTGTTAGTGATAATGATAACTTAACGCTTGCCGCATTTGAGAAGGCAAGCAGCGACGGTAAAGTATGGCTTGATGGCGTATTAAGCCGTAAAAAACAGGTTGTGCCACCATTACAAACTGTATTTGCATAACGCAAAGTTAAAACTCTATTTTTTATCCTTAACATCAAAAAAACCCAGCAAGTGCTGGGTTTTAGAATTCATTTGGTATTAATTTCTATTCTCAACGCTAATTAATTTTTAGACAAGGCGAAAGCACGGAGTTGACGCTAGTCATTACTCCGTACATCCTGTACTTCGCCTTTCAGGCCATCCTTCGGATGTTCAATTTATTTCCAGAAGAATTTGTGAGTACTTTCAACGCAATAAAAATTGATGAATAGTGAAGAACATAAATTAAATTCGTTCGAATACAGTCGCTATACCTTGTCCTAAGCCAATACACATAGTCGCTAAACCAAGATTAACATCTTGACCTTCCATTAAGTTTATCAAGGTGCCTGAAATACGCGTACCTGAACAACCTAACGGGTGACCTAATGCAATAGCGCCGCCATTTAAGTTAATTTGATCCATTCTATCTTCAACTTTTAACGCTCTAACACAAGACAGTGCTTGGGCGGCAAACGCTTCGTTAAATTCAAATAGCTCAATGTCTTCAATAGCTAAGCCAGCACGTTTAAGAGCTTTGTTAGTAGCAGGAACAGGGCCATAGCCCATAGTTGCAGGATCGCAACCGGCAAATGCCATACTACGAAGTTTAACTCGTGGTGTTAATCCTAATTCTTTGGCTTTATCAGCTGACATTACTAACATAGCTGAAGCGCCATCAGATAATGCTGACGATGTACCCGCGGTTACAGTGCCGTTTACTGGATCAAATACAGGACGAAGTGCAGACAATCCTTCAGCGGTTGTTTCAGGACGAATAACTTCATCTGTTTCAACTAAGGTTAAAGCGCCATCAGCATCATGACCTTCGGTGGCAACAATTTCATTGCTCCAGCGGCCTGCTAAAGTGGCTTCATGAGCTTTTTGATGTGAACGAGCACCAAAGGCATCTTGCATTTCACGGGTGATGCCATGCTGCTTACCAAGCAATTCAGCGGTTAAGCCCATATTTCCTGAAGCGCGAGCAATGTGTTTACTTAACGCAGGATCAAAATCAATATCGTACATCATAGGTACATGACCCATATGTTCAACACCACCAACAAGAAACACATCACCTTGATCAGCAATAATACTTCTTGCTGCATCATGAAGCGCTTGCATTGATGAGCCACATAAACGGTTAACCGTTAAGCCACCGATAGATTTAGGTAAGCCAGCAAGTAGCGAAGCATTACGGGCAATATTAAAGCCCTGTTCTTTAGTTTGCTTAACACAGCCCCAAATAACATCCTCAATGTCATTTGGATCTAATGCAGGGTTACGTTTAAGAATTTGCTCCATCAAGTGGGCTGATAATTTTTCAGCACGGACGTTGCGAAACACACCGGCTTTTGAACGTCCCATAGGAGTTCGAATGCAATCAATAATAACGACTTCTTTCATAATAATTCTCCTAATTGTTACTTGGCTGTTTTAACGTCTGTGGTGAAGTAAGATTTACCCGATTTTGCCATTTCGCGCAGTCCATCAGTGACCTGATAAATTTCACCTAAATGTGCATAAGAATCGGCCATAGCAATAAAGTTATCTACACCAAGGGTTTCTAAATAACGAATAGCACCGCCTCTAAAAGGAGGGAAACCAATACCGTAAATCAAGCCCATATCAGCTTCAGCAGCGGTATCAACCACGCCTTCTTCTAAACAGCGCACTACTTCATTAACCATAGGGATCATTAAACGAGCAATGATTTCTTCGCTGGTAAAGTCTTTTTTATCATCACAGTTTGCGCTAAGTAATTGATAAGCGGTATCAGCTGGTACTTTCATTGGGCGACCACGTTTATCTTTAATATGATCGTAGAAACCTTTACCATTTTTCTGACCTAAACGATCATTAGTGTACAAAGTACTTACCGGATCGTTTGCTAATTTAGCCATACGTGTTGGGAAACCTGCTGACATAACACCAGTACAGTGATCAGCAGTATCAACACCAACAACGTCAAGTAAGTAAGCAGGACCCATTGGCCAACCAAATTGTTTTTCCATCACTTTATCAATAGCAACAAAATCAGCACCCTCAAGCACTAACTGGCTAAAACCAGCAAAGTATGGGAATAAAACACGGTTAACATAAAAACCTGGGCAATCGTTAACTACAATGGGTGACTTACCCATTTTAGCGGCATAAGCTACTACAACGGCAACGGTTTCGTCTGAAGTATCTTTACCGCGGATAACTTCCACTAACGGCATTCTGTGCACTGGATTAAAGAAATGCATACCACAGAAATTTTCTGGACGTTTTACGCTTTCCGCTAATAAGTCGATAGAAATAGTTGATGTATTAGAAGTTAAAATAGCATCTTCACTAAGCACACCTTCAACTTCCGCTAACACCATGCCTTTAACTTTAGGATTTTCAACAACCGCTTCAACCACAATATCAACATCTTTAACGCTATCATAACTCAAGCTTGGTGTGATGTTATTTAGTACACCCGCCATTTTCTTCGCGTTCATGCGACCACGACTAACTTGTTTAGTTAAAATATCTGACGCTGTACTAAGACCTAAGTCAAGAGCTTGATCGTTAATATCTTTCATAATAATAGGTGTGCCTTTATAGGCAGATTGATATGCAATACCACCACCCATAATGCCTGCGCCCAATACTGCGGCTTTATCTACTGCTTTAGTTGCTTGCTTAGTAGCTTTTTTCGCTTTACCTTTAACCACTTGATCAGCCATAAATAGGCCAATTTGCGCAGTTGCTGCATCAGTTTTAGCCAACTTAGCAAAACCAGCATTCTCTGCCGCCATAGCGCCTGCACGGTCTAAGCCTGCCGCAGCTTCAATGGTTTTTACCATAACCATAGGAGCAGGATAATGTTTCCCCGCTTTTGCCGCAATCATGCCCTTACATGTGCTAAAGGTCATTAATGTCTCAACAGGGCTAAGCGTTAACGGCTCTAATTTAGGTTGACGTTTAGCACGCCAGTCTAATTTACCGGCAATAGCTTGTTTAAGCATGTTAATGGCAGCAGATTTTAATTTTTCTGGTGCAACAACCGCATCTAACAAGCCTGCAGCTAAAGCAGATTCTGCGCGGTGCGCTTTACCTGTGCTCATCCACTCAACAGCGTTATCTGCGCCAATAATACGTGGTAGTCGAACAGTACCACCAAAGCCCGGCATAAGCCCTAATTTCACTTCAGGTAGCCCTATGCTAACGCTAGTGTCTGCAATTCGGTAATCACAAACTAAGGTCATTTCACAACCACCACCTAATGCTACGCCATTAATTGCGGCAACGGTTGGTAATTGAATATCTTCAAATGAGTCAAATACGTCTGAAGATTTTTTCACCCAAGAAACTAATGATTCCTCAGGTGCTTTGAATGAATCTAAAAATTCGGTAATGTCAGCGCCAACTATAAAAGTGGATTTACCTGATGTGACCATGACGCCCTTTGCTTCACTACAATTATTAATTGCAGCAACAACGGCTATATATTCTTCAAAAGTTGCTTGGTCAAATTTATTTACTGAGCCTTGGGCATCGAATTTAAGTTCGACTATTCCGTCGTCAAGTAATTGGGCGCTAAGGCTTTTGCCTTGATATATCATACTCTGTCTCCTTCACCTAAAAAGTGGTGTTGATGTATTGATGATTTATTTATATGTAAGTTAAACCGATAGGGATATCCATTTAACTATTAGAATTTACAGCTAGTATCTGGTTAGGCTTTTAATGAAATGATTTAGCCTGCCCTTAATAATAGACGATTGAGTGTGCCTTGAAAGAAACTTAATTGCAATAACTTTTAAACACTCGTTTTAATCAGTCGTTTAATTAAGCTAGCTAAATCATTAATCATATGTTTTTATTATATTTAAAATAGTTTCCATCTATTATAAAAAAAGTCGTAAAATACCCTATTCCATGATTGTGTAGTTACCTGTGTATGAAAAATTTTATTCAACGTTTTAATCAACCTGAACATTTGTTACTGGCAATGGCTTTTACTATGCCATTAGTTTTTTCAGTGTGGATGGTACTTTTGAATAATTTTGTTATAGAAAAGGCAAACTTTACCGGTGTTGAAATTGGCATATTACAAAGCCTTAGAGAGATACCAGGCTTTTTAGCTTTTACGGTTATTTACGCGCTAATTTTTATAAAAGAGCAACGCCTTGCTTTGCTTTCATTAGCTGTGACTAGCTTAGGTGTTTTTTTAACAGGTTTTTTCCCGTCAGTACTAGGCTTATATTTAACCACTGTGCTTATGTCTACAGGCTTTCATTATTTTGAAACATTAAGTCAGTCGTTAACAATGCAGTGGATAGATAAAGACAAAACAGCGCATTTTATGGGGAGAATGCTTTCGATAAAAGCTATCGCCTCTTTATTAGCATTCTCAAGTATTTGGCTGTTGATGGAGCAATTTTCTTGGAGTTATCAAATCACCTATGCATTGTTCGGTGGTATTGGTATATTGATGACTTTGTTATTAGCCCTTTCATTTAAGCATTTTAAAGAAAAAGCACCACAGACAAAAAAATTAGTACTAAGGAAACGTTACTGGTTGTTTTATGCATTAACTTTTTTCAGTGGTGCTCGCCGACAAATATTTGTGGTATTTGCCGGCTTTCTCATGGTTGAAAAATTTAATTACAGTGTTGCCGATATTAGCGCATTGTTTTTGATCAACTATGTCTTCAACTGGTTGTTCGCGGCAAAAATAGGCAAGTTAATAGGTAAAGTTGGCGAACGAGCAACACTACGGTTTGAATATATTGGCTTAATTGTTATTTTCATTAGTTATGGTTTGGTAGAAGATGCTGATATAGCCGCAGCATTATATATTATTGATCATCTATTTTTTGCCCTTGCTATTGCCATTAAAACGTATTTTCAAAAAATTGCCCAAGCAGAAGACATTGCTGCTAGCGCAGGAGTGAGTTTTTCAATAAATCATATTGCCGCTGTGGTGATTCCAGCATTGTTAGGGATGTTATGGATTGTTCAGCCAGCTTGGGTTTTTTATATTGGTGCGGGGTTTGCTTTGTGCTCACTGGCACTAGCAATGCTTATTCCTAATAAGCCAACACAAGGAAATGAAACACGAGTATCAAGTAGCAAAGAATTTTAGTTAAATGTAAGAAAAGTCGCGGCTCGACTTTTCATTAACCACTTAACTATTATTACTGAGAAAAGCTAAAAATTCATTTTCAGGCATAGGCTTGGCGTAGTAAAAACCTTGAACTTCATCACAACCTAGCTCAAGTAAACGCTCTTGTTGCTCTATTTCTTCTATACCCTCTGCAATTACTTTTAGGTTCATTTTCTTACCTAAATCAATAATGGTTTCAGCAATAACTGATTGACCTTCTTGAGCAATATCAATAATAAACGCGCGATCCACTTTAAGACGATCAAGGGGAAGCTTTTGAAGATAGCTTAATGAAGAGAATCCCGTACCAAAATCATCTAATGCAATGCTAATATCATGACTCTTTAATTCTACTAGGCTATCAATGACCACTTGCGGATCATCCATCAAAATATTTTCAGTGATTTCAAGCTCGAGTTTACTCGGTTGAATTTGATGATTTTGAATAGCATTCAATACGGTATCAACAAAATTTCCACGTCTAAATTGCGGGATAGATACATTCACTGAGATGGTAATATCTCTGTAACTTTTTTCTTCAAGCACTTTAAGTTGCTCACATGCTTGATTAACCACCCAATCACCGATCTCAACAATTAAGCCTGAATACTCTGCTAAAGGAATAAATACCGCAGGAGAAATAAATTTGCCATCAGCTGTACGCCAGCGTAGTAATGCCTCGGCACCAATGACTTTTTTAGTGTTTAAGTCGAGTTGAGGTTGATACCATAACTCAAGACGATTATCAGCAAAGTCATTACGCAACTCGCGAATCATATTCAAACGCCATTGCGTTTCATCTTCCATCTCAGGATTATAATAAGCAAAATGTTCAACACGTTTTTTCTTGGCAAGATTTAAAGCAATATTAATTTGATTCAAAACCTTCACACCACTGCTATTAGCATGATCTTTATGACAAAAACCGAAACTAGCCTTAATTGGTAACTTTTGTTCACCAGCGGTATAAGGTTGCTCAAATAAAGACATTAACACTTCAGGTGTGATGCAGCTTTTAGGACCAATCATACCGAACACATCGGCGCCGACACGTGCCACTTTGCAACTACAATTCAAACTTTGAAGGCGCTGAGATACCGCGGCAAGTAACTGGTTACCTATGTCTTGCCCTAACGCATCATTTACATCACTAAAATGATTTAAATCAATTAACGCTGCAACTTCATTCTCACCATCACCTTTAGCAAAGGTGTCAAGTTGACGAACAAATTCTAATCTATTAGGTAAATTTGTTAGCCAGTCTTTATAAGCTGCGTTATTGAGCTTTTGAAATAAATGTACATTTTCGTAACCAATAGCAATACCTGTTAAGAACACTTCAAGTAATTGTTTTTGAATATCACTAAGGGGCTCAGATAAAGTAAGATAAACAACAGCACGATAACCACCTCTCGCAATATAAAGATAAAGTGATTTATCAAAATATTGATGTGTTTTCTGCGTGAAACAAGATTTAACTTGTTTGCTTATTTCTTCGTCTTTTAAGGTTTCTAATTTTTGGTTAGCTAATATTGATGAAAAACCTTGTTGAGCGACAATATAAAAGCTTAAATCATCGGCATTTTCTATAATACCTTGCCCTCGTGCGCAAAATAAACACTCAACATCTTGATTAATTAATTGTGCTAATTGCTTTATAGTCCCCTGACTATATTCAGCAATAGAGTGCAAACCAAGTAAACTAGAGGAGCCTGAAACTATTTTTTCAAGCCCTTGACGACTTTCGGTTACTGTGGCTATTTGTTGATAAGAGCGAATGGCCGCATAGACTGTCGTTACTAATTTTCGGCGGGTTAACTCAGTTTTAGTTTTGTAATCATTGATATCATATTCTTTAATAACACTTTCTTCAGGGGCATAACCTGGCTGACCTGTTCTTAAAACAATACGTATATCTTGTCTAGTTAATGTTTCTCTAATATGCCTAACAACATTTAAACCTGCATCGTCTGTTTCCATCACAACGTCAAGCAGTACTAGCACTATATCTTGGTTTTCTTCAATTAATTTACAAGCATCCTGACCCGAATAGGCGTGCAAATACTCTAGGCGTCGGCCTAGTACAACTAAATCTGATAGTGCTAACTGTGTAACAGAGTGAATTTCAGGATCATCGTCAACAATAAGAACTTGCCAAGTTTCATCGCCTCTACCCTCTAAAATTTCATCTTCATCACTATCATCGATAAATAGAAAATCATCTTGTGAATTTTCTGATGCTTGCATACTACCCTCAAGTAACTAGACTTTTACTTTAACTTACATAAAGCAAAAGCTAATTAAATTTGATTTTTATTATTAAGCTAACTTATTACATAACTATAACTTAACTATGCCTTATTGCTACTTTTTTACAGTTTTCTTTTATTATTTTTACAACTCTCTTTTACATAATAAAAGTCGTTTTGACAAAATTCAATAAATCCATACAATTAATTAAATTCAGTGTTCTTTTTGTATCCTAAGATAATTTATTTTTCTTCTGATAATATTAAGAAAATATCTTCTATCGAGGTGTTAAAGTGAAAACGGATAAAACTTCAGTTATTGTCATTGACGAGCCTAATAGTAACGAAAACAACCTCCCCGTCATAGAAGGTAATGAAACCAAAAAAAAGTCAGAATCGCCCACCCGTAAACAATTCTTTAAAATTAGCCAACAATTTGGTCTTGAAGCGCCGTTGCTTCCTGTTGAAAAGCAAATGCCCCTTGAAGATCGTACTAACAAGCGTGAAAGGTTAGCGACACTACGAAAACAAGAAAACATAGAAGCTATTATGGAGAAAACTTATAGCTTTTGCGCGAATAAAGCAATTGATAAAAGGCCTGACTTAGATTGGTTCAATCAGTACATCACGCTAGCCGAAGATATCAGTAATACAACCATGCAAGATTTGTGGGCAAAAATATTGTCTGGGGAACTATCTCGCCCCGGCTCGTATTCAATGAAAGCATTAAAGGTTTTTCGAGAAATGAGCATTGTTGATGCTAAATTACTAGCTAAGGCGTGTTCATTGGCCATAAAGGATCAAAGTAAGAAAAATATTCGCATTATTTCAGGAACCTACCAGCAACCCGGTTTACTCAATTTTTTTAGTAAAGAAAGGCAACAGCACATTAATTTAAGTCACTTTGGCTTAAATTACGCGGATATTTTATCTTTAGCTGATAACCATTTAATTTATAAACAAGAAAGTGAATTAAATCTAATGACAAGTGGTGAAAAGCTAAATTTCTATTTTAATGGCACGCCGTTAAAGTTAACCAGTAAAAAACCGAATATTGCGGTGCAATTTTATAAATTCACCCCTATTGGTACTGAGTTAGCAAATTTGATCAACGATAAAGCAAACGATGATTTTTTCGCTGTTTTAAAACAACAATTACGACATCACTTTGAGATAGCAAATAACGTAGAAAAATAACTTCGGGAAAGAAATGTTTCGAGTTTCGAAGAGAATCTACCAACAGTTGCTCTTCGAAACTCGTAACTTGCCTCTACTTTTTTGCTGACTTATATCCCATCACCATCGGTATGCAAGCCACATTCTCTTTGCCCTGGACCAAAGCGAGTTTCGCTTTCATCCATGCCTAAGGTTAATGGTTTAGTGCTATGTACATCACCAACAGAAACATAACCTTGCTCCCACAATGGATGGTATGGCAAATTATGTTTTGTTAAGTATTGGTGAACATCTTTGTTACTCCAATCAATAATGGGGTGTACTTTAAAACGACCACGTAAAATACTGACCACTGACAAGCCTTGGCGATGATCTGACTGTTGCCGACGCACACCAGAAAACCAAGTACCACAGTTTAATTCAGATAAACCACGCTCTAACGGCTCTACCTTGTTTTTTCGATTGTATTGCTTTAACGCGTCATCATCTTGCGCCCATTGCTCGCCATATTTTGCTAATTGCCATGCTGCACTTTCAACAGCGCTATAGACATGTAAATTTAAGTTTAAACGTTCGCATAGCTCTTCTATAAAGCGATATGTTTCAGGAAACAAGTGACCAGTATCGGTTAGCAACACTGGAATATTAGCATCTACTTGCGTCATCATATGCAACATTACCGCGGACTGAATACCAAAACTAGAAGACAAGACAAACTGGCTTGGCAAGTTTTCCATGGTCCATTCTATACGAGCCATTGGTGACTTTTTCTCTAAGTCATCATTCCACTGTTCTAACCAAGGCTTTGGTAGTGAAGCCGGAAAACGGTTATTAACAGTAGAGTTGTGCTCGTTAGCATTCTTTATTACCGCAGCCGGCTTACTGGGTACTAATATATTAGTCATCATAAAAGTCCCTGACGCTTATTTTTACCTCGTCAACAATTCCAGCGCGAATAACAAAGTCACCAAAAGCTTCATTGGTAAGTCTATCTTTTGCCCAACGCGCTGTTAATGAGTCAATTTCAGTTAAGATGCCTGCTTCATCAACATTTTCTTGATAAAGTTTAGGTACGCGTGTTCCTGCTAAGTTACTGCCTAAATACATATTGTATTTGCCAGGCCCTTTGCCCACTAAACCAAGCTCAGCCAGCATTGCTCGACCACAGCCATTTGGGCAGCCAGTGACACGTAAAATAATACTGTCATCTGCTAAGCCATTTTTCGCTAATATGGCATCAACATCGTCAATCAATTTAGGTAAATAACGTTCAGCCTCAGCCATGGCTAATGGACACGTTGGAAACGCAACACAAGCCATTGAACTTTTACGCTGATTAGAAACACCATCATTAATCAAGCCACTTTCACGGGCTATTTGCTCAATTTGTGCTTTGTCTTCTTGGGCAACTCCCGCAATAATCAAATTTTGATTGGCGGTAATACGAAAATCACCGTGATGGATTGCAGCAATTTTTGCCACGCCAGTTTTCAACGGTTGATTTGGCGTGTCTAAAATACGGCCATTTTCAATAAATACTGTTAAATGATGTTTGCCATCAATACCGTCAACCCAGCCAAAACGGTCGCCACGATGCTTAAATTCGTATGAACGACTTTCGCCAAAAGTTATGCCAGCACGTTTTTCAACTTCGGTTTTAAAAGTATCAATGCCAACGCGGTCTAAGGTGTACTTAGTTTTTGCGTTCTTACGATTAACTCGATTACCCCAATCACGTTGTGTTGTTACCACAGCCTCAGCCACAGCTAAAGTATGTTCAAGGGCAATAAAGCCAAAATCATCAGCACAACGAGGATAAGTAGCTTTATCACCATGGGTCATCGCTAAGCCGCCACCAACAAGCACATTAAAACCAATTAATTGGCCGTTTTCACTAATAGCAACAAAATTTAAGTCGTTAGCATGAACGTCAATATCATTATTTGGCGGAATTACCACGGTAGTTTTGAATTTACGCGGTAAGTAAGAGCTACCTAAAATGGGCTCATCATGCTCTGTTGTTTCAACTTTTTCTTCATCAAGCCAAATTTCAGCATAAGCACGTGTTTTTGGCAGTAAGTGCTCACTTATTTTTTTTGCCCACTCGTATGCCTGCTGATGCACTGTTGATTCAATCGGATTTGGAGTACATAAAACGTTTCTGTTAACATCACCCGCCGTGGCAATAGCATCAATACCAATACTATTTAACGTTTGATGCATTAGTTTGATATTAGGTTTTAAGACACCGTGAAACTGAAAAGTTTGCCTAGTCGTTAAACGAACACTGCCATAAGAAGTATAATCATCAGCAAATTTATCAATAGCTAACCACTGCTTAGGAGTGATAATGCCACCGGGTAAACGAGCACGAAGCATAACATTATGTAAGGGCTCTAATTTTTGCTTTTGACGCTCAGCACGAATGTCTCTATCGTCTTGCTGGTACATGCCATGCAAACGGATTAAGTGAAAGTTGTCAGCAGTAAAGCCGCCAGTGATTCTATCTTTTAAATCTTCAGCGATTGTGCCACGTAAATAATTACTTTCCGCTTTTAGGCGTTCATTATCAGATAACTTACCTTTTACAATTAATTCATTTGTCATTAGTAAACATCCTTCTGGTAGCGTTTATTGCTACGTAAATCTTTTAAATACTGCTCAGCTTGCTCTGTGTTTAACTGGCCTTGGGTTTCAATAATATCAATTAGTGTTTGATGAACATCTTTTGCCATTTTGTTGGCATCGCCACACACATATAGGTGCGCGCCACGTTCAAGCCAAGCAAATACGTCAGCAGCGTGCTCTTTTAATCTATCTTGCACATATATTTTTTCAGCTTGATCACGAGAAAAAGCAACATCCATACGTGTTAGCAAGCCTGATTTAAGGTAGTTTTGCCATTCCACTTGGTATAAGAAATCTTGAGTAAAGGTTTGGTCGCCAAAAAACATCCAGTTATCACCTTTGGCTTCATCGGCATCACGTTGTTGCATAAAAGCTCTAAATGGCGCAACACCCGTGCCAGGACCAATCATAATGACAGGTGTGTTGTTATCGCTCGGTAAACGAAAGTTATCATTATGCTCAACAAAAACCCGCACCTGCTGCCCTTCTGCAACACGGTTAGCCAAAAAGTGAGATGCACCGCCGAAACGTTGTTGACCATTATTTTCGTAACTAACTAAACCTACGGTTAAATGTACTTCTTCTTCAACTTCTGCTTGCGCTGAAGCTATAGAGTACAGACGTGGTGTTACTTTTCTTAACGCATCAACAAAAGCTTGCGGGCTAACATCGGCTTTATTTGCCAAAACTAGATCAACAATTTGGTTATTTACGGCAAACTCTCTGGCAGTATTTTTATCTGACGCTATTTCAAGTAATTTTTCACTATTGCTTTGCTTTGCCCAAAACTCAACAAAAGCTGGCGCTGTTTGGGTGATTTCTAACTGGCTAGTTAACGCATCTTTAATGGTAAAACTTTGCTGTTCACCACTGACCTTCAAACTTACCTGTTCATCAGCTGAAATGTTTAATGCTGCTAATAATTCTTCAACTAGCACTTCATCATTGTCAAAATAAACCCCAAGTGCATCACCTACTTGGTAGGTTAATCCTGAATCGCCTAAATCAATTTCAATATGACGAACGTCTTTTGCTGAATCGCGACCAGTAATTTTTTGGCTTAATAAAAACTCTGCGGCCAATGGGTTTTGCTTACTGTATTGGCTAGATGTCGCCACGGGTAAATCGATAACTGGTGCTAAAGCAACATCAGCTTGAATTAACTCATCTTTTAAATTATCAATAATACTTAGCTTCCAGCTGTCACTGTCGCTGTCATAATCAACATCACAATCAACCCGTGGCAATACTTGTTTGGCGCCAAGAGCTTTTAGTCTTTCATCAAAATCTTTACCTGTTTGGCAGAAGAATTCATAACTACTATCACCTAGCGCAAGTACACTGTAACTAAGGCTTGGTAATTTAGGTGCCTTTTTACCAAGAAGAAACTCATGAAATTCAAGAGCGTCATCTGGCGGCTCGCCTTCACCATTAGTACTGGCGACAATAAGCACATGAGTTTCATTTTTTAATGATTTTGCTTTGTAATCACTGATATTGATTAATTTTGTATTAATACCTGCCGCGCTGGCACTCTGCTCAACTTGACTGGCAACACCTTTAGCGTTGCCTGTTTGAGAAGCATATAAGATAGTTAACGTTTTAGCAGCAGTAACGGTTGGCGCTGATGATAATTGTACGCTTTGACCTGACTCACTTTTGGCTGACAGATAGCCACTAGCCCATGCTAGTTGTAACGACGAATAATTAGCAGTTGCTTGCTGTAACATCGTCAATTGATTTGCATCAAGTGAGCTTGAAGAAATAGTTGATTTTTGCTGTAAAGACAGTTGATCTTGTGACATAAGAATATTCACCCATAACAATTTATGGGTAAAGGATAGTCAGAAACAAGTAAAACCAAAAAGAATAGAT
>Ga0316205_10002755_pt1 | contig 17672 bp, 18 predicted proteins | sample 3monthpyrite_MG_FD_204941 | JGI IMG/M metagenome (GOLD analysis project Ga0316205, IMG submission 204941) | Microbial mat bacterial communities from mineral coupon in-situ incubated in ocean water Damariscotta River, Maine, United States -... | ecosystem: Environmental > Aquatic > Marine >... | reverse complement strand
AAGCAAAATATCTCTCGTCTGGATGTGGTGAATTACATTTCCCATGGTATTTCAAAAATTGGTGAAGACGCTTCTCTTGGAAGTGATGAAATTACTGAGGAAGGTACACAGACACAAGAAGCCAGTAAGACAGCACTGGAGTCGTTTGCAGAAAACCTGAATAATCTAGCAGCGCAGGGAAAGATCGATCCGCTTATTGGACGAGAACTGGAAGTAGAACGCACAGTACAAATCCTGTGTCGACGCCGTAAAAATAATCCTATCCTGGTGGGTGAAGCGGGCGTTGGTAAAACCGCCATTGCTGAAGGCCTGGCGAAAATGATCGTTGATAAGCAAGTGCCGGAAGTCCTCGCTGACAGTACCATCTATTCATTAGATCTTGGCGCATTAGTTGCGGGTACCAAGTACCGCGGCGATTTTGAGAAGCGTTTGAAGGCAGTGTTGTCGCAATTGAAAAAAGAGCCAGGTGCCATTCTCTTTATTGATGAGATTCATACCATCATAGGTGCCGGTTCTGCATCAGGTGGGGTGATGGATGCTTCCAATTTAATAAAACCCATGCTTGCCAATGGTAATTTGAAATGCATCGGTTCGACGACTTATCAGGAATACCGTGGTATTTTTGAAAAAGACAAAGCGCTGGCTCGACGTTTCCAGAAAATTGATGTCGAAGAGCCCAGTATTGAAGACACTGTCAAAATCCTTAAAGGCCTGAAAACGCGTTTTGAAGAGCATCATCAGATCAAATACACGCCGAAGGCGCTACGTCTGGCTGTGGAGTTGTCTGAGCGTTACATCACTGATCGGCACCTGCCTGATAAAGCCATTGATGTCATCGATGAGGCAGGGGCGAATATGCAGCTACAACCGCCCTCACGCCGCAAGAAAACCATTGGTGTGACTGACATTGAAAACATCATTGCGAAGATTGCACGTATTCCACCCAAAAGTGTGTCGAGTACAGATCTGGATGCCATGCGTAATCTGGAACGTGATCTGAAGCTCGTAGTATATGGACAGGGCAAAGCCATTGAAGCCTTGTCATCCTCGATCAAAATGTCGCGTTCAGGATTAGGTAATGAAGACAAACCAATTGGTTCCTTCCTGTTTGCAGGACCAACCGGCGTTGGTAAAACAGAAGTGACTCGCCAGTTGTCGAAGATCATGGGGATCGAGCTGATTCGATTTGATATGTCAGAGTATATGGAGCGTCACACCGTGTCTCGATTGATCGGCGCGCCTCCGGGTTACGTCGGCTTTGATCAGGGCGGGTTGCTGACAGATGCCGTTATTAAACATCCTCATGCCGTATTGCTGCTTGATGAGATTGAAAAAGCTCATCCGGATGTCTTTAACCTGCTGTTGCAGGTTATGGATCACGGCACTCTCACGGACAATAATGGCCGCAGTGCGGATTTTCGTAACGTCGTACTAGTCATGACCACGAATGCCGGTGCGGAGTTGATCAGTCGTGAATCTATCGGATTTACGTTGCAAGATAATACCGGAGACGGAATGGAAGCCATCAAGAAAATGTTTACCCCGGAATTCCGTAACCGACTCGATGCCATTATTCAGTTTCAGTCCCTTGATCGAAAAGACATTGGGCATGTGGTGGATAAATTCATTATTGAGTTGGAAACACAACTGGAACAGAAAAAAGCCACTATTGATATCGATGAAAAGGCGCGCAGCTGGATTGCTGAACACGGTTATGATCCCAAAATGGGCGCACGCCCGATGGCTCGACTGATCAGCGAACATATCAAGAAGCCACTGGCGGAAGAACTGCTCTTTGGTAACTTATCGCACGGTGGTCACGTACGAGTCACCGTCAAAGATGATCAGTTGGCCTTGGTTTTTCAGGATGAGGAAGTGCTGGAAACCTGATGGCTCAGGTTATCGGGTTTTTCTAGCGGGCACGGTAGGTAATTCGACCTTTACTTAAATCATAGGGAGTCAACTGCACAGTCACAGTATCACCAGTGAGAATTCGGATGTAATTCTTACGCATTTTGCCAGAAATATGAGCAGTCACGATATGACCATTTTCCAGCTCAACTCTAAAGGTCGTATTGGGGAGCGTGTCCACCACCGTACCTTGCATTTCTATACCTTCTTCTTTTGCCATAAACCTTTCCTACTCAGCTAACACAGCGGCGTATTGTACGCCAAAGCTCTGATGAAATGTAGTAACTGATGAAGCAATTACAAGGGTAGGGTCGTAATTTTTCTATTATTTAGCAGATATTTTTGATAAACAGCCTGAATCTGGTGGAATTAAACTAAAAAGACACAGATTTGCTGATAGAGGACTAGCTACCGTAATGGGCAAGCATCAAGCTGGTCCAGGCAACGTGTGGGTGGAGAGCTTCCGAATCGACCACAAATTCCATTTTAAACATCTCCATGATATCCACCAGGTCATAGCCGGCGGCGAATGAATTTTGCAGGTGCTTTAAATGCGTAGGATTGATATAAAGAAGGTTAGGGCGGTAACCATGAGATGATTCGAAGCGGTTAACCAGTTGATAGACGAAGCTCAGCATGTGCGATCCTCATTGGCTTGTGGCCTAAATCTAATTATAAACTGTCGTAAATGAAATATTTATGACGTTGATAATTATTTAACGGCAGGCAAGTCATAATGCTTAAGGATAAGACAACCGGTACCAGTATCAGTTCATGGATTATGAGTCTGTTATCCAGCGTCCCTGGATAAATTTTTCCAGTGGCTGAAAGCTGGATTTGTAATTCATTTTCGAACACTCTTCAATAAAGTATCCAAGATAGAGCCATTTATAATCCATTCTTCGAGTCATTTCTATGCTCCACAGAATACCTAGAGTACCCAGGCTACGCTTGGGCAGGTCGGGATTAAAAAAGGTATACACGGATGACATGCCATCTTCCAGTTGATCTAGTACCGCGACGGCTTGCAATTCATTCGCCAGTCGGAACTCCATAAACCGGGTTACACTCCAGTCAGACGTTAAAAATTCCATGTATTTATCCGGATCAGGATCATTCATTCCCCCATCTGGATGACGCGCCTGTATATAGCGGTTATACAAATCATGCTGCTCCTGTCGATATTCTGCATTGAGCATTTGTATCTGTATGTCCTGATTAGCTTTCCAGACACGGCGTTGGGTTCTATTCGGTTTGAATTCCTTTACCGGGGTTCGCACTGGTATACAGGCACTGCACGTGGGGCATGATGGCCTGTAAATGTGTTTGCCACTGCGACGAAAACCGTAACGTGACAGGTTGGTATAAATATGGTTATCCAGCTCTGCATTCGGATCTGCAAAAACAGTAATGGATTGTCTATTAGCCAGGTAACTGCAATCATGTTCCGGTGTTGCATAAAACGACAGGCGCAGGGGCTCTGTGGATGACGAGGATTGTTCTGAGTCGTGCTTTTTCATGTCGATCATGCAGCTCGGTTTGAATACATTAATTTTGCGCCAGAATTACTTTTCTGGCAATGCATTCGTGTTAATTTTCTAACAATGTCTAAATTGCCAGGTTGTCGACAGGATCATTTGACAATAAATTTTCACTATCACAAAACTTATTCAATAGTTGTATGAACTGGTTTCTTGGTATGGGCAATGCACCCAGGCTTTCCAGATGGGCGGTATGAACCTGACAATCGATTAATTCCAGTCCCAGGTTGTGTAGGTGCTTTACAAAATGAACAAATGCGGCCTTGGAGGCATCTGTCTGTTTACTGAACATGGACTCGCCAAAAAATACTTTGCCAATCTCAATTCCGTACAAACCGCCGACCAGTTTATTATCCTTCCAGGCTTCAACAGAGTGAGCATAGCCATCACGGTGAAGTTGTGTGTAAGCGTTGTACATCTCACTCGTAATCCAGGTGCCGTCTTGACCTGCTCGAGGTGTTTCTGCACAGGCCTGAATAACCTCGTCGAACGCGCGATTTATGCTGATCGTGAATTTCTGTTGTCGCAGGGTTTTGCGTAGACTGCGTGAGATTTTGATTTGTTCCGGAAATAATACATAACGAGGATTGGGTGACCACCACAATAAAGGTTGATCTTCAGAATACCAGGGAAAAATACCGGATCGATAGGCACTCAGTAATCGGCGGCTGGTCAAATCACCACCAATCGCTAACAAGCCGTCCGGTTCAGTCAATGCCAGACTCACATCCGGAAATTCAACATCGCCGCTGTTCGGTTCAATCCAATAGGGTGCAGGCATACTTTATAACAGCTTTAGCATGTAAATAATTCATGACAGCATATATGTTCATCTACATTCATAACTTACAGATAGAGTATTTATTTTCCGTCATGCCAGAAAATAAACAAGGCACACCAGCAACTTAAGCAATCGTCCTATCTGATGTCTGTATGGTAGAGTTAAACTAGGACGTTCGATAACAAAATAATCCCTAGCATAAACAGCAATAGCAGCCCACTTGTTTTTGCCAGATTAGTGGCCATGGTTTTTTCTTCGATGTGCATGCGCTTTCTCCTTGCGATGTTTGTAGACTTATTATTCAATTATAGTGCGGGCGACAACAAGCTCCTTGACATGTATCAATAAAAAGCAGGGCAATAACGGCTGATTTATTTAATAAGTTTGACTTATAAAAGCATTTTCTAATAATGCCTTTGTCTGCTACTCATGAATTATTTTTTTGTAAGGGCTTCTACTAGTCATCGTGGCAATATAATCTTCCATGCCTGCGGTTTCCTGATTTAGAAAATGTTGTATTGCATGACGGAATTCCGGGTGATTAATCCAATGCGAAGACCATGTAGGGGTAGGTAAAAAACCGCGACTGATTTTATGTTCACCTTGTGCGCCAGGCTCGAATCGTTGCAGGCCTTCTGAAATGCAATACTCGATACCTTGATAAAAGCAAACTTCAAAATGCAAATGATCGTGTTCTTCAATACAGCCCCAATGACGACCATAGAGCGTGTTTTTATCTCGAAAACAAATGGCGCCAGCGATGTATTGTTGATTACGCGATGCCATAATTAACACCAGTTGATCACCCATCGTCCTGGCTATTTGAGTAAAGAAACCCAAGTTTAGGGTTGCTGTTCCATATTTTTCATCAAAGGTACGACGGTAAAATAATTCTGCCGCAGCGAGTTGATCTTCAGTTGCATTATTACCCGTAATAATTTCTATATCGGCCTGACTGGCCTGTGCATAGCGCCGTTCCTGTTTAATATTTTTACGCTTTTTGGATGTAAAAGAGTCCAGGAAATCCTGGAAGTCTCGATAGTCTTGATTATGCCAATGAAATTGGCAGCCCAGACGTGTCATGAAGCCTTGCTGCATCAGAAACTCTGTTTCATGACGATTCGTGAACAGTATATGTAATGATGAGATGTTGGCTTCTTGTTGAAAGTGCTGCAGACCCTCAATTAGAACTGTGGCCACTGCCTGCCATTCTTGATCAGGATGAATCAACAAACGTGGACCAGTGGCCGGTGTATAAGGAGCCGCGACCACCCATTTCGGGTAATAAGGCAGGCCATGCCTTTGATATGCATCTGCCCACGACCAATCAAATACAAACTCACCGTAGGTATTATCTTTTTCATAGTTTGCAAGAGCACCGATTAATTTTCCATCTGCATATGCGCCAATGTGGCGCGGCAACCAACCATAGCGAGGACCAGTACCATTGTTTTGCTCAAGTGCCGCGAGAAATTCATAGCGCATAAACGGATAGCTCTCTGCCAGGAGGGCATTCCATTCTGTAGACATAAAATCGACAATACTGCGGTGTAGTTTAACTTCCATACATCTGAACTAAGTGGATACAGATTTATGATTCTAACCCAGTGGACGCAAATTAATACCAGTAAAGAGTAGGGTGACCCATGGTTTGGATAACTGATGGCAGAAGTAAAGAATGCGCTTAAATATAATGACTCTGTTATGGAGTTGGATGGCTCTGCTTTATTGATCTAGTCAAGTGGTCAAAATAGCTAAACGAATAACAAAAGTTAGATAGTAGTGAGCCTTTGATTAAGTTTATGGGATAAAAAAAGCCATGTATGGTGGGTTTAGGCTTAAATGTTGACCCTCCAGGCTATACTTCCTTATTGACACAGATCAATATGTATTCGATCAAACTAATTATACTGATAAGATAAGGTATTTTTCAGAAGAGTATTAATATGACAAATGATACAAAATTTACTATGCCCAATGTTGGCGAAGACAGAGATGAGCAATTACTGGAATCCTCAAAGAAAGTAGTTGCATTAAGCAAGAAAAAAATATTTTCTAATGCCAATTATCCGTATAAAGAAAAGATGGACAAACTTGAGTATGAGAGTCTCAAGCAGGATTTGCAGATAGAGTTATTAAAAATGCAAAGTTGGGTTAAAGACACAGGACAAAGAATTTTGATTCTCTTTGAAGGTCGTGATGCAGCGGGAAAAGGTGGAACCATTAAGCGCATGATGGAACATTTAAATCCACGTGGTGCACGTGTCGTTGCGTTGGAGAAGCCGAGTTCTGAAGAGATGGGGCAATGGTATTTTCAGCGCTATGTTGAGCATTTACCGAGTAAGGGTGAAATCGTCATGTTTGATCGCTCCTGGTATAACCGTGCTGGCGTTGAGCGTGTTATGAATTTTTGTCCTGCCAGTGACTATCTGGAATTTATGCGTCAGGCGCCAGAGCTTGAGCGCATGTTAGTGCGTAGTGGCATTATTTTATTCAAATTCTGGTTTTCAGTGAGCCGAAATGAACAATTCCGACGTTTTCAACAGCGTCGGCATGACCCGCTTAAGCAATGGAAACTTAGCCCTATTGACCTGGCTTCACTCGATAAATGGAAGGACTACACTGAAGCTAAAGAGGCTATGTTTTTCTATACAGATACTGCTGATTCCCCTTGGACGGTGATCAAATCAGACTGTAAGAAGCGCGCCCGCATTAATGCCATGCGCCATGTCCTTCACAGCCTGAATTACCCGTCAAAAAATTTAAAAATAGCTATACCACCTGATAAACTGATTGTTGGTTCAGCAAAAAATATTTACGAGAAAGGCGAAAATATTCTGGACAAGGCACCGATGAAAGATAAGGGGAAAAAACAATGAAGCATAGCCAACATGCAGAGGATATTAGCAATCGCTTTCGTGAATTAGTGGAAGACGCAGGCGATAGTTTACCAGTCAATCATTATAATGAGCTCTCACTCTTAATTGAGGCAGCAATTGACGCTGCTCTGGTGGACTTGCTGGAAGGTATGGCTGCGAAAGTGGAAAAATTCGCCAATGATATACGCCATGATGCTGAGTTTTTTGATTGATAAGCCAGGTGGATTAATACCATGCTTTAATTCATGCCTTTTGAATTGAGTCCATTCAACCATTTTCGTCCCACTGTATGTAAAGTACTAAGATATCAGTAACATACATCTTGAGTAGCGGGTAATGACTGGCCGCTTTAATAATTATTGTAAATTTATCAATAAGATATAAATTAATAGTGGCGCACACTATTATATATGTCGAATTCTTGTTGCCTGGAATGGTTGTTCGACATCCCAGCTTGATAAGCCAATTTTCATAGCCGATTAAAAACCTTTATAAGTTTTAATGAATCTACTTATGGACTTTGGCTTGAGTAAATGCCATCCTTCCCTGACCCCGATTTTGGCCAGATAAATGTAAGGTCATTGGCGCGTACGACGTAGATTAATTTTATGGGGGAATATAGTTTCTATGCTCGACGGCTCGCCATTTAAAGGATAACCTTACGCATAAATTTTTTGAGGATAAACTAATATGTTTATGAGCAATCCCTTTTCCGTTCTTTCGGAAGTCATATCGCCCATGGTAATGCAAGGGTATGTCATTTTAATGATCCTGATGGTAGTAGGTGGGACCATTCTTGACATGTTACATAAGAAAAGCGCGCAGTACTTTTTTGAAAATGCTGAAAAAGCTAAGAAAAGTGCCAAGCGTGAAGTCAGTGGTGGAGAAAAAGCAGGTATTGCTTTAAAAGTTCTGACCAATGAAGTGTTAACTTCAGGTGAGTTCCAAAATACCCGTCGCAGGCTCTCTCATCTTCTGACGATGTATGGCTTCATTCTATTCGTTGTTGCGACAGCTGTCATGATTTTCAAATACGCGACAGCAGATGCTGTAACTCCTACTATCTGGCCTATGTTATGGCACATCGGTGCAGTCATGTTAGCAGTTGGTGGCTATTGGTTCTGGTTTTTCATCCGTGTGGATGTCTCGGCTGAAGGTTTACCCTGGTTCCGATTAGAACGTGGCGATATATTCATTCTTTCATTGCTTGCAACAGCAACATTTGGGCTGCTTTGGTCATTTACACAGTCATCAGGCATTGGTGGATGGACAACGTTATTCTTCGTTTTGTTTATTATCTCAACAACGACTCTGTTTAGTACTGTGTTGTGGTCCAAGTTTGCGCATATGTTTTTCAAACCTGCTGCTGCATTCCAGAAGCGCGTTACCAGAGCGGATGGTTCGAGAGAGAATTTACCTGGTGACTTCGATCTAACAGACCCTGCAGTCCAAGCAAAATTCCCGGACATTCCAGAATATATGGGTAAGAACCCAGCCAACATGGGGCCTGGTATTAGACGTGAGCCAGCTAACCACTACTAACATTAACTTGATTACCTTATTAGTTTTATAAAAGAGAGAATATTATGCCTACTTTTGTATATATGACTCGTTGTGATGGTTGTGGACAGTGCGTTGATATCTGCCCATCAGACATCATGCACATCGACAAAACTCTGCGACGTGCTTACAACATTGAACCTAACATGTGCTGGGAATGTTATTCCTGTGTAAAAGCTTGCCCTCACCACGCTATTGACGTTCGCGGTTATGCTGATTTCGCCCCATTGGGTCACTCAGTACGTGTACATCGTGATGAAGAAAAAGGCACGATTGCATGGCGCATCAAGTTCCGTAACGGCAAGAAAGATATGGAGCTTTTAGCACCTATTACCACCAAGCCTTGGGGTACAGGTATACCTCAGCTGGCTGATCAAGCAGCACCAAGCAGTGAAGTGGTTAGCGGAGAACTGTTGTTTAACGAGCCAAAGTATGTGCGCATGGATGACGGTGGTTTACATACCCTGGAATCAAATGGCTTGACACTTAAAGAAGGGGTTTACTACTAATGGGCTACAAGACAATTATTGAAGATGATATCGACATCTTAGTTGCTGGTGCGGGCCTCGGTGGTACCGGTGCTGCCTTTGAAGCACGCTATTGGGGCAAGAACAAAAAAATCGTTATCGCAGAAAAAGCAAACATCGATCGTTCTGGTGCGGTTGCTCAAGGTTTATACGCGATCAACTGTTACATGGGTACGCGTTTCGGTGAGAATAACCCGGAAGATCATGTACGCTACGCTCGTATCGACTTGATGGGCATGGTGCGTGAAGACCTGGCTTTTGATATGGCGCGACACGTTGACTCTGCTGTACATCAGTTTGAAGAATGGGGTCTGCCTATCATGCGTAACACCAAGACAGGTGCTTACCTTCGTGAAGGTCGCTGGCAGATTATGATTCATGGTGAATCCTATAAGCCAATCGTTGCTGAAGCTGCAAAAAAATCTGCGGACAAGGTTTTCAACCGTGTTTGTGTGACTCATCTTTTGATGGATGAATCCAAAGATAATCGCGTAGCGGGTGCTGTAGGCTTTAATGTACGTACTGGTAACTACCACGTATTCAAGTCCAAGACTGTTATCTGTGGTGCTGGCGGTGCTTCCAATATCTTTAAACCACGTTCAGTCGGTGAAGGCGCGGGTCGTGTATGGTACGCACCATGGTCTTCAGGTTCTGCTTATGGTCTCATGATCGAAGCGGGTGCCAAGATGACACAAATGGAAAACCGTATTGTACTGGCACGATTTAAAGATGGTTATGGTCCAGTCGGCGCGTACTTCCTGCATTTGAAAACTTACACCCAGAATGCCTATGGAGAAGAGTACGAGTCCAAATGGTTCCCAGCACTACAAGAAATGGTTGGTAAAGAATACCTGGATCCAGAAGCTTCACATGCGACCCATCGCCCAATTCCGACCTGTCTGCGTAATCACGCATTAATCAATGAGGTTAATGCGGGTCGTGGTCCTATCCATATGGTTACAATGGAAGCCTTCCAGGATCCTCATCTTGAAGAAATTGGCTGGCATAACTTTCTCGGTATGACTGTAGGTCAAGCCGTATTATGGGCTGCAACTGACGTAGATCCTAAATACGAAAATCCAGAGCTGACAACATCTGAACCATACGTTATGGGTTCTCATGCTACCGGTTGTGGTGCATGGTGTTCAGGTCCTGAAGATGTATCACCAGACGAATACTTCTGGGGTTACAATCGTATGACTACCATCGAAGGTCTGTTTGGTGCAGGTGATGCGGTAGGTGGTACACCTCACGCATTCTCATCAGGTTCCTTCACTGAAGGTCGTCTGGCTGCTAAAGCTGCCTGTAAGTATATCGATGATGGCAAAGCAGAAGGTATCCGAGTTACAGAAGCTCAAATCAATCGTCGTAAGGAAGAGATCTATAAGCCGATGGAAACTTACACGGTTTATCGCAACGAAATTGTTGCGGGATCTGTTAATCCTAACTACATCAACCCACGTCAAGGCCTCGATCGTTTGCAGAAGCTGATGGATGAGTACTGTGGTGGTTTTGGTGTTAACTACATGACTAACGATAAGCTACTGAATATTGGTCTTAAGAAAATGGCTAGTCTGAAAGAAGATCTGGATAAGGTCGCTGCAGAAGATGTGCATGAACTGTTACGTGCATGGGAACTGAAGCATCGTTTCTTAACTTCTGAAAGTGTATTTCAGCATACCTTGTTCCGTAAAGAGACTCGCTGGCCTGGTTACTACTACCGTGGTGATGCAATGAAGGTTGATGATGAGAACTGGCATGTACTGACAGTTTCTCGTCGTGATCCCAAGACAGGTGAGTACACGATGGAAAAAGCCCCTCTGTACCACCTTGTAGGTGACATCGAGGACAAAGCCTTGGCTGAAATGAAAGCTGCAGGTAACTAAGCAAATAAAGGTCTGGCCTGGTATTACCTTGGCCAGGCCAGGTTAAATTTATTTGTGATAAAAAAGGACTGACATGTATTATGTTGGTCCTTTTTTTATCTGTCCCTATTCTTTACGGGGATCTATTCAAGGCCTTGTTTTATCTTGCTTTAGGTCATATATAGTAAGAGCATTGTATTTTTTATTGGGATAGTTAGATGAATATTATTGATAAAACTGATGAAGAGATTCTAGAATTGGCTCACCCGATGTGGGCGGATCTTGTAAAGTACTCGAATGAACAAAACTACGGTGCCTTTACGCGAAATTTTTCCAGTAAATTGATTCAAGGTGCTAATGAAATCGAAATGGGCAGGCAATTTGCGCGAAGCGATCTGGCGCAAAATTTGTCTGAAGACTATGACTATCTCGGCATGATACGTCGCGGAGAACATGTCACTGTTCTCTATAAATCGTATAAAAAAGGCGAGAAAGGTGAATGGTTAGGAAGACTCGTGCTGGGCTATGAAAAGGACAAGGTAAAAATATTCGGTTGTACATTGTTCTAGGAACTCTACTCAAGGAATTTTATTTATCTATAACAGGTTTTCTTTATGTCAGACACAATTCAACACGAAAAATTCGTAGAACTTAATTACAAGGTCATCGATGATAAAACCGGTAGCGTTCTGGTGACTGTTGATTACCCTTTGGCTTATGTTCATGGTGTGAATGATGTTTTATCTGAAGCAGTAACAAAAGAGCTGGATGGAAAAAAGGTAGGGGATATCATTGAAGTGCCGGTTGATACGACACTGTTATATGGTGAAAGGGACGAATCACTGGTGTTTACTGATCGTATTGAAAACGTCCCTGAGGAATTCCGTGAAATTGGAATGACCATTACCATGGAAAATGAAAAAGGTGAACCCAGAAATTTTATCGTCACTCATTTCGATGATAAAACGTTAACCGTCGATGGTAATAATCCGCTTTGTGGCAGAGAGGTCACTTTCATGCTGGAAGTGTTGTCCATACGTGAAGCTACTGATGAAGAAATAGATCTCGGTGGTGCTGTCGGTGCTGATCCTGACATCAATGAGATTATGGAACGCGCAGAATGAATTTTTCCAATAATTATTTATTCTACATTCCAAATAGGGCACTGCAGGACTCAATCACTCATGCCATCGACTTGCTGGGCGAAGATTTTGCCAAAGCAGCTAGTCCTGATCACAAGGTGACTGTGGTTGATAATTTTCTATTTACACGGGGAAATTATGAACAACACCGTTTTAGTTCCAATGTTCTGGAGAGTTTGCGGGATGCACTTGAGGCTGCGCTAACGGAAGAGTCCGCCGAGCGTGAACCAGTAGCCTGGGCTGAGTCTCAGAATAATCTAGGTAACATTCTGGCAGCGCTGGGGCAACAGAAGAGAGATATTGAATCCTATGAAAAGGCTATTCAGTGCTTTCATCATGCACTGGAAGTGATTGCTCAGGAAGAATCCCCGCTCGATTGGGCAGCTACGCAATCTAATTTGGGCACGGCACTACAGGCTTTGGGCAGGCAAGAGTCTGATACCAAAATCCTGAGCAAGTCTATTGATGCGTATACTGCTGCACTATTAGTATACACTCGAAAAGAAACCCCGGAAGAATGGTCACTAACCATGCATCTACTGGGTGCTACTTTCCATACGTATGGCAGGCATCTGAAAGGTAACCGAACATTTCAGAAGTCGGTTGTTGCGTACAAGAATGCACTTGCTGAATTCGATGCGGACAATTACGCAATCGAGTTAATGGCGACACATAATAATCGTGCTGCGGTATTGCATCATCTCGGTGAGTCTGAAGAAAATCCTGATCGCCTGAAAGAGGCGATAAGGTCGTTTGAGACGGCATTAACAATATGTATGGAGCAGCAGTTGCCATTCCATTTGGCAGTCATCTGTCGAGTTAATAAGGCGACAGCACAAAATGTACTGGCAGAATTAACAAATGATGCTATGCTCGCAGAGGAAGTTGCTGATGAATTTGAGATAATTCTGGAATGCTTCCCGCACGCTTTACAGCCACTATGCGTAAAACACTGCGAAGCGCAGTTGAGTAAAGCGCAATCTATGCTGTCATTGAATTGACCGTCATAAGTTACTGATTTAAATACCCCAGGCATTAACTATCGTAATGCCTGGGTAAAAATATTGTATCAAAGCCCTATTATGTTTCTGCTACAAAAGAGGTAAAATAGGGCAAATAAGATAGTTACAAACTGCACTATCCTGCAGTGGCTATTAAGAACTTAAGTTAACAGGAGATTACAAATGAGCGGACCCGGCCCTAAAACCAGACCAAAAGTGCCTGAAGGTAAATCACGCTTTCTGACAACAACTCAGAAAGAGATTACAGAAGGAGCGTTTTTTGTAGGGTATGATACTACTTGGGAACCCTTCCAGAAAGAAGTGCCATACAGCACTCCTAAGAAGCCATAAGTCATTCAGTCGTGTGAACAAGCAGGTTCACGCGGCGCAACTAAATAACAATTTAGTTTGAAAAAAGCACGCTTTGATAGCGTGCTTTTTTTATTTAAAGTCTGAATAAATTGTTAGTATTGCTATTACTCTAGACGATAAGAAGTGATTATATAAAAGGGTGAACCAGAAACGACAAAGTCAGCTAAATTCTTTCAGAAAGTTCGTATTCCACATTAACAAAAGCACCAATATCTGCCAGGAAGCGTATCATTCGGGCGCCAAAGCCAACCTCTGGGCTTGATTCATCTTTATCAACAGATAAGGTGATTACCAGACCTAGCCTGGGTGATAGATTATGGCTTTTACACAATTCACGAATTTTATCTTCGATGGGTTCCAGCTGTTTCAATAGGGTATCCGTCAAGGTATAAAGGTCGACGTCCTCTTCATCACCATTGACCGTATCAGTTGATAACTCCCATGAACTGATGACAGGTTTGTCCAGAGCACTACTCGCACCGGAAGCATCAATGGACGTGGGCTCAATACCAAGCTGAGCGGTTATGTCATCAGGATTAAAATGATAACCACAAAGAGCAAAGTAGGCTCTTCCTTTATTTGCTGCCAAGATAATGTCCTTCTTAATGGTTAAAAGTGTGGCCGATGATTATAGTCTCATGAGGCAGCGCTCTCATCAATTTGCTACCTCATTTTACTTATTTTTTCTTGGCCAGGTTATCCAGGTATTTTTCTGCATCCAGAGCCGCCATACAGCCTGTTCCAGCAGAAGTGACTGCTTGTCGATAGATATGGTCCATGACATCGCCGGCTGCAAATACACCTTCTACACTGGTTTGAGTAGCATTTCCGTCAAGCCCTGATTTAACTTGAATATAACCGCCGTTCATGTCCAGTTGGCCGTCAAAGATTGCTGTATTGGGTTTATGGCCAATGGCAATAAACACACCCAGTAGATCAATCTCTTTAGTCTTGTCATCTTTAACATTTTTAATGCGGATGCCGGTAACGCCGCTCTTATCGCCCAGGACTTCATCTAATACATGATCCCATTCGATGGTGACATTGCCGGTTTTGGATTTTTCGATCAGCTGAGCTGAAAGGATTTTTTCAGAACGAAATTCATCACGTCGGTGAACCACTGTGACATGATCCGCGATATTAGATAAATAGAGCGCTTCTTCAACGGCAGTATTACCACCGCCAATAACAGCGACAGCTTGTTTCTTGTAAAAGAATCCATCACAAGTTGCACAGGCTGAGACACCTTTGCCTTTGAAGGCTTCTTCTGATGGAAGGCCCAGGTATCTTGCGCTCGCTCCCGTACAGATTATCAGCGCATCACAGGTATACGTTGTATTATCACCAACCAATTTAAAAGGACGTTCTTTGAGGTTGGTTTCTTTAATGTGATCAAAAATAATTTCCACATCGAAACGTTCAGCATGCTTTTGCATGCGTTCCATCAATTCAGGCCCCATTACTCCGTCATTATCACCAGGCCAATTATCAACATCGGTGGTGGTGGTTAGCTGACCACCTTGTTCAAGACCGGTAATTAACACAGGCTCGAGGTTGGCACGAGCCGCATAAACGGCCGCTGTGTAGCCTGCCGGGCCCGAACCCAGGATTAAAAGACGACTATGCTTAGTATCACTCATGTATAATGGCTCCGATCCTAAATCTTCTTAAAAAATGAACGTCTCAGATAGTTAGTGTCCGACGCAATACTCAAGTTCAATTAAACTAACATTACGTGGTTTGACTACGCAGAATAAGATGAGATTTTAACCTAAATAGGAATTTATTTCGCCATGAAAATTGGTATTCCCACAGAAACGAAGGTTCTTGAAGGCCGGGTCGGGCTCACTCCCGATGCGTGTGCTGAATTGGTACGAGCAGGGCATACAGTTTACCTACAGCAAAACGCGGGCTGTAAAAGTGGATACGCCGATAATGATTATAAACGGCATGGTGTGCAAATAGTTGACGCTGCAGAAGCGCTCTATGACAAGGCAGAACTGCTTATCAAAGTGAAAGAGCCTTATGGTGACGAAATTAGCTATTTGAAAGAGCATCACCTGCTATTTTGCTTCCTGCACCTGGCCGCCAACCCTGCATTGGCGAGTCAATTAAAACAAATTGGTCTGACGGTTATTGCATTTGAAACCGTCGTTGAATCGAACAAGCTTCCCATTCTGGCTCCCATGAGTGCGGTGGCTGGTCGGGTTGCTGCGCAAGTGGGTGCTCATTTACTGTATCAACCAGAGGGTGGAAGGGGCGTGCTACTGGGGGGCTTGGCTGCAGCCGAACGTGGACAGGTAGTCATTCTCGGTGCCGGGGTCGCAGGTAGCCATGCCGCCGTTATGGCAGCTGGTATGGGAGCACAGATCACTGTGTTCGACCGTTTGCCTGAGAAATTGGAGAGCGCGCGTGCGATTGGTCCAAATGTCACTGCACTGTATCCTTATCAAAGCGCAATAGAAGCAGCTTTACAGGAAGCAGACTTATTGATTGGTGCTGTGCTAATCCCTGGCGCCAAGGCACCGCACATTGTCTCGCGGGAAATGGTAAAAGCCATGAAAGAGAGAAGTGTCATTATTGATATTTCGGTGGATCAAGGGGGGTGTGTAGAGACCATTCATCCAACCACCTACGAGCAGCCCACTTACGTCGTTGAAGAAGTGGTACACTTTGGAGTAACTAATATGCCTGGCGCAGTTCCCAGAACGGCTACACAGGCTCTCTCAGCTGCAATTCTGCCTTATGCCTTACAACTAACCGGCAAAGACTGGAAAAAGCGACCGAGCCTGTTGGGAGGAATCAATATCCAGGGTGGAGAAATCGTCCATCCAGCACTCAAAGAAGCGCTTGATTAGTCATATAAATTACTTAATAATTATAACTTTAGAACACATTCTTATTGTAAAGGCATAAACTTGGCACAAGCACGTAAAAAGAAAGCCGACGGCAGACCCCTTGGTACTCATGTAGCCCGGGGACTACGCGAAGCAGCATTGGTTATCCTCGGCGCAGTCGGTATTTATTTCTTTATTGTGCTGTATAGCTACCATGTGGCTGACCCGGGCTGGACCAACACGATAAGCCTCGACCGCGTGCATAATGCTGGCGGTCAAGTGGGCGCCTGGTTTGCTGATGTATTGCTATTGTTATTTGGCTATCTTGCTTATCTTGTTCCTGTCATGATTATTTATACCGGTGTATTGGTTTACCGTGAGCGTAAGGAAAATGGTGAGTTTGATATTCGCATTTTCATGATTCGTTTTGGCGGTTTTCTGCTAACATTAGTGGCAGGAACGGCGTTGGCAGCTATCCATTTTAATATCCAGCCCGGTGTCCTTCCAGAGCAGTCGGCAGGCGGAATATTGGGCTCAACGGTGGCTTTAACCCTGCTGAAAGGGTTTGGTTCTCTAGGTTCCACACTATTGTTGCTGGCATTATTTCTCACCGGGATTACCTTATTTACGGGTTTGTCGTGGTTACGATTGATGGACCGGATCGGTACCTACACCATGACTGCTGTAGGCTGGCTACGAGCTGTTCCGGGTTATATACGCGAACAATTAGCTGCCAGGCAAGCCCGTAAGGAAAGAACTGAAACTGTCCAGACGGAAAAAGTTAAAAAAGACAGTCGCAAACCGGTCAAAATTGAACCTGTCATTCAGGATATCATCCCGAGTAGTCGTATAGAAAAAGAGCGACAGACCTCGTTATTTGAACCAGCGCCTAATACTGAGCTACCCGCTTTATCTTTATTGGATGATCCCGTTCCCTCTACCGAAGGCTTTTCCAAGGATGCGCTGGAAGCCATGTCGCAACTATTGGAAATGAAATTACGCGATTTTGGTATTGAGATTGTTGTTGAATCAGTCCATCCCGGTCCAGTGATAACTCGTTTTGAAGTTCAGCCAGCAGCAGGTGTTAAAGTCAGCCAAATAACTAATTTGGCCAAAGATCTGGCGCGTGCCATGTCCGTGATCAGTTTACGTGTGGTCGAAGTCATTCCCGGTAAGTCAACTGTCGGATTGGAAATTCCGAACGAGCATCGGGAGATTGTTTATTTGAGTGAAATCCTGCGTTCTCAACAGTATGA
>Ga0316205_10002754_pt1 | contig 17679 bp, 17 predicted proteins | sample 3monthpyrite_MG_FD_204941 | JGI IMG/M metagenome (GOLD analysis project Ga0316205, IMG submission 204941) | Microbial mat bacterial communities from mineral coupon in-situ incubated in ocean water Damariscotta River, Maine, United States -... | ecosystem: Environmental > Aquatic > Marine >... | reverse complement strand
ACCTAACTTAGGAAACGCACCCACCATCAAGCGACGGTAACAACTTTTTCAAGACGACAAAGAGAGATTATTCGAAGCTGTGCTCGGCACCGGGGAATTGACCACTGGTGACTGCATCAATATAGGCTTTAACTGCCTGTTGAATACTTCCTGAACTGCTCATGAAATTATGACTGAATGAGGGCGGCTTATCGGGTGTAATGCCGAGCACATCCTGTAATACCAGTACTTGTGCATCTGTCTGGGCACCTGCGCCAATACCGATCACAGGGATAGAGAGCTTGGCTGTAATGCTCGCTGCTAACTTCGCAGGGACGCACTCCAATAACAAGATATCAGCACCCGCTTGTTGTAACTGGACCGCATCGTTCATCATCGCATCGGCGGCTTGCTGGTTTCGCCCCTGCACCCGATAGCCACCCATTTTATGCACCGATTGCGGTTGCAAGCCCAGATGCGCACAAACCGGAATACCCTGATCAGTAAGAGCCTTGACCACCGGTAACTGAACTTTACCGCCTTCCAGCTTAACAATTTGTGCGCCGCCTTCCTGCATCAAGCGGGCAGCATTAGTCATAGCCTGATCGATATTCATATAACTCATGAAGGGCATGTCTACCATCACCAGCGCATGATGGCAGGCCTGACTGACACAGGCTGCATGATAGATCATGTCATCCATGGTCACTGGCAGAGTTGTATCGTGACCCTGAATCACCATACCCAATGAATCTCCTACCAGCACCACGTGCACACCGGCCTGATCAAGCACCGTCGCAAAACTGGCGTCGTAGGCTGTTAATACTGCAAAACGCTGGCCTTCCTGCTTTAGATTTTGCAAGCTTTTGATAGTCACTGTTTTCATTGTGTGGTGTACCTGCTCTGGAGTATTAATCCTACATCACCATGGGTAACGGGTTAAAGTAATGTCTGCCACTGCGCATCCTGACGATTCTTTTCAGCAGCAGCTGGTAGTCCTCTTCCTTATTAATCGGATCTATTTCCGCCGCATTCACAATCAATAGCGGCGCCTCTTGATAATGATAAAAAAACCTGGAGTACATATCGACCAGTCGGGTTAAATAATTTCTTTCGATGAGCTCCTCGACTTTGATGCCCCGATTCTGAATACGCTGTTTCAGAACATCAACCGGGGCTTGCAGATACACCACCAAATCCGGTACCGGCGCCTGTATCGCCAACTGTTGCGCGACCTGGGAGTAGAGCTGCATCTCATCGGCATCCAATGTTAACTCAGCAAACAAACGATCTTTATCCATCAGAAAGTCAGCCACCCGAACTGGTGTAAACATGTCATGTTGCTGCAATGCCTGCATCTGTTGCGCACGCTGCAACAAAAAAAACAATTGTGCGGACAAGGCACCTTGCCTGGGATCCTCGTAGAAGCGATCCAGAAATGGATTACTACTGGCATCTTCCAGCATTAATTCAGAACCGAAGCTTTCAGATAGCCGTCTGGCTAAACTGGTTTTTCCTACACCAATTGGGCCTTCGATAGCGATGTATCGGTGCGGCGACTGCATTATGGCCATAACAAAACTTCCAACCGCTTTTCAATTTCGCCAACTAAAGGCGCTTGCATTAGCGTACTGATTTCACCTTTACCCGGTATCGACAAATCAGTCTTTATTTCCTGTAACGGATACAGCACAAAAGCACGCTCATGCAATCCGGGGTGTGGCACCGTCAACTTATCCGTAACAATGATGTCATTCCCATAAAGGAGTATATCCAGATCTATGATACGAGACAGCCAACGTTCCTTAGTCGACTCCCTGCCCATGTCATCCTCTATTCGTTGTAGCGCTGCTAACAAGTCCTCTGCCGACAGGGTGGTGACAATCGCTACGACTGCGTTTAAATAGGAAGCCTGATCACCCGGACCCATGGGTGTAGTTTGATAAATACTGGAAGCCTGCGTGATACGAGTGTTTTCAAGTTCTGCGATTTTTCGTGTTGCACGCTGCAGAGCATCGACAGGCTCGCCTAAATTACTTCCCAAGCCAATATAACACACGACCTCCATCTTTAAGAACCTTGTTCAGTTGATTGCTTTTCGATAGATTTTTTAGATTTCTTTGGTCGTGGCCCACTGGTCATTTTTTTTCTTTCAGTAGAACCGGCTTCTTGAAAACGCGTCCACCATTCTGCAGTCTGCTCAGACGTTTCATGACTACCGGCACGTAACAACATAAAATCATAGGCCGCGCGAAAACGCGGATGGCTCAGTAATTTATAAGGACGCATACCCGTCATATTCTCAAAACGATCCTGCAATAACCACACCTCGCGCATAAACAAACTAAATCGCTTTGGAATAGCAGTATGTGCTGACTGTGTCGACAGAATTCTGGCAGCTGCCTTTTGCATAGCCGGATATGGCGGCAAATCATCCTCTCGATTTAACTGCTCAGCCAAATGGCGCACAGGCTCCCATAACAGAGCGGCATAAATAAATGCAGGTGTCACTGGTTTGCCTGTTTCAATACGCTCATCGGTGTTGCGCATGGCTTGCGCAACCAGCATCAATGGAAAGCCGTGTTCTTCACTGGCCAACTCTTTATCTGTTAATGGATAAAGATGTTCAAATAAATGGTAATGGCGCAGTTGCTCAAATGTTTGCAGGGCCTGGCCGGACATGAAGAGTTTGACTGACTCATCAAACAAACGCGAAGGGGAAATATCTCGCAGTAGGGAGGCCAATTCAAACAACGGACTCTCTGTGTCCTGATGAATTTTAAACCCCAGTTTCACAGCAAACCGCACTACCCTGAGCATACGCACAGGGTCTTCGCGATAACGCTGCTCTGGATCACCGATAATTCGCAACAAACCTTGCTGTAAATCCTGCAAGCCATTCATATAGTCAATGACAGAATAATCTTCTATATCATAGTAGAGTGCATTGACAGTGAAATCACGGCGTTGCGCATCTTCTTCGATACTGCCATAAATATTGTCGCGCAGTAGACGTCCCTGATCCGATTGTTTCTGTTCACCTTCACCACGAAAGGTTGCCACTTCAATAATTTCGCGCCCGAAAAAGACATGTGCCAGCCTAAATCGTCTTCCAATTAATCGACAATTTCGAAACAACTCCTTAACCTGGTCAGGGCTGGCATCGGTGGCTATATCGAAATCTTTTGGTTCCAGCCCGAGTAACAAGTCTCGCACACCACCACCAACCAGACATGCCTGATAGCCGGCTTTGTGTAATCGATACAATACCTTCAGTGCATTTTCACTGATATTATCACGCGAAATATTATGCTGGGAACGAGGGATGACAAACGGGAGACTCTTATCATTGGCTTCCGGTTTACGGAACCATTGCTTCATGCGAGTCAATATCCCGGATTCAGATTGCTTGTTATTGTCGATCACTAAACCAACTATTTGATGTCAAAAAGAAGCTGACACTATACATCCCGACAGCGCAACCGACTACCCTTTATCCGGTCTAGTACTCTTTCAATATGATATTGAAAGAGTAACAGGTTGCTACCAATGGGCTAATTCCTGTAATTCTGCCATAACTGACTTGATCGATGCTTCTCCCGGATCAATAAGACAAACCAGATTAGCGATACAGCAAACGCTCCGTGAACCGCTATGTACTATCCAGCCTTCTGGTGGTGTCCATCCCGTCAGCTGGGTAAACATCGATAATTGATCCGCATTGCCTTGGACAATACGCTTGTAATCATGAGCGAAAGCAGCAAAAGCTTGCATTTGCTCTTCATTCATTAGCCCGTAACCTTCGACAAAAGCTCCATCATCACGAAACTTGCACACCACCATTACGCCGTCCTGAGCCAATAAACGCTTTAGCACTATGATACCCTCATGCTAATGCTTGATAGGCGGACTCAATGTCAGCCTTATCGTTTTCAAGTACCACGCCAAACTGTCCGTGAGTCACTGTTGTCCAATCCAGACCAATCATCGAAAAACCTTGCACCGGATAAAAACCTTTTTCCTGGGTCATATTTTCCCATCCCCTGGCTTGCATGGTGGCGATGGAAGTATTGGCTACACAAACATGGCTTAATAAATCCAGTGTCGTATCATCCAACACAGTGCCTTCAGTAATCTGACTATTTAACAATTCTCCAGATGGACTAAATTCGAATGCCGCCAATGCGCCTGACAATGACATTAAATTTGCCAGATCTGCCATAAAATCCCCCCCTAACTATTTGTTATTATTAGCGTATTAAACCAACTCATCGGATTCATCGAAAAGCTTTTCACGCATGTACGAAAATATCTGATTCAATGAACCTTGTGACTCATTCAAAAAACAAAAAACATTCGCCACCACACAAACCGTGAACTGAGGTCCCTGCACAATCCAACCTTTATTGGGATGGATGCCGCATTCAGGGCAAAACTTGCTGAGCATTTCAGCTTGCATATGTACACTCATGGTCGTAGCGCGACACATGATGGATGCTTGCCTGGCTTGCTCATCGTCCATGTGGCCTTTATAGGTAAAACGGTCGCCACGATAGGAATATTCACCGGCACTGATCACGCCAGGCATTGCTGATAATTCTGTTAAAATACTCATATTGACTCACACTGGGATTATTTATAATTATAAAATCCAGAAACCCAATTTATTTATTAGTACCATAGTCCATGCAGATATGACAAGACACAACAATCATTATGAGTGCATATAAGACAAAGAATGTTAAAAGCAGCTATGTCGGCATATTTCGCCGCATCGGCGCCTTCAGTTATGACATTATCCTGCTGATCGCAGTACTGTTTTTAATGACCGCCATCGTTATGCCAGTTAGCCAGGGTGTCATTGACTCCTCTAACCTGTTTTTCAAGGTCTATATAGCTACAGTCATTTTTTTATTTTTTGGCTGGTTCTGGGTGCATGGCGGACAGACACTGGGCATGCGAGCATGGAAAATTCGCGTTGAACTAGATAATGGTCAGAATCTGGGTTGGTCACAAGCTATATTGCGTTTCATAATAGCGATACTGACCTTTGGTGTCGGCCTGCTATGGTGTTTATGGGATCCTCGCCATCGTGCATTGCATGATGTGTTAGCTCGAACCCAGGTAATAAAGGTGATGAAAAACTACGTTCCACCTGCATAAAGTATTAATGAATTCTCCTGATTGACCAGATAGCGGCAATCGCAAAAAGTAGCGTCGGCAAAGCAGCGCTGACTATCGCATTCAATCCATATCCGACACCGATGTAATTCAGCGCCTGATTGAACATATGAAAACCCAGACCGAGCAAGACACCAATTAACAGCCGTTGTCCAACACTACTGGAACGCAATGATCCAAACACGAAAGGCAGCGCAATTAACAACATAATGATCACCGAAAAAGGTTTAATCACTTTCATCCAGAAAGCCAGTTCATACTTGGACGAATCAAGCTGATTCTCACTCAAATGCCGAATGTAACGGTATAAGGCCAACAACGATAATTCCTGTTCTTTTACTGACAAGGTATCCAGCATCTCTGGTTGTACCAACTTGTCACGCTCCATTGAGGGATAATAATTTTGTTTAAAGTTGCGCTCCTGAAAGATCGTTTCAGTGACTTTTTCCAGTTGCCAAACAGGGTCCTTAAAGGTGGCTCTTTCAACTTTTAACGTACTAATTAACTGATGTTTTTCATTAAAGCTGTAGATCTCAACGCCAGTCAATACGGCATCAGGATACACCTGTCCGACATGTACAAATTCCTGACGATTTTTTGACCAGATGCCATTGCCACTCTGAATCGTATCCGACCCGGTAATCGCCGCTGTTTTCAGTTTTTGCGCATGTTGCTCTGCAGGGGGTGCCACCACCTCGCCAAGAAAAATACCGAAAAGCATCAGAATGACACCGGCCTTGATGACCGAGAAAGCAATTTGTGCAATGGAAATGCCTGCTGTACGCAGAATAATCAATTCACTATTGTTAGCCATCGCGCCCAGGCTCATTAATGAGCCAAGTAAAATAGCGGTATGAAACAACTCATAAGATTTGGTGGGTAACACAAAAAACACATATTCCATAGCTTTAAGAACGGTATAGCCACCTCTCAAATCGCCAAGCTGATCGATAAAGGCAAAAAAAGCGGCCAAGGCCAACAGTACAAGAAAAGCTAGAAATGAGCCTGTCAGGACGGTCCGAGCCAGATAACGATCGATAATTTTCATGCTTTCAAGCCTTTACCCATCATTACTTTTTTCATCCAGAACCAACCATACTGTTTCAACAGTATTAGCACTGTCAGAAACAGAATCATCATATGGACCCAGTTGATTCCTGCGTATAGAGGCAGCTTTTCACTAATGGTCCAAGCTCGGGACACGGCAATCAGATTGACATAAATCACATAGATCAATACACCAACAAACAACTTACCAAACTGGCCTTGCCTGGGACTGATGCGGGACAAAGGAACTGCCAAAAAAGCTAAAATAAGGATCGATAAAGGAATAGCGAATCGCCACTGCAGCTCAGCCCAGGCCTCCGTGGTATTTTCACCCAGCAAATCTACTGTCGACATTGCCTCCACACTCGAAGGCCCAGTTTTTTTATCAGAAGCTGCAACACGAATACTGTGCTTAGTAAACTTCATTTGCCTATAATCAGTGGTACCGGGCTCGCCTTCATAACGTGAGCCATTCAGTAACACCAGCATTTTATCGGCCACTTCGTTATCGAGTTCCATATAGGCTTTTTCTGCAACCATCATGATGGGACGGTTCTTGTATTGGGTCATAATGAAAACATTCTGCATTTCAGTCCGATCGACTGACATCGATTCCAGATAAATAATACGTGAACCAACTGAGTGAAATTTGCCGGGGCTAATGCCCGTAAATTCCATTGTTTTCGCGAGACGATTTTCGAGATTAGACTCATAATTAACCGCCCATGGAACGAGATAAAAGCTCAGGAAGGCAATGACTATCGCCAGGGGTACGGCAATTTTAAAAATTGGGCGGTATAGACGTCCACTGCCTACTCCGCAAGCAGACAGGGAAGCCATCTCATGGTCTCTGTACAAACGACCAAAAAGCAACAAAATAGAGAGGTAGAAGGCTAGCGGCGTGAGGATAATCAAATAGCGTATTGAGGCCAGTAAAGTCAGGATGAATAGATAGGAGCCGGGGAGTTCACCCGAAGCCACATCACCCAGCAATCGCACGACCTGATTACTTAAGAAAATCAGATATAAAACGATGGCAACTCCGCTGAGAGTTTTCAGCAATTCGCTTTTGATATAATGATCCAGGACGGAATTCATGCCGTGTCTATACAAGAAAAGTTAGTATTTCGCCTGGATAATTGCATTATTTGTAGTAAACTTCCAAAAATAGTAAATTTCTGTTCTGTTACAAGCCCTGTCAGGCTGGATAAAAGCGTATAAATAAACACTGATTCAATGCCTTAAAGTTTATTATACATCATCACCGTGCGCGATAAACTTAAACCTGACAATATCAAATGAAGCATGGCCAACGAGAACCTGTCGTCCCTGAAATAGTCGGCAACCATAGGAGACATCATGGAATACATCGTAAAAAGTGGTAACCCGGAGAAGCAACGTACAGCGTGCGTTGTAGTTGGTGTGTTTGAACCACGACGGTTATCACAATCTGCCGAGCAGCTCGATCAAGCCAGTGACGGCTATCTCTCAACCCTCATTCGGCGCGGTGATATTGAAGGAAAATTAGGCCAAACCTTACTGCTCTATAATGTGCCGGGTACTCTGAGTGACCGTATATTACTGGTTGGTTGTGGCCGTGAACGTGAACTGAACACACAGAAATACGCCAAAATTATTGCAACTGCTACTCAGGCATTGAACGATGGCGGCAGTATGGAAGCCGTCTTTTACCTGACAGACATTAATATTAAAGGACAGGACAGCGCCTGGAAGGTTAATCAGTTAATCCTTAACGTTGAGGACACCTTGTATCGTTTTGACCAGTTAAAATCTGCCAAAGATGATCTGCGACGACCTTTGCGAAAAGTCATTATCAGCATTCCAAGCCGCCGGGAATTATCAGAATGTGAAGATGCCATGAAAACGGCGCAGGCTATTGCAAAAGGCATTTCCACTGCCAAAGATCTGGGTAATCTGCCGGGTAATATCTGTACCCCCACTTATCTAGCCGAGCAGGCAAAAGCTTTAGGTAAACAACATGCGCAGCTGACGACCACGGTGCTGGAAGAATCCGACATGGAAGAACTCGGCATGGGCGCATTACTTTCAGTATCGCGCGGCAGTCGTCAACCCGCCAAGTTCATCATCATGGACTACAAAGGCATTGAAAATGATGACAAACCTGTCGTTCTCGTCGGCAAGGGGCTAACCTTTGATGCAGGTGGAATTTCGATAAAACAGGCCGCCGGTATGGACGAAATGAAATACGACATGTGTGGCGGAGCGAGCGTGATAGGCGTGATGCAAGCTTGCGCTACATTGGAATTGCCCATTCATGTCATTGGCGTAGTACCCAGCTCAGAAAACCTGCCCGATGGCGATGCCAACAAACCAGGCGACATTGTCACCAGTATGTCTGGTCAGACCATCGAAATACTGAACACCGATGCCGAGGGCCGTCTGATCCTCTGTGATGCCCTCACCTATTGTGAACGTTTTGAACCAGCCGCCATCATCGATATCGCCACCTTAACCGGAGCCTGTGTTGTTGCACTGGGCCACCACGCACAAGGTTTGCTAAGTAACCACAATCCACTCACGCACGAATTATTGAATGCTGGCAAACAAATCAATGACCGAGCCTGGGAATTGCCCTTGTGGGACGACTATCAAGAACAACTGGACAGTAATTTTGCTGACATGGCGAATGTGGGAGGACGTGATGGAGGCACCATCACTGCAGCCTGTTTTCTGTCGCGCTATACCAAGAAAATGAAATGGGCGCATCTCGATATTGCTGGCACCGCCTGGAAGAGCGGTAAGGAAAAAGGATCAACCGGACGACCCGTTGCTATGTTAGTGCAATTCCTGCTCAATCGACTATAACCAGACTCTGGATGTTGTTATGACGCGTGTGGATTTTTATGTCAGCCCTGAGCCTGAAACCCAAGCCAGACGGTTACTTGCCTGCCGGTTAACAGAAAAAGCCTATAAATTAGGCAAACAAGTCTACATCCATACTGATTCGGAATCAGAAAGCCAGCTCATGGATGATCTTTTGTGGAGCTTCCGGCAAGGCAGCTTCATACCCCATCAACTTTATACAACGCAAGCCTCAATATCAGCACCCGTTCTCATTGGGCACCATCAAGAAATGGCTGGCGAAGCCGATGTATTGATTAATCTGACGCAATCAGTTCCGGATTTTTTCAGTCAATTCAACCGAGTGGCTGAACTGGTCAATGAGAATCCCGATGTCAGGTTAAAAGCTCGTGAGCGCTATCAGTTTTATCGTGATCGCGGCTATGACCTGAATACATTCAAGCTGTAAGTGATGTGCCTATGCCAAACCATGATTATACTGACTCGAGAGAATCGATTCCCGCGTCAGATATACCGACCCTGACGGAACGCTATCAGCCCCTGCCTGCTGACGGTACGCCTACGGATGATCTGGTCAATCAGCTTTGTGGGGAATTACAAGCCTTGCTTAATCGACAACTTTACCAGGCAATGTCCGCCACCTTGAATCAACTGGTCAATAAGCAAAGTGAACAAATGAAAGACAAAATTCGTTCACAACTGCAGCAACAACTCCCTGCTATTATCAAAATGGCGAACACAAGCTCACATCCTGCTGCCAGAAAGTAAGTTTACTTTTAGCATGCCGCTGGTCGCATTGCGTAGCACACGTTATAATACCGGCTTAGCGAACGACACCCGCAGACAAGCTTAGTTACTTGCTGCTGGAAGTCGATAATTAACTTCAGCGAACCTTCACTTTATCCGGCCTGACATGTAATAAACGGCCTACTGATGTGACCGTCAGCACAATCGAATCAAAGCGTATGGAAAAGACCTATAACCCGCAGGATATTGAGCAACGCTGGTATCAACACTGGGAACAACAACAGTACTTTTCACCCCAGGGTGACGGTAAACCCTATTGCATCATGATCCCGCCACCGAATGTGACAGGCAGCTTACACATGGGGCATGCGTTTCAGGATACTATTATGGATACCTTGATTCGCTACCATCGCATGCAAGGCGATCAAACACTTTGGCAGGCCGGTACTGACCATGCGGGCATTGCAACACAAATGGTCGTTGAGAGAATTCTGAACAACGATGGTAAAACACGTCATGACATCGGGCGTGACCGCTTTACTGAAAAGGTCTGGGAGTGGAAACAACAATCGGGTGGTTCCATTACCCAACAGCTACGCCGCATGGGTGCCTCACTGGACTGGAACAGTGAACGCTTTACTATGGATGAAGGCCTGTCAGAAGCGGTCAAACAGGTCTTTGTCACCCTCTATGACGAGGGATTAATCTATCGTGGCAAACGGCTGGTTAATTGGGATCCGGTCCTGCACACCGCTGTTTCCGATCTGGAAGTCATTTCCACCGAAGAACAGGGTCATCTCTGGCATATCAAATACCCAGTGAGCGATGGCAGCTTTATGGTGGTTGCCACCACCCGTCCGGAAACCATGCTGGGTGATGCTGCTGTGGCTGTCCATCCCGATGATGAGCGCTATCAGGAGCTCATCGGTAAAACTATCGAACTGCCTCTGGTCGGTCGCCAGATACCCATCATTGCTGATGATTATGTCGATATGGAGTTTGGTACGGGTTGTGTAAAAATCACTCCAGCCCATGATTTCAATGATTATGAAATGGGCAAACGTCATGACTTACCCATGCATTGCATTTTCACCATCGACGCACGTATCAGTGATGAGGCTCCCGCAAAATATCGCGATCAGGATCGTTATGAAGCACGCGATATGATTTTGCATGACCTGCAGGAACTTGATTTATTAGAGAAGACAGATGATCACCGCTTAACGGTCCCACGCGGCGACCGCTCAGGTGCTGTACTGGAGCCAATGCTGACTGATCAGTGGTTTGTGAAGATTGGGCCACTGGCAGAGCCTGCTATTCGGGCTGTTGAAAATGGTGACATTCGTTTTGTACCTGATAATTGGAAAAACACTTATTTTGAATGGATGAATAATATTCAGGACTGGTGTATCAGCCGCCAAATCTGGTGGGGGCATCGCATCCCCGCCTGGTACGATCTCGATAAAAATGTTTATGTCGGTGCTAGCGAACATCAGGTTCGCGAGAAATATCAACTCAGTGATGATCTGGTCCTGATTCAGGACGAAGATGTATTGGACACCTGGTTCTCATCTGCATTGTGGCCATTTTCAACCCTGGGCTGGCCGGAGAATACCGATGCGCTAAAAACTTTCTATCCCACCAGTGTGCTCGTTACCGGTTTTGACATTATTTTCTTCTGGGTTGCCCGGATGATTATGATGGGCCTGAAATTCACGGGTGAAGTTCCATTCAAGGAAATCTACATCCATGGCCTGGTACGTGATTCAGAAGGCCAGAAAATGTCCAAGTCAAAAGGCAATGTACTGGACCCGATTGATGTCATTGATGGCATCGACCTGGACTCACTGATTAGCAAACGCACCAGTGGCATGATGCAACCGCATCTGGCGAAAAAAATAGAAAAGCAAACCCGACAGAGCATGCCTGAAGGTATTCCTGCCTTTGGTACTGATGCGCTTCGCTTCACTTTTGCATCCCTGGCCACAACGGGTCGTGACGTCGTCCTGTCGATGGATCGCATTGAGGGCTACCGCAATTTTTGTAACAAACTCTGGAATGCAGCGCGCTATGTATTAATGAATACCGAGGGGCACGACTGCGGCCAACGAGGCGAGACATTGGAACTCACGAATGCAGATCAATGGATCATCAGTCGTCTTCAATTAACGACGGCGCAAGTTCATAAATCACTGAACAATTACCGCTTTGACCTTGCCGCACAGGCTATTTATGAATTTACCTGGAATGAGTACTGCGACTGGTATCTCGAGCTTTCAAAACCCGTGTTATACAACGATCAAAGTAACCGAGAACTATTGCGCGGTACACGCCACACGCTAACACATGTATTGGAGTCGCTGCTGCGGCTGGCGCATCCCATTATGCCTTTCATCACTGAAGAAATCTGGCAACGCGTCGCAGCATTGGCTGGAAAAAGCGGGGACTCCATTATGCTGCAAAGCTATCCTGAGAGTGACGATCAATCAATTAATGCTGAAGCCGTTGAAGAAATTGAATGGGTGAAGGAATTTATATTAGGCATACGCCGTATTCGCAGCGGCATGAATTTAAAACCCGGCAAACTATTGCCTGTTTTATTACAAAATGCCAGCGATCAAGATGAACAACGTCTTCAAAAAACGCTCGCCTATCTGAAATCACTGGCCAAGATTGAATCAGTGACCGTATTAAAAGACGAGGCTGCTCCTGAGTCCGCAACGGCACTGGTCGGTGAAATGAAAGTGTTAATACCCATGGAAGGACTGATTAATGTTGCTGAAGAACAAGCTCGATTGAGTAAGGAAATTCAGCAACTTGAGAATGAGAAAACACGCATAGAAGGGAAGCTGGGCAATAAAAATTTCGTTGAGCGCGCCCCTGCGGATGTCGTCGAGAAAGAACGCGCCAAGCTGCAAGAGGCGCAAAACGCACTAACCAGTTTACAAGAACAATTACAGCGCATCGAATCAATGAAATGACAGAATGCGCATTAAACCCCGGATGCTTTCAACACCAGACTGACAACAAACCAGACGGTTAAAATAAAAATAATGGTCATGAGAATACCAACGATGATATAGGCAGCCGGCCGACCCTGACTAAAATCGCGCTGTCGGTTTTTCTCACTTTGCACGCCAAACATCGCTGCAATAACACTCAGTACGACTCTAAATAAACTGACTTGCTGTTTTGGTTCGTTCATACTTCTACTACCTTGCATCACTATTATCTACACTGTCACGAGGGCTATATACTACTACCTAAATTCGCATACTGCTTATCAATTTTTTCTGCATGAGCGATACCTTCAGCTATATTGACACGGATCAATATTACTGCCCCCGCTATAAATAGAATCAGGATTGATAACATAGCCAAACGATGGTTACCCGTCATCACGGTAACCCAGCCAATCATTACTGGGCCTAGTACAGCCGCAAATTTACCCAGCATATTGTAAAAACCAAAAAATTCAGCAGACTGATGTTTAGGGATAATACGTGCATACAGTGATCGACTCAGAGATTGCACACCTCCCTGCACCATCCCGATAATAATGGCCAGGATATAGAATTCCCGACTGCTATCCATCTGATAAGCCCAGAAAGTGACAAATATATATACCCCGATGGCAATCATAATACCTGCCTTAGGCCCTATTTTTTCCCCCAAATAACCAAATGCAATTGCAGAGGGAAAACCGATGAACTGCGTAATCAACAAGGCAATAATGAGGTCGTTGCTATCTATACCCAATGACAAACCATAATCGACTGCCATTCTAACGATCGTGTCAACGCCATCTATATAAAGCCAGTAAGCCAATAGAAAGGTGAATACGACTTTTAATTCTTTAATCTGTCTGAAGGTTTGACGCAATTGCAGAAACCCGGCCCATAGACTATTCACTGCGGAATGAGCTGCAGCAGTCGCGGGTGATTCCCTGACCCATAAAAACACGGGGATGGAAAAAACCAGCCACCATAATGCGACCAACAAAAAGGATAACTTGACAGCTTGTTCTACAGAAGTGATACCAAACAATGCCGGAGTTTGAACCATCCATACACAGACTGCGAACAGTATTCCGCCACCCAGATAACCGAGCGCGTAACCGAGCGCGGATGATTTATCAAAGTCTTTTTTGGGGCTAACATCGACCAACAGCGAATCCGAAAAACTCACACCACCCATAAATCCGATGCAGGCAAAAATATAAATCGCGATGGCTAACTGCCAACTCCCCTGCTCCAATAGAAACAGACTGGCACACATAGTCACGCCAAGAAAAGTAAACACAAACAGAAATTTTTTCTTGCTACCGGCACAATCGGCAATGGAACCTAGAATGGGCGCTAAAACGACAATAGCCAAACTAGCAACTGAATTAGCCAGCCCTAATTGATACGTACTTTCCTGCGCAGATAAGGAATCTGCCCAGTACTGCTTGAAAAACAGTGGGAAAAAACCACTCATAACAGTGACCGCATATGCGGAATTAGCCCAGTCATAAAAAGCCCAGGATAAAACGGGCCTGTTCATTGGTGATATTTTCAAGTTGATTGATCTAGTTGTGTTTGCAGACTGATATAATCAATTTTACCACTAGTAAGCACTGGTAGCTCTTCAATCTGTATGAGCTGTTTGGGTATGTGCAGCTCACTGATCCCTTGCTCCCTGCTATATGACACCAAATCAGTGCGACTGGCTTCAGGGTATTCAGTAAACAGGATAATTACTTCACCTTTTAGCTCATCCCGTTTACTAACTGCTGCATGCCGATACTCCGGCCACAGATCATTAACCATTTGCTCAACGGCAGCCAGTGAAACCATTTCACTGCCCACTTTTGCAAAACGTTTTGCTCTTCCACGGATAAAGATATAGCCATCTTCATCAATGTGAACAATGTCACCCGTATCATGCCAGCCAGCTCCTGCGTCGTCGGAATGTGTTGGAATTATCTGGCCAGGCTGATCAGGAAGAATATAGCCTTTCATGACGTTTTCGCCTTTTATTAACAATCGCTTGCCGTTGTTGATTCCAGGTACATCGATAAGCTTATAATCCAATCCAGGCATAAACCGCCCAACTGATCCTCTACGATAGCCCAGCGGTGTATTGGCTGCCAACCCCGGTGAGGTTTCAGTGACACCATAGCCTTGCAGTATTCTGATGCCAAATTTTTCATACCATAAGTCTTCGGTTTGTCGAGTTAATGGTTCAGCGCCGGCGAACACATAACGCAAACGATGAAAATCATAAGGATGCGCCTGCAAGCCATAACCACGCAGAAAAGTATTGGTTGAAAAAATAATAGTCGCTCCCGTCTGATAGAGTTTCTCGGGGATAATTTTGTAATGCAACGGAGAGGGATACTGAAACAAACGCAAGCCATGAATAATAGGCAATATAGTCCCTACCGTAAATCCAAACGAGTGAAAAACCGGCAGAAAATTTAACATCAGATCCTTATGAGTAAAATCAATGATAGAAACAACCTGCCATGCATTCACCAATAAGTTCTTATGGGTCAATGCAACTCCTTTCGGCAAGCCTTCTGAGCCTGATGTGAACAAGATCACCGCAGTATCTTCTGCATTTGATACCGATTCATATCGGCGATAATACGATGATGGGAATAGTGATATGACTTTAGCGCTTAGCTTATCGTAGAGTGTCAGGTCTGCTACTGTATCTTCGAGAAAATGAACATTGGCAACTTGCTCAAGCGCTGCCAAGGTTTCTTCAAATCCCCCTTCTTTGATAAATTTACGAGAAGTATAGATATGTTTGATTTGTGCACTACTAATACAACTTAACAATGCTTTCAATCCTGCGCCATAATTCAACATCGCCGGACTACGTCGTGTCAAACTCAGTGAGAAAATCAACAGGGTTGCTGCAATCGTAGTTGGTAAAAATACACCAATCGTCTGCTCGGCAGGTAATTTTTTATCGAAGGTCCGCGATAAGAGAATACATCGAAAAATAAGCTGGCGATAACTGAGCGCCTTGTTATTGATATCCTCAATTATCTTATAACCACTTCCATGAAGCGAGCGCGCATCCAATAATGCTCTAAATAGTGTCTTATTATAGTCTCCGGTTACATATTTGGCATGACGGAGAACCGAGGTTAATTGATCAGCAATCGCTGCTCGTCTTTGTTGTCCTTTCAGAACTTCATTCTGTTGTAATTTAACAGCTGGCTGAATATTGAGTGTAATTTTAGGGAAAAAACGTTGCCGAACACCATTATCACCTCCACTGAAGCAGGTGTATTGAGCGCCTTCAATATGTAACGGCACTATCGTGGCATCCGATTTATCAATTACCAATCCGGCAGACTGATATATTTTCATCAAGGAATTCGTTGTGGAAACCCGCCCTTCCGGAAACAGCAGCACGTTATTATTCTGCGCCAGAAAATCGATTAACTGTTTTACTGACATTGGATCGGTAATGTCCACCACACAGAAATCAAACAGCTTAATAAACAGCCTTGCCCACCAGTGGTTTACCAGGGAACGGTCGATACCGTAGTTAATTGAGTCATCAATGAATAGCTTGACCAGCACGGCATCAATATAGGAAACGTGATTGGAAAGCAAAATCACACGATCACCCGCTTGCTGGTAGTGTGATTTGCCTTTGACTTCTACTCTGAAAACCAAGCCCAGTATTATTTTTAATATTGTCTTCAAGACTCCGGCCTTTTTATCGTTATTACAGTGCTTGTGTAATTATAATTTACTGAAAAAACTAGTTAATCAGACTAGCAAGATTAACTTATGATTAAAACCTTAGTTTTAAGATAGACATAGACTTAAACAGAAGCTTCAGATGATTTGATTAGAAATAAGTAATTGAGTTAGTGATATTTCTGTCGTTTAGTAACACTGATATTCTCAACTATCATGTCATACAACAAGTATTGAACTATAAACTAAAATACTGAGCTTCATTTTACTCTAAACTTTAAATCCCCGTTCAAGGCTTTGTTGGGTTCACAATACCAACTGAAAACAAGCTATTGTGTTATTCAATTTTCTGCGCGTATCGAGACTGATTAACTGATAAGGAACTATAATATGGCGCAATGGAAAACTTCACCTTTAGTGAAATGAGCAAGATCTTCAAAAGATTGATTGGCTTGAAATGCTCAATTTACCTAACTATTCTGGAGTTAGTAAAAAACAAGGTTATATTCGTCGTTATTTTCAGCACTGAATGATCCTCTCAGTACTGGAAAAAATATTATATCAATTACATTATTAAGAGGTTTTTAATTGAAAGGATGGTAATGGAAGTAGCTGCATTTTTCATTTTACCAATCGAAGATTAACAGCGTACTTAACAACATCCATGATTCACTATCTGCTTAACCAGGTATTTTATTTACTACCTGTTTTTCACCATACGGCTTTCCCTGATGATTAAACCAATCTCTTTAGCAACAAGACGACAATCCATTGTATAAACAACTCATTGAAACAACACCCCAGTTTGCGCCCTCATCATAGTCATCTTCATAGTCATCTTCATAATATACTGCAGCATTTCCAGGGCCCGGCGACGCAACAACTATCTTAATCAAATCCTTAGCCCGGCCTCCGTCCTTTTTTATGTCACACAAGTGCCTGTAATTTAAATATTTACCATATGTTCATATATTGTCTATAATATTTTGTTGACAATCTAGCAATGTACAACTATTGTACATCACTGATAGCCAATTATCTGATTATAATTTAGACATTTATTGGACAAAAGGTATCTAGACAAATTATTGCCTGAAACATCAACGGTTTTTCTGAGCTACTAGTGTTTTCTCAGGGACAAATAAGGCATATCAAACTATGAGGAGATTTTGAC